>Ga0131853_10000265_pt1 | contig 94034 bp, 90 predicted proteins | sample TergutLab28metaG_FD_92764 | JGI IMG/M metagenome (GOLD analysis project Ga0131853, IMG submission 92764) | Labiotermes labralis P1 segment gut microbial communities from Petit-Saut dam, French Guiana - Lab288 P1 (version 2) (version 2) | ecosystem: Host-associated > Arthropoda: Insects >...
TATCGTATGCCCCGACCTCTTTCTGGAAAGCCATCTGCGCGGCCGCGCGGACTATATAGCCACAATGTTGCAAAAACGCTATGGCCTAGTGTTTTCCGTTAACATAATAGCCAAAAACTTCTACGACGACCGCCACCGCAAGAAATACAATCTGGTGGACGACTTTAATTATGCCGATGGCGGAATTGATAAGTTGAAGAGCATGATTGATTTTGAGATTGAGGAAGGGTAGAATATGAGGAAAATATCCGCTATCTTCATTGCGCTAACCGCCCTAGCACTAACTGCCTGCGGCGGCGAGTCTACTTATTACCCAGAGACAGAACCTTATATTGCCGCTGAAATACAAGAAGAGGTCGAGGTTGATTTAACCGAAGATACCATCGAAGAAATTGCAGAGGAGATTATCGAAGAAACCATCGAAGAACCCGTCCATCATTCCTTTGCGATAACCATAATGATAAACGAAACCCCCGTGATATTCCAAGCATACGAAAAATACGGCGAGCTATACTTTTCTCTTGAAGAGCTGTCTATTGCATTTCAAGATACCCAGGCATTTGTATCCGGGTTTTGGTACAGAGATGCACACGGCCACATCATCAATTCAATTGCAAGTGAAATCACAACAGAAACCATCAACGGCAGGACCCACGCAACGTTGGAGAATGTTGCGAGGGTCATTGATATTGGCGTAGATATATCCGCTGAAAGCGGCGCAATATACATAGATACCCGCGAGCCTTACATAAGCGACACCGAACAGCGGGCCATCGTGGATTTTTTGCTGCAAAACTATCCCCAGCTCTTTACCTTTGAGCAGATTTTTGAGGATTTGGGGCCGGGCTATGGCTGGTGGTTTGCAAGTATGTTCTCAACATTTGATATAGATGGCGGCACACCTGGTATTTCCATACGCTTTGATGATGCGGGCAGCTGGGCCAACAGAACCTATATGTTTATAAACGGCAGGTATCAACTGATAGGCAATACGCACTTTCGTGCATTGGGTCAAGATGGCCAAGGACGGATTGTTTGGACGAGATTTAATTTTGAAGAAAATACGATAGAAAACGTTGCCCTGATAGACGGGAGTGTGCAGGTGGTAGAAATTGAAGACGAAGAAGTCCTAATGCCCGATGCTCGACCGCTAAATGCGCTATGGCGCAATGTAACAGATGCAGCAAATAAGCAATTATGGCCTTATCTTGAAATGCTTTCGGGTGGCATTACGATAGATACACGGCTAGATGATGATATAATTGACCTGGTGATGACATTTTTTGATGACCAAAATCTTAACTTTGATATAGAATGGACTGTACACGAGATAAAAAAGAGTATGATTTTGGATGGGCTGGTGATTGCCAATGTTACACATAATATATATGACAGAATGGGCAGTCGCTTTCACGACAATACAAGCAGTCGCTTTTGGTTTAATGTTTGCAATTACGATGGCTGGCAGATATTGGGATACCTTGAAGACTGGTGGCTGTGGGATAGAGAGTGGTGGCTCCAGTAATCACATGTATATAACTAGCATAAAATGGTAATGCTTCCAATAAAAAGAATGGAAGCTGATATTTATGAGAAAATTTCTATATGGTGGCATGATTACAATGACGTTGGCCTTGGTGGGTTTTGGAGCCTGGTTCGCACTGTCCTTTGGAAATGGTGGCGTGGATTTGGATGAGGCGGCGAGTCTTGCGGTCATCGACCTAGAAACAGCCATTGCCCCGCAACCGCCCCTTGGTGATGAAGACGACGGCTTTTTTGTGCAAATTGGGGATGGAATTGCGCGCATCTCGCCCCGTACCCGCATGATTTACGACTATTACCACCCAGAAAGCGGCGGTTTTGATACCATAATCGAATATCCTGCACTTTTTTTGCTGGACATGACACATGATGAGCTTTCCGCCATGTTCGCAGACTGGCAAGTGCTATCATTTTCGGCCTACGAGGTGCATCTGCGGCAAAATGCCCAGGTGGAATACCGCCTATATGTAATCGGCGTACACGAGGGCTATATTGCAGTGTTTTATGATGATGAATATTACAGTATCAAGGAGCTGACCAGCAGGCCCATTACGGCACTGGCGGCGGAAGAGCAGCGACGGCTGGAACAGGGTATACGGGTTACGGGGGCAGAAGAACTGTTGCGGGCGTTAGAGGATTTTAGTAGTTAACTATCCAATTATGATGGGCTTGCAGTGGCAGGCCCTTTTTTGTATAATGCTTTTAGAAGGGGGATATGTAATGGAAAAGATTCTGGGATATGTATTGGCTATTTTGGCGGCAGGGCTGCTTGCTGCGAGCTATGCAGTGGCCGAGGAACAGATTGAGGATTATGCGGAGAAAGTCGAGGAAATTGCGGAGTGTGGACCGATATATGTTACCTTGGGCCCGCCACCGCCTGTTGATTTTAGCGCTGAAATTGCAAAAATACTTGAGGTTAATGCAGAGTTGTTGATAGCAAACTTGAAAAGTGAGGTTCGACTTCCGGATTGCTATCACATATTTGCTGTTACCTTGGGAGAGCTGGGCGGTGTAAATGCAATTGCCGCAGCAGTGGAGAGATACCCTGGCGAATGGTCGGCGGAACGCACGCTGTATGTGCTACTGGAAGATGATAACGGCAATTATCATGTGCGCTGGCAAGGTGGACGATTGGGTGGACGTTTCGAAGGCGGCATTTGGGGTGATTCTTTTTCTGGGATACGCATTGTGGACAGCATGCTGACGATACATATTTTTGGCGGCAGTTCGGATAGATGGGGCTTTGATGCCAGTTATGCGATTGTGGATGATGAGCTGATTTTATATCTTCTGGATGAAATTCAATATAGTACACATACCGGGAGCGGCACCAGACAAACATATCATCCGGCCACGGGGATTATTGAGACTCGCAGCCTTTTTTACTTCGACCTTGACAACCTGCTTTTAGGTGTGCGCCATACAACGCCGGGACAGATATTTTCATTTGAAGAGCATCCGCAGCAAATATGGCGGCTAGAGCTGTATGATGAGCAAATTTATCCACCAATGCCCAGTTTATATCGTGTGTTCTTTGGGTATGACACATTTGATGATACCAGACTTAGTGCGGCAGAGGCACTGGGCATAGTGCGGGATGAGCTGTTTCCGCATATGGAGAAAATGTTTATGCCACATTCACAGGAGATTATGGATAATTTTAACGCGATATTAGGATACGAAATCCCGGTGCATTTCTTTAGGGATGAGGAATACATGCTGGCATATGTTGGAAAGAACGATTCCATCGGGGTTTTGCGGTTTAACGACCCAATTTTACATATGATTAGACTTCGCGCTCCTGATGGACAAGGTAGATTGTTTGTTGTGTATGATGAAACTGGAGAAATTTCTGAGAGACCCTAAAGAAAAGTTACTATCGCATATTGCGAGAAATGCTGAAGTGTGGTACAATGAAGGATGGGCTTTTGAAGGGATGGGTGAGAAAATGGACGAACTAAGCAAAGCAAAAGCACCGGGAAGAACATTGGTTCTTGTGATAGCCATTCTGGGAACAGTTGGACTGGTTGCAAGTGTGTTTATTTATGGACTGTATGTAATTGACATCATAAATGTGATGTCATCAGGTATAGTGCTACATCCATGGGATATGTTTTATATGATATTCACACCAATAGGCATAATTTTTCAAACCTTTGCTGTTATAATGTGCTATAAGCATTGCAATAATGTTGAAAAAGGCGATTTTTTGCTCAAATTGGGTACAATTTGGATTGTGCTTACTGGTATCGGAGGCTTGGCTGATTCGCTTGCCACAGAGGAAGGCTTTAGTTTTATTAGTGGTGCCCGTTTTCTTTTGCCCATTCTACTTATGACCGGTGCAACCAAAAACAAAGCCATCCGTGACCAGCAAAACCGGCAGAATCTGCACTAAAGGAGAGTGGTGCATGAAGGCACCGGGGAGAAATTACTTGCTTGTAGCAGGTGTGCTATATATAGTTGGTACTGTGTACGCTTTTGTTACTACATACTGGCCTCTATGGCAGGTGATTTCGCATGCTGAGCGCATTCATGGTGCGCGTGCGGCATTGCAACAACATGGTGCCGGGCTTTATGTAGTCTTTTCCGTTGCATCCATTGCTTGGACGTTAACTATAGGTATGTGTTTTGTTAGGTTTAATAACAGGGTGGAAAAATCCGAACTTACAATTTATAATGCTTTTTGTTCTGCCTGTCCTGGCTCTAATAGGCGCACACAAGAACAGGAAAGCGCAGTTTGAACAGGAAACGGACAAGCGCATAAAGCAGGAAGTGTTAGATAATTACAACAGGCGGCAAGAGGGATATAGGCATGTGGATGAAGAAGAGAGGGAACTAGCAAGATGGATAAATTTCAAATAGTATCAGAATTTAAACCCACAGGAGACCAGCCCCAGGCCATTGACGCCTTGGCGGCGGGCTTTGAAGGCGGCAATAAATTTGCAACGCTGCTGGGGGTTACAGGCAGCGGCAAGACATTTACCGTGGCCAATATAATAGAGCGGCTGCAAATGCCCACGATAGTGATGGCGCATAACAAGACCCTGGCCGCGCAGTTGTATAACGAGTTTAAGGAATTTTTTCCGAATAATGCTGTGGAATATTTTGTAAGCTACTACGATTATTATCAGCCCGAGGCCTATGTGCCCTCGTCTGACACATATATCGAAAAAGACAGCGCGATAAACGATGAGATTGACAAACTGCGCCATAGTGCAACAGCGGCCATCGCAGAGAGGCGTGATGTTATCATTATCGCCTCGGTTTCCTGTATTTACGGCCTTGGTAGCCCCATTGATTACAAAAATTTGGTAATATCCCTGCGGCCGGGCATGATGCGTGACCGGGACGAGTTGCTGCGCCGCTTGGTGGATATTCAATACAACCGCAACGACCTTAATTTCCAGCGCGGTACATTTCGTGTGCGCGGCGATGTGGTGGAGATATACCCGGCAAATTCCGATGGCATGGCATTTCGTGTAGAGTTTTTTGGAGATGAAATTGAAAAAATATCGGAGATTGATACTGTTACAGGCGAGGTCACGGCGGCGCGTACGCATGTGTCTATATTTCCTGCGTCTCACTATGTTACCACCAGGGAAAACCTGGAGCGGGCTATTGCGGATATTGAGGAAGAACTGGCGGTACAGATTACCAAGCTAAAGGCTGAAGAAAAACTGCTGGAAGCCCAGCGCATTGCCCAGCGTACGCGATATGATATCGAAATGCTGCGCGAAATGGGCTTTTGCAGCGGCATAGAAAACTACAGCCGCCATCTGGTGAATGGCAAGGCAGGCGACCCGCCCCATACCCTACTGGACTATTTTCCGGATGACTTCCTGATTGTGGTGGATGAGAGTCATGTGACGCTACCGCAGTTTCGTGGCATGTATTTGGGCGACCGCAGCCGCAAGGAAACGCTGGTGGACTTTGGTTTTCGACTTCCGTCCGCGCTGGACAATCGGCCCCTGCGCTTTGAAGAATTTGAGGGCAAAATGCGGCAGGTGCTGTTTGTATCGGCCACACCGGCGGTATATGAACGTGACAACAGCCAACTGCTGGCAGAGCAGATATTGCGGCCGACGGGCCTTGTAGACCCGGTGATAGATGTAAGACCCATCAATGGCCAGATTGATGACTTGATTACAGAAATACGCAAGGTAACGGATGCCGGGCGCAAAGTGCTTATCACCACGTTAACCAAGCGCATGGCAGAGGATTTGACAGACTATCTGAAAACCAGCGGTGTGGCTGTGCGCTATCTGCACAGTGATATTAAAACACTGGAGCGGCTAGAGATTATACGCGACCTGCGCATGGATGTATTTGATGTGCTGGTGGGTATTAACCTGCTGCGTGAGGGGTTGGATATACCGGAAGTTGCGCTGGTTGCGATATTGGATGCTGACAAAGAGGGCTTTTTGCGCAGCGAAACATCACTGGTACAGACTGTGGGCCGTGCAGCCCGTAATTCCGAGGGCCGCGTAATAATGTATGCGGATAATGTGACGCGCTCGATGAACTATGCTATAAGCGAAACCAACCGCCGCCGGGATATACAAATGGCATATAATGCCGAGCACGGGATAACTCCGCAAACCATCATCAAGAAGGTGCATGATATAATACAGGCCACAATATCCGTAGAAGAGAAGAAAAAAGGGCCAAAGCTGGATAAAGACCCGGAAAGCATGAACCGCGAAGAGCTTGTGGTGCATATCAAGGCTATAGAAAAAGACATGAAGCAGGCTGCAATGGATTTGCATTTCGAGCGAGCGGCGCAGCTGCGGGATAAGTTGTTTAAGGTTAAAAAGTTGCTGTAGAACTTATACCACAGAGGAGAGTTAATAAAATGAGTAAACGACAGAGCATCAGAAAAGCGGTTATAATTGGAATGTTTTTCACATTCCCTGTTACAATTGCATGGATGTCACCGGCTATGCCGATTATTTATGGGTTTGGCGGGATTGTAGTAGGTGCAACCATTATGTTCTTGCTACACTTTTTTATCGCTCTATTTCTGGGTAGAGCTTTTTGTGGGTTTTTGTGTCCGGGTGGTGGGCTAAGTGAATGCTTAATGCGAATTAATGATAAGAAAATGAAAAACAGCAAACTTAGAGCTGTTAAGTACATCATTTGGGCACTTTTGATTGTTGCTACGGTTGCTTCTTTCATTTGGGCAGGTGGCATAAGCGAAGTTGACTTTTTTGCAGGCCTTGAAGATGGATGGATATTTTTATTTGCCCCTTATCGCTATGCGATTTACTTTGGTGTTCTTTTTGGTGCGCTTATATTTCAATTGCTGCTGGGCAAACGCAGTTTTTGCCAATGCGCCTGTTGGATAGCTCCTTTTATGATTATAGGGGTAAAGGTATCGGACTGGCTTAAATTGCCGAGGCTTCGCTTGAAGGCAAATAAGGATAGCTGCATAGGCTGCAAGCAATGTTCAAAAAAATGTCCCATGAGCTTAGATGTTAAAGAGATGGTTGAAATTGCAAATATGAAAAACTCTGAATGTATATTGTGTGGAGAGTGTGTTGATATTTGCCCTAAAAAATCTATTACATATACTTTTAAAGGTCTACATACAGCGAATCAAGAAGTGAAAAATACAGATAGCAAGTAAGGAAAACAAGTGACGCAGCTACAAGATGCTAAACAGCTCTAAGGAGGCAAATAACGTGCGCAATAAACCTATGCTATTTTTTAGGCTATCAAATGTTGTGCAGGCAACCGGATACGGCTTGTTTGTGTACTTTGTGATTTATAGAGTTATAGCCAGAGAAGACGTGTTTTTAACTTATCTGCTTAACATAGCCCTTATTATCCTCGCACTCTTTTTAGATACCTTAGCACACAGGTTCGCATTGAAAAGAGCATCGGATATTCGCGAAATGTACGAGGGTATGAATGTGGTGTCAAAAGCGGTTTATCTATTGGGACAGGGGTTTATACGCACATCAATGTATATGTTTTACATTGTAGTTTTGGTTTTATCAAGAGTTGCAATTTTGAGGCCCGAGCTTATACCTTTTGGATTACAGGGTTTTATCCTTTCAATTGAATATGGAATTATATTGCTAATTGTTTTTGACAAGCTAAAAGGACTGCTGATAGAAGATAAGCGGTGGTTTCAGAAAATGATGGGAGTAGGCCCTGAGCAATCTGCAAATGACAGTTATGATGACAAATAGATAAAGTGAGGAAAATACATTGACACAGAATAAAATTATAATTAAAGGTGCAAGAGAAAACAACTTGAAAAACATAGATTTGGAGATACCGCGCAATGCTATGGTGGTGCTTACGGGGGTTTCAGGCAGCGGGAAGAGTTCGCTGGCTTTTGAGACCCTGTATGCCGAAGGGCAGCGGAGATATATGGAGAGCTTATCCAGCTATGCCAGGCAGTTTCTTGGGCAGATGGAAAAGCCGGATGTGGACAGCATCGAAGGGCTATCACCTGCGATATCCATCGACCAAAAAAGCACGAATCAAAACCCTCGCTCTACTGTGGGTACAGTTACGGAGATATATGACTATCTGCGCCTGCTATTTGCGCGCATTGGCATACCACATTGCCCAAAATGCGGACGTGAGATTACAAAGCAAACCGTAGACCAGATTGTAGACCAGATTATGGAACTGGATGAGGGTACGCGCTTGCAGCTGTTGGCCCCTGTGGTGCGGGCGCGCAAGGGTGAGCATACCAAGCTGCTGGAAGACGCCAAGCGCAGCGGATATACCCGCGTGCGTGTAAATGGCACGGTAATGGAGCTGGCCGAGGAAATTAAGCTTGACAAAAACAAGCGGCACAGCATTGAAATTGTAGTGGATAGGCTGGTGGTGAAAGATGGCGTACAAAAGCGGCTTTCGGAGTCTGTGGAGACTGTAATGGGCCTGACCGATGGCATATTGCTGGTGGATGTGAATGGCGAGCGCGATCTTAGCTTCTCGCAAAACTTCTCCTGTCCTGACCATGGGATATCATTGCCGGAAATTGAGCCGCGTATGTTTTCATTCAATAACCCCCAGGGTGCCTGCCCGGAATGTAGTGGCCTAGGTTTTAAAATGGAATTTGACCCCGACCTTGTGGTGCCTAACCCCGACCTTTCGTTGACCGGCGGCGCTATTGTTGCGCCCGGTTTTAATCAGGCAGGCAACACGGGCACATGGGGCGGCAATATACTTACGCATCTTGCTAAACATTATGGATTTAGCTTGACCGCGCCGTTTAAAAAGCTATCGCTGGAGACGCGTCGCATTATTTTATACGGCAATGACGGCGAGGCTTTTCCGATAAATTATAATGACACACGTGGCGAGGCGAGGGTGTATATGCACCATTGGGAAGGTATCATTCCTACACTGGCGCGCCGCTATAAAGAAACAGGCAGCGAATGGAGCAAGCAGCAATATGAGGGATATATAACGAATATCGAATGCGATGCCTGCGATGGCAAGCGTTTACGCGAAGAAATGCTGGCGGTTACGGTGGGTGGCACAAATATTGCCGATATATCCACTATGCCCGTGGTACGCCTGAACAAGTTTTTCAACGAATTGCAGCTTTCGACGATGCACGCCACAATAGCTGAGCGCATATTGAAAGAAATAAAGGCCCGTGCCGGATTTTTGGTGGATGTAGGGCTGGATTATCTTACGCTTGCACGGTCTGCGGGCACATTATCCGGCGGTGAGGCCCAACGCATACGCTTGGCCACACAAATTGGCTCCGGGCTTGTTGGCGTAGTATATATTTTGGACGAGCCTAGTATCGGTCTGCACCAGCGCGATAATGATAAACTGCTGAAAACTCTAAAGCATCTGCGTGACCTGGGCAATACTTTGATTGTGGTGGAGCATGACGAGGATACGATGCTTGAGGCCGATCATATCGTAGATATTGGCCCCGGTGCGGGTGTATATGGCGGTGAAGTGGTGTATAACGGCGATATCAAGGGGATTTTGGAGCATGAAGAATCTATTACGGGGCAGTATATGTCCGGCCGTAAAAAGATAGAGATACCCAAGGAGCGGCGCAAAGAAAACGGTAAAAAATTGAGAATTGAAGGGGCTGGTGAGAATAATCTCAAGGGGATTGATGTTGAGCTGCCCCTGGGGCTGTTTGTGTGCGTGACGGGGGTTTCCGGCAGCGGCAAGTCTAGCCTTATCAACGAGATATTATATAAGCGGTTGGCACGAGATTTGAACCGCGCGAAAATAAAGCCCGGAAAGCATAGTGAAATAAGCGGCCAGGAGCATTTGGATAAAATTATCAACATAGACCAAAGCCCTATTGGGCGCACGCCGCGAAGCAATCCCGCTACATATACGGGCCTGTTTGACCTGGTGCGCGACCTGTTTGCCGCCACGCCAGAGGCCAAGGTGCGCGGGTATCAAAAGGGCCGCTTTAGCTTTAATGTGAAAGGCGGACGCTGCGAAGCTTGCAGCGGCGATGGCATGATTAAGATTGAGATGCACTTTTTGCCGGATATACATGTTCCATGTGAGATTTGCCATGGCAAGCGATATAACCGCGAGACGCTGGAAGTGAAATACAAGGGCAAGACCATTGCCGATGTGCTTGATATGACCGTATACGAAGCCCTGACATTCTTTGAAAACCTGCCCAGATTGCGGGATAAAGTACAGACGCTGCATGATGTGGGCCTTTCATATGTGCGCCTTGGGCAATCTTCCACCACATTATCCGGTGGCGAGGCCCAGCGTGTGAAGCTGGCCACAGAGCTATCCCGCCGCAATACAGGCAAAACCATATATGTGCTTGACGAGCCCACAACGGGGCTGCATATGGCCGATGTGCACAAGCTGGTGGATATATTGCAACAACTGTGCGATGGCGGCAATACGGTGGTTGTGATAGAGCATAATCTAGATGTAATCAAAACTGCGGACTATATCATAGACCTTGGGCCGGAAGGCGGTGACATGGGTGGGGGCATTGTGGCCTGTGGCACGCCGGAAGAGGTGGCAAAGAACAAAAAGTCGTATACGGGGTACTATTTGAAAAAGGCATTGAAGCGGAAGTAGGGGAGGATTATCATGCAATCGTCCAAGGGAAAATCGATTACGACAGTAATGACCATTTTGGGAGTAGTTGCTGTTATGGCAGGCGGTGCCATTGCTGGCTTGTTTTTATCTGCTGTGATACTTCATGACGGCGAAGGACCTGGTTCTGTGGTTTTAACTCTTATGTTTACGCTTCCTGGCTTCTGGCTGATATGGTTTGGCATACAGGCCGTGCGAAGAGCTAGACGCTTTAGGCGTTATCATGGCCTTATTACCCATATGGGCATAAGTTCGATTGAAGGGCTGGCCGAAAAAACAGGCATCAACTTTGAAATTGTTAGAAAAGATTTGCTGGCAATGATTAACAAAAAGATTATTGCTCTTGCTGAAATCAATTTTTTTGACAGTGAGATATAATTATGCCAATTAAATTGATATTACAGTTTATTGATTGTAAGATAGGGGAGGATAAACCATGCAATTACCAAGAAATAAGGCAGTTGTGACAAAAAGCATCGTTTTGGGTAAAATTGCTAGCGTATTCGGCTATGCTATTGCTGGTATATTTCTGCTTTTCGCCATTGCGATGATTAGCGAAGATATTTTCGGCACGATATTCTTTGCTGTTATGATGGCCCCCGGCATTTTACTTATTATCCTTGGTACGCGCATCAAAGGTAGGGTAAAGCGGTTTAAGCACTATGTAAATCTGATTTCCTTTTTGGGAATTACTTCTATTGAAGAGCTGGCCGCAAAGACCGGTAAGCCATTTCTTTTCGTTAGAAAAGATTTGCAGATAATGATTAACAAAAAGTTCTTTAGCTATGCAGAAATTAATGTTTTTACCAATGAGATAAATATTGGAAGAGGAACCGTGCCGCCACAGCAAGCAGGTTCTGCGGTTGAGCATCTGTGCAATTCATGCGGGGCCAAAGCAATTGCGCCAGTTGGTACGCAGGTGATTTGCGAATACTGCGGCTCATTGGTTGGATAAATGAAGGAAGGGGATTATAAATCATGGGGACGAAACCATTATATTTTGATGATTGCTATACACATGAATTTGAATCTACAGTAACAGAGGTTGGAGATGGCTATATTGTGCTGGATGGAACATATTTCTACCCGCGTGGTGGCGGCCAGCCGGGAGATACCGGAGAAATTGCTGGCATTACAATAACCGACACCAAGAAAGACGATGGAAGGATTTTACATTTTTTTGATGGGGACAATTGCGCCTTAGCTGTTGGGCAGGTCGTAAAATGCGCCATAGATTGGCCGCGACGCTATGCTCACATGTGCATACATAGTGCATCCCATATTGTGGAATACTTTTTGTTTAAGACATGTGATGGACAGACATTTCAAAGCTCCTTTATCTCTGGCAGCAAAGAAACCAGCACATATGAGGTAACTGCAGCTATCACCCCGGAGCATGTAGAGCAAATACAGGACGCCGCAAATGCTTTTATCAAGGGCAACTACGATATTGTGCTATATGCTGACGAGGACAACCCGGAATACCGCCATTGGAAATGCGAGGATATACACTACCCCTGCGGCGGTACACATCCCAAGAATACATCGGAGATTGGTGAAATATCAATCAAAGTCAAAGGTCAGGCTAGTCTGGGCAAACAGAAGATTGTTACAACGCTGGTAAATCCATAGGGGATTCCGGATCTTCACCCGGAATGACAGAATAGACCGTAGGGGCGTCACCCTGTCGCCCGTGCCCAGGAGGATATTGCATGGCATTAGTATCAGTAAACTGTCCAAACTGCAATGGAGAAGTGCAGCTGGAAGAGAACATGGAAAAGGGGTTTTGTCTTTACTGCGGCAGCCTCATAATGGTTAGAGATGCAGTGGTCAAGATGAAAGTGGAGCATAGCGGCACCGTATCTGTCAGCGGCATTAGCTCCATAAAGCTAATGAAAGCCAACGCAAAGAAAGCGTGGACTGCAAGACAGTTTCATATTGCAGCCGGAGAGTGGAGCAAAATTATTTCTATTGACCCAACGGATTATGAGAGCTATTGGGGAAAGTTTTTGCTTTGGATGAGAGAAAACCGGGTCAAGTCAATTTTTGATGCAAGAGCACATTATGGTGCGGTGGTATACGAGCATAATGTCAGAAATATCGTTGAAATGCTGCGTTCATTTACGCCGCCTGATATTTTGGAAGAATATGAAATTGTGATAAAAAATAGAGAGATTGACGATGGTTATTTCAGCCGTCAATATGACGGCGAAGAGATAACACCAGATATTTTGAGATTGGCCAAAGAGCAAATCGAAAAAAACAAACAATATTTCCAAGAGCTTGATAAGCTCAATGAACATGCGCGCCAGAGAGCGAAATGGTCTGCAGAAGGCAGGTGTTCTCACTGCGGGGGCGAAAAGAAGTACCCCAAAGTCTTTACTAGCACCTTCCTGAAGTGCAAGTCATGTGGGAAGTCCTAGATAGCACAAAGCCAATCAAGCGCAGGGGATTCCGGGGCAAGCCCGGAATGACAAACGTAAACCGTAGGGGTGAGCTGGGCTCGCCCGGTATTCAAAAAAAGGGCACGATTATGAGTCAAGACGTAAAAACATATTACGAAAACTACGACGAAGGCCGCCGCCTTAGCCGCGATAATGCCCACAAAATAGAATTTTTAACCACGGTGCATTATCTGAACAAACTTTTGCCGCCCGGTAGCTGCATCTTAGATGCCTGCGCCGCCGAAGGTGAATATGCATTTTATCTGGCAAAGCAGGGTCATGAGGTTTTTGCTTGTGATTTGGTAAACAAGCACGTTGCCGCTATGAAAGCTAATCCCAAGGCAGATAAGCTGGCGGGCGTAGAAGTTGCTAATGTGCTGGATTTATCACAGTTCGACGATGAGCGCTTTGATGTGGTGCTGTGTATGGGCGCATTGTATCATCTGTTTGAGCCGGCAGAGCGGGAGAAATGTATTGAAGAGTGTTTGCGCGTGCTTAAATATGACGGAATAGCCGCCTTCGCGTATATCAATCGCCATGCGATGTATATCAACCACATTGCCATGGGCAAATCTTCTTTGGAATTTATGAACCAGTTGCGTGATACAGGCAAAAATCTTGTGTTTTATGGCATGGATTTTGGTGAGATTCAGGCTTTGGCAGCCAAATTTCCGTTGACAAAGATTGCAGATGTAGCAATAGACGGTCTGAGCTATCCGCTGGCCGAAAGTTTTAACAATGCCACAGATGAAGAGTTTGCAGCGTATATGGACTATCATCTAGAAATATGTGAGGAGCCCTCTATCAGAGGATTTAGTATGCACGGCCTATGGATTGGCAAAAAAGAATAGAAAATAGTGACAATGGGGGAAAATTATGATATTATCAGGATTAGAGATTGCGAAGAAGGCCACCGAGGGCAAAGAAATTATCATACGACCCTTTGCGCCGGAAACGGTGGGGCCAAATAGCTATGACTTGCGTTTGGCGGATACATTAGTGGTCTACGAAGACGAAGTTCTGGATATGCGCCAGCCTAGTGGCACAAAAGAGATAATTATCCCAGAAGAAGGTTATGTGTTGCAACCCGGCAAGTTATATCTGGGCCGCACCGTGGAGCATACCGAAACATACGGCTATGTACCAATGCTGGAAGGGCGCAGCAGCATGGGACGGCTGGGCATTAGCATACATATCACGGCGGGTTTTGGCGATGTGGGCTTTAAAGGCTTCTGGACGCTGGAAATACATTGCCTGCATCCCGTGCGCATATATGCGGGCGAGCGCATCTGCCAGATATATTATCACAAGCTTGAAGGCGAATATGTGCCGTATAAAGGTAAATATCAGGAAAATACAGGCATACAAGCCAGTATGAAATATAAGGATAGGTGATGACCTCTCGAGAATTGTTTCGCACAATTTCTTTTGGCGCACCCCGGCGCTTTCGCTATGCGAAAGTGGCCTGCGCCCAGTTTGCCGTAGGCAAACCGCAAGTCTCGACAGCTTTGCCCAAAATCGGAGCAAAGCGTCTGCCGCCTATCACGCCAAGAAATTGGCTCAACAATATTCCCGAGGAGGTCTGAGATGTGGCTATGGGCAATGTAAAATTTGATAAGGGCGACATGAAGGTGGGATTTTTCACCAAGGTCGTTGACTGGATAAATAAATTATATCCTTTCAAGCAAAAGGAAGAGGCAGTGGAGCGCAAAAGCCGCTTTGAGGGCTTTCTTAAACACGGCGAAAAAGAGGGCAAGACCGGCGTGGTATCGGCCGTGCGGCTATGCGACGAAGCCTTGGATATTGTGGCCGACCGCATTATGCTTACCAACCGCATGGCATCGTTGGATGAGCGCATGGCCGAGGTTGAGTGCTATGGGCGGCTAACGGAAGAAGAGGTTGCTGATTTAAAGGACATGCTGGCCAGCTATACTTCACTTACCAAGGACTCTAACCAGCTGAAATATCAAGTGACCAGCTTTGATAAAAATCTGATGCGCATGGAGCGCATGGAAGGCGAAGCGCAAACTGACCTGCCCGAGATTAAGTATGCAGAAGAACGCCAACGGCTCTTTAAACAGGATATTGGCTATCTGGAAGGCGAAAAGATGGTGCTGGAGCATGAAAGAGAGCGACTGAAAAACGCTATCGACTTCGTATTTAAATTTTCCATTGCTATGGTGTTTTTCTTTGGCGGTATGGCTATTGTGATGGTGTATTTATATATTTTCCAGAATGTGCAGACCATGCTGGTGCTATCCAGTATGTTGGTTATCATCATCATCATTTCTGCTATGCTATATGCCCTGCGCAACCGGCTAATATATGAGCTAAAGCTGAATTTTAAGAAGCAGGGACGAGCTGTAGAGTTGCTAAACAAGAAAAATGCCGTATATGCCCACTTCACAAACTATTTGAATTATGAATACAGGAAATTTCGTGTGCGCAATAGCGAGATGCTGGCGAATAATCTGTCAGATTTTGGGCATTACAAACATCTTACAAAAAGACTGGATAGTCTGCGCAACATAATGTCGCAAACCGAAGCTGCTATTGACTTTTTCCTCAAGGATAAGGGTATTGATGCCAAATTTTCGTCCATAGAGAAATTTGCGGCTACATTGAATCTTGATGACAAAAAGCAATTTTACCAGGAGCTGTTCCGCGAAAAAAGCCTGATAGAAAAAAGCCTTGATAGATTAGATATACGCAGCTCACAAATATGGGATGGCCTAATGAAACTGCGCGAAAGCGAAAAGCGCGATGCGGACACCATAAACAAAATTATTGAAGAATATGTAGAAAAAGCCGACCGGATTTTGAATGTGGATAGGGCAGATGGAACTACGGCGATGGATGCCGTGATGGATGTGGATTCTGCAATGGATGAGGAACTGGGGCTGGCGATGGAGTAATCGCGGCATGATATAGGGAATGGATTTATCGATTCCGATAATAAATATGGGCGGAAGGGAACGGATATGAAAAAAGAACTGGAAACAAGATATGACCCTAAAAATGTTGAGGACAGGTTGTATGCCGAATGGATGGCAGCTGGCCATTTTCATGCGCCGGTGGATGAGAGCAAGGTGCCATATACTATCATGATACCGCCGCCAAATATCACGGGACAGCTGCATATTGGCCACGCGCTGGATGCGACGCTGCAAGATATTTTGATACGTACAAAGCGTATGCAGGGCTACAATGCGCTGTGGATGCCGGGCACAGACCATGCTGCCATTGCCACAGAGGTCAAGATTGTGGAGGACATGGCGAAAGAGGGTCTAACCAAGGCTGGCTTGGGGCGTGATGGCTTTATGGAGCGGTCCTGGGCGTGGTATGATAAATACGGTTCTACGATAATCAACCAATTCAAGAAAATGGGCAGTAGCTGCGATTGGCAACGCACGAGATTTACAATGGATGAGGGTCTATCGAATGCAGTGCTGGAAGTTTTTGTGCGTCTACATGAAAAAGGGCTTATATATCGCGGCGAGCGCCTGATAAACTGGTGCCCGCAGTGTAAAACCAGCATTTCTGATGCGGAAGTAGACCATGAAGAAAAGCAGGGCGGCTTTTGGCATTTCAAGTATCCTGTGAAGGATATGGATGGTGTATACGTGCAATTTGCGACCACGCGGCCGGAGACCATGCTAGGCGACACGGCTATCGCTGTAAACCCTGATGATGAGAGGTATGCGCATCTTGTGGGCAAAACTGCTGTTATGCCTATATTGGGGCGCGAGATACCTATTATTGCTGACGATTATGTTAAAGTAGATTTTGGCACCGGCATGGTGAAAATTACGCCGGCGCATGATTTTAATGACTTTGAAATTGGTCAGCGGCACAAGCTGCCGCTGATTAACATAATGAATGACGATGGCACCATCAATGATGTTGGTGGTATCAATTATGCAGGACTTGATAGATATGATGCCAGAAAGCGCATTGTGGCTGAAATGGATGGTCTGGGGCTTTTTGTGAAAAAAGAGGACATTGTTAATTCTGTTGGCGCACATGAGCGTTGCGGTTCTGTTGTGGAACCGCTTAACAAGCTGCAATGGTTTGTGGCCATGGAAACGCTGGCAAAACCTGCGCTGGATGCCTACAAACAAGGTGATTTGCGAATAGTTCCGCCACGCTTTGGCAAGGTATATGCTCATTGGCTAGAAAATATCAGGGATTGGTGCATATCACGCCAGCTTTGGTGGGGTCATCGCATACCTGTGTATTATTGCGTCTGTGGCGAGATTACGGTCTCAAAAATTGCGCCTGAAAAGTGCCCAAAATGCGGTGGCGCAGACTTGAAGCAAGATGAGGATAGCCTGGACACATGGTTTTCATCGGCATTATGGCCATTTTCTACACTGGGCTGGCCCGAAGAAACGCCTGAACTAAAATATTTCTACCCAACAAATGTGCTGGTTACAGGTCCGGATATTCTGTTTTTCTGGGTTATTCGCATGGTGTTTTCCGGGCTGGAGTTTACAGGAGAACTTCCCTTCAAAGATGTGTTTATACATGGCCTAATTAGAGATGAGCACGGGCGCAAGATGAGCAAATCTGCTGGCAATGGCATAGACCCGCTGGAATATGTGGAAAGATACGGTGCGGATGCCTTGCGCTTTTCGCTGGTGGCAGGCAATTCTACAGGCGGAGATTTGCGGCTATATGATGATAAGGTTGAAGCTGCCCGCAATTTCTTGAACAAAATTTGGAATAGTGCCAGATTTATAATGATGAATCTGGATGAAAAGTCGCCGCAGGCTGATATACAAGATTTGACGGCAGCCGACAGATGGATAATATCGCTGGCAAATAAATTGGCGGCAGATGTTACGAAAAATATTGATGAATATGAGCTGGGCGTGGCTGCTGATAAGGTTTATAGCTTTATGTGGGACGAATTTTGCGACTGGTACATAGAGATGGCCAAGCCGCGGCTGTATAATGCGGATGACTCCACGCGCAATGCTGCGCTGTGGACGTTGACACATGTACTGCGCACGGGACTGCAGCTGTTGCATCCTTTCATCCCGTTTATTACGGACGAAATTTATACAACACTTGGCAGTGATAGCAGCATAATGGTGTCGCAGTGGCCAAAATATGATGAGAAATATAATTTTGCCGCCGAAGAGGCTGAGATTGAGCATATCAAAGAGGCCGTGCGGGCTATTCGCAATGCGCGGGCAAATATGAATGTACCTCCAAGCCGTAAGGCAAAGGTATTTGTGGTAGCAGGTGATGAGCACTTGCGGAAAATCTTCGTCGGCGGCGAGAAGTATATAATGGCGCTGGCATCAGCGGCAGAAGTGATTGTGCAGGCTGATAAAAGCGGCATAGAAGACAATGCCGTATCCATCGTGGTGCCTGGTGCAGAGATTTTTATGCCTTTTGCAGATTTGGTAGATATTGATAAGGAAAAGGCGAGACTTGCTAAGGAGATTGAAAAGCTGGAGAAAGAAGTTGGTAGGGTGGTGGCAAAGCTGGGCAATCCCGGATTTGTAGATAAAGCTCCCACGAAAATGATTGAGGAAGAAAGGGAGAAAGAGAAGAAATACAAAGAGATGCTGGCGGCTGTGGAAGAGCAGCTGCGGGCTTTGGGGGCGCAATCTTGAATATAACGATGACTTTTGAAGAAGCCCAGCAATACCTGCTGGATAGCTACGGCAGTGGCAAGAAAAAAGGCCTGACGGCAATGTCACAGGCGTTAGAGATTTTGGGCAATCCGCAGGAAGCCCTAAAAATTATACATGTGGCGGGCACCAATGGCAAGGGCAGTTTTTGCGCTATGATGGGAGCCATATTAGCCGAGGCAGGCTTGCGTGCAGGCTGCTTTATATCGCCACATTTGGAGACTTTTCACGAGCGGTTTACAATAAATGGACGAATGATTAGTGATGATGATTTTGCCGCATGTATGGGCAAGGTGGTTGCCGCAAGCCGTGCTATATACGGCGATGATGATGGTTTTAGCTATTTTGAGATTTTGGTGCTGGTGGCTTTTGTGTATTTTCATAAAAAGCAAGTGGACATTTTGCTACTGGAAGTTGGCATTGGTGGCCGCCTTGATGCCACAAATGTGATAAAGCAACCGCTTTTGGCTGTCATTATGGCTATTGGCATGGACCATATGGAGATTCTTGGCGATACCGTAGAGCAAATTGCGGCAGAAAAAGCGGGCATAATAAAAGAAAATTGCCCTGTAGTATTGTATCCCAATGTGGATTTAGTGTATAATATAATTGCGGATATTTCGATGGAAAAAAATGCCAGGATATGGGATGCCCGAACAATTAGTCTTGATGTGGTCGAAGCTACGCCGCATACTACAAAGTTTTTTGCTAGAAGCGAATACTTTGGAAAAATGTGCATAGAACTAAGCTTAGTGGGACAACATCAGCTGCAAAACGCGGGCGTTGTAATTGCTGCATCTGCTGCTTTAAATGATTTGGGCCTTGATATTGCGCCAACTCATATACAGCGAGGATTGGCCAATGTGCAATGGCATGGCCGCATGGAAGTTGTGGATGAAAATCCAATAATTATGTTGGAAGGCGCACATAATCTGCAAGGTGCACAGGCTGCTGCAAATAGCATGAAAACGCTGTTTGCAAAAAAAGAAATAACGCTTGTGATGGGTATTATGGACGACAAAGAATATGATGAAATTGTACGCACATTGGCTGCGCACGCCAAAAAAGTCGTCTTTACCAAACCCATATATGATTTTCGTGCCGCAACCCCAGAGGCACTTGCGAAAGCCCTTGGTGCAAGCGACAAAGAGGTATTTATAGAAAACGATTGTCACGCCGCCTTGGACGTGGCCAGGAAAATCACTGGTATCAATGATGTAATTTTTTGCTCGGGTTCGCTATATCTTGTTGGCGACCTGCGCATGTATATAAAGGATGGTAAAAACCATGATTAATTTTGAAGAAGAATTGAAAAAATACATGCCCGTGCTAGAAGTAGACGACTTGCAAGAAGGCTTTAATGGCAGCGATATGAAAGATATTTTGGAGCTTTTGCAATATCTTTCCACAAAGACGGTCGCATCTGAAAAAGAAAGGGATTGATGCATATGCAAGCAATACATATGGATTGCCCGCGATGCGGCGGACACCTATCTTCGAGGTCAGGTGCTGTATGCGAATTTTGTGGTATAAATATGCCGCTGTTTGCGAAGACGCGTGATATGTCTTATGCGCATTATGACGAGGGATTAAAGCTGGCCAAAGCGCGCAATTTGACGGCGGCCATCGAAGAACTACAAATTGCCCTGCAGATTAATAAGAAAAACATAATGGCCCGCAATCTTTTAGGGCTTTGCTATTATGCCATGGGGCGTGTAGGCGAGGCACTGCGCGAATGGGTTATCAGTGTGAACTACGGTACAGGCGATAATCCAGCTAAAGACTATTTATCTAGATTTCAAGATGAAATGCAATACCTAGATAAATTTTCTGATGCGTTGCATAATTACAATGAGGCCCTGCAATATATGCTGCAACAAAGCGAAGATTTGGCAGTAATACGCCTAAAACGAGCCATAGAAATTAACCCCGATTTTGTAGATGCATTGAATATGCTTGCGCTGTTTCATATCAAAACCGGCGAAAAAGGCAAAGCCGGCATTTTGGTAGAGCGCGTTTTGGATATAGATAATGGCAATCCTTTTGCCAGGCGATATTATCGCGAGGTTTTCCAGAAAAGGGCACCATCTGGACCTGCAAAGAGACCGGCGGCGATGAGGCCGCAAATTGACGAACCCATCAGAAGTGCCCCAAGCACCATGTATAGCAAGCCACCTGCACAAAAGCCAGAGAGGCAAAACCCTTTCTTGGCGCAAACCCAACGGCCAGCGCCCAAGGCGGCGCCAATTTATGGTCTGTTGCTTTTTGCGGCGGGACTTGGCGCGATGTTTTTGTTTATGTATATTTTGATGATACCTTCGCTATTGGAAGATGGCATAGCCGAATCTGCCGCGCTTTCGGCGGAGCTAAGCAGCAGGCAGGCTTTTCATGCCGAACAAATAGCCGAACGTGATGAAATTATAGGAGATTTACAAGCAGAACTTGCCACATATCAGCAAATTGCGGCACAACAGGATGAGCAAAACAGGGCTTTGCAAAACGAGAGCTGGGTGAATACGGCATATTCCTATCTTTCACAAGGTTTGCCGCGCGAAGCCCTGGCTATGCTGGAAAATGTAGATACTGCGCGGCTTTCGCCGGATGTGATGTCTGTTCACAGCCATGTTTTGCAGACGGCAAGACCCATCGTGGAAGAGGAATATTATCAGCTGGGTCAATATCACTTTAATGCCGGCGAATATGTTCAGGCCCGCGAAAATCTGGAAAATGCGGCCAGGTTTGTTAGCGAAGAATCTACTGTGGCGCACTATGTTCTGTATCTTTTGGGGCGCGAAGCCGAGACGAGAGAAGATTTTAGCCTGGCGCGGTCATATTATGATATGATAATAAACAATTTCCCGGATAGCAACCGCGTAAATGCTGCAAATACGCGGATAAACCAGCTACCAGAGTTGGATGAACCACAACCATAAAAATATTTTTGATCATTTGCAGACAAAGACATATGCCCTGCGTATACTGTATTAGAAAATTGAAAAATCGTATTAATTTCAAGTTGAACAGATGCTTAACTGGAAATTAATAGCAAATATTCAGGAGGGAAAACTTATGAACAAATCTGTCTTTGGATTAAACGAAAATATGGCGGCACTTTTGGCCTATTTGGGCGTCTTTATCAGCGGCATAGTGGTATTGATACTGGAAAGAGAAAACAAATTTGTGCGGTTTGCGGCATTGCAGTCCACGGTACTCTTTTTAGCTGTATTTCTTATCACTGGCTTGCTTAGCTGGTTCACATCGATACCGCTTTTGGGCTTAATTTTTGGCTTGGCTCGCTGGGTGGTTAGCACTGCTGGTCTTGTGGCATGGGTATGGCTGATGGTTACTGCATATCAGGGCCAGGCCGTGAAAGTACCAATTTTGGGCGATATCTGCTGGGAGCAGGTGCATAAGTAGAATTACTGTAATTAGCAAAGGGCGACCCGATGTGGGCGCCCTTATTTTCTTAGCGTAGGCAGCTTTTTCATAAACGTAGTCATTAAACTCAAAAACCATCCCATAAAACTTGTCTTTTTGCACCAATGCCGCGTCAGCTCATCCTAGCGTGCCTCTGGGCACGCGTCGTCGTCGCTTCCTTGCATTTGCACAAAAATCCTGCGTTTTCTTGGGACGGTTTTCAAGTTTAATGACTATACCTTTAGCGGGTCGCATTTTCTGAATCCCAATGCCCTATCAATGGCTATGTCATTGCTAGGCATGAACATGGTGCGCCTCAGATAATCTTTTTTATCCTGGCCTTCATAACGCACGATTCTCCAAAATCTGCGGCCAAATTCGTATTCAACCATCCAAATTTGACTGTAGTCTATTTTGTATACCTTGTTTTTCAGATGAATTTCGGCATATCTCTTATGTAGAATAGCGTAACCATCAGCGTTCGTCAAAAGCATAATAGGGGCATAAGTACAAAACGCCAAAACCTGCGCCCATACTTGAAATCAAATCTTTCGCCCATGCTATTTCGCCTTCTTTTTAAGGGTTTTCATGAACTGCTCCAGGGTTTCATTATCTTTTCGTCTTAAAGGGTGGCTCAAGCTGATATTTCGCTGACCATCTATTTTTATTTTCCAGTATGTATGGGAGTCCCACCAGCCTGTACGCTCGCGCACACTTATAATACGGTCGTATTCTATTTCCCGCATTTTCTTTCCAAGACCTATTTCAACATGCCTTTTGTGCAGTATGGCATAGCCCTTTGATTGGGATAAAAACATAGTCATCACAATAAGCGGGAAAACAATAATCAAGCCAATTACAAGCAAAGCGGTTTCTCCCGCACCTATATATGCAAATAGCCCAAGTATGGGCAGTAGTATAAACAGCGTGAGAAGTATAAGCAAAAAAGTTTTTGCAGTATCGCTGTACCTGAATTCAAATCTACGCATTTTCTTTTAATTCCTCCATAAAAGCTGTTAGGGGGTCATTCTTTTTGAATCCCAATGCCCTTTTGATTATTACTTGCTTACTGCGCCTGAACACATCGTGCAAGAATTCTCCTTCTCTGATTTCATTATCTTCATTAAGTGTGATTGTCCAATATCTGTAGGCGTAGTGATGCGAAACTGTTCTGAGATAGCTGTATTCTATGGTATGTACTTTGTCTCTTAGGTGAATTGCGGCGTGATTTTCATGCAGCACAGCATAACCGTTAGTGTCAGTTAATTTTTCGGTGACAAGGTAGATTACGACAAACAAAATCAGCATTATTATTAAGGTTCCTGGCCCGAAAAAGGGGTTAGTTAAGAATACAGCAAGAAAAATAAGTACCATGATGGGGAACCAAATGCAAAATGCCAAAAGTCCGCGACCGTATTTAAAATCGAATCTTTCACCCATATTATCGTGCCCTCTTTTTCAAAGCTTCCATAAATGTCGTTAGCGGGTCGTGTTTTATGCGGACTGTGGCAGGCGTGATATGCACATGCTTAAAACGTTTGAAACCTAATATGTTCGTTTGACCGGTGTCTATGTAAATGGTCCAGCAGGGATTATAGCCGCCGAACACCACATTATCAATTTCCCGATATTCAATTTTATAAAACTTGCGCCATAGTTGAATTTCTACATGGCTTTTAAACATGGTTGCAGAGCCTTTGAATTTCATAATCACAAAGGGCAGGATGAAGCATGAGGTTCCTCCGATGATAAACAAAGCAATGAGCATACCTGAGGGCCAATGCCGGATAAATGGGTCCAACCAGTTGATAAAAAAGACAAATGGAAGTACCAGCGCCATAGAAGCTAATATCCACAGCTCTCTACGGTGATATTTAAATTCAAATTTTTGCATTATCTCACCCTTTTTTGAAGCGCTTCCATAAATTGCCCCAACCTTTTGTCTTTGTGATGCCAGGATTCTGTAATGCGGATATCGTCCTGCCCATCTACTTTAATGTGCCAGTAGTTGTTAAGTTGATTTGAGAAATGGTGGCTTATCTCTTTTATTTGGCGGTATTCAACCTCGCGCTTGTTTTCCAAAAAATGAATTTCTACATGACTTGTATGTAAAGTGGCAGAGCCTTTGCGATTGTTTGCTATGATTAATGATATCATCATTGTTGTAATCATGACAACCAACGAAAGCACAACAAGTAAGGTGGAGTGAAGGCTGTCAAACAGAGCCGGGAGCACAAATATTGAGCAAACAGAAAGAAATACACCTGCATAACCTATAAAATTGCTACAGCATCTAAATTCAAAATTCTTCATATTGCTTCACCCCAATTCTAACAGTACAACGCCAATTATAGCTAAAGCCATGCCAACCATTTGCTTGGCGGACAAGGTATCGCCAAAGAACCGCCAAAGAACCAGCATCACAATGACAGAATTTATAACTGTCATGATGACGGATGCCACAGCTATGTGGTGGGTACGGTAGGCTTGCACCAGCAGCGTCATTGCGGCGAAATACTGGGCCAGGCCGATAAAATATAGCGCACGGCTACCGCCGTCCATCCAAAAGCGTAATGTCAAATCGCCGGTTACTAGCAAGCCACCGGCGATTAGTAGATATATCATGAAAAATCTCCTAGCGAATTGAGAATGTTTATTCAAAATAGTTAAGAATATAGTAATTTAACTTGAAAATGGGCTTCTGTCTTCGCCCAAAACGCGCCTGGTGCCGCGCGTTTCGTGCTCGACACAAGACCCTTTTCAACTAAAATGACTATAGTTATGGATTGCTAAGTTCGTGGCAATCCGTGGCTTTATAGAGTTGATTAGTTGGATGTGAACCTCACATACGTTATCTTCAAAGTAAAGAGCGATTGCATCCATCATGCTCTTTTGAGTTTCGCGAAGAGTTTCGCCTTGCATAGTGCAACTGCCGCCTGCCAAGTCACATTTGGCCCAATATCCTGTGGTATTAGTGCGTGGCTTTATATGGTAATGCTGTATGTGGTTGTCATGAAAAATCACCTCGGACATATATAGCAATATAACTTCAAACAAGTAACACCTGCATTTTTGAATGAACTTGAAGCATTGTTCATTCAAAAATTTGTTGTTACTGTTTTCAGGTAATATTACTATAGTATGTTAGAAAAACCCTACGTATAGCATAATCAGCCCAAAGAAAGCCGCCATAGACGCACAGGCACTTCTAAAGCCAATGTTAAGACCACCTATGCGCTTTAAGGTTTTGTTGCCATAGACTATATATTTGTAGATTAAGAAGCCTACGCCCACGCTGGCGAAGAATATCAAGGATTTTTCGATATAGCCCCATGTGTCAATGGATGCATTTGCGGCGAAAAGGAAATTGACCAATGGTCCGCCGAATATGCCACCCACCAGGCAAAACGCGCCCAGCGCAACAGACGGCACCACACGCCAGATATCAGGTTTTACGGCGCTGCCTTCAATACCCGGATCTTTGCCAAAAAGCACGCCTGCATATTTGATGAAGGATATGATGGTACCTAAGCTAATTATGATTACGGTAGCATTAAGCCAAAACGGTATATCTGCTGCAATGAAATATTTTGAGATACTTCCGATGAAAAATGGCGCGCCGGTGATGCCCAGTACGGCAAATAGCGTCACAAAGCCAATTATGGGCATACGCCGCATTACGCCGCGTATTGCATACACATCCCGCGTGCCGTATGAATGTACAATAATGCCCGCAGATAGAAACAGCGCGCATTTGAAAGCCGCATGGCTGATTACATGATACAGCCCGCCTAGCATGGAATATTCGTTGCCGGCTGAAAGACCGATAATGATAAGTCCGACCTGGCTCATTGTGTGGTATGCCAGTATCATCTTGATATCGGTTTGGCAAATAGCCATTATAACGCCCGTGAGGCTGGCTGCGATTCCTACGAACAAGAAGAAATTGTGTGACGAAAAGCTGCCGAACATCTCCTGCATACGCAAGAACATATATACCATGGTCTTAATTTGTACGCCGCTTAATATGGCGGCCACGGCGGAAGGAGCCTTTGGATACAGCTTGACCTTTGGCAGGAAGCTGAATATGGGTATGATAGAGCATTTGAAGGCTATGCCGGTCATTATCAGGGCATATGGAATTATCTTGTCGGCGTAATCTACATATTCCAGCAGCTGGCCGGCGCGCATTATGTCAAACACGCCCGTGAGCATATAAATATAGCCGATGCCAAATAGGTACAACAGCATGGCGATAATATTGAGCATCAGAAAAACCAGCCCAGAAAGCATATTGCGGTTTTTCTTGTCATACATCAGAAGTATGATTACGATAACCGTGGCAACCTCTACCAATACGAAGATATTGAACAGGTCTCGGGTAAGGAAAAGACCTACCAGCGCAGACTGTAGGATAAACAGCAAAAACCAGAATGTGCGACTATCGCTTTGGTTGAAGCTATATATGGCCACGGCCAGGAAGATGATGCCGCAAAGCACCATAAACATGGCGGATGTGGTGTATGCCCGCAAATATATGCCTAAGAAGCCATCGTAGTCGCCAATGACAACGGTTATTTCCTCGCCGCGTGTTAGCCACAAAATATACAGGGACAAGGCAACGAATACAGCCTGGAAAAGTATGGCAAGTATACGTGCAGCTTTGTTTGATGCGAAAACAAAGAGAAATACGGCTATAAGCACGGGAATTATTACGAAATAGGTTAACATGGCAGTTTTGCCTCCATTTGGTTAATCAGTTGGTGGAATTACTTGTATAGTCATGGTGTAGATATGATTTTTGCACCAATAGAGACGAACATCATATTCGCCCGGTGTCCTAAAAAAAATCTGGTGCTTTGCTGTGGCGAAGCTCGAACGGAATTTCTTCATATCCGCCGCCTCTTAAATGCAAGCGTATTACGTACCCTTGCATATCAAGGGAATTATGAACGCCTGCATACAATATATTCCATCCTATATGGAAGCTGAGCGACTTCCACGCTTACAATTTCATTGCTTGCCTCGCATAAAGTCAGCGACAAAGTTATAAGCGGCAAAAGTTGGTTTTTTAACTAAACGCCCTTAGTTAACTATACGGGCTTTGGGCCTCTTCTTCGGCTACTAGCTTGTGCATCAGCTCCCAATCTGCGGTGTTGTAACGTCTAAACAAATAATTGAGCATAGTAATTTTTATAGCCGAGACAGAAATGCCAATAATGATGGCCGTGAGCATCAGGGCTTGCGGCGTGGGGTCTGCGATGGCGGCCATGTCATACAGGATGGCGGGGTCGTAGATTATGGGTGGTGTGGTACCCGTTCTGGCACTGAGAAAGAGCCAAAACATGATTACTGCAGTTTGCATAATTAACGTAAAAACGATAGTTTTGATGGCATTTCTGGCGGTGATAAGGCCAAAAAGAGCCATGAAAAACATTATGATGGCAAAAATATCAAGGGATGCTAGGTTAAACATTGCTATCATCCCCCCAATCTTGGTGTCTTTGCGAGATTTCCAACGGCGAATCTTCTCTGCGCTCTATTGCTACATAGCGATAGAAGATGATGAAGAAGCCGCAGGCAACCTTTAGACCTATCAGGATGTTCATTGTGATGAGGTAGGAATCGCGGAAAGCATCCTGGAAATATTCGAAATTATAGGCCAAAAACGCCTTGGAGCCGACAAATACGGCAAATACGGCAATTACCACGATGAAAACAAAGACATATTCCTCTAGCTTGATGACCTTCTTTACGCTAATATCGTATATATCATATATCATATACCGACAAATGAAGAATGTGGCTATTGCCACGCCGCCCTGGAAGCCGCCGCCGGCGGAAATATGCCCATTGAGAATGAGATATGTGCCAAAAAGCAGGATTATGGGCGTTATAATGCGCATGGTGAACACGGCCATGGAAGAATTTTCTATTTCACTGTGGCGGCCGTCATCAACGGCCATGCGGTCCAGCCAGGACATATGTGACACGGCCACGACGGCAATTACGAGTATAAGAGCCTCGAAGAGCGTATCATATACGCGATAACCCAGCAATATAGCGGCCACGGCGTTTTCGCCGCCTACATCTAATGCAAATTGTACCAGATATTGGTCTTTTAGATATGTGCTAACATCGCCCGTTGGCATAAAGTTGATGAACAACACAAAAAGCCCTACACAAAAGCCAAAGGGCAGCAAGAGCTTTGGAATCCAGCGGCCACGGCGCAGGGTGGTTGGCTTTATTTCGGCGCGATGGCCCCTACGGCCGTAATACCGCTCTACACAGATGATGAAGAATATCGTGGCAAAGACGGCTATTGCGGCCTCTGCCATTGCCACATCCGGCGCGCCCAGCATAAGAAAGCACACCGATGTTATCAAGGAAAATATTCCAAAATAAATGATGTTGCGATATACCCTGCGCTCGAAAACGATGACAAGGGCCGAAATTATCCATATGATTAAAAGGACTTCTATTATTTGCATGATAACACTCCCATACAGCGGGCGAGCTGTGCCCACCCCTACATTATGGCCTTATAGTCGTTTTTGGTCATTACATATTTCATTGTGACAAAAGATTTGCCTAATAACTCCGAATCATGCGTGCCTTTGCCGTAGAAAACGAATCCGCATTTCTCTATTACTTTTTTTGATTGTGGGTTTTCTGCGAAATGCTCGCACCACAGTACATCTATATTTAGCTTTAAAAAGGCGTAATTTATTGCCGCCTGAGCCGCTTCGGTTGCAAGGCCGCGGCCCCAATATGTTTTGCTAAGTACAAAACCGATTGTTTTTTGCGTGTTAGCTTTGAAATTGACATCAAGTGAGCCGTCATGGATGCCAAGGGAGCCGATGACCTTTTTATTCTCTTTTAGCACCATCGCATACCCATCGCCCTTGTCAATAAAGCGTCGCAGGATTTCTGCGGACTCCTCTTTGCTCTGATGGCGCGGCCAACCCGCCATTTCGCCCACGCCAGGTACGCTAGAGTATTCGTAGAGGTCATCTAAATCGGATTTTTTCCAAGGCCGCAATATCAATCTATCTGTCTTTAGCTTCTTCATGCTGTACTTCGCCTTCCTCAGAATCGCCAATTCTGTCCACCAGGGCTTCGGCGTCTTCTGTTAGTGTGCCCTCTAGCTGATAGCCGGAGAGATATGCAGAGCGCGTGACAATGTGGGCCACAAGGGGATTGAGTATCAATATAATGACGATAATAAGTAACACTTTTGCGGAAAAAAAGGAAAAGCCGTGCTGAAGACATACGCCAAGCAGAAATGTAAGCAGGCCCACGGTATCTATTTTTGAAGCTACAAGTATGCGCGGATAGAAATCTTTTAGCAGAAAAATACACACAACACCAAAGACCATAAAGGCTATGCCTATGGCCATTACGATGCTGCCTATAAATGATACGACTTCCATAATCTGGTCAAAATACATATTAATCCCCTTTTTTACCGCCTCTTCTTCGTTTGCCAAGCTTGCGGTCGGATAGGAAAAGGGCAATGAAGATTGTGCCCATAAAGCCTGAAAGTGCGTAGATGATAGCAAAGTCCAATAAAAAGGCGATACCGCCATAGGCCACAGATGCCAAAACCACGATAATGACGATGATTTTTGTGGAGATGAGATTCATGGCCAAAAGCCTATCCCATATAGAAGGGCCCATTATAGCGCGCACAATGTACATCACCAAAAGCCCAAGCATAACCCATAGAACGTACATGGCACTATCTCCTTCTAATTCTTATTTCTTCTGGCGGTCTTTCTGCCTTTATCAAGCCGCGCTCCAGCTTGCCTTTTATAATTTCGCCGGCAGTTTCGCTGTCGGCTTTATTGTCTTTTTCGCGCATCCATAGGATGACGACAGAATCTTCCACAAGGTCTAGCAATATGGAGCCCGGCGTTAGCGTGATGGTATCTGCCAGCATAACGCGCAGGGTTTCGTTTTGGATTTTTGTGCGTACGGTTACAATGTCCAGCTTGTGTCCTTTAAGGAGAATTTTGATAACCATGATGCCGGATGCGTAGATTTGACCTATCAAAAAGAATGGGAAGGTGATAAGACGAAAGAAATTTACGCGTTTTATTTCTTCATATGGAAGGAACTTGCCGGCGAAATGCAGACAAATTATCGTAGAAAACATGCCCATGGCTAGAGAGCGCCAGGATATTTCCTCTACTAGTACAATCCATATCAAGGTTAGTGCGATGTATACGAAAAGTGTGTGTTTACCCATGTATCTGCCTCCGGTCGGAGATTTTGTAATCGTCGTTTAACCTGAAAATAGGCTTCTGCCCTTGCACAAAAAGACCATGAAGCGCTCTCTTTTTGTGCTTGGCACAAGGCCTTTTTCAGCTAAAACGACTATAATATCTGATTATATACCCAATTCCGCCTCGCGTCAAGGGCAAATTTCTTATGATGGCGGGCTTGTAACATATTCTATGGCAACGAGTATAATGTAATGTAAGGAATGGACAAATATGCGTAAAGGAGTGATTGCAAGATGTGTATGGAAAACAATGCTAGAGACGGACTGTGGGGGCCAAGCAAATTACAGTTATGTGCCGCCCCTTGCTTTGCTACACCCGGCCCACCCGGCCCACCCGGCCCAAAAGGACCTGAAGGCCCGCAAGGACCAAGAGGTCCGCGCGGCCATGATGGTGAGCAAGGTCCGCGCGGCCACAGGGGCTTGCCAGGACCACATGGCGAAAAAGGAGAGAAAGGCGAAAAAGGAGAGATGGGAGAAAGAGGCCCGCGTGGACTTCCGGGCTTGCCAGGACCACGTGGACAGCAAGGCCCACAAGGTCCACAAGGTCCTCCCGGACGGGATTGCAAGGAAATTCATGGTGGACGCGTTAACTGTGATGCTGGAAGCATAACCATTTGGCCGAATATGCCAGAGCGCATACCCTTCACGGATTTGATGCCCAGCCGCGGACTGAATTTTTCGCAGGACCATCAGATAATTGTTGAAGAGGCAGGAACATATATGCTGCACTACCGTCTTTCGTGCAGGATACTGGAACCTCATTTGGTTACGCTGGCGGTGGAAGTTAATGATGCCCCGCAATGGCAGGCGCGGAACATACATTCGGGCGAAACGGTGGAAATAAGAGATTTACATGGTACTACTACGGTTGCACTGGAAGAGGGCGATGTTGTGGATATGAAAATTTCTGCAAATGAGCTGACGACCATAGCTATGCATGATTGTGCCAATGCTACATTGATGCTGGTTAAGTTGTATTAAGAATAGATGCGTTCCGAAGCCCCGAATTAGTTTCGCACAAACCTCATTGAACCACTGATGTTTGCGCTCGCATAATGAAGTTTCGGAACACGCCTAATGTATTGACAAAAGACCAATGATTCAAGAGTCATTGGTCTTTTGTCGTATTTTGATGATGTTACTATTGATTTACTACCAAAGTTTTGATATACTATTCTGCGTGAAGATATTGTCACGATATTAACAGTATGGTTTCAAGGAAGGAATTGGTGCGTAAGACATGGGGTCATTATTCCAAAATATGGTTGTGGTTGCAGGCGGCTTAGGGCTGTTTTTGTTTGGCATGAAAATGATGTCGAGTGGCTTGCAGATGATGGCGGGCAACAGGCTGCAAAGCATTCTTCAGCGGGCAACATCTAATAGATTTAAGGCTGTTGTGGTGGGTATTGCAGCAACAATTGCGCTTAATAGTTCTACGGCCTCTACGGTAATGACTGTTAGTTTCGTAAATTCCGGGCTAATGAATTTATCGCAGGCTATTGGAATTATTATGGGCGCAAATGTTGGAACTACGCTAAGCGCGCAACTGGTGGCCTTTAGAATTGATGCGTATTCGCCGCTGTTCATATTTGTGGGCATCATCCTGCATATGTTCTTCAAGAAAAAAAGCGTGAGGAACATTGGATATGTGATATTGGGTTTTGGCATATTGTTCTTTGGTATTACAACGATGGGTGGACCGCTTCGCGGGCTGGCCAACATGCCTGCCTTTGAAGAAATATTGGTTGCTTTTCAAAATCCGTTTTTGGCACTGCTGGCGGGTTTTGCTTTCACCGCTGCTGTTCAAAGTTCCACAGCTGCAACCGGCGTACTTGTAACAATGTATCTTAGCGGGGTGCCCATTCCATTTGAAACAGGAGCGTACATCATATTGGGCACAAATATCGGTACCAGCATAACAACGCTGATAGCATCTATACCTGCAAACCGTGCCAGCAAACGGGCTGCGCTGTTCCATATTACATTTGATATCATTGGTAGCACGGTGTTTGGTACATTGATATTCTTCTTCCCGATGATATTGGCCTGGTTCCAAGCTACATGGGTAGAGCCTGCCCGCCAAATTGCGATGTTCCATACATTGTACAACTTTGCTACGCTCTTCCTACTTTTGCCATTTGCTAACCATCTCTCCAGGCTGATGGAGAAGGTAATTCCTGTGCAAAAAGAAGCCGCGGATACTATATACGAAAAAAAGCTTCTGTATATAGATACCAAGGTTACGCCAACACCGGCGATAGCTGTGCTTAATGCACATCGCGAATTGGCACGCATGGGAAAAGTTGCCAGCGAGAACTTGGCATTGTCTATGGAAGCGTTTTTTGAAAAAGACATGGACAAAGTGAAGAAGGTATATGAAAATGAGGATATTGTGGACTATCTTAACCAAGAAATCGCTGCAAAGTTGGTGTGGGTTAACAATATGTCGCTATCAAGTGTGCAGGCCAAGAAAGTCGGGAAAATGTTCCGCACATTGACGGATATTGAGAGAATTGGCGACCATGCAGAAAATATTGCCGAATATGCCGAGGCCATGGAAGAAAATGATATGGAACTATCGGCTCCCGCAACAGAAGATTTGAAAGTGCTGTGCGAGGCGACAATGAAACTTTCCAACGAGGCCCTGGATGCATTTGAAAATCATAACGAATCTAAGCTGCCGCAAGTAAAGATATTAGAGCAAGAGCTTGACGAAATGTGTATAGAATTCACTGAAAGACACATAAAAAGGCTGGTGGCAAAAGACTGTGACCCAAAATGCGGTGTGATATTCACTGATATGATTACCGACCTGGAAAGAAGCGGCGACCATGCGAACAATATTGCGTTTTCTATACGGGCAAGCAAGTAATGTTGTTTATCACGCGAATCATGATTTGTATTTGCCAGACATACGCGGGCGGCAGAGTGCCGCCCCTACGAGTGCCACGGCAATTACACCACCGGCAGCAAAGAAAAGCCAAGGCAGTCCATTTGATGTTTCAATAGTTGCAGCGATATATTCTGTATAATCTTCATCTTCCTGAATTTCTATCTTGTTAAGCATAAGCAGAGCATTAACATCAACCCTTATTTGAGAGTAATCAGGGTTGGCATATAGTGCCATAGCACCCCAAGACATCATTCTTTGTATGGAATAATAGTACACGTTGCCGGGGCGGGCAGTGGTGTCAATAAACTCAAAAAGCACCCGGTTGTTATAGTCTACACTATCTTCGTAGAAAACAAACTCAACGAACTCACTTACAGGGTTGTGCAATGTAGAGCGAATGAATGCTATTCCATCGCCAGGCCAAAATGCATTTTGGCCAAGCACATATCTTAGCACTATGTAGCCTTCTTCGTTTATGCTGACACTGTATCGTCGCGCATCTCGAGGGGGACTATACGGTCTCACCATATGGTACCTGGTATCATTGATATACAAAAAGATTTCTTCAATTTCATCCTGGCTGGTGTCTACCAAAATACGTCGCTTATAAAAATCCGATTCGCTGTTCATGCTATTTGAAGAGGCATAATCTGTTTGTATATCATGCCATGTTCTTGTGGCATCATTTGATATTATCAGCTCAGCAACGCCGTCGGCAAGATGGCGCATTTGAAGAGGATACCAGTATTGCCAAAAATATGATGTGCCAGGCGGGTTCATTGGTGCAACAGACCGCCAGCTGGTGAAGCGCACGCCATATCCTGCCGGTGCTATAAAAAGCTCCATAGGCCATACGACACTTTCGTCAATTATATCGCTGTAAAAATGGGCGCTGTCTACCCAGTGCTCGTGTAATTGCCACATTAGGTCTAGGAATTCTACAGATTGTATTGGGATTTCCGCAGGTGATCCTGTTTTGGTATTTAATACGTAATCCGCACCTTCTATGTAATATTCATGCAGTCCATGGGCAATATATCCGACGCGACTCCATTCCAATGAAAAGCCAAGCAAGGTCGCAAGGCGACGAAGCGGAAAATACAGGTCATAGTCATCTATGTAGGCAGTAAAATCGATAAATGTTTCGGGTTCATCAGTTCCATCTATTCCTATTATGGTGCGGGTCATGCTGCCGATAAACCATTTGTTGTCCCAGCCGTCATCATAATAGCTGGTAATTGGTTGTAATTCATTGCCTATCGGGGTATATGGTGCGCCACGCACAATCCAATAGTCGAAGTCGTTCTTGGTGGTTTCGCGTATATCAAATTGGGCAGATGTGCCATTTAATACATACGCCAAATCGCGTAGCCTAATACTGGAAATGGCTGTATCATCTGCAATGCCCCATAGTGTGAAAGCCTTGCCATCCACAAAAACGGTTACTTCATTTACAAAAGGCCCGACCGTTGCATATACAGGGGTGGGGGCTAGAAAAGTAAATAATAAAATTAGTATTATCAGTATTTTTTTCACGTGTCCACAACCTCACCAAAATATCTAACCATATTGAGTATACCACTTTTCATGTCGAAATTCTATATCCTTCTATTAAATTGGCAAAAAAAGCAAGCCTGTGGAAAAATTTTGTTGGTATAAACTATCCAGCCAAGGAAAAAATATGTATTACACCATGACCATCAGGGAGGAAGCTCGATGAATACTAAGGTGGAAATTTGCGGGGTTAATACGGCCAAACTGCCGGTGCTGAAGGCTGACGAAAAAGAGGCCCTGTTTGCAAGGATTTTACAAGGCGACGAGGTCGCGCGTCAAGAATATATATACGGCAACCTGCGTCTGGTTCTAAGCGTTATTCAACGCTTTAACAACCGCGGCGAGAACATAGACGATGTGTTTCAGGTGGGCTGCATTGGCCTAATTAAAGCCATCGACAACTTTGACACATCCCATGGCGTGAAATTTTCGACATATGCGGTGCCGATGATTATTGGTGAAATACGCCGCTATTTGCGCGACAACAATTCCATACGCGTTAGCCGGTCGCTTCGCGACATTGCGTACAAGGCCCTGCAAGCCAAAGAGCGGCTGATAAATCAAAATTCTAAGGAACCGACGGTGGAAGAGATAGCCAAAGAGCTGGGTCTACAACAGCAAGAGGTCGTATTTGCTCTCGATGCCATCCAAGACCCCGTAAGTCTCTTCGAGCCTGTCTATCATGATGGCGCAGACGCTCTCTTTGTGATGGACCAAGTGTCAGATGATAAAAACACTGATGCCACCTGGCTAGAAAACATCTCTCTAAACGAGGCCCTAAAACGCCTGGGCGAAAGAGAAAAGCACATCTTGACGCTGCGGTTTTTTGAAGGCAAAACGCAGATGGAAGTGGCGGAGGAGATAGGTATTATACATAGCAAAATGCAGTATATATTCCAACGAAATAAAGACGCATACAAAGGGGTTTGTTCCTTTGTATGCGTGCCTGAGATTTTCCTGATTTAAACCGACAACCCATCTTTCAAGATTTTATATTTGATTTCTGCTGCTCGCCAATCTTCTTCTGTATCAATATCCTGAACTTCCATGTTGCCTAATATCAGTGGCAAGGTGTGTTGGCAAAATAGCCGCTCTTGTGTCAACAATGCGGACACTTTAAAGCAATAGAATTGCCCCGCATCATGATACATTGGTTCCAAATCCTGGGAGCGAGAATTAAGATGCTCTGGATGTAGCATGGCTATTTTGTTTTCGCGCATCACAAGTCCCCTTTGAGGTGGATAGGAAAATCGCGCCACAGGCAGCACGCTATTCGCGCCAGAATTTAACAACGAGTCCATGCCCTCTTTAAGGCGAGCAGAGGTTACGAAAGGTGCACAGGGGTAGATGCAACATCCATGTTCATAATTTTTGCCGGCCTTGGCGTATTCGCTCAAAACCTCTATAAGCACAGGCACAGTGGCCGCTGTGTCTGTGCTGGTCTCTGCACTGCGCATAAATGGCACATCTGCACCATATTTTCTGGCAACTTGCGCAATTTCCTTATCATCAGTGGACACCATTACCGTATCAAATATCTCAGAAGCCAGCGCAGCTTCAATGGAATAAGCAATAATAGGCTTGCCTAAAAAATCTTTTATATTTTTACGCGGTATGCGCTTGCTGCCCCCGCGGGCGGGGATGATTGCAATATGTCCCATGCTACACCCCCATTTTTTTCAAATGATCTTCATAATCCACAGGTAATGCCTCTACCATCAAACGAAATTGCAACTTTTCTTCATCGGTTTTCGCCTTTTGCAAATCCCGATAAGTTTGCCTAATGCTATCAACATACCTAGACTTTTTGTAATCACAATTCTGTATAATTCGCAGGCTTAAATCAAATATTGCCGCCATTTCTTCTTTTGTTTTGGTTTTGGTGAAACCAACGCTGGGCTCGTAGACATCTAATTGCTTCTGGGTTATGGTGTATTTATCGGTACACATTACTTCCTCATAAGCGACTTTTGGGGTAATATAGTTTTTAGTGTAAATGCTGAATTCTGCTGGGGTTTCGATAGCCACTTCTTGTTCAAGCAATTTTACAGGCTTATTTAAGCTAAGAGCATGACCTATGTGGCTTCCATATCCATTAGTCACGACAGAATCTGACATCTCTAATATAGTTTTAAGCCTCTTAATGAAAGATGGGTCATAAATAAATCCGGCTGTTACAATTTTTGCACCATTCTCCTTGAATAACCGTGTTGTTTCGCTGTTGTACGTGAAATGGTGCGAACATATTGTAAGTGTATCAAATTTATCCGCTTCTTTCAATACTTCTGTCACAAACTTCTTTTCATCATATATAAGTTTTGTATCTAAAGTTGAATGAATGGGAAATACCGTCAAATTTCTACCCTGGCGGCTTTTCAATCTTAGAACATCATCCTTGCTGTAAAAACCTTCTGCATAATTAAGATATGGACCCACCTCAAAGCATAGAAGGTCTTTAGTATGCTGGTGCCAAGAATTTTTATTTATTTCGCCAGCTAAAATTAAGTTGCAATATAGAGGTTTTTTGGCTGGAGTAGAAATGGGATATCCGTGGGCAACAATAGGGCCTTCATAAATCTTTAACTCTCGGCCAGCATATGATAACATTTCCGAATACTGACCGTAATATAGATTTTCTTCGAAATGTCCAAAATTATAGGTATTTTCAAAGAAGTCCGTTTTGTCTACATAAGAACGTGGAAATTCGATAAATTTCTCTCTTGCAGCACTGTATTTATTGATTAATTCGGAATCTTCAATGAAATCTAAGTTTTTAAGTTCACCTACAATTACAGGGTCATTGATAGATCCTTCTATCACATGAAAAAACAAATTGCGACGTAAATTGTTTTTATCTATCAAAGGGTAAATGTAAAAATCAACAACCCCCATCTCTTTTAAGTATGCCATCACTTCCTCGTAAGCAGCGACACAAATTATTAGTTCGTATTCCTTGGAAAGCGAAACGAGTTTGTTTGGATGTATTACGGGTTTGCCCATATACATTTCTCCCGCTTTATTCATATCTGCAAAAGCATATATCTTGTCTGCTCCATAAAACGAAAACACCTTGCTTCCATATCTTCCTGCGCCATATAGTATTTTCTGCATAGTTAATGTGCAAGCCTCCCTGCTATTGCTTTTTTATTAAGAACCAAGTAATGTCATCTCCAGGAAAAATACCATCCCGGTGATAGATAAATCCATAGTCTATCAGAACCAAATCATTAAATTTGTCAAGTATTTCACCAGCGAAGTCTCGCTTAAAGAGCTTACCTTTGTTTCCTCTGTAAATCACTTCTATGGGGGTGGGACTGTAATATTCAGCAATTAAAATATATTTTTTGGATGCATCATATAACCTTTGATACACGTCTTGTAAAAAATCTGGATTTATGTGTATCAATACACCGCTAGTTAAAACGATATCTCGCTGGTAGTCGATTCCAAAATCCAAAATAGACTGACTATAGATGTTAATTTTATCATCATATATTAATTCATAATTATTTTTTAGGGCTGCAGCTGCTTTTGTATTAATTTCTATACCGGATACCTCACAACCAGGAATTAGCCTCTTAATAGCGAACAAGTTCAAACCGATGTTGCAGCCAAATTCAATAATAGAATCAATCTCCTGTGTTCGGGATAGCATTTTAGAAAATTGTCCTGTTTTTCTTGAAAGAAGCAATTCGTCATCGTTACGATCTATATAGTCATCGCCAAATTGCTCATGCCAAAATTTTTCTTGCTCTGTCTTAAAGTTCATGAAATCATACACCTTCCTTAGTATTCTTGCATTTGTTTTTCCAATTCAAGTATTTGTTTACTTCTTGGCTTAATTGGTTTGCAAGGGTTTCCTGCGTACATCATCCAAGGGCCAAGGGATTTTTTGATGAAGCTCATAGCACCAATGGAAGTCCCTTCACCAATGGTTACGCCTGGCAATATGACACAGCCTGTGCCGATAATAACATGCTTGCATAGCTTAACAGGCTTCCTTGTCACAAATCTGTACTTTTCTGGTACCATAGAATTGGTCATTCCCAAGCCCGTGTAGTCGTCAGAATCCGCATGGATAACTACTCTTGGTCCAAGGGTTGAAAAATCTCCCATAACTACACCTTCTGTACCCCCATAAATCATAGAGGCAGTAGTTATTTGGATATAGTTACACAATATTATTTTGCCACTTAAAAAACAAAAATCATCTATACGCACGTTACTACCTATGTGCATCTTTTCTGCACCATATATGCTCGCTTTTCTGCTCAGCAAAACATTTTCACCTACAGATGCAAAACCTATGTTCATCAGCTCTTCCCTTGTATAGTAGCTATCCATATCTTCACCCCTTGTATTTGATAGGCTGTCCTCTGCTGTACCCTTTATCACTAGGCATACCCATCAGCTCTTCAAGATATTTAGGCTTAGCCCCCTGACCGGGTCTGATAGCGCGGATATTGTCTTTAGTGAAAGCCTCGCCTACCACAATGTCCGCAACTGCAAAGATGCTACGCCTATGTTTAAAACTACCAGCTTCTGCAATGGTTACACCATATGACACACTGCCCAGGGCAGAGAGGGCATTTTGTGCCGCACTAACCATTTGTTTAAACTCATTGGGCTCCAATGAAAAACCGCTATCCACCCCGCCCAAATCGCGGGAAAGGCATATGTGCTTTTCGATAACCTTAGCGCCCTTGGCAACTGCCACAACCGGGGCGATAATATCCATAGAATGGTCGGATAACCCAACCGTTACGCCAAAGCGGGATGTCATATCCGCGATGGTTTGAAGGTTCATATCGGATTCTTTGGCGGGATATTCGCTGGTGCATTTCAGTAGGACAATTTTGTCTTTTGTTAGTCCTTCTGAAAGCATTGCCGATAGGGCTTCTTTGATTTCCTCTTCTGTACCCATGCCGCAGGAAACTATCATAGGCTTACCTTTTTTGGCTATGTGACGTATCAAGGGAATGTCGATTAGCTCAAAAGATGCCACTTTATAAGCTTGCACGCCAATGTTTTCTAGAAAATCTGCACCATCTGCATCAAACGGAGTAGACAAAAAGTCTAGACCAATTTTGTCACATTCATCTTTTATAGTTTGCTGCCATTCATAAGGGGTAGCGGCTTCTTTATACAGGTCGTAAAGTTTGTATCCATCCCACAGGCCGCCTTTTATGAGAAAATATTCGTTATCGCAATCGATTGTCAGGGAATCTGGGGTGTATGTTTGGATTTTAAGGCAGTCTGCCCCACTATTTTTGGCGGCATGGATAAGTTTTATTGCCTGCTCAAAATCTCCATTATGATTTGCGGACATCTCCGCAATGATATAAACGCCAGACTTAACTTTTTCCAATAATTTCATTTGAAACCTCCATTATAACCTTTGCAGCATTATGTGCCCCGTCCTTATCTACTGCTTCAATAAGCCTTTTTGACTCGTGCGCTCTACGCTTTGGGTTATTTAACAAAGCTTCTACTTGTTCACCCAGATAGTACGCTTGTACTTTGTTCCAGTCGCCAGCCCATTTCATTAGTTCCTCACGCTCCAAATACTGGGAGATAAGCATCTGGTTATCGGCTTGTGTGACAACTATTGCAGGCAATCCAATGGACGCAATCTCATAAACCATACTGCCAGATGCTATCACGGCGACATCGCATCTCCTCATTATATCAACCATGGATTTAGGGGCTTTCAATATTTCTACATCAAGCGATTTGAGTTGAAAGACTTCTTCATCGCAAAGGGTTTGTTCGCCCAATACCACTACTAAATGTGCACCGCATATGCCTACAAGCGACTTTATGGCAAAGGGTGTAAAATTACGCATATCAGACCCGCCAAAGCATACAAAAATGCGGCTTGCGAACTGGTTGACCGAAATGGGCGAGGCATCACGAAACTCTCTTCTGAGCAATGCGTATTTTGAACCAAGGAGCATCTTTGGTTTCTTTTCGCCTGTTCTGATTGCCAGTTTCTTTGCGTAAAAGTTGGTGTTGATGAGCATATCGCAGCTATAGGTGTATAGCGCATCGTCGTCAAAGCACACAACTAGCCGACCGGGATGGTTCAGGGCAGCAATGTATTTGCTGGTCACTTGATAGGTATCCACAATTATAATATCAAAGCCGCTGTAATTAATGGGTTCATCGCTGCTTGTGAAGAAGGCGCATATGCCGCCCAAATCCTCAAGAGCTTCTGCCAAAGCCGACATGCGTATAAAATGCCCCATGCCAACTCTATGCCCCATATCTATACGAAAGGCAATTTTCACCCCATCACCTCATTTACGGCAGAGACTACATATTCCACCATTTCATCAGTCATGGCGGGGTATAGGGGTAGGGTGATTAACCTTTCGTAAGCATCCTCGGCCACGGAACATAACCCCGGCTTATATCCTATTTTTTTGTAATAGGGCATCAAATGCACAGGAATGTAATGCACGTTTACACCGATACCCTTGGCTTGCAATGCATCAAAGACCTCAAGCCGGCGATTTTTGTCATACATTCTTGTGGTGTATAGATGGCGCACAGGACTTGACCATTCCGGGGATTTTTGCACTTGGAAAGGCAGGCCATCAAAAACTTTATCATAATGCGCCACAATTTCTGCCCTGCGCTTAGCAAATTGGGGTAATTTCTGCATTTGGCTGATGCCCAGCGCGGCCTGCATGTCTGTGAGGCGATAATTAAAGCCTAAATCCAACATTTCGTAATACCAGCCGCCATGATTTTGGTTAATGTATTGGGAGGTATCTCTTGTGATACCGTGGGTGCGCAAACGCAGTAAAGTTTTGTATAGATTTTCGTCATTGGTGGTTATTGCTCCGCCTTCGCCTGTTGTGATGGTTTTGGCAGGGTGAAAGGACCAAATTTGCTGCCCGGAAAACTTACCTTGTCCCTTACGCCGCACTTTGCTGCCTAAACTATGGGCAGAATCCTGTATAATATGTAAGCCATGTTCTTTCGCTAACTGCTCGTAAGCGTCCATATCACACACTTCTCCTCCAAAGTGCACGGGTATGATAGCCTTGGTTTTTGAGGTGATTTTTCGCTTAGCATCATCCAAATCCATAAGCAGAGTATCCTTGTCAACATCAGCAAACACGGGTGTTGCGCCGCAGTACAAGACGCAGTTTGCGCTTGCGGCAAAGGTAATAGCGGGTACTATGACCTCATCCTCAGCTCCAATACCAGCAGCCATTGCCGCAATATGTAGAGCTGCCGTGCCATTAGATACTGCCACAGCATATTTCGACCCAACCTCATCACAAATGGCTTGCTCAAACTCTTTGATTTTTGGGCCGGTGGTAAGGAAGTTGCCTTTTAGCACATCAACAACAGCTGCAATGTCGCTATCATCTATGGTGTGGCTTGCATATGGAATGTGCAAAACTATCACCCCAATTTCAAATTTCTAAAGGATCGTATGGTATGTATTTACCAACAGAACAACCAAAACACATGGTTCCTTCCACTTGTTTTTCCAAATGTCTTTTTCTGAAATTAACAGCATTTTCACTTAACCAAGCATCTGACAAAGACATGGTTTTCAAGTCTGCCAGTAACAAGTCACGCTTAAAATCAATGCAGCAGGCACTAAGATAACCTTCACTTGTCACATGCACCCTATTAAGCACCATAGCACAAGGGATTTTGGCTCTTTTAGTGCTACCGCCAAATGTTTCCGTTGACATATGAGTAAAATTATCGTCATATTGTTGGAAAAACGCCCTGACAGGGCGAACTACAATCTGGTCAACGTATGGTGAAACAATTTCTTTTAGCAACTCCACCTCATCCTCTGTTTGTTTAGTTGCTATAAAAGAAACCATTATTTTAAATTTGGGATTAAGTTTTAATTTTAATTCGTGGCATGCTCTCAAATTTTCTATCACTTTGTCAAAATCATCACTGCCGTGAATAATTTTGTATGTGTGTCTTTTGCCGGCATTAATAGAAAATTTTAAACTGTCAAGCCCGCTTTCAATTACGCTTGCAAGCCTTTCTTTGGTTGCTAATGCCCCGTTGGTATCACTATAAATATAGGTATACCCAATTTCTTTAGCATTCTGTATGTGATATAGCACATCATTGCACAAGAACATTTCGCCAATGGTATATAAACCAACACGTCGCAATCCCATTTCATATCCTTCTTTCAAAATGCGTCGCAATAAATTCTTTTCAATTTCTGCGTAGCTCCAACTCTCTCTCACCCGGGTTACCCGATGAGCACAAAACATACAGCTGTGATTACATCTATTTGTTATTTCGATTAACATATCTGTAGGCATGTTATGCTCTCCTTTAATGCAATGATTCAACGCGATTTTTTAGCTCTTCAACTGTCAACCACCAGGTATTCTTATCAGATTCGTAAGACCAGCCCGTATCCACTGGTTTGCCGCCCAATATTAAATGCTTTTCTTTGTTCCACCAGTTATACTGCGGGTATATGATATAATGGTCCTCATATTCATAAGTGGTGCGTGAGTCATCGCTGGTTATCATTGCTTCGTGCAGCTTCTCCCCTTCGCGTATCCCTACGATTTTATGGCGGCCGTGGGTATTCATAGCGGCGATAAGGTCTGAAATGTAAAATGACGGATTTTTGTGGACAAAAACCTCACCTCTCTTTGATAGGGTGAGGGCTTTCATTACTAGTTTCACAGCCTCACCCAAGGTCATCCAAAAACGAGTCATGCGCACATCTGTTAAGGGTAGTTCATCAATGCCGGATGCCATCTGCTCTCTAAAGAAAGGCACAACAGAACCCCTGCTGCACGCCACATTACCGTATCGTACAACGGAAAAAGTGCATTGTCCAAGACCGGAGTAGCTATTGGCACTGGAAAACAGCTTATCGGATACCAGCTTGGTGCCACCGTATAAATTTATAGGATTAACGGCCTTGTCTGTGGATAAGGCTATTACTTTTTTCATGCTTGGATTATCAAGGGCAGCATTTATAAGGTTTGTTGCCCCTTCGATGTTGGTTTTTATTGCTTCAATGGGGTTGTATTCGCAGGCAACCACCTGCTTCATAGCAGCAGCGTGGATGGCGTAATCCACACTGTTTAGGGCACGGCGCAAGCGCCCTTCGTCTCGAATATCGCCGATAAAAAAACGCAGCCTTTCATCATGTTTTGCAAAGGTTTGGCGCATCAAAAACTGTTTATATTCATCCCGGGAGTATATGACAATCCGTCGAACATCTGTATTGTGTATCAGGTAGTCCGTAAAAGCATGTCCGAACGAGCCTGTTCCGCCGGTTATTAGTATCGAGCTGTCTTTCAAATTCATAAATTTTTAAGCCTTTCTTGTTATATTTCGTTAATAAATCGCCAAAGTGCATCCTGCCATTTTGGCAGCCTATTAAACCCGCCTGCATCCAGGCTTACTTTGGACAGGCAAGAATTTTTGGGTCTTGATGCTTTTGTTGGGTAAGCATCTGATGAAATGGGGTTAATTTTACATTTGCTTCCGCTCAAAATCATGATTTCTTGAGCAAATTCTGCCCAAGAGCAAAAACCTTCATTGGTTGCGTGATAGACCCCATATTTACCAGATAATACTATACTGCATAAGAGTTTTGCCAAATCAGGGGCATATGTGGGGCTGCCTATCTGGTCGCTCACCACGTCGATTTCGTTCTCTTCCTGTGCCAGACGCAGCATGGTTTTCACAAAATTGTTGCCATTTTGCCCGAACACCCAAGAAATTCTCACAATATAACTTTTATCTAAGTGGCGCAAAACAGCTTCTTCACCAGCTAGCTTGCTTTTACCATATACGGAAATAGGATTTTTTGGGCTGTCGGTTTCATGAAGCCTGCTTCCTTGTCCATCAAATACATAATCCGTGCTTACATATAATATTTCGGCATTTATTTCCTTGCAGATAATAGCTAAATTTTCTGTTGCCCTTGCGTTCACATCCATGCAAGTTTCTGGGTCATCTTCTGCACTATCAACGGCGGTGTAGGCAGCGCAATGTATTACGCTGGCAGGATTATGATTGTGTAAAAATTGACCAACATCCGCTTGGTCTGTTATATTAAAATCATCTTTGTCAACGGCTAAAAATGGGATTTTGAGCCGCTCTAATTCCAATGCTATCTCAGAGCCCAATTGGCCTTTAGCACCCGTCACCAAAATCATAATTCTTCTCCAAGTTCCCTATATTTACCGGTTAAGATATTGTTCCACCAATCCCTATTATCCTTGTACCATTGTATGGTTTGGTATAATCCCGTTTCAAAATCTACCTGGGGCTGCCAACATAGCTCCCTGGCCATTTTTGAGGCATCTATGGCGTATCGTAAATCATGCCCTGGTCTATCACTAATAAAATGTATTAAAGATTCCGGTTTGTCCAGCTGCCTCAGAATGGCTTTAACCACGTCAATATTTCTTCTTTCGGCATTTCCGCCAACATTGTACACTTCGCCAACATTTCCTTTGCGTATTATTAGGTCGATTGCTTTGCAATGGTCGGCTACATGCAGCCAATCTCTAATGTTCAACCCTTGTCCATACACAGGCAAAGGCTTGTCTGTCATCGCGTTGGTAATCATCAAGGGAATCAGCTTTTCAGGGAAATGGTAGGGCCCATAATTATTGCTGCACCGAGATATAGTAATAGGTATTTTGTAGGTTTTTGAATAGGCCATACACAATAAATCCGCACCTGCCTTAGAAGCGGAATAGGGGCTGGATGTGTGCAATGGGGTATCTTCGGTGAAAAGCAGATCCGGTCTGCCAAGAGGTAAATCACCATATACCTCATCTGTGGACACCTGGTGGTAGCGTAAGACTCCAAATTCACGCGACATATCCAGCAAAACTTGTGTGCCAACCACATTGGTTTTGATAAAAATGCCGGGGTCGCTGATGCTTCTATCTACATGACTTTCAGCGGCAAAATTCACAACAACATCGGGCTTGTATTTCTCGAATATGCGGCGTATAGCACCAACATCTGCAATATCAGCCCGTTCAAAATAAAAGTTTTCACGACCGGTAATGCCGTCTAGAGTCTGTATGTTTCCAGCATATGTAAGCTTATCAACACAAATAATTGTGTCATCCGGATGATTTTTAACGGTTTCGTGAATAAAATTTCCGCCAATAAAGCCAGCCCCGCCGGTTACCAGTAAAATCATAGCAAAATCTCCTTTAATAGTGGTGCGCTACTATCTTTATCCGACAAGATGGGGTTAACAGTGCCCCAATCTATACCAATATCAGGGTCAGACCACAATATTGCGCCATCATGTTCGGGGCTGTAGTAATTATCGGTTTTATACACCACTTCCGTGTTTTCAACAAGCGTAATAAAACCATGACCAAAGCCGCGAGGAATAAACAATTGCTTTTTATTTTCTGCTGATAGCTCCACGCAAATCCATTCTTTAAAGGTAGGGCTGTGAGGGCGCAAATCCACGGCGAAATCCAAAACAGCACCTGTAATGCATCGCACAAGCTTTGCCTGTGCCATTGGGTCTCGTTGGAAATGTATTCCTCGTAAAGTGCCTTTTTGTACTGAGTATGAGTGGTTGTCCTGCACAAATTCGCAATCTATTTGAGGTGTCTTAATTTTGCTGTAGGTTTCCATGAACCAGCCGCGGGTATCTCCGAAAACCCTTGGCTCAGTCATATAAACACCAGTAAGCTTTGTTTCTACGATACCCATACTAAACCTCCAAAGATATACTAATCCTGCTCATTTTTGGATAAAAGCAGCTGATTATTCCACCAAGAAGGGGAGCCGTAATTTTCAATTTCATTGCTCAAAGAAACTATTTCACTGATAGCCTGTAAACCATAACCCTTAAAGCGGGCAAGAGAAGGATAAATGAAGTTATTACAAAAGGCCCGCACTGCTACAATAGAGATGTACATTAAGGTGACTTTCCAAAATTCAGGTGGAAGATTGTTGTTGAAATATTCATTTATACATCCATACACATAACTGCATGTGCCTCTGTGCTTAAAATAAAGCATGGAAGTAAAATCCCGCCATGGATGGTCTAATCCTACATTCTCCCAGTCACAAAAACGCAAATCCTTTCCATCCCAAATGATATTAGCGGTAGAAAGGTCGCCGTGAGTGAGACAGGGCTGGGAGTCTTCAATCAAACATAAATGCTTAATGTTTGAGAGTAGAATTTCAGCATCACACACGGAAAATTCCAATGCTTTGTATTGCCGCTCAGTTTCTTGTGCATAAATACGAAAGATATCGGCGGGGGATGATGATTCGGGAGAATTTGCAGGCATTCTGAATGTCATATTATGCAACTTTTTAAGAATTTTGGCGATACGGATTCCAAGTTCGCGCTGCTCCTGGTTATTCATTTTACTTAGAGGGATTGGCAAAAATGGATACCCCAATGAATCACCCTCAATCCATGTTTCGGTCGAAAAATACTCTTTTTCATTTGGCGACAGCTCCAATGCTATAGGTGCCGCGCATATATCTCCAATCATGTGGCGTATCTGCTTTAATATGTAGTGCTCCAGCCATTTTTTGGAATATGACTTCGCATTGCCTATGCGTAAAAAAACCTTAGTATCGTCGAATGTTTCTGCGCAAAATTTCTTGCTGCCCGAAAAACCTATAGGAATGGGGGTCATCTTTGCGAACTGCATTCTATCAACTCTCTTTCATAAATTTTGCTACAACACAAGGTTTGTAAAAAATCACTTTACGAACCTGTCGGCTATCTTGTTAAGATACATACCATAAGGGGATTTACCATACCCATCTGTCAAAGACTGTAACTCTTCTAAGCTGATAAAGCCCATGCGCCAAGCGACTTCCTCTATGGCAGCTATTTTGATACTTTGCCGTTTTTCTATAGACATTATAAAATTGGATGCATCCATCAGGCTGTCAACTGTACCCGCATCCATCCAAGCAAAGCCCCTTCCGAGCAACTGCACATCTAAATTGCCACGCTCCAAATAAATCCGGTTAAGGTCGGTAATTTCCAACTCATTTCTTGAGCTGAACTTCAATTGCTTGGCGTACTCTACACATTTGTTATCGTAAAAATACAGCCCTGTAACTGCATAGTTTGTTTTTGGCTTAGTGGGTTTTTCTTCAATGCTCACGGCACACCCTTTATCATCAAAACTCACTACACCATACCTTTCAGGGTCGTCTACATAATATCCAAATACCGTTGCGCCACTGGTCTTAGCAGTAGCATCTTGCAGTATTTTAGATAGCCCATTGCCATAAAATATATTGTCGCCCAAAATCATGGCGCACCTATCGTCACCAATAAAATCTTCTCCAATTATGAATGCCTGTGCCAGACCATCCGGACTTGGCTGCTCTTTATAAGACAGGTGCAAGCCGAGCTCGTATCCACTTCCCAGTAACCGCCTGAAGTTAGGCAAATCCTCAGGGGTGGATATTATCAAAATATCTCTAATTCCAGCTAGCATCAGCGTGGATAAGGGGTAATATATCATAGGCTTATCATATACCGCCAGCAGCTGCTTGCTGTTAACGCGGGTAAGAGGATACAAGCGCGTGCCGGCTCCGCCTGCTAGGATGATGCCTTTATATTTTGGTTTCATTATAAAAACTCCTTGTGATTACAAAATATTTTTTGCTCCTGCTTTTGATAATATACTGGTTACCTCGTGATGACTTTTAGAAGCTACAGCAATAACAACTCCTACAGATTCTGCTGTAAAATCAATTTCGGAAAGATAAAATACCGGGTAACCTAAATATGATTCATATTTTGTCATACCGTCAGAGACTATAAAGCCGTAAAATTCTTGGCGAGCCGCTATTAACAAGTTTGCTGTAAATGCGCCATAGAATCCGGTGCCATAAATATATAATGCATCGTATTTATTGCAAAAATCCAACAAATTACCATTATTAGCGAAATTGTCTTCCTTGAAAAGCAACTGGTAAGCATTAAAATCCTTATATTCTATACTTTTAGTTAATTTGATGATAATTTTTTCTAAGTCTACACTTCGGATAGCGGCATAGGTATCAGACATCATATGACCAGAATAATAACCTTGACTTTGTGCTACATATGATAAAATTCTTTCTATGGCATGGTTGATAGTGCCATTTGCAGGCAAAGGCTCTGGTGGGAAATCGCTAAGAGTCCAATTATAATAAAAAAGGGGCTTCATGGCTGATGACCTGCACCAAAATGCAGTACCAAGACAAAAGGGATGCTTGTCTACTGAGACGGGAGAGTCTACATCAATTTTTTTCATTAGCATTTTGACAGAATCGAAATTGTTGGTCCATTCATTTCCGAGTGTGCCAAAATATGGTCTGTGGTAAGGTGAAGGGATGTTTAAAAACCCTAATTTAGGATTTTTTTCAAATTTAGCTATTACATTATGTATATAAGTCTCACTTGCTAGTGTGTTTTCTAATAAGATATGCCTAAAGGATTCGGCACTTCTTTTTGAAGCTACAAGATTTGTGTCTTTATCGTGGGTAAAGCAGACATACTCGTAATCTTGCAACAAGTCATTGCAAGCCACGAGCAAGGCGGAAACATCTCTTCCACGATTATCAACCAAGCGCACCCGGGAGTTTGGTTTGTTGCTTAAAAATTCCTTTGCTTTAGTATAAACGTCCATAGCGCTAGTTGTTACAACAATATCTACAGCAGCAGGAACATTATTTAGATATGATAAACACTCATCAGTCATCTGATGATAATGCAAGTGTAAAATCACAAGAGCAGTTTTTGGCTTTATCTCTATCTCCGGAGAGTTTAGTGCAAGAGTGGGGAAAACATAATCAAGGTGCAATGTATTTTTGATATCACGGATATTACGAACTCTTAGTAAATTATCCCAAATCAAGCTAGTATCGTATAATTTATTATCTTCTAATAACTCCATCAAGCGATTTTTATTTTCGCCGCCCATATAACTTAATTCATCCTCGTTTTCATACGCTAAACTCTTTCGTTTGATTATTGGGCATCTATATTTTATAATAAGGTTATATGGGTCAAGATAGGTATAGTTGTGGTTACAATTTTCTGAAATATAAGATGTATAAGCATAGCCTTTTTCTGAAAAAAGCTGACTGAAAGCTATTTCGTAATTTATAATGGTGATTCCATACGATTCGGGCAAAGCAAGATTTATCCAAAAAGCATGAAAATCATCGCTTTTAAGTAAACGTGAATTAACATTAATAAAATAACTTTGTAGATATTTTGGTACAGAAATATACGGACCATCTGTATAATCTTTACGTTGGGTAATACCCCAAAAATCAACATCCTTCTTGCTCATATCATTAAAAAGTTCTGACAATGGAAAAATAGGGCCATAAAATGTGTCATTACAAATTAACAGCTCATCATATTCCATAACCTTTTCCCAACCAAATAAATTTAACAGCACATCCTTGATTGCACCAGCATCGAAGCCTATGTTTTGGCGAACAAAAACATCGCTTGTAAAGGTTTTAAGTTTTTCCATTCCTGTTCCATTCACTTTTCCATTACATACGATAACCATATGCGATACAAAATCAGAAAGAGCATTTAGAAAATATGGTATATAGTCATCTATAATTCCGTCTTTATCATAAATCACATATATAGCCAAACGCTTATTCATCTACTATCCTCCAGATAATCAAATTAACCGCCTTGATTGGTACTTGCTTTGTGCGCTAAAAGATAAGTCCTTTAATATAATCATGGATGTTTTCTCCAGAACTTCCATCCGGCCTTATGTTAATTCCATCTAATCCATCTGCGCAGTCAATGTCTTGAGGGATTGCTTGTATATAGTCAATCAAGCCATTTAAACCGACAATGCCTTCTTTATTATGGCCAGAGAAAAAATGATGACTAATTTTTTTAAATTCTTTACACAATATTTCAGAGATATCTGCGGGATACCGCATTGGGTTGTCACTTCGCTCTTTGGTTTCTGCATTATATACAATCAAGGTTTGGTTTCGTGCCTTGTAAGCGTAAATGTGGTCTCCGTGAAGTGCGCTGATATCAAATTTTTTTTGTCTCGCGCGGGCTTCATTGCAATCTGCTTCAAAATCATTCACAATACCCATGTCATCTGTGGTAACGCATATTTTTAAAGCATGAGCCGAATGTAAAGGCATAAGCCAAATATAGCCATTTAGGTAAAAGCCATTAAAGCTATTGTTTGAGGCAGGATTTTTTTCGGCATAAAGCTGCGAAAATTCTTTTATGATACCTTTTTGAGGATTCCATTTAATAACGGGTGTGTCTGTGTTTGTTCGGGGTATAAGCCAAAAATTTTCTCCATCAAACACGATGTTGTTATATCTGTAGCTCTTTTTGCCAACGGTATATACTTTAGATTTGCAGGTTTTTGTGTCAAACATCAACACCCCATTGCCGCAACAAGTTGCAGCCCAAATGTGGTCGCCTACAACTACAGGTGCAAAGAAGAAGGCATCCTGGGGAGTAGATGTTAGTTTCTTAACGGGCTCAATCCAGTCGGAGAAATATGCTATTTCCCTTGTATTAACATTCATCCGCGCTATGGCAGGATAATTAAAAGGCATGAAATAAACAAAATTACCATGTGCTGCAACTCCTGAAAAGGCTAGTTCTATATCAGGTTTGCTATCGTAGGCAATATGTCGGAAAGTCTCATCCTGGCTATGGTAGAGCAAAAAGCTATCGGTGGTAAGTGCTGGGAAATAGTGAATCCCGTTATGCTCCACAGGCTTGGTGTAAGGTGCATGATGCAGTGTTTTGGGGTTGAGGGTGCCGCCTATATCTAAGACATGTTCAACCACTTCGCCTGCCTTACTAACCCTGAACAGCTTGTTAAGGGTTTTTATATGGAGTAAAGTACAGTTGTCCAATACATAAAAATTACTTAACACAGGCTCTCGTTCGCTCTTCAAATGATGAAGATTGTTAAATAGTATAGGAAGTTTTCTTGCCATGCACAAGGTCCCTACCGAGCTTGCATCTCCATAGTATCCATCGGCCCAAGCGATAGCCCGATGCAAATCGGGTGTATCGTCATAAATGCCCCATGCCCCATGTTTGTAGCCATCAACTACACTTTCATATTTGTTGTACAAATGTGGTGCTTTAATTCGGAAATTAAGCTCAGTGCTGGGATGGGGCCGCCACCATAATACAACATCATTATTTTTTCTAAAAGTATCAAAAATAATATCTAATTTTTTAAAATACTTTTCTTGATTGTTTATCCAAATAAACATATGTGTATTAAATAGAATAACCTTTTTTCTTGTTCCATCGGTTCTTTGTATTAATCTCTCCCATTCTTCCGGGATAGGGTAATTTTCAATTTTTGCGTTAATTACTTTGTCTAGCTTAGGAGAACCTAAAGCAACAAACTTTTCCTCTGCCTTCCCAAAGCGACCCTTCCAATTAAACTCCATACCATGTTTTTTGAAGTTAGCAATATGGCTATCTCTAACTATGTCAGATGCAACAATTACATAATCTGCAAAAAGAACACCCGGCAAACTCGAATAATATTCGGACGTGCTATTTCCTGCGCTGTAATATGGCACATGAACCAATAAATCACAATAATTGCGTAGCCTTATACTATAAAAATTAGGGTGGATACTAATATTTGATGTGTTATTGTCATAGGGGTAATTGGTGAAAATGACATCGGGCATCCGAGATTCAATATCATACCGTTCCCAATCTGTTATTTCAAAAATATCATCATAGTAACCTATGCCTTCATAATGCATACGACCCAAGGTGCCATTGGGATTGACTTCATAATTAGGCATAGGAATCCAAAACACATCACAAGATGGGTCTGCTTTTGCTGCAAGATAGATAGACTCAAGACTATCGCTCATGGCAGCTTTATAACTGATAAAAGCAACCTCGAAGCGGGTAGATTTTAGCTCCGAATATACACTGTTTTGAACCTTAATCAACTGCGATCTCAGGTTTTTTTGGTTTGCTTCGCCACTATGAACTTTGAAGAGAAGTTCGCAATACTCAATAAGAAGACGAGAGGTGTTAGTCTCTTCGCCCATGATACCTTCGATAAAATCACAAATAGCCAAAGCTCCTTCTTGGCAGTCGCTGTACAGCTGTCTGCTTTGCGCCTCTTCGATGGTTTTTATTAATGCTAATATTTGAGATTGATGATATTTTCTCATGGATCCTCCCAGGATGCTACATATGCATATGCTACCTTCTTTTTATATCGGCAAATATTTACAAAACTTTACCTTTATTTGCAAAAGCTTCAAATAAATCGCTCTAGAGCCTATCCCTAATAAACCTTCGTTACATCTAAATATCCCATAAACTGTTTTTTGTTGTCAAAGGGCAACACATCAGGTCTGCCCAGATCGTCACGGGAGCCGGGAGCTGATTTAACCTCTAAAAAGCTCAATTTACGCCCATTAGTGATGTTCGTGAGGGCGGCATCCAATTCGTCGAAGCTGCTAACGCTTTTTGCTATAGGGTAGCCCAAGCCAGCTGCAAGGCCAACAAAGTTGATACTATCACCTGCTGTGGGCATGCCACCCACACTTTCGTGAGAACAGTTGTTGATAACAACGTGGATTATGTTGTTGGGACAAGCTTTGCCCATGGTTGCCATAGCTCCCATATGCATAATGGCGGCTCCATCTCCGTCAATCACCCAAATCCGTTTGTCAGGCTTTTGCAGGGCGACGCCTAAGGCGATAGAGGATGCATGGCCCATGGAGCCGATGGTTAAAAAGTCTCTATCATGCCCATAACCCATCTGTTGCCTGATTTCAAATAACTCCCGAGAAGTTTTGCCGGTAGTTGTCACTATTATATCGTCATCGCTGGCTGCAACAATGCGCTTTAAAATATCTTCTCGTAGCAAGGTGGCATTGCTAAGGGTTTTTGCAGTCTCGCCGCTGAAGGACAGTGCATTTTTGCGCACCACAATGGCAGCACTTTCGCCTTTTGCAAATAAATCATCAAATTCTGTGGTTTTTTGACGAAACTCTTCTTCTGTGGTTTCAGAATTGATAACATAGGTTGATATGTCCAAATCTTTCAGAAGTTTCAAGGTGATTTCCCCTTGGAAGCTGTGCTGGGGCTCATCTTTCACCCCGGGCTCGCCACGCCAACCTACCACAAATAAGACAGGGATACCATAAACCTTATTGGAAAGTAAAGAGGCTACAGGATTTACAATATTACCAATGCCACTGTTTTGTAAATAACACACAGCCACCTTTCCTGTAGCTAGATGATACCCGGCGGCGAGGGCTGCAGCATTACCTTCGTTTGCAGCGATTATATGTCTGTGGGGCTGTTCTTTAAAGCGGCCTTGCAACCAATCGCACAAAGGTTTCAACTGGGAATCTGGCACGCCACAAAAAAACTCATATTTTTCAAAAACCGATACATCCACAAATGCTCCTCCTATTCGGGTATTAGTGTTAGAATTTCTTTTATGGGCATAAGTATATCATCTGCTTCGTAAGCCCTTCCGTGAGCAAGTATGGTTTCTGCCGTTTTCATCATAGCGGGAAATGCGCTGCGCAATAACTGGTTAGCGTAAATAACGACTTTAACCCCGCGCTTTATTAGCTCGCCCTCTGTAACGGTGCTGTAGGTGGATGGCACAACAACCAAAGGCGCGCTGGCAAAATTGGAATACTTGTCACAAAATTCTAATATTTCGTCAGGAGTTTTTTGATTGGAATGTATCATGATGCCATCGGCACCTGCTGCAATATATTCCTTGGCTCTATATAAAGCATCATCCATACCTTTTTTGAGGATAAGGCTTTCAATGCGGGCAATTATCTGAAAATCTTTGCTAACTAGGGTTTTCTTACCTGCGGCAATTTTAGCGCAGAATGCTTCCGCGCTGTCTTGCTCTTGTTCTACTTTCTCAAACAGAGAATTTTTTTTAAGCCCAATCTTATCTTCAATAATTATTGCAGAAACACCATTACGTTCAATTGTAGCAAGGTTGTGGACAAAATGTTCAATCATTCCACCGGAATCGCCGTCAAGTATGATAGGCTTTGTGGTTACATCCATAATTTCTTGAATTGTTTTTAGGCGGCTGGAATGGTCCACAAGCTCAATGTCGGGCTTACCCTTCATAGTAGAATCGCATAGACTGGAAACCCACATTCCATCAAATTCCCTTACTTCCTCGTTTATAATGGATTGGGCTCGCTCCACAATTAGCCCGGTCAGACCACTGTGAGCTTCCATAATGCGCACAATATCTTTGTTTTCGATTAATAGTTTTAATTTTCTGCGGCGTATTTCCGGCAAAAAACCTTGGCGCGACATTCCGCTATAAAGCTTGTCCATCGGCACATTGGAGATGTAAGGAAATTCTACAAGCTTGCCACCCCATTCAGACAAAACATCAATGACATTTTGGCGAATGTGCTGAAATTTGTTGTGTTTCCAGTTATCACCATGTACAACATAGTCAGGCTTCAAAAGCCGGAGGTTCGGCTCGTATTTCAATTCGTTTTGCAAAATAACACGCGATACGCCTTTAATGTTGCCAAATACAGTCATTCTGTTCTCTTGACCTAAAAACGGAGTTCTATTGAGCTGCATCAGAACTTTATCGGAGTAAACACCTATAATTAGCTCACCCATCTGGGTAGCCTTTTCAATGATACCCATGTGGGCATGATGAAGAATCTCTGAGGTCATAACCATATATACTTTTTTTGCTTCCATGCTACTTTTCCTCCTTTTCTTCTACTGAAATATAATCAGGGCAGGCATATCCATTAGAAACCTCAAATACAAGTTCGCCATTTTTTTCGGTAAAGCCAAGGGAAGGCAACAGCATCTCGACGGGTTTATTTTTAGGTGTCGGGATATATTTGCCAACAATTTTGTTTATTCCAGCAACCTTTGCCTTAGAAGCCACATACCCCCAAACGCCCTTTTCCACGTCTCTGCCCATAACTCTGCAACTTAGCAAGAATGTGTCGATGCACCATTGATTTTCAACGCTGTCAGCATGAATGACAAGAAGTCCGGAAATGCCATTATCGCCAAATTTGTCACGGGTGCTGATAATATATATATCAAAACCATCAAGCGTCATTTGCTTCAAATCATCTACGGTATATCGCCTGGTGGTTAGGTTAAATTGATTGGTTTTTTGTGTTAATTGAGATGCTCGCAAAATCGTAGAATCTTTCATAACTTCGATGGTAACGATAGTTTCTAAAGATGCCAGAAAGTCTTCCAGGCTACCGGCTTCGGACATCAAAGCATCTCTTTTGCTCTGCGCTTTATACATACCGGTGCGCGCCCTATCTTCATCTGTTAAAAAGACAAAATCCAATAACGGCAATTTTCTTGCGATATCAGGGTAATTAACACTATTTCCGTCAAGCTGAATCACATGAATTTCTGGATGCCGTGAATGCACAAGCTCGCATTCAAAATCAGAATCGTCAATATAAATCATGCTATCAAGACCGATATTTAGCTCTTTTGCGATGTCAGCTATATTAGAAGCCTTATCCTGCCAGTTAATGCGCATAGCAGAAAAATCCTCTAAAGTCAACACCATGCTGTCATGGCTTTTAAAGACTTCTGCTGCATCTTCGTAGTTGTTTTTGCTGCAAATTGCCAAAATTATCCCGGTTTGCTTCCAAAATAGCAGTTGCCTTTGAAAATCAGCATAGCTTGTGCTAATTTCTATCCCTTCAAGACCATCTTCACCAATAATCCCCCGCCACATTGTGTTATCCAGGTCCAAAACGATACATTTTTTTCGTATATTATGAATTGCATTTATAAGCGAGGCTAGGCATTGAGAGATTTCTGCATAGAATTGAATTGTGTAAGGATTTTTTGAATGATACCAGCTTTTAGTATCAAAAATATTGTTTAAGCCAAAGCGGCTGGCCAGACCATCTATGTCAAGTATGTAGCAACTTTCCAGGCTCTTTACTTCCTGCCCCAAGCGCATATTTGCCATACGTAAAAGGTCAGCGTACCCAAGGTCTGCCATGGTGTCAAAGTGGGTGTTTGTCAAAAAATGTGGCCTAACAAAGTTATTAATGATAATGGCTCCGCTCACCCGGCTTCTCAATTTAATAATGAGAGCGAAATAAGCATCTAAGAAACTTTCCATTGCTGCTAAATCGTCGCCTTCTGCCATCTTGCTGGCATCAAAAACTTGCGGTGCAATATCCTCAATTCCTATCATTAAAATAGTAATGTCAGGGTTGAAGTTGTAAAGCTCGCCAGCAAGATTTAGTATTTCTTGAGCATATTGTCTGTAGCCGCCAAAGAAAAACTCACACATAAAGCCATTGTCAAAGGCATCTACACTTAGCATTGGTTCAATGGTTTCACAAGTATAAGACCGCAAAACCGCCACCCTCAAAGGTTTGGCGTTGGGGTAGATAGTTCGCTTCAATTCATTAAAGGCCTTTAGATATTCAGGAAAGGTTCTTTTTTTCATTCGCACTCTCTTTCTCTAAGAATTCAACCATGGTTTTGTTTTTTAAGTAAGCAAACACAATGTGCCTTCCGCCAAATGCGGGAGCTACAATTTTTGGTGTGAAAATCACACCTGTACGACTATTTTTGAACTCTTTCAAAAAAATATCCAAATCCTCGACTTCGTAGCAAATGTGAGCATATCCTGCTGGCAAATTGTAAACAGAACTACGCTCGTCAATTGGCTCAATCAACTCTATTGTATCGTTAAAAAGCGAAACAAAGACAATTCTATTAAATTGCACTTCATCAACCACAACACTATCTTTCTGGACATACCCAAGTCTTTCGTACAATTTAATATCGTCTTCCATGTTTTTAGAAATAATGCCTATATGATGCACCCTCACTATTCCAACGCCCTTTCAATAACAGCCTTCATGCCCAATCCGCCAAGGGATAGCTCCTCAATATCTTCGAGCGGGATAGATATGGAAAACTCGCCTTCTAGCAAAACCAGCAAATTTAAAAAGGATATAGAATCCCATCCTTCAATTTTGCCAGGCAAGCAGTCCTTCAATTTTGCTCCGCTCAGGTCTTTATCAAAAGCAATTTCCATAGCTTTGATAATTTTTTCGTCCATTATGTTGTTTCCACCTTTCTTTTTGGATGATAAATATTTGGGCGGTCTTGGTCACCGTCTCCTTTGAAAATGCGATATTTACTACCTTTTTCATTATAATATGCATAATTTATATGTCTGTTTTTCTGCTCAAAAGGCTCAAAAAAATTAGGTATTATAACATCATCATTAATCTGGGAAAATCCTGCATTTTTCATAATTTCGGCATCAATACCTTTACAGTAAGCATCAATATATTCGGCATCGCGCTGAGCTAGTAAGCTTTGCAAGCTATTATAAATGTTGCCTATTTCATTAAAATTGCCAAAACCGTCCATAATCCTAATGGCCGAGGCACCATTTTGCTCCACGATTCGGAAGATGAAAATAGCGCATTCGCCTTTTTCACCGTTGACAAGCAGCGACTCGTACTCGTAAATAGGGTGATTGTAGTATCGATTAATAAAAAAATTTAAACTTTTTTTAGGTAAGTCACTATCATCTTTGTCCATCACATTGGAAAAGACCCTTTCAAACCCTTCTTGGTCTATAACCTCTACGCTGCAGGCTCTTCCTGTGCCTACAGTGTCTGTTGTGTAATCAGGCGGTATGACAGCGATTTGAAATTTCTTCATAGTATCGTTTAGCACATAATAATGGTTCAAAACTCCTGTTTCAAACCTCAAAGCCTTGTACATAGGTACAACTGCATCATAAACACCGCTTGTGCCGGTATTTTTTGTACCTTCTACGGCGAAAACACCCATTAAAAGCTTTATGCCAAGCCCGCCGTCAAGCCCGTCTCTCACTCGCCAGGAAGGAATCCAGATAAACTTATCCTTGTCATTCATGTCATAGTCAAATATATAGCTGGGTATAAAGCCTACTTGTCCCAAAATATCACCTGTAACATTGCAGCAAGCTATCAAAAAATTATAATCATTGTGTTTTCTGTTGTAGAAAAGCCAGTGGCAAAATTCTTTGTCCACAAAATTTATGTGATCATTTGCCCAATGGTCTCTAAAGAAAAGCCGTAAATTATCAAAATCTTCAATTTGGCAACTGCGGATTATATAACCATCATACTCCTTGTAATGTCTCATCCTCTTCTCCTTGGAAAATATGGTCTTTGTATAAGCCTGCCAGCTCTATTTCGCCGGGTAAATGCTGAGGGTATCTGTGAAAAAGAGGTGGGAAGTTCATGTATTTCTTTCCATAACTATAAGTCAGTAAGCCGTCATAATCTGCTGATACAAAGAAATTGTAACCCTCAAACTCTATTTCCATCAAATCTTCAAGTGCGCTCTTTAATCCATAGGATTTATTGAACGGGGAATAAGATTCAAAACTAAGATAAACCCTCTTGCCTCTATCTTTTTTGAAGATTGTTGCCCACTTCAAAAATTTCGCGTAATTTGCTTTGTTCCCCGGCTTTGCCATAAGCGTATAAATCTTTTTCAAAACAGGCTTAGCTTCAGAAACTGCACCCATATGCGCCCATGTGGCGGTTCTGTAGTGCCTTGCTATTCTCATCTGTATTTCTTGTAAAATTTTACTTTTGCTGCCATTATACAGTGGAAGTATATCAATGAATATTCCATTGTGAGTATCAAAAATGTTTCGCCCTTGTCTCCTAAATAATGTCCCGTTTCTTTTTATTTGAACTTGGGTCAGATTTGTGTCTTTATCTGTTTCTTGGGTTCTGATAAAATATTTTTCGCTATCCAGCTCAACTTTGGCAATCTCTATAAATCGCAAATAGTCTTCGTAAAGCATTAAAACATCTATATCATCATCCCACGGCACAATACCTTTGTGCCTAACCGCTCCTAACAAAGTTCCCGCGAAAAGCGAATATGGAATACCGTGATTTCTGCAAATTCTGTCCACTTCTGTGAGCATTTCCAGCTGCACAAGTTGTACGCGCCGCAATAGTTCAGGTCCGGCCAAAATAGCAGCATTAGGTGCTTTTTTGGCTAATTCTGATATTCGCTTTGCGCCATAAATACCATTAATGAGCTTCTCCAAATCTTGTGGCACAAATGTTTTAATACTGCCAAATTCATACTCTGTTGTGTTTTCATAGGTTTCATATAACATGGCGACTTCTGTAATCTTTATTTTATCATCAATCATCCAAGGGGTGAATATATATTTTGTTGCAATGCTACCCTTGGGCATGGCATTAAGCATTTTATTCAAATCATCGCTGCTGCACTTTTTCCAATAACGCGTATATCGTAAAAAATTCCTAAGGCGTTTGTCTGATAGCTTCAGCCACCAGTCTTCGGGCTTAGGCGGAACATTTATACAATTTGTATAAAACTGCGCCGTCTTTACCACCTGTCTTTGCTCTTTTGCTGTGTTTCCTGCATAAAACATGGGGTAAATATCAATATGATAAGCATAGTATCGTTCGTCGCTTTCTCTGCCTTTTGGGAGCTTAACACCACTTCGCTTTAGAATGCGAGAATGCATTGCTTTGAATTGCTCACAGTTTCCTGAATTCATAACAGAAAAAGTATCAGAACATCCATAAACTGCATTAAATACATCAAGAAATCTAATATATTCCGGGTACATCATGGAGATACCGATGGTGGGCAGATGAGGCAGAAAACCACCAAATTTAATAATACCTATCAAGGTATTTCCCGTCATAACATATCTTATATTGTGTTCTCGGCAAAGTCCATCTACAAGTTTTAATAAATCCAAAGAAGCCTCTTGTGCCAAACCAAACTGACAGTTCATTTAACTAGACCCCTTTCTCCACCTGTACAAGCTCTTCAACGGTATCAATCTCCAGTATTTGTCCTTGCTGTATAGGGTAAACGGTCACTTTTATTTCCTGCAGCAAGCCATCCACAATTTCATCCCAGAAGAGATTTTCGTGTCCGGGATTCAGATAAGCATCACCAATGGTCTTTGAAATGCGATGGACATCTTCTTTTAACCAATATGACACTCCGGTCATATTATAAAGGTTGCTGCCACCCTTTTTTATACGAACAATCAAATCGTCTTCTTGCTCAAAAACCCAATCGCTGGAATAGCCTTCAACAAAGCGCCCAAAATGTCCGGATTCACCCATTTCCCTCATAAATATATCTGAATCTTTCACGTATAAATCCCCTTCACATATAAAGCAATTTTCTTGACCCAGCACTGACGCTACCGCTCTAATGGAAGAGATGTTGTTTTTATCCAAATATTCCTTATTTTCAATAAGCTCCACGTTGTCGTATTTATCTACCAAATAATCAAACTGCTCTTTCTTGTACCCAACAACTACATATATTTTTATGACCCCTCGCATGTTTAAGGCAGATATCAATGTTTCTATCATAGGCACACCAAAAACAGGCACTAAAGGTTTGGCTATTTCTTTGGTAAGCGGCAACATCCTGCTTCCTAGCCCTGCCGCCATTATAATTGCGACTTCTATCGGCTTTTCCATAGCGCAACCCTCACTATCGATATTTTACTGGCATGCTAACACCAAAATATGCAAGTCCTTCTTCAAATACCTTAAAAAAGTCTACAATATCACCAACATCTATGGAACCTAAAGAACACAACCTAAAAGTGTCTTTCCCTGAAATTTTGCCAGGATATATTGTAAAACCACGTTCATAGCAGTAGTCATGGATTTTAGAGAAGTCCCAATTTTTGTCATTAGGATATTTTACAGAAACAACAAGCCCTGCCTGCCAATCTTTTTCGATAACATCTTCAAAGCCAAGGCGAGCAAGACCTTCATGTATGGCCCCATGAACCCTCAAATGCCTTTGCCATTTGGTGGCCTCGCCTTCCTCAAAATATTCTGCAAGAGCTTGTTTAGTTGCGTAAATTGTTTGCACGGGCGGTGTAAAGTGCATTTCACCTTTATTCTTAAAATGCTCATATTGCATATACAAATTGCAATAATATGAACGCTTTAAATAGTTCTTGGACTTTTCGATTTCTGAAATCCTGCCAATGACAAAAGATAAACCGGTCATTGATGAAAGGCCTTTTTGGGCAGAAGCCATGCAAAAATCAATGTTATCGCGCTCTATGTCAATGGGCAGCATCGCATAGCTAGCGATGGTGTCAACCACGGAAATGCAGCCATATTTATGCGCCAAGGCGCCTATTTCTTTTATTGGATTTAATATACCCGTTCCTGTTTCGTTGTGGGTAGAGTATACCAAAGAAACTTCACAATCACTTGATAAAATCTTTTCTAATTCAACAAGGTCAGGTAGTTTATCAAAATCGAACTTGGCATCAATATAATCAATTTCATAGCTCTTGCAAATATCAACAGCTCTGGTGCTATAGGCGCCGTTGTTGACAATCAATACCTTTTTCCCATCATCTACTAGAGAGTTTAAGCAAACATCCATGCACATTGTTCCTGAACCGCAAAATAATATTGAGGTAAATTTATTCGGGTCTGCATGCACAATCCTTAGTAAATCATTACGCATCTGAGTCAAAATATCCGCAAATTCCTGCTCTCTCGGACAAATATCGGGAACCAACTGCGCAAGCTTCACCGTGTCAGTAGTTGTGGCAGGTCCTGGATTTAGTAGCACATTCCTTTTTATATTCATCATTTAGCTCCTACGATCTAATCAAAGATATATGTTTTATTGGCAAATCATCCAAGATTTAGTGAGTTTTGATTTGTATGTCAATAGCTATATTCTAATCATTTCCTCGAATTTTGTCAAGCGGGGATTTTTATCAGTTCTATTGAGAACTCCTTGTCTTCCGCACCCGCACCTGCTCCAACCACTCCACAAACTCCCCAAACGACAACTCCCCAGCTAAACATGCATCCCTTCTACTATTAGCCTCAATGCACCAGACATTGAACTCTGCATTTGACATTTTTTTAGTGCGAACGCGAGAATGAAGTCGTCGATATGCTTTTTTATGTGCTTCCAATATAGGGTTTCCTGCAACCTTTTTTTCATAGCGGAGCGTTGCACCAATCTCACTACATCGTTTTGAGCCATTATTCCAAAAGCGGTCACAGTATTCTGCATCAACCCTGCGTCTTGGGTAAGCGTCAATCCTAATAATAGCAATGATGCTTCTATAAACAACAGTCGCAACCCCCACGCCCACATAATGCTAGCTATGCGTCCCATAGAACAAGATGGCAGTTGGGGAGCAAAATCATATAAGGAATATATCCTTGATAAGAATGGCGAGCGCATAAGATTGCTAAGTGGCGAATTCAAATCACGAAAAATCTACACAGCAAATTGGAATAATAAGGAGAGGGTGGAAGAATGGAGAGCTGGCTGGGCCGATATGTTAAATGGATATTTATATAAACATGGACACGCCGAGAAAGTTGTTCATTCACATGACGGTAAATTACTCACCATTTCAAACAAAGTTGACCACAGAAGTTTTGAAAGACAAAATCTTGACGAAGTCCCAACAATTCATTTGGGTGTTGCCGCATCTCAAATGGAGCGCAAAGGTATCCGCACCGAGCGCGGCGATTATAATCGTCAAGCCAAAATAACAAACAAAGAAATCCGTCAAACCAAAGCACGGATTAGAAAAGTTAAGGATTGGTTATACGCACAACCAATCAACAGCGTGCCATCACTCATGGAAGTCATGGGTAAAATCGCAGAAGGTAAAAATCTCAATACACATTGGCAGAGAATAAAGAATCTGCAAGCTTCTGCAAAGGTATTGAACTTCTTATCTGAAAATAACATCAATAGCGTTGAAGAATTTACCGACAAAGTCATCCAAATCCATGAATGACTTCGGGATGTTGCGAATGAAATAAAATCTAAGGAGCGGAGGCTGTCAAAACTTGCAGAGCATCTAGCTCATGCCGATAATTACAAAAAATATAAGAGGGTCTATCAAAGGTATATTTCGTTTTCTCCAGAAAAACAAAGCACCAAAGGCTTAATTATCAAAGGACAAACAAACGACACTGCAAAGCAAGATGCATTCTACAACAAGCACTCTGAACAAATTCAACTTTATCAAGATGCCAAAAGGCATTTTGATGCTGTGATGAATGGCAGGACGAAGCTGCCGATTAAAGATTGGCAGGCAGAGCAGAAAGGTTTGCTGGTTGAGAGGTATTTGCTTTGTGAGAAGTATTGTGGGCTGAAAGATGAGGTTAGGAGTGTGGAGGTTTTGGGGATGGGGTTGGAGAGACTGTATTACGTGAAGAAATGCAGGGCGTGCCAGGCAGAGAATATTTACGTAACCACGCACATGAGGTTAGGTAGCAGTTTAAACATCACAATATATGCAAACACTAATTCTGAGGTGATTTTTATAGAAGAATTGAAGGACTTAATTGTAATTCGACAACAAATTATGCTGAATAGCAGAATGTTAGAGATGGGTAGGATTCCAAAGAATTTGCATGACCTAACCTACAATATTTTAATTGATAGGTTGACAAAAACCGCCACCCATGATACAATAGTTAATAATTGAATTATTGGTCATAGCAAAATGATATAAAATATGAGGTGACGATTGTGGTTATGACTAGGTTATTGGATATCAAGCGTCAACTAGATGCGGGCAGGAGCATATATGACATTGAGTTGCGTGTATGCTTTTACGCGCGGGTTTCTACGGATAAGGACGAACAGCTTAATTCTTTGGATAATCAGATTATGTATTTTGAGGACTTTATAAAGAATAAGGAGAGTTGGGAGTTTGCCGGGGGCTATATAGACGAAGGATTGAGCGGTAAGAGCGTTGAAAAGCGTACAAACTTCTTGAAAATGATTAAAGATGCCGAAAATGGGAAGTTTGACCTTATCATCACCAAGGAAATCAGCCGTTTTTCTCGTAATACGTTGGACAGTATCAAATATACGCAGGAGCTGCTAACATACGGCGTTGGCGTGCTGTTTCAAAGTGATAATATCAATACCCTTTTACCTGACAGTGAACTGCGACTAACTATAATGGCCAGCATTGCTCAAGAAGAGGTGCGCAAGCTCTCTGAGCGTCTGCGCTTTGGATACAAACGCTCCATCGAAAAGGGGCGCGTGTTGGGACAAAATAATATGTACGGCTATCACAAAGAGGATGGGCAGCTGGCTATTGTTGAAGAAGAAGCCATAGTTATCCGAAAAATTTTTGCCATGTATATACAGGGCAACTTTGGTGTGCGACGCATTGCCCGCGAGCTAGAAAAAGAGGGCATTGTTAGCCCTAATACCGGCCGCATGTTTGGCTCCGATTCTATTAAATACATCATCCAAAACCCCAAATACAAGGGCTTTTACTGCTCCGGCAAGACCATTAGTATAGACTATCGCCAAAGCAAGCGCATACGTCTTGAGGATAGCGACTGGAACAGCTTCCGTGATGAAAATATTCCCGCTATTGTTAGCGAAGAAGTATGGGATAAAGCAAATACCATCTATAAGCAGCGTGGCGAAAAGTCTAAACGCAATGAGGGAGCATATTTGCAGCGATACCCCTTCAGCGGCAAGTTGGTTTGTGGCGAGCATGGCACCAGTTACCACCGCCATATTTACAAAAGCAAGAAACGCGGCGAGCAGGAAGTTTGGAATTGTAAAATATACCGGCTAAAGGGCAAGGTGGATGGTTGTGACAGCCCCACGCTCTACACCACAGAATTACAGCAGATTTTAAGTGAAATTTACAAAACCATCTACGACGGTCGTGACCAAGTTATTAATGGCTTGATGGAGATATATTCGGAAGTTGGCGGCGAAAAGCATGATTATGGCAGGGATATAGCTGCTAAGCAAGCTGAGTTGGACAAGGTGAACCGCAATAAAGACCAGTTGCTTGACTTGATGATGGAAGGACTGATTAACAAGCAGGATTTTAAGAGGCGAAATGACCTGCTAAATGAAGATGTAGAGCGGATAGATAGTGAAATTAAAGCCATCGAGGGCGATATGAAGTTGCAAAGTCAAAATAAAATGGAGCTGCACAATCTTAAAGAGGTTTTGGAAGAAGAATTTGATAAAGGCGATGACTTCACTACAGAGCTTAACCAGATATTGCTGGATAAGATAATAGTGCATAAAGTAGGTGGCGATAAAAACCATGTAAAGCTGGAAATACGATTAAACCTAGGAAATTCCTATCTTGCAGAGGTTGATAGAAATAACATCATTTCGCTAGAGCAAATAGGTATTTCTCAAGCACAAGTAAGTCGGCTGGAAAAGAATGCACTAAAAAATATGAAGAAATATATATCGTAGAATTGCGAGTTGGCATAAGGCCGGTAACGGCCTTTTTTGCGTTGCGCAAAATTTGCTGAAGAATGTTGAAAATTGGTTTACTGAATGTGTTGAAATGATTTTGCATACGGTATATAATATTTTGCAGCAGGAAATGGTGTGTTTGTGTTGAATTTTGCGCGCTCTTACTCATATGGAATGCGGGAGAGGAGGATAGCAAAACCCAGAAATTATGACAAAGTTGTACATAGAGTTAAAAGTGGATTTGAAATTTGAAAACTGAAAGGAGAATAAAATGACAAACAGATTAAAGCGTTTTGTAGCTTTGTTTGCGGTGTTGGCCGTGGTTTTTGGTGTTTCGGCATTGCTGCCGACGATAGTGCAAGCATCTAATGATGTAGTGATGGATGTTGAATTAAGACTGCCAGATGGCACATTTGTTCCGTCTCCACATAATCCGCCAGTTGTTGCACAGAGCGATGTTTCTGGCCTTGCCTGGGTATCGAATATAAAAACCGTTTATTCTATGGCTGGGCCACATACATACCCCACCAACATACTAAGAATAACCACTAATCTGCCTACCACGATTGCTCAAGACCGCAGAATAGCTGTGCGCGTAGAAATTATAGGTGGGAATGACAACGATGTATTCCTGATTTATGATGCCGGCGGAGCCTTGTTCCACGATATGGTTTCCAATGGATATTGGGGAGGGGCATGGCTGCCAAGTGCTGCAGGTAATACTAAAGAGTTTACTTTTTTCACCACGGCAACCGGCAATTTCACAATTAGGCAAACGGTGTATCAAATAGATGTTGGTTCTCCGGTTGCTACATTTAATGTGCCGCCACGCTTCCAAAATGAAGCTGTACATACCTTATATTGGGACCAACTTGTCAATGGCGGTGTTATTGCTCAAGCAACCCCGGTTGCAACCGGCGAGATAATAGTTAATGTTATTCCTAATGAGCCACCAGTAATTGACACACCCACATGGCCTGCTGTTATAATGAGAGATACTGCATTTAACTACACACTAACAGCGCTTGGTCCTGACCCAATCACATGGTCGATAGATAGTGGCGCATTACCTACCGGGCTATCGCTAGATGTAGCAACCGGCGCTATCACCGGTACGCCCACTGTTACGGGATTATTTGAGTTTGATATTAAGGCGGAAAATCCTGCCGGTGATGATGTGCAGACGTTTTCAATCTTTGTAACAAAACCCCATGTTGAATTGAATATTGCAGTAGACCAAGCTGTAATTCCGGTATTTGACCTGAGCAGTCACGCTGTTTGGCCGCTTTTACGCACTACATATAGCCAACCTGCACCCGGTGGAAGTTGGGCAAGTGTTTGGCCGGATGAAAGAGCTAACGTCACCCACAATTGGCTGCAAGGTGTGGCGGGCTTTAACCTGCCGACAGGGTCTACGCATATAGCCCGTGTTGAAATACGTAATGTAGCAGGTGATAATGCTAATGACAGGGTGTTTTTGATGGGCAACCTGCCTGCTCATGATGCCATATCGCTATCAAATATGGCAACGATTGGCTATTCTGGTGGCGGTGTTCAATCTGCTGACCAAACCAGCCCCTGGCCTGCCAATTTGAACTTCTTTTCAGATACAGTTGGCGTGTACGAAATACATATCAGTGTATTTGCAAGACCGGGCGGACCTCCATTGCACCCTTTGTCTCCTACCATGCCAGGTTTTGCACATGCACATAATCATTTTGATACCCTCTTTGCTAATGGAGAAATTGTCAAGATAAATCAGGGCATGGCCACTATAGAGGTGGTTGGGCAGCCCGTAGCACCTGAAATCATAACCACGGGTCACCCACCATTTGGTATTGTAGGTAGAATGTACCCGGGCTTCACTATTGAAGCAACCGGCGACCATCCTTTGGCACCTCTCGTATTTTCGGCAACGGGCTTGCCGCCTGGGCTTACAATTAATTCCGCAACAGGCGTAATTTCCGGCACACCTACGGTTGAAGGTAATTTCACTTTCACCGTTACGGCATCAAATGGTGTGCTGCCCAATGCAACGGCGGAGTTTACGATGTCTGTTGGTACTATATTAACGCCGCGTCCGGGCGTTTCGATAGCTCAGGGTGGCACCGGTGCTGCGGTTACATTTGCAGCTCCGCTGGATGAGGGAGATACTGTTACCGTTAATGCAGGCACCAGGGTTGGATATACTTTTAGTGGCTGGACATTTGCACCTGCTGTTACATTCTACGGTGGTAATAATGCAACAACTGCTGTGACACGCTTTGTGATGCCTAATGTATCTGTGGTTGCTACTGCTAATTGGACAGCTGTTGGCGGCGCAGTCACTGGCGGTGGAGAGGCCGGCGGTAATGGCGGCGCAGGTGGTGGTGCAGCAGAAACACCCGGCTCACCAGTACCACCTATGACACAGCCACAGCCGGCCAGAAGAGCTCCAAGCGCGCCGAGAGATTTTACATCGCCGGCACAGGCTCCTCGGTCCGAGGTGTATTTCCACCAAAATGCACCACTTGCTACTTCGCCGTTTGCACCGGCACAGGCACCGCCTGCACCGCCAATGCAAGGTCCGGCTTTTGCTCAGGGACAGATATTTAATGATATACCGCCTGCGTCTCCGTACTTTGAGCATGTAAATATAGTTGTTGAGCGTGGCTTGTTCCAGGGTATGGGTAATAATATGTTTAACCCGGAGCTTAACTTAACCCGTGCTATGTTTGCACAAGTGATAGCGAATATGGACGGTGCTGACCTTTCTGCGTTTGCCGAGCGTGAAGCTACCTTTGTTGATGTGGTGCAGGGTACATGGTATTTTGCAGTTGTGGAATGGGCAGCAGAAATGAATGTTGTTATGGGCATTGGTGAGGATAGGTTTGACCCACATGGACCTATTACGCGCGAACAAATGTCAGCTATGCTGGTTAGATATGCACATACCATGGGCATAGAGCTGCCATGGAATGATGTTGCGCCATTTGCGGATTTTGACCTTGTTTCTGGGTGGGCGCAAGATTATGTGGCTGTTATGCAGGCTGCGGGCATTTTGATTGGTTATGATGATGGCAGACTTGACCCGCTAGTAACAGTGACACGCGGCGAAGCTGCGGCTATATTTGCTAGGTTTTTGCAGTTTGTGTAGGATGATATGAAATGTTAGTCTTGAATGTGATATAATGTAGTGTGGAAATACGAAGGGCTTCGCGAAAGCGGGCCCTTTTTGTGTTGAAAACATTGTGGGTGAGCATAATATACTATAAGGCGGAAGGGTGGTGCGATGAAAAAACTTCTTGCGAAAATGCGTGATTTCTGTTATAATTTATTTCTGGAGAAAGAGAGGAGGGTTTATATGCCTACTTCGTTATCAGTAGCAAACAATATACTAAACAAGGCTTTCGAGGACAAGGTTGATATAACCCCCATGAAGCTACAAAAATTGCTTTATCTCTTGTATGCCAGGTATCTTCATATGACAAATGGCAGGCGTCTATTTTCAAGTAGTTTTGAAGTTTGGGAGTATGGACCTGTAAATTCCGAAGTTTATAGGTACTTTAGGGGATTCGGAAAAAAATCAATTGATAGCTATGCCTTGGAAGATGGGGAAGCGAACGTAATTAACGAGAATGGTAGCCCTGTGTTTTCCGAGTGTCTTAATCTTGTCTGGAATAAGTACAAGAACTATAGCGGTCCACAACTTTCTTACATGACGCACGAAAAGGACACGGCCTGGTATAATGCAAAAGAACGAAATGAGCAAGTAATTACAAACGAACAAGAAATTCGGAGAGATGGGGAAACTTTTTTTGTCTAAAATCGGAAACAAAAATCCAAAATCAATACCACCCGAAGACCAACCTATGGTTGGGACATCGGCTTATTTGGAGAGTATAGATGCGCTTGAGCTGGAAAAGTTAAGAATTAAGGATAAACAAGATCAGCGAGATCATGATGAGTCGCTTGAAAAGTTGCGTACAGGTAAAAGAATATTGTTTTGGTGCGCCATTCTTTGGCTGCTACTCTATATCGTTGAAGTACTTTTTATCATCTTTGATTTGATGATGGCGCCTGAAATGCGGATATTGTTTTTAGAGCCTGTGAGATTTATTTCCGTAGCAACTGTAGGTTACATATTTGCCACAAAAGAAAAAACTAAAACAAAATAGAGCTTTTAAGACTGATTGCGATATCAGTCTTTTTTGTTACACCAATTTATTCGCCCATCGATTCTTACGCACACGACTGGCGGCTATAAAGATTTTGAGAACCTCTTCCAGACCCACCAGGGCCAGAACCAGATAGATGGGCAGCCCCAGAAAATATGCACCCAAAAAGGCCAGCGGAATGCCTATTAGCCAGACGCAGCCGGCATCTAGGATTAGGCAGAACATGGTGTCTCCGCCCTGGCGCAGTATGGCTATGATAAAGAAATAATTGATGGTGCGAGGGATGAAGAAGATGGCTATGATGTAGAGGTTTGTGGATGCAAGGCTTTGAACATATTCGGACACATTATCATATGTGCCTATGATAAAGGGGCCTATAATTAGGAGCATGACGGCCATAAAGCCCGAAACAATAAAGCCTACGGCCACGCATTTGCGTGAAGCTGCTATGGCCTGGTCGCGCTCGCCTGCACCCAGATGGTTGCCTATAATGATACCACTTGCGGCACCAATTGCTATGCCGGCTATCATAAACAGATGCTGGGTGTTATCGGATATTTGGAAGGCGCCCTGGCCTGCGGTGCCGGTAAATTGATAGGCAACATCGTACATAAATATGCCCAGGGCCCAGAAAAATTCGTTTGCGATAACGGGCAGGGCAGTTTTGAAAAAGTTTTTGACATAGGCCAGGTCGAAGTCGAAATGCTGTCGGAGCTTGGTAAAGATTGGTAGGCGGTAATGCTTGATTAAGATGATTTGGACGATAATTTCTACGGCACGGGCAAAAACCGTGCCCCAAGCGGCCCCAGCTACGCCCATATCCAGAACGAAAACAAATATGTAGTTGATAATCAGTTTGACAACCAGAGATATTGCGCTGGCAAACATAGGAATTTTGGTTTGGCGTATGCTGCGCAAAGATATTAGGATGGTGAAGGAGATAGCAGTTAAGAGATATATCAGGGAAGCGACGGCTAGATAGCGCACACCTTGCTCTATAACAACAGGGTCGGATGTGAGAATGGACATAAACCAGCGCGGAGCAAACAGGGCTATACAAGCGAAGATGGTGGCCACAAAGATATTGGTTACGAAAGCAATGCCAAGTACGCGGTGTATGCCGCCATGGTCACCTTTGCCCCAATATTGGCTCATGAAAATAGATGCACCGCTATTTACGCCGAATATTAGCAAGATGAACAGGAAAAAGAGCCGCTTGGAAAGGCCAACGCCCGTTACGGCTTCAAGGGAGAGCTGGCCCATCATCCACATATCCATGAAATTGACAGAGTGCGCCATTAGTTCTTGTAGGATTATGGGCAAGGCCAGGAAAATTAAGGTGTGCAGGAATTTTTTGTTGTTTTTTAGCTTGGTTAGCATGAGAGCCTCGGGTTTTAAAGAATGTTGTAGCGAGGATATGAACGGTGGTTTTTGGGCGCGGGCGAGCTAAGCTTGCCCCTACAAGCGCAATTTCCAGTTGAATTCGTCTTTGAAGTTATCGAAGCAGTCGGGACAAACCCAGTGGGCTTGACTGCTATCGGTTGTGCAGTAGCCGTTGTGCAAGTCACCTTTGTGCTCACTAATCTTTGCAAAGCAGAAGCTACAATGCTCATGGTCCCAGTATTCAGAGTAGGTAATGTATTGAGAAATATATTGTAATTCGACATCTATTAGATAACTATTCATCTTTTTTATCTTCATCTTCTTCATCGCCATCTTCTCTTTTTCCAAATCTATCCATATGTTGCCGCATCTTTTCCATAATTTCTTTTTCAATTTCTTGGAAATTAAGCGTGTGGAAGCGCTTTATGTCAAAATACCAAAGGGCAAAGGCTATGGCGAAATATGACTGTATGAAATGGCGCATCAGGAAAAATGGAAGTTGAGTTAGAATATTGGCATATATGCCCAAGGCCAGGCCGATGAAAGTAAATAGCATTGCCAATATAGAATAACCGGCAAAGATGACTATAACGCCAAAAAACACCCTAAACCAGCGGCCGCGGATGATAAAACGGCTGAGTGACACTGCATTGAAGCCCCAACGGCCCACATCTGCCACGATATGTTGATAGAACACCATGCCCACCGCGAAATAGAGCGATAACATAAGCAGAAAGCCACCAATAAAGGGGACTTCCAGCAAGTCGATGGTGAAGTTTAGCATTAGGTATATGAAACCGAAGGCTATGGCCGATGTTACCATCATTTTTGGCAATATGGGCAGGGCGGCTGTGAACATGCCGCCAAAGGTGGGTCCTTCTTCTTTTTCGTGCTTGAAAACCAGATATGTGGCGGCTGCCACGGATATAGGAAAGAATACTAAATGTATGCCGAAGGATATTAGGACATAAGTGCCAATGTCTTCCAGTACACCCTCGGGTATTATGGCCATTAGCTCTGCGGCGGTATTGTATGTGGGCGTGAAACTGGATAGAATATAGAGCGTCTGGGCTATAGATTCTTCATAGGCTTGCGGAATGAAATATGTGAAAGCAAAAATGGGAATAAAGGCCATAAGTGTTATCACGGCAAGATATTTCAAATTTTTGCCATATATAGGAAGGGCCTGACCTAGTATCGTAAATATATTTTTTTCTGGGGTGAACATTGGATGCTCCTTTCGGGAACTATTTTGCACAAGGGCACGTTATCTATTATATAGTATTTTACAAGGATTGACAAGGCCGTTATTTTTTGATACAATTGCTTGGCAGCTTATTGAACACAGGCTCTAAATTCTATGACTACAGGTGATTTGACATGCAAAACAAACAAAAAGATAAAGCATTGATAAAAAGATTCTTAATAACCACAGGCATAGCCTTTGTGGCGTTTTTTGTGATTTCGGCGGGGGCCGTCATTGGTTTTGCCTTTTTAGGCAACGATACTGCAAACCGTATGGTTTCCAGGGCCATAGGCTTAGAGATAGACGAATTTGGCAATCCTGTTGGCGGCGGCTTTGCCGGCATTTTTAGCGGCGACAACTTGCCGGAACGTACGAATATGTTGCTGATAGGTACGGATGAGGCGCTGGGTGCCAGCCTTGGTCGCGCGGATATGATAATGATAGTTAGCATACATAGCGAGACTGGTGATATATCTATGGTTTCTGTACCGCGGGATACGCAAATAACCATGCCGCAGGAGCGCATGGAGATTTTGCGCGCAAATGGTCGAAATACCATGCCTTCTTCTGGCATGATGCGTATAAACGAAATTGCATCCCACGCTGGACGTGAATTTGCGCCGTCTTTCATGGCTATGCAGGTGGAAGAGCTGCTTGACATCGAAATTCACTATTACGTGCATTTGGATTTGGAGGGCTTTCGTATTCTTGTTAACCATATTGGCGGCATAGAATTTGATGTGCCACGACGTATGAATTATCGCGACCCATACCAAAATTTGGTAATAGACCTGCAACCGGGCCTTCAACATCTTATGGGCCATGAAGCCGAAGGATTGGTGCGCTATCGCGGCTATGGTGATGGCGACCTGGGGCGTATGCGCGTACAGCAAGAATTTATGGCTGCCGCCGCATCGCAGATATTTGATATGGAAAATATCATGGGAAATTTATTCGGCTATCTTGATGTGTTCTTGAGACATGTAGATACAAATTTTGGCCTTTTGGATGCTCCAGCGTACTTATCACTGCTGCGAGACCTGGATGTAGGCGGCATGACCGCTGTGACGCTGCCGGGCAGGGGAACGACCATTAACGGACGATATATGCACATATTGAACGAAGAAGGGGTGCAGGAGATTATAGCAGAGGTGTTCCGCACGACACCGGAGGCATTGGTAGCGCAGGAGTCGGAAGACGATGCACCAGCCAATGTAACTTCGTTGGGATTGGATATTGAAATTTTAAACGGTGCTGGCATAACGGGACTTGCGGCCAGAGCAGGTGAAACTTTGGCAGAATATGGGTATAATATAGTTAGTATAGGTGACTATGCCGGGCAAAGACAACCCGCAACGCGTATACTGGTGCAGGTAGAAGGCGGTGGGCGTGATTTAACAGACTTTTTCCCAGATAGCCGCATAGAAGTGGACAGAACAATTGATACCGATATTGTAATAATTTTAGGTACGAACAACAATTAAATACGGGCAGGTTATATCCACAGCAAATCCTTCATAATATTGAATATTAATGGAGGTGTTTCTTGTGGAAAGTACCATCCTCTCTGTTGCCCAAGGATTTAACTTAAAATGCACAAAATCCAAGGTATATAAAGATAAATTTGGCCATATTTGTGCCACAACCCGAGGTGCTGTGCGTATACAGCGCGCCGGCTCCAGGCGTGTACAGACCAGTGGCTCTGGTCGCATTGATATTGCGGCTTCAATTTTGTTTGTCCATGAAGTCAAGGAGCATCTGCACAGAAGTGGCTTTATGGTGGACCGCTTTTTAACTTCGGTTCACGGCGTGCCGTATTTTCGAGCTGAAAGCAGTATTGATGCTGATATATATACAGCCAGCTATGTCCAGACCGGCACAAATGTAGGCTTTGCAGATGGCGGTGCATTTTTGGATGTTGTATCGCATGTTGCTGGTATGCATAGCGTTCTGGCAGCGGCGGATATATCGGCTGTGGCTGTAAAAAAGGCAAAAATTAGCGATGATGCGGCGAAAAAAACGTTGAATAGCCTATCATCGCTTAAAAAAAAGCTGCTGAAGGCTGGCAGATTTTCAGATTTTGACATGCTATTTTTGCGAGGATATGAGAAGCTTGCACCGCATATTGTGGCTTTTGGTGATGCCGGAGCCGATGAGAATCACATTTGCCATAATTTGCTTAAAGAAGAAAATATTTTCAGGCAAAACAGCGAAATAGCTATTACGAATTTTGTAGAGGCTGCACAAATGCACCATCTGCACGACCTTGCCTATATAATAAAACGCCATATAAAATCAAAGCCGCGGGAGATTGTATTCATTGATAAAATTGTAGATACATATGCAGCCAACTGTGATATGACGCTAGATGAAGCACTGTTTCGACGCATTTTGTCATATCCCGACAAATTTATTAAAGTAACTATGGACTATTATAGCAAAAAGCGCTCTTTTGCGCCAAACACGTATATTTCGCGCATGCAAGAATGTTTGCGCGTGGCAGAGATAATATCGGAGAATCACGAGAGCAGGTGAACAATCATGGACGAAAGAGATGTAAATAACCCGCAAGATACCAGAAAAATACCCATTGTACGTGATGGCGTGAGCTATACGCCAGGTGGCGGCGAAAGCAGCATTAACCTTGATGATTACGACTTTGACTATGACTTTGACCCGGATGCTGCCGTGCCACCAAAAGCAGATGCAGACCTAGAAAAGACCAGGAAAATAGCAACGCCGCCGCGTAAGGAGATGCCAAGGCGACCCATGAACGAGCCAAGGCCAAAACCCGTAGCAAAACCTGTTGCAAAAACCCAGGCTAAACCCAGAAAAGCTCCAAATAAAGCAAATTACACCATCTTTTTGGTGACAACAGTTTTTGTTGGCATCATTGCGATGGTTATTTTGCTTGCTATTTTGCTTAACCAATTGCCCATTGGAAATTTTGGCGGCGACCAAACCACACAAACCGAAACATCGCAGGGTACCGCGCCTGAAGAGCCAATAGACCAACCGCCGCTGGACCTTGCACCCGGAGACCTTTCGCTGATTGGCCTGGTGCATGACCTTAACCAGCCAAGTGGCCGCATAAATATATATCTTTTTGATGGTGAAATGCCTCGCGCATTTTTTGTGGCAAGTCACACCATATTACGCGACAAATTTGGTAATGCAATGACATTTAGCGAATTTCGGCTGGGTGATGTGGTGGAGATAGTGCATGCCTATGGGTCTACGGAGATAGAAACTGCTCGTATAAGCGCGCAGGTGGATAACACATACAGAGAATTTCGGGATGTGCTGGTAGATGCTGAAAATAATTTATTGCGTATCGGCCTTAATAGCTATACTTTTGGGCCGCGCACCATTGTTATGTATCACGGCGAACTGGATGATATAGCAAATGTGACTACGGCAGATGTTGTTACCGTGACCATCTTCCGGGGCCAGGTTGCCTTCGTAGACATAATCCAAGGCAGCGGAACCATTCACATTCCGGAAAATGATATGATAATCCAGGGTACGGTGGAAGTGGCCAACACCACATTTACAGGGCTGGATGGCGAAATGGAGATACGTGTGCCCGAAGGCGACCACAGGGTAATTATCCGCGGTCTAAACATTGAGGATTTTCAATATGAATTGACCGTGGAGCGTGGCGGTTTAAGCAGTGTGAGTTTGGACGGACTGGAGCTTTTGGCCGGCTCACTGACCATTAATGTGGAAGACCCATATGTATCGTTGACCATTGACGGCGAAGAACATCTTACCAACTATATGATAATGCTGGAATATGGCACATACACCGTTTCCGTGACACGCGAAGGCTTTGTGCCCTTCATACAGGAAGTTACAATAGATTCTGCCAACCATGAAATTACTGTGGTGCTGGAAGAAATTATTCACACACAAAATGTTACGCTGACCACCAGTCCACCGGGTGCTAGAATGTATCTGGATGGAGAATATGTGGGACTTTCGCCTGTGAACATGGAGCTGGAGCTGAGGCGATATAGCGTGACCATGGCGTTACAAGGCTTTGTGGGCGGCTCGACGGATATTTGGGTGACGGAAAACACGCCGATATTCAGCTGGTGGCTGCAAAACGATCCAGGCTTTGTGCCGCAATATCCGGGTCAAACGCCAAGCCCCGCTCCCGGCCCAACACCTGCGCCGCCGTTGTATCCGGATGTTGCGCCAAGCCCCAGTCCTAGCCCATTTTTCCCATAGGAGCGCAAATGATGAAGAGAAAAATTGCGAGAATTATAACCATATTATTCGTGACATTGCTTTTGGCGGCGTGTGCCGGTGATGCGCAGCCCGCATACTATCCTGAAGTGGACGAAGGTCACGCTGTGACGGATGAAATATACGAACCAGAGCATGTTTTGGATGAATATGACGAAGAACCCGAACCCATTGTAGCCAATTATCCCGAATTGCCCGGGAAAATTGCGGTTATTGTTGACCAGTGGTTGTTTGAATCGTGGAATGAGCATAGAATTGCATGGTTGGTTGAACTGCAAGAACGATATGGGCAGAATAATATGCTAGTATTTGGCTGGCCCTCGCGCAATCGCGGTTTTACAGCCGATGAAACCGAGGCGATGATACATGAGATTGCCGCCAATGACGAAATTGGGGTGCTGATTGTACATAGCGCCCAGTATGGTACAGACCACATCATTAGCATATTGCGCGAGAGCAGAGACGATATTTTTGTGGTATATTTAAATTATAGTCTTCGAGAATGGTGGGACGAAGACCCACCGTTTCGCGACAATACGCTGGCCGAAGCTGCAGTTAATGCCAATTTGATTTTGGGATTTGATGATAATGAATGGCTGATGAATTTCCCTGCGATGGCCCACAATCTTGGAGCCACAACGCTTGTGTACTTTTATAACAGCGTTTCATGGGACTGGGATGAAGATGCAGGCTATCACGTGATGATAACATACGAAAGGCCGGAACCGTGTCCATGCATATTGTGCGAGCTGGCTTCAATATATGGGCTTGAAATTGTGGCGGCAGATACAGAGGATTACATACAATGCGGTAGCAGCTATCATATGTTTATGGTGCGAACAATTCCGCCGATATTGGAAGAGCATGGCCACGATATTGTACTGTTTGGGCTGGATAATGAAAGGGCATTTTGGCAATGGCTGGGAGATGGTTTTATTTACCTGCCAATGCAGCCGGGCGCAGGCTGGTTTGACCTTTATCCTGCGCGGTTGGCCCTGGAGCTTAGGATATTTGATGATAACCCTCGTGTCGAAGTTGAGATTGAATATGATGTGCCCCAGCTTATTGAAATGATTAGACAAAATGTGGAAGAACGAGGCATGACCGGGCGTATTGCTACCCCGCCTATTTCACTGAATATGCTGTTTCCGCTGGCTGCGGCGGAATATGGCGTAATGTGGATGCAAGGCGAGGTGCCGCAAGATAGCGGCATTGATATGCAGGTGTTGCAGCATATTATGGTTGATATAATTGCGGAGCATACGGGATTGCAAAATCATGGCGTGAATCTAGCGTTGCTTGAGGAAGATGGCGTGACATATGAAAACTACATATTGGTTTTGCTGGAACATATAGTATATTAAAAAGCCGCCCACACAGGGCGGCTTTTTAATATGAACTAATCTGCGAAGACTGTGATTTCCACAGACCTCGTTAATATATCGGTGTAGTTGTACGACACTGTGCGCTTTGGGCCTGCGGCACTTGCGTCAAGAGCGATGGTGAAGATGGATGGGTAGGCATTTTCTATGGTTCCGGAGAACACCAGAGCCTTTTGCCTTCCTTTGTTTGTTTCTAGCATAACCTTGGACCCCACGATTTGCGAGATATCTTTTCTTACGGTTGAAACGTCATTCCTTGCGTACACAAACAACACCCCATTCTATGTCGAAATATTTTTTTAACAGAATTGAAACATATCTTTAACAATTATACTACATGTTGAATGGCAAGTCAATAGCAAATAAACAATTTATATGCCGAAAAGCCCGCAAAATCAAAAGATTTCGATGGCAGTTAATGGAAAATAGCGAAGAAGGATGCGGCCCGAAATTTGGCTGGCATTTACAGGGCCAAAATGGCGACTATCCTTGCTAATTGTGGTATTGTCGCCCAGGAGGAAGTATTCGCCGTCGGCAAGGATTATATCTATATCATCAAGTACAAAATGGTCGCCGGGTATGGCGGCAACACGCTTTATAATGGTTTCTGTGGCACCATCTATTTCTACATGTGCCAGCACCAGGTCGCCATGGGAATAATTGCCAATAAAGCCCAGAAACCTTGATACAATCAGTTGGTCACCGACATTGACGGTGGGAGACATGGAATTGCCCGCAACCCGTATGGGCCAAAAGAAAATATAGCAAATGCACGCTAAAATAGCCGTGATGAGAACAACATCCAGCCAGAAATTGGCATGTGCGTTTTTTGTGCGGAATATCTTCATGAAATGACTATATCACAAGGAAAATTTGATGTCAATGTTTCTGTGATTTGTGCCGAAGTATATGTAGGACGGTAAACAAGGAGGAAGAAAATGACAAATACACAGAATTCAATCTTTAACATAAATCAGCATGCAGCACGCGCAACAGTGCTGACCCCTAGAAACAGAAGCCTCGTGCCAAATTTGCCAGAAAGCGGTATAATTTCGGCAATTATTGCGCAAAAAAATGAAAACAGTACGTTGTTGACACTGGAAAATGGCGAAAGTCTTAACATACGTCGCGGTGATGTTGTTGGTGAAACAGGCGACACTGTATTTTTTGAGCTACAAAAATCACGCGGCAATGATAGTGCGGTTGCTTTACGCCAAGTATTCCCTGAGGTACACCAGCAAAACTTCCTATCTAATATGTACTCTGCCCAGAACCTGCAAGACTTGATGGCACACGGAGATTTGGCTGTGCAGCCCCAAAATCCGCTGGATGCGGCTGGCCTGGCTGAAAGCCACGCCCAGGCCCGCGAAGCGGCAACGCGCGCTGTTGCGAAGCTGTCGCGCAGCATTGATAGAATTGCAGGCAATACGCGTGGTGCGGCTATGGCACAGCTTGCGGCCGCTGGTGTAAATATTGACAAAATTTCGATTTCTATGCTGGATGGCGTGACCAGCCAGCTGGATGCGGCTGTGGCGCAAAATAGCCAGAAGGTACTGGATGAGTTACATGGCAAATTAGAAGCTGTAATGGGCATGGAAGATGAGCAGATTGCGCGCATGTTGCAAAATGGTGCAGAACTTACATTGGATAATCTGTATATGTATAAGTACAGCGGCGGCACACAGGCTGCCAATCCCTTGCCAGAAGCTGACTGGCAGAATTTGCAGAAAGACATTGCAAATTTCTTTGAGCGTGAAGGTTTGGAAAATAATGCAGAAAATCTGGCACGTGCGAAATTCTTGCTGGATAATGGCATTGCATTGGATGCCGAAAATTTTGATAAATTGATTTTTCTTTCGGATATTGAGGGCAATGTAAACTTGGATGCGATGGTGCAGACAGCCTATGATGGGCAAAGCTCACTGGGCAGCATGGATATTTACAACGCGAGTACATACGATGCAAACGACGAACTAAAAAATATTGACCATCAGTTACAATTGGCCGAGGCACGGTTGGCGATGTCGTATGAAGCTAATCTCGCGCTGATTGATACTGAATTGGAAATGGACCTGGACCCGCAGATTGAAGCCCTGAAGCAGCTGCGTGATAAAGAAAAAGAGCTGATGACGGCATTGCGTGAGTTGGGCCGTAACTTTGATACGCCGCAAAATCGTGAGGCATTGCGTGATACTTTTAAAAGCATTTTCACGCTGCCATTTATCAGCTTTGCAGATTTTGGAGATATTGCGCGCAACCGTGAGCTGGCTACGCTTGAAGGGCTTGAAAACCTGATAGCCAGCCGTAAATATGATGCAAATGCAACTGTGGTCAGCCTGAAGCACGGTGACACATTTGGCAAGTTAGCAGAGCAGTTTGCACCGCTTTTGCGTCAGATGGGGCTTTCGGATGATGCGCACAATATTCGTGCTGCAAAAATTCTCACGATGAACAATATGGATATTAATGCAGAAAATCTTTTGCAAATTAAGACAATTGACGCTAAGATTGCAGATGTGCAAAACAAACTGCATCCGCGCATGGCAGCACAGATGATAGCCGATGGCCATGCCCCATCTGCCATGCATGTGGACGAGATTTTGGAGCAAATTGCAAAATATAACGATGCTTTTGGCACCAACGAGAACGATATGCTGTATCGCAATATTGCCGAAATGGACAGAAGCGGCGATATTTCCGAAGATGTGCGTGCAAAGGTAATTGAAATTTACCAGATGCTGAACAAAGTATCAAAGAACAATGGTGCGGGTATCGGGTATGCTGTCAATGCAGGCATTGAAATGACCTTGGAAAATCTACTGGACTTCTCTAAAAACTTCCAAGCATCAGGCGGCAGACGCAATACCGTGAATTATGCTGTAGAAGATGGCACGTATTTTGCCAAGCATCTGATTTCGACATTTATTTCCTCCGCAAAACCTAAGCCATTGGCGCATTTTGCGCAAAACGAGCCGCTAACGGAACAGCTTGCAACATCTGTAGACAAAATAGAAGATATTGCCCGAGAAATGACGAAGGCGGGCGAAATTGCGGATGAAATTGATATTGAAGCGGTTAATCGCGCTATCGCAGAAATGACCGGCGGCAAGGAAAACGCCCGTATCCTGTCAAATATGGGCCTACCTGTGACCGTGGCAAACATTCGCCAGCTAAAAATCTATCGCGAACGCGAGCTGGGTAAAGAATTGGAAGCGCTGGATGATGTTGATGCCCTGGCGGCAATTGAAGGACTTTTTGATGGTGATAGCCATCCAAACCCAATTGTTCAAAATGAAAAGCTGATAGAGCATGTGGAATATGCACAGGAAAATGCCGTAGATGCAGGCAAAATCACAAAGCTGGATATGTTAATGCAAAGCCTAAATTTCCGCCAGATGATGCTGGAAAACACCGCAGATTTTAGCTTTGCAACGCGTTTTAACGGCCGCATTGCCGATGTTGCTATGTATGTGGTTAACGAAAATATGTCATTGGAAGCTGATGGGGGTGTCACCTTGTTTATGTCGTTAAAAACAGCAATGGGTGATGTACAAGGTCTTGTGAATTTGACCGAAGGTGCGGCACATATTCGATTTGCTTCAAATGATATAGCTAATCAAATGTTAGCTGAAAATATGCAAGATTTGGCAAATGTAATGAAAGACATGGGATTTGAGAGTGTAGATGTGAGTTTTGCCGATGTTTCTGCGATTAAAAAGACGTTAAGTGCGCATACATATTTGCCGATATAATATATGTGAGCGAGAATGAAAATGGTCTCAGGGGGTGGCGGTTGTGGGAAGCAAGGACGCTTTAAAAGAAATGCCAAATGGAATTGCTGCTGCCATCTCCGTTATAATTAAATATTTGGAAAAGACAGAAAAGGATTTTGTCGATAAAAACGGCCATAATAAGGAGGAAAACCATGAAAATAGTTGATAATATTGCCGCTTTGAGAGTACATACACAACTTACACGCACCAACAACGCTATTTCAACAAGCACATTGCGTCTATCCAGCGGCTTCCGCTTAAATAACGCGGGCGATGACCCTGCAGGCATGGCAATCTCCTTACATATGCGCAATCAGGTAGAAGGCATGAACATGGCCGATAGAAATGTGCTGGATGGCACATCTATGCTGGAAACTGCTGATGCGGCACTTCAAGAAATACACAATATGCTGCAGCGTATTCGCGAGTTGGCTGTACAGGCCGCTAATGACACTAATGCCGAGCGCGACAGATGGAACACGCAGGAAGAAGTGAATGCTCTAATTGCAGAGCTTGAAGATACTACACGCAAGGTCGAATTTAACAATATCCGCCTGCTTAATGGCGAGGTACAAAACCTGCGCGTGCAGGCAGGCGGCAGACAGCATCAGTCCATAGCTGTTAGCTTGCCGGCTTTTAGACCATGGGATATGGGCATTGCCAACCATCCAGACCCACTTCATCCAAATACTCATACTGATTGGACCCAAGCCATTACTGATTGGAATGTTAACAATCCATCCGGCCCAATGTATATTGACATGGCTGGCCTGACTCCGGAAGAAATGGAACATCTGCATATCACTAGCCCAGGCATGGCGAATCTGGCAATCTCTGTGCTGGATGACGCAATCAACCAAGTTGCCCGTGACAGGGCGCATATTGGCGGCATGCTCAACCGTTTTGAATATACATCGTCCAGCCTACAATCAGCTGTGGTAGCGACATCGCAATCGCTTTCAAGGGTACGAGACACGGATATGGCATACGAAATGATGCTTCTGTCAAAAAATAATGTATTGAACCAGGCGGGCATGGCGATAATGGCGCAGGTGAACGCGAGACCACAGCAACTGTTGCAACTGATTAACTGATAAGCAGGGAGGGCCTCAATTGGACGCTAATATTAAACAGGATTTTGCGAAGAGAATTGAAAATGCCACCCCCATGCAACTTACCGTGATAAACTACGAACTACTATTATATTTCATGGATGAAGCCAGAGCTGCCGCGGTAGGCACCCCTGAATGTGCCACCGCGCTTGAGCGTGCAAGAGCTGCAACGGCAGAGCTTCATGCCGCGCTGGACATGAATATCGAATTTTCTAAAGACTTGGGAAATCTGTATCTCTATATCAACAAATGTCTAATACATGCGGGAATGAAGCGCAATGATGCTGAAAAAAACGCGCAGTTAGTCGATGCACGTGGCATTGTGACCGAGATGCTGGAAGCCTGGCAGACCTTAAATGAAGACCCAGAGCTATACAAGAGGCATCTGGCTGATAACCAAAAAATCTTTGCTGGACTAACGTATGGTAAAGATGGGCAGCTGGAAGAATATCAGGATTTTGACCCGGATAGGGGATATAGGGTGTAGAATAAGCTGAAAAAGCAGCCGATGGCTGCTTTTTTGTTTTCGTTGACAAAATTTTGGATGTGAGATATAATCATCGTAGATATCTAATTCTTCAAAGATTGAAAAGGAGGTTCTTGGAATGGCGAAAACAATTACTTTCTTTAATCATAAAGGTGGTGTTGGAAAAACCACACTGGCGTATAATGTAGCCTGGGGACTAAGCAATGCTGGTAAACGTGTTCTAATGATAGATGCTGATGCCCAATGCAATTTAACTGAAATTGCGGTTGAAGACAAGTTCCTATATGCCGAAGAACAGATTAATCTTATTGACTTAGAGTACAACCCTAATTTTTTCTTGAAAAATAATGTTTATGAATATTTTTCGCCTTATATACTTCCAACATTAGGTATCGAGCCGCCACAAATTAAGACGTTTAATAAAGCTGATAATTTAAGATTATTGGCGGGGTTCATTAGGTTTGCTGAATTAGAAGCTTCCATAGCACTATCTATTTCAAATGTTCCGGGGATGGCTCATATTCCTAGTTCAACTTATGAAGCATTGCAAGAGATAAAGAAAGATGTTGATTGCGTCATAATTGACTTGTCCCCTGCGCTTTCAGCTACGAATCAACTATTTTTGATGCTTTCGGATTTCTTTATCGTTCCTGTAAATCCCGGAATATTTAGCCGACAAGCCCTGATGAATCTAAATGAAATATTCAGAGGATGGAATAGAACGCTTTCCGGCTTTGAGATTTTCAATAGAAAAGTGAAGAGTTTACCAAAGCTACTGGGTATTGTTTGTCAAAATTACAGGCCATTTTCAAGAGAGGGTGAGCCAGACACAAAATCGGCAAAACGATTTGAAGAGAGCATGACGGAATTAAACCGGCGCGCCATCGAATTGGCAGAAGATTTGAATAGTTTTGGTATGGCACTAACTCCAAATGAGTTCAAAAATGTATTTGAAGACTCTGACCCTTATAGAATTGCAAATATGCCAGATTATAATCAATTAGCCAGAGTTTCTGAAAGCGAAAAGGTCCCGGTCATAGGGCTTGATAGTAAAATTTTGAACAAGGAAAAATTAAATACACCGCAATATCAGCAAAAAGTAAATGGCTTTAGAGATGAGTGCGACAAGATAGTAAAAGGACTTGTTAGAATTTTATAAAAACATCAACGGTACAATTTATGGGCATGTGCTACAATCTCGGCACATGCCCATTATCCATAGCATCAAACAAAACCCGCAAATTACGCGGCGCTGTGGCCAGCTTGCCAAAGTTTAGCAGGCCAATTTTTTTGCTCAGTTCTTCCGAAACATCATCGCTGCTATAGGGGCCGCCGTCAAGTATGCGCGCGGTTTCTTTTTCGTTGAAGGATATGTCAATGGTTTTCTGACCCTTGTTCATTGGGCATCGCGCCTGACACATGAGGCAGTAATATGTACTGTGGTGCGCGGTAGGCGGCACCCATTCAGGGAAATCGTCTTCGAGCTGAGCCAACCTAGTTAGGCATTTGTGGCTGTCAATTAGAAATTTGTCGGGAATGATAGCATCTGTTGGGCAGAGCGTGATGCAAATTTTGCAGCCATCACATGCTTGCGAAACTATATGCTCGCTCCAGGTGGTGGTGTCGCAAGGTGGTGCATCGGTTGAAAATGCCAGCAGAGCCAGCGCAGAGCCCATGCCATCCACATAGACGATATTGTTGCGGCCATATTGCGCCATGCCGCTTTGCACTGCTATATTTTTCAGAGGCAGGCGTGTTTCGCGGTTGATTTTGTAGCCGGCGGCCTGGACTGCGGATGTTATATATTCCGCAGTCCTGTCGGTATTAGTCGATACGCCTGAAAAAGCTGCGTATTGCTGGCCGTTTAGGTGCCAGGTTACATTTGCGTATGCGGGACGAGCCACGGCAACAATTATTATGGACTGCATATCAGTATCGATTGCATCAAAACGATACAGCTCGTCAAAAATCCATTTCTGGTAATCGCTTAACTGTGCATTGTTATCATTTCTATATTTTGCTAATTGGGACTGTAAGGATTTTATATTCTCAATGGGGATGGCCGCTAGCCTGTCTCCATTCGCCTTCGCAAGCAATTTCAATTTATCAATCATATAATCTCCTATCGCAGAATTATAAAGTTGCGGATTCGCTGGTATAGGTCGCGCATGGCCTGGTCAGCACCGAAAAATTCTTCCACCTCGGCAAAACTGCCAAATGGCTGGTCACCACGATGTGCTACTATGCGGGAAACGATACTTTGCGACATTGCAGAATCCAATGTTAGTAGCTCGCCGCGAGATGCTGTGTTGATATTGGTATACAACGAAATACCCTCACGCAGCTCCGGACGCACCGCTATATGCCAGTGGTCAAGTTGGCTTGGCCGCAAAATTGGCCTAACCGCCAGGATGCGCGAAGCCTCTTCGTGTGTGAAATTTGCTTCTACCAGCTGGAGATGTGTGGCGGTGTTGATATTGGTTAAAATATCCACAGGTCGGAAGCCGCCAAGATAGATAAATGGCGCGATGCGGATGAAGGTGGCCTCTGTCATGAAGTCCTCAACTTGATTTATGCTGCCGAAAGGTCGATTATCCATTATATTGTCTACTATGGTATACGATACACTGCCCCCGAACAAACTCTCAATCTCACTGCGGGGTGCGGTGTTGATATTGGTGTATGCTCGCAGATTGTCCGCTAGTGCATTAATCTGCGTCATAGATTCAAAGCCTGGCAGGTCAGGCAGGTCATGAAGATTGCGCATGGGCAGGTGGCCGCGCTGGGATGTGATACTGGTTGCCTGTGTGAAAGAGGCCCCTGCCGCCATCAGCTGCGTGCTGCTTGCTAAATTAACATTTGCGCGAACATTAGGCCGCGAAAATTGGATTTCGTTTGTTGTGGTCAGAGAAATAAATGGAAGAATTGCGCTAAATTCCCACGGGGTCATAATTCCTCGTGTAACCAATTGATTTAGCGCGGTGAAATTGCGTCCGCCGCTACGGGACTCCGCAATATTCTGAGCCTGTACATATGAAATGGGATTAAGGCTCTCTAATTCGGATATTGTGGCGGTATTGATGTTAGTGGAGATTGACATCCTATGACGATTGTGTGCGAAAAAGTCCCATGTCATGCCTGGAACAAATTTTACATCAGTAATGGTTTGGAATACGCTGTTGGCCCTAAAAGCCACGATATTGTTAGCTAGCTCCTGCGTGGCCCCAAGGTGCGACACAATCTGCTCGGCAGTTGCTGTGTTGATATTTATACGCCCGCCGTACATTGTGATGGTTGGCTCACGGTGCAGTGATGCCCATTGGCCAAGTCCAGCATCGCGCGCAATATGCTGTCCCGCTTGGATATTCTCGAATTGGGTGGCGCGGGAATGTGCGTCATTAATGCGACCAAAGCCTGTGAGTATCAGCTCGCCGTTGATAAACCGTTCTACTTGCATCACATACAGATAATTCCAGCGGCCAACATTGGGGAATAACGGGTCGCTCACCACATGGATATAGCTGCCCATAAGTTCGCGTGTCAAGAAATTTATGCCTTCGCGTGTGCCGCCGTGATGTAGGCCAATAAGGCGCACAAGGGCATCACCACGCTCTGTGCGAACACGTATGGCGTTAATATCAATAACTTCAATAACTTGCACCTGGTCGCCACTTTCCAATGCAATATATGGACTGGCATCCAGTTGGCCGGGCATCAAAGCCGTCGCAAACATCAAAGCCACCAAAAATAGCGCAATTCTTCTCATAGTATGCCTTCCTTCCTGGTGTAAGACTTTCTGTATAGCACGAATCTCTTACCAATAACCTGCACAACATGCGCATTTGTACGTCGTGCAACCTCATGGGCCGCTTCCTTTGGCTCCAGGTCGCAGTTGTTTAGAATGTCAATTTTAATCAGCTCTCTAGCTTCCAGAGCCTCGCGAATCCCAGCCAAAAAATCATCTGAAATACCATCTTTGCCCAGTCGAAAAATAGCGGGCATAGTATTTGCCATGGCTCGTAATGTGGCCCTGTCTTTGCTGTTTAGTGTCTCTCTAGCTTCCATATTGTCCATATCTCCCTATCAATTATGCAGTTGAAGTCTTGGAATGGATAAATCCATTTCCTATTTGAAGTATTCAAATTCCATGTCATAAATCTTTACCGTGTCGCCTTCTTGTATGCCGCAGTTCTCCAGCTCGGCTATTATACCCCTATCCTTGAGATATCTCTGGAAAAACGCAACCCCTTTTTCAGAGTCCATGTTGGTGTAACCTACCATTTTTTCCACGCCAACGCCCTCTACCACATAATATCCCTCATCCACCATTGTAACAGTAAACGGCGCGTTGCGGGCATCTTCTTCTTTAAATTCGATGAAATCTTCGTCAAATGTGATATCATCTGGAAATTCCTTGACCAGTTTATGCGCGGCATCCATCAGGTCATCCAACCCTTGATTTGACGCAGCAGAGATGGGGAATACCTCAATATTTTGCACCTTACAAGCATCAATGATACTTTGCAGATTTTCCTGCGACTCGGGTATATCCATTTTATTTGCCGCCACAACTTGTGGATGCGCGGTCAATTTTTCACTATATTGCGCCAGCTCGCTATTAATCTGCGCCATGGCCTCTAATGGGTCGCTTTCTAGGCCGCTGGTGTCAATTACGTGTATAAATACCTTTGTACGCTCAACATGTCGCAAAAAGTCGTGTCCAAGCCCAACACCGCGACTTGCGCCTTCCACCAGCCCAGGAATATCCGCCAATACCATATCTTCGCCATGTCTATTGCGCAGCACGCCAAGGTTTGGAGACAATGTGGTGAAATGATAATTAGCAATTTTTGGATTTGCATTTGTTACCATGGACAAAAGTGTAGATTTACCCACATTCGGTAGACCTATTATACCTACATCCGCCAAGGTTTTCAGCTCCAAAATTACTTCATATGATTTGGATTCGCGGCCGCGCTCGGCATATCGCGGAGCTTGTCTGCGGCTGGTGGCAAAATGCTGGTTGCCCTTGCCGCCCTTGCCGCCCTTTATCAGCACACGCGTCTCGCCATTTTCGGTAAGGTCGGCCATAATTTGTCCGGTTTCGGCTTCACGCACAATTGTTCCACGTGGAACATCAATAACCACATCCGGTGCGGCTTTGCCGCTGCAATTCCTTTTACTACCATTTTGTCCGGCCTGGGCTGCATAGTTGCGCTTGTAACGAAAGTCCAGCAATGTGGCCATATTTTCGTCCACACGAAAAATAATATCACCGCCCTTGCCGCCATCACCGCCGTCTGGGCCACCTGCCGGCACATATTTCGCCCTAAGAAACGAAACATGGCCATCACCGCCCTTGCCGCCTGCTATTTTGATTTTTACCTTATCTACAAACATTTTGAAAACCTCTAATCTTTCATATCATCAAGGATAAACGAAGCATTATACTGTATGATTTACCAAGCTATGGAAAGGTCGAATTTTTTGTACAATGAGCCTATCTTTGTTTCTCAAAAATAGCCATCTTCTTCTATTGAAAGGATTTGTGTCATAGAAATCACCTCGAACCTTTATTGTAACATATCCATCGACAAAAATCCAGCAAAAATGTGTGTGCTATTACTGGACATGTTCTCATAAAATCAAGCAGGGGGAATTTGATGGCACTTTCCAAAAAAGCTTTGATAACAGGGGCATTAACGCTGACCATTGCCAATATTGTCACACGGCTGATTGGCTTTGCGTATCGCATATTTATGGCGGGGGCAATTGGGCCGGAAGGCATGGGGCTGTTTCAGTTGATTATGCCGATATATTCGCTGGCGTGGGCTATTTCGTGCAGCGGAATTACGACCACGTTGTCGCGATTGGTGGCGGCAGAACAGGCCAAGGGCGAATATGGCAATATGCGGCGGCTGTTGAGACAATCGTTGCTGATTACAACCGGATTATCTGCGGTATTGACACTGGTACTGTTTGTATTTGCAGATTTAATTGCCTCAGGGATATTGAATGACGGGCGCATTGCGCTTTCGCTACGGATATTATCTGCCGCGCTGATATTTATGGCTGCGGGGTCTTGTATACGTGGATACTTCCTGGGCCTGCAAAAGGCTACCATTCCGGCGGCCAGCCAGGTGATAGAGCAAGTTGCGCGGATGACAGTAATTCTAATGCTGGCAAGCACATTTATCCCGCGCGGGTTAGAATATGCCGCAGCCGCAGCCGTTATTGGCATTGTGGTGGGTGAAGCACTGTCCTTTGCATATGTATATGTGGCGTATAAACGACAAATAGGGAAATTGCCGTACAAACGTCCGCTAATGACACAAAACCAGGCATTGCTTGCCATAATGGCGATGGCGGCACCACTGACGTTAAATCGCATATCGTCATCATTTTTGTCAACTGTAGAAAATGTGTTGATACCGCAGCGACTTCAACTTTGGGGATATAGCGCGGAAGAGGCGATGGCAGTATTTGGCAAGGTAACGGGAATGGCTATGCCTTTGATATTTTTTCCATCAGCTCTTTTGACGGCCCTTTCCATATCGCTGGTGCCATCAATTTCGGAAGCACTGGCTATGGGGCAGTTTCGGCGGGTCAATTCGACGATATCAAAGTCCATTGTACTCACTAGCGTTATTGCCTTTGGTGCAGGACTGATATTTGTAGTGTTTCCGTATGAAATCGGACAGCTAGTATATAGCCAGGATTTGGGGGCTTACTTGCTGGTGCTGGGGCTGATGTGCCCATTTTGGTATCTCAATATTACATTTTCGGGCGTGCTAAATGGCCTGGGTGAGCAGGTATTTATATTCCGCAACAGCTTGCTGGCATCTGTAATAAATATAGCATTTACATTCTTTTTGGTTCCAATTTATGGTGTTTGGGCGTTTTTGGTGGGATGGCTGGTGGGACTGGTAATAATCACGGTGTTTGATATTGTGCGCATCAAGAAAGTGACAGATGTGGCGCCGCAAATGTTACGCTGGTTTGCAAAACCGGGGCTGGCAGCTTTGGCGGCGGGGCTTGTGGTTAATTATCTGCACAATAACTTTATTGCGTATTTGGGCGACTTATTGGGTGTTGTGATTTCATTAGGGCTGCTAATGGGTATGTATGGGGTGTTTATCGTGCTATTGGGCACGATTACGATAAATGATATTCGTCAGATGTTGTCGTTTAGGAAATGAATGATACCAAAGGAGCGATTATATGAACTGGCACAACAAATCTGCGGAATTTGCGCTGGCAAGACATAGCTCGGATAGGGTCAAAGGGCTAAAATCAAAACAAGTCAAAAGCCTCATGCAAGAATTTGGCCGCAATGTGATACAAGGCAAGCGCGAAGCCCCGTTGATTATCCGCTTTTTCGCGCAGTTTAATGACTTTATGGTGATAATCCTGCTGTTTGCGGCGGGGTTAAGTTATGTTGCGGGGCGAATGCATGGTGAGGAGAGCCTGGCAGAGCCGCTGGTAATTCTTGCGATAGTTGTTCTTAATGCCATCCTTGGTCTGGTGCAGGAGAGCCGCGCACAGCGTGCACTAACGGCCCTAAAGCAGATTTCGCAGCCCGAGGCCAAGGTTCTGCGGGATGGACAAGCTGTGGTCATAAAGGTCGAGGATATTGTGCCAGGGGATATAATATATTTGGAAACAGGCGACATTGTGCCGGCCGACCTGCGACTGATATCTGCTGTAAATCTAAAATCCGAGGAAAGTGCATTGACTGGCGAATCTGCGCCGGTTGAAAAGGACGCCGACGTCATAGTCGCCGAAAATGCGGCCCTAGGCGACAGGATAAATATGGTATTTTCTGGCTCATCCATTACATATGGTCGCGGTCGCGGCATTGCCGTTGCCACCGGTATGGATACAGAAATGGGCCAAATAGCCAGCCTGATAATGGCCGAAAAAGCCCCGGAAACACCGTTGCAACGCAAGTTGGCAGAAACAGGTAAAATACTAGGCGTGGCAGCCCTCATTATCTGCGCTGTTATTTTTGTAATTGGCATATATCGCCAAATACCGCCAATGGAGATGTTCATCACATCCGTGTCGCTGGCTGTGGCTGCTATTCCTGAAGGCCTTGTGGCTATTGTAACCATAATGTTGGCTATCGGTGTAACGCGTATGGCCCGCCGCTCTGCCATCATCCGTAAACTGCCTGCCGTGGAGACGCTTGGCTCTGCCACGGTAATTTGTAGCGACAAAACAGGCACACTTACGCAGAACAAGATGCGTATCGTAGAAATATCGGCGGGGCGTGGCAGTTTGCGGTATGACAGCCAGGACGGTATGGATATTATCAAGCTGGGTGCTCTTTGTAATGATAGTTTTGTAAGCGATGGACAGGTACTGGGAGACCCAACCGAAGCAGCTTTCATCACATCGCTGCTAGAATGTGGGCTGGATAAAAATCGACTAGAAGAAGAAAAACAGCGTATTGCGGAAATTCCGTTTGATTCCAAACGCAAACTGATGACAACGGTACACCGCGATAGCAGCGGCTATATGGCTATAACCAAAGGTGCGCCAGATGTGCTTTTGCGTCGCTGCGTGCAATATTATGAAAATGGCAAAATACACGCAATGACATCAACACGGCGCAGCGAAATTTTGCGGCAAGTGGGCAAAATGGCGGATAAAGCCTTGCGTGTACTAGCTGTATCGTTCAGAAGGCTGGATGCTGCACCCAGCGGCATCCAATTCGATAGCCTGGAAGAAAACCTAATATTTGCGGGTCTGGTAGGAATGATGGACCCACCGCGCCCCGAGGTGCGTGATGCCGTAAACACTTGCAAAGTCGCGGGCATACGCCCCGTAATGATAACCGGCGATCATCCACAGACGGCTCTGGCTGTTGCACGTTCAATTGGTATTGGCTTGGGCCACGCCGATGTGGCAGTTACAGGTGAGGACATCGGGCGGTTGTCGCAGGAAGAGTTAGAGAGCGTGGTGGAGCACAGCGCGGTATTTGCTCGCGTATCGCCGGAGCACAAGATGCGTATTGTAAAAGCGTATCAAAAAAACGGCCATGTTGTGGCTATGACCGGTGATGGCGTAAATGATGCGCCCGCGCTGAAAGCGGCGGATATTGGATGCGCAATGGGAATAAACGGCACTGAGGTAGCCAAAGGTGCATCAGATATCGTGCTAACAGACGATAATTTCGCTACAATCGTTCATGCTGTGGAAGAAGGGCGCGGCATACTCACCAATATACGCAAAGCCGTGCATTTTCTGCTGTCATCCAATATTGGTGAAATCATCACCATTTTTATGGCGGTTTTGCTGGGTTGGCAGGTGCCGCTTTTGGCTATACATCTGCTATGGGTAAATCTGGTAACAGATTCGTTACCTGCTATCGCGCTGGGCTTGGACCCTGTTAGCGACAATATCATGCAGGGTCGCCCAAAAACATCGCGCGCCGGACTTTTCAACCGTAAGTTATGGCAGAGGATATTTTTGGAAGGGGCAATGATAGGCATGCTGTCACTGATTGCCTTTGGTATCGGCACGACCTTCTTTGATACTGGCAATGGTGTTGCCTTTGGACGCACAATGGCCTTTGCAACACTTAGCATTTCGCAGCTGGTGCACGCTTTCAATATGCGCAGCGAAACATCCATATTGCGTATACCTATATTTGAAAATCGTTATCTGGTGGGTGCGCTAATTATCGGCGTCGCGCTGCAAGCCAGCGTTATATCTGTTGCGCCAATAGCAAGCATCTTCCGTGTGGTGCCACTGCCGCTGGAAGGCTGGCTGGTGGTAGCTGCACTATCTTTGTTGCCTATAATCATCGTAGAAGTGGAGAAATTTTTGCTGTATCCACGTTTACGCAGGCATTTGGATGAAGGTGTGACCGAATAGCATTACTCAGAATTACCAAAGGTGTCCTCTCTCCAAGCAAACGAAATTTGTTCTGCTACAATAGATAGGTAACAAAAAACAAGGCCTCCAAACCTTCAAAGTGATATAATGATTTTACGACGAATCAAATCACTTAGGAAGGAGACCTTGTTATGAACATCATAACACAAA
>Ga0131853_10000266_pt1 | contig 93821 bp, 87 predicted proteins | sample TergutLab28metaG_FD_92764 | JGI IMG/M metagenome (GOLD analysis project Ga0131853, IMG submission 92764) | Labiotermes labralis P1 segment gut microbial communities from Petit-Saut dam, French Guiana - Lab288 P1 (version 2) (version 2) | ecosystem: Host-associated > Arthropoda: Insects >...
ATAAACATCACTTTTGATGTCATAAGCATCAACTCTGTTTCGTTATGAACACGCTGCTAATAAAAGCAACGAAGGCTATAATATCACATATTGGAAGTTGTGTCAAGGGGTTTTTGAAAAAAAATTGAAGAAAATTGGAGAAAGAAAAAAGACCGCCAAACGGCGGTCTTTGTATGTACTAAATAATTATCCCAAAAGCTGAAGGATAGATTGTGGTGCTTGGTTGCCTTGTGCCAACATAGCTGTTGCAGCTTGTTGAAGTACATTGGCCTGGGTTAATCTCATCATTTCGGCGGCCATGTCCGCATCTCTGATACGGCTATTAGCAGCAGAAAGATTTTCGCTGGCTACATCCAGGTTTTGGATGGTGAATTCCAAGCGGTTTTGGATTGCACCCAGTGCGCCGCGAGCGGCAGTGGCTGTTGCAAGAATTTCATCGACTTGTGAAATGAGGTCAGTAATTCCTGTCGGTCCACCGATACCCGAAGCTACGGCACCCATGGTGGTCTCATTAGGCACATTGTTGATAGCACCACGTACTAAATCAAAACCAGTATTTCCAGTAGGATTAAAAATCGCATTCAGTCCACTTGCAACTGCATCAAAGATATCAGGTATTTGAACTTCAATACCTTGCAGAGAGTTTGCTCCAATTTGGAACCACAAAGCACGACCAGAAACAGCAGTGCTACCAGGATCAAATGTACCATCCAAAAGCGTCATGCCATTGAATTGCAATGTGTCGGCTGTTCTTCCAATTTCTGCAATAAGGTGGTTAATCTCATTTTGGATTCTGGCACGATTAGAGCCATTATCTTCTACACCGGTCTGACCTTCATGCGTATTAATATCATTCGCTGCCTGAACAGTAAGCTCACGGATACGAATAACCATTTCATTGATGGTAGCCATACCGCCTTCGGCAGTTTGGATAAGGCTAATACCATCTTGAGCATTTCTTGAAGCTTGGTCAAGACCTCTAATTTGAGCTCTCATATTTTCACTGATACCAAGACCGGCTGCATCGTCAGCTGCGCTGTTGATGCGGAAACCAGAGCTAAGTCTAGCAGAAGCACGAGCTTGTTGTGTGCTTACCATGCCCAGATTTCTGTGAGAGTTAAGGGCCAGCATGTTTGTTCTTACTACCATGTTTGACATAATTACCTCCGTGTGGCGGCTATTTTCAGCAATTGATAGCTAATGAACAATACAAAAATTAGAGGCGACGTCTACCTCTTATACAATTGTTCATTGCCCATTGCAGCAAAGCCGCTTAGCAGGGGTTTGCCCTGCTACACCTGCCGCATCCGTGCGGTCAGGCGTGGTTAGATATTGCATTTTATGGAACATTTTGTTTAAAAATGAAATATCAACCTATGCCAAACATTCTATCATAGAAAATCTTGGATGTCAAGAGTTTTTTTGAAAAAATTTCATATTTTTTGGAGGGTATTTTAAGGTTCACCAAAATGGCTTGTTTTTCCATATAATGCTACATATTGGAATATGAATATAAAGGAGATGGCTATGGGAAAAGGTAACTTAAAACTTCAGGTTGTTGCAGCCGAAGGTGCTATTTTAATTGAAGGCGCAAGCATCACCTTAATGGATGAAAATGATGTGGTGCTGCATGAATTAACTACCGACAACACCGGCCATGCACCGGAAATTACGCTGGATGCTCCGGATATTTCGCTAACAGAAGATCCCTTTGCCACCGCACGCAGGTATAGCGTATATAATGCAAGGGTGCAGGCTGTGGGCTATAGGAGTGTGCTGTACAGAGGCATAATGATTTTTGACCAGTCTACATCTATTCAGATTATAGAGCTGCGCCCGGCTCTGGATAGGGATAGCAGAACGCAGGATGATGAGATTGTGGACATAGGTGAACATGCGCTGGACGACCCCATCGTACCGGAAGCGCAAAAGCCACTACCACCGGTGCGGGTGCTGGATAGGGTTGTGATACCAAATTTTGTCACTGTGCATCTGGGCCGAATGGAAAATCAGGCGCCCAATGTGCGCGTGCCTTTCATTGACTATGTGAAAAATGTCGCCTCGCATGAGATATTTGACACCTGGCCAGAGCAAACGCTGATAGCCAATATCTATTGCATAGTTTCATTGACACTAAACAGGGTTTTCACGGTAATGCTCCCATAGAGATGATTTAGGGCAATGGTATATAGTAAGAATTCTAATAAATTTAGGGCTTCCCACTGCGCAGGAAGCCCTAAGGTATCTAAGTTACAAAATCAAAAAGCAAGTACTAACCGGAAATCTGAATGCCAGAGGCTGTGCGGGTTAATGGCTTTTTATCAGCACTGGGCTTTCTCTGGTGATAGTTGTGCCATCACCAATTTGGCCATGCCAATTGCTGCCCCAAGTCCATATGCTGCCATCTGCTCTAAGCGCCATTGTATGTACACCGCCAACCGACACCTCAATCACATCATCCATTATCCATTCCAGTGGCTGATTGCTCCAAAGGCAGCCCCAAATCCATAAGCTGCCATCGGTTTTGATTGCAGCCTTATGGAAGCCCCAGCCTCTACTTGCTGAAGCCGAAGCTACATTATCCATTAACCATTCTAATTGATTATCCCAACCGCCCAATCTCCATAGACTGCCATCGGTTTTGATTATCATAGAGCATGGGGAATCAGAACCAATTGAAGCCGAAACCGAAGCTACATTATCCATTACCCATTCTGGCTGAATACCTGAACCGTTCAACTTCCATAGGCTACCGTCGGTTTTGATTGCCAACGCATTACCAATTCCGGCCGAGACTGCAACAACATTATCCATTATCCGTTCTGGTTGATTATCCCAACCGCCGCCCCAGCCCCATAGGCTGCCATCGGCCGTAATTGCCATTGTGTGGCTACCACCGACGGAAACGGAAACAACATTATCCATTATTTCAACAGGAATATGGCGGTCGATTGTGGTACCATCACCAATTTGACCGCTCCAATTAAATCCCCAGCCAAATAAGCGTCCATCAGTTGTGATTGCCATTGTATGCTCTAAGGTCGAAACAGCAGCTATCTCATAGTCTAGTAGCTTCACCGGAGACAACTCATCATGCAATATCAAAAAGTCATAACCCCAGCCATACAAACCATTATTGCCGTCAATTGCAATTGAGTGAACTCTCCCCGCCGCTATTCTGTTGGTTTGAATTGGCAAAGGTTCTGTAGACCCTCCCGCCATCCTAAATCCTGTCCAGCCCGCATTTATGTAAGCTTGCTCTGTACCAGCCGGAACGTGCAAATAAACATTTGCCCTATTAACCCCGGCAAATGTAGTGTAGTTTATCTGCTGTGGAACTGTACTGTGATTTGTAATTGTTTGCAGCCCTGTAGCACCAATGAAGGCAAAATCGCCTATGGTGTTAACCGATGCCGGGATGGTTATTGTGTTAAGTGATGTATTGCCATGGAAAGCAGAATCTAAGATTCTGGTTGTTCCTTCCGATACTGTGATTACTGGGGTATTTGGTAGGGGATTGAAAGTGTTAAGGCTCCGGCCGTGGAACATCTCCCCTGCTACGTATGCCAAGCGACGCGTAAGCTCTGCTTGGCATACGCCGCAGAAAATACCATTCCCTGAATGGAACATGATACAGCTGTTCCCTGGCACAGCCCAACCACTAGCTGGGCCAACGGTATAACGCAAAGGAGTTGCCCAAACACCTCTATGTCCTGCCCAATGCATCCATTTTACATTTGCATCAGGTACTGAAGTGCTATTAGCCCGCTCCTCACTCCAGAAGTTATGATGCTCATGCTCATCAATAAGACCACCAAACGAATGGCCAAACTCATGAATAAATGTATTGAGCCACATGGTACTTTCAGGATTCAAATTGGGAAATCCGGTTACCGCAATAGATAAATCGAAGTAATAATTCGTGAGCCATGCCCAAGCACCACCTAGACTGGTATTTGAAATAATCTGTATCATGTTTAAATCCGATAAGTCAGCAACAGCACTTACCAAATCAAGGACACGATTAGTTCGGAGAGATGCTGAAGTCCACTGGGATGTCGTATAGTCATTTATGCCTGCATCAGGATGATGTATACGTCTTATTGAGCCAAGATACCCGATTACCATGGGGTCCAGATTCGGATTCTCCCCAAAAGTATGTAGCACATACACTGTAAATAAATCCTCAAAAAGCCCAAAAGGATGAGTATTCGTCATAGCAGTTATCGCATTATCCGCATGATAAAAAACAGTTCCCGGGGCAGGATTTGGCCAGCTGCCAAGTTGCCCTTCCGCAAAACCATCACTGAGCAGCACGATTACAATGCTATCCGCATGTGAGCGGCCGCTATCCCTTATTTGCGTTACCGGGAAAGGGTTGAAACGAGGTTGTATACGCGTGCCATCCACAACACTTACAAAATATTCCAATGTGCTTTGCGGAACGGGAACACGATATGTCATTGTTCCGACATTATCCTCGGAATGTACGCGAAGATATTGGTATATTTGAGGTCCACTGCCACGTAAAGCCTGGCGAAGAACATCAATTCCAGCATCTTCAAGAGAAATGGCTCCTGCCATTTCCATGTGTACATCATAAAAATCGTTATGTAGCGGAACCAAGGCATCCAAAACATCGGCTTCAAACGATATCTCCGCTTCATTTCCATATAGCTCAGAAGCAAAAATCGATGCACTTCCAAAGCCAGTTATCATTATCAATGTCAAGAAAGTTACCAGAAAGTATGTACATTTAGTTGTATAGTTGTAACTTTTTTTCATCACAAATCTCCTTTCGAGTCTTCATGCTGTTTTGTCTTTAGTGTTAGTAGTAATAAGTTTTCTGTTTTTCACCATTTCTTAGCCATTTACCATGTAATCACCTGCCCTAATAATCAAAATTGAGAATAATTAAAGGGTGCATATATCAAGTATATCATATGGGAAATAGTTCGGCAATAATCCTTTGAAAGATTTCCCAGGTTAGGTTATGGCGGTTACCTTATCTTATGGCTGGATTTCTACAGAGTTTTACCGAAAGCGCGGCTTTAGTTTTGATATTACAGCCACCACGCATATGGACCAAAAGTATACGCACCATGGAACCATTGGCGCGAGAATTAGTGCGGTAGTGGACAGGATTTTCAACAACTATCTGGCGATAGTTGGGCATTTGGAGCCTTTTCTCTCTTTGTATAATGATGGCGTTGTGGCGAATTTTCCGGGCAGGCTGTCGCAATGGGGCTCGTTTTTCGATGGACGCGACAGGGGCATGGATGCATGGCAAATTATCCGTAAATATTATCCGCAAAACCTTGAGTTGAGACAATGCGACCATTTTTCAGGGCCATTGGAATCATGGCCAGGTGCGCCGCTATCACAAGGCTCACAGGGTGAAGCCGTACGCACGATGCAGAGATATCTTAACAGAATTTTGGGCCGCTACACCAATGTAATTATAAACCCCACAGATGGTATATTTGGACCATCAACACGTAGTTCGGTAATTATGTTCCAGCAAATATACAATCTGCCAGCTACCGGGGTAATTGACAGAGCTACATGGTATCAAATCGGGCGCATATACGGTATAGAAAAGGCTCTGTGGGAAATGAACAGTGAGGGCATACGCATTGGAATTGGCACAGTGCCGCCTACAGTAGTTATTCGCGAAGGCGCTACAGGCACAAGAGTAACGGAACTGCAGTTTTTGTTAGATTTCATTGGTATATATTATGAAGAGATTCCTTTTGTGGCGGAAACCAGCCGCTTTGATAGGCTAACCACAGATGCCGTCAGGGCTTTCCAAAGGCTGTTTGGCCTTACCGCCGATGGTGTAGTCGGGGAAGGTGATATAATAAAACCAACTGAAACCTTGCTGGAATTTTGACAAGCTGCAAGGGCATATCCTAGTTAAATGACATATAGCAGCAATTTATTGCTATATTACTTGAGGTGAGCCATTTATGACTTTGGAGCAGCTGAAAAATATCAGCATCATCGACATAGACCCCAGCACCATAGTGGATGCAAAAGACATCGTAATCGACACTAATCTGCCCGTTTCCGAGCGTATAGCGGAATATATGCAACAGACCAAAAACCCGTATTTTATTAAAATCGATAAAATTGTTGTAAAAATGAGATTTTCAGAGACCGGCACTACCATAAATGATTGCCTTGCAAAGTGTGCAAGGCAATCATAAGAGAGGTGTAGCAGCATGTACTATGCCGATGTTTATCTGCGGCTATCAAAAGATGATGGCGATAAAGAAGAGTCAGAATCCATTGCAAATCAAAAATCCTTGATATTGGACTATATAAGCTCTTTACCTGATGTTTATGTTCATAAGATACGTATTGATGATGGCTATTCCGGGGTTAATTTTAATCGCCCGGCTTTTGCAGAAATGATTGAGGATATAAATGCCGGGATTGTAAATTGCGTTGTTGTCAAAGATTTTTCGCGCTTTGGCCGTAATTATATTGAGGCCGGAAGGTATATTCAAGTGCTGTTTCCGCGTTGCGGAGTGAGATTTATTGCGGTAAATGACTCATACGACAGCGCAAAGGAGCAGGGTTACATCAGCAACATCATCGTACCATTCAAAAATATGGTAAATGATGCCTATTGCGCCGATATTAGTACAAAGGTTAGAAGCCACCTTGAAATAAAGCGTAAGAAAGGAGACTTTGTAGGAGCGTTCGTCGTTTATGGTTATATGAAGGATGAAAACAACCACAATCGCCTGGTTGTGGATAGTTTTGCTGCCGATGTAGTCAGAGATATTTTCATTTGGAAGATAGATGGCATGTCTGCCCTTGGGATTGCAGAGCGACTTAACGAAAGCGGCATACTCTCTCCGATGGAATATAAGCGTTATATAGGGCTGCGCTACACCACATCGTTTAAATTAAATGTATCAGCCAAATGGCAGGCAAAGGCTGTATCTCGTATACTCGCCAACGAAATATACGTCGGCGTATTAGAGCAAGGCAAACAAACCACCCCAAACTACAAGGTGCGTAAGCGTATTGATGTACCAAGAGAACAATGGGCACGAGTTGAGGATGCCCACGAGCCCATCATAGAGCGCAGTTTATTTGATACCGTGCAGAAACTATTAAGGCAAGATACGCGTGCGGCATCAAAAAATTCTGTGGTGCGACCGCTTTCTGGCATTATCTTTTGTTCCGGTTGCGGGGCGGCAATGGTGCATAAAAGCAATAGCAAAAACGGTAAGCGCTATGGATATTACGTATGCTCTACACACCGTGCCGATAAATCCGTATGCTCTACACATATCATCAACTCAGATGCTTGCGAAAAGGCTGTGCTAGCAGCTTTACAGACCCATATATCATCATTTTTTGATATGGAATTGATTGCACAGTATGCCGAAGAGCCGATTCACGACAAAGACAATGTCCGCAAACTGACCGCAAGACTAAAAGTCAAGCAGGAAGAACTGCGGCGCAATAACGAATATCGAATGTCTCTCTACGAAAGTTATAAAAACGACATTATCCCTCACGATGATTTCATCGACTTCAAGGCCAATTATGATACCAAAATCAGGGATGCAGAGGCTGTTATCGCAATCATGAAAGAAGAAATTGGACGAATGGCAGAAAATAAGCCGCAGGGTAATGGTTGGATGTCAATATTCAAAGCGTTTATAGATGCAAAAACCCTCACGCGTAAGATGGCGGTGGAGCTGTTGGATAGAGTTATTGTTTGCGAAAAAGGAAGGATGATGGTTGATTTCCAATACGGCATGCCATCACGGATACTTGGCAATGAAGTCGAGATAGTATAGCAATTTAACTTTAAAATCGCCTCACCTCGCACGCGAGCACCCCCTTGGTGCGTTGGTTGTGTCGCGCGCGGGTTCGTTGTTTTCAAGTAAAATTGCTATAATATAAATTTGGTCTTTACTTAACACCTGCCGGACCAAACACCTGGCGCAAGCTTTACGAGGTATACTGGGGTATAGTAAACAACGCTCCAACACAACCGCCTACAATTGCGCCACCAAACCCACCAAATATCCCGCCCTATCCCGGTACCGTTTTGCGACTTGGCGCAAGCGGAGAAAGTGTGCGCATAATGCAACAGGCATTAAATAGGTTGTCCACGGCAATCCCGGGCATACCACGGGTTCCGGAAGATGGTATATTTGGAGAGCAGACAAGAGATGCCATATTAGCCTTCCAGCGGATATTTGGCCTTTCTGTAGATGGAGCCGTAGGGCCCATAACATGGGATAGGCTGATGCGTGAGTTTCTTAACCTGCAACCGGATGGCATAATATCACTGCCTCCCCAGCCGTTAATACCGCCATATCCGGGCAGCGTAATTCGGCAAGGTGCCACGGGAGAGAATGTGCGGCTGATACAGCAGGCAATAAATCAGCTGGTTGCTTGCTATCCGGGCAGGCTTTGGAGAATATCGGAAGATGGGATTTTTGGCCCAGGAACCAGAGATGCCGTGATGGCTGTGCAAAACATATTCGGACTTTCTGTGGATGGTTCGGTTGGGCCCATGACATGGGAAAGATTGATGCGCGAGGCTGCTGACTGCATATCGGGCGGCGGCGGAACGACGCCTCCTCCATCAATTCCGCCATATCCAGGCAGCGTAATTCGTCAAGGCGCCACAGGTGATAGTGTGAGGCTAATTCAACAAGCTATAAACAGGCTGGTGCCGCTATATCCCGGTAGGCTTTGGAGAATATCGGAAGATGGCGTCTTTGGGCCGGGCACACGAGATGCCGTAATGGCAGTGCAAAGCATATTTGGATTGTCAGTAGATGGTGCGGTTGGGCCCATGACATGGGAAAGGCTGATGCGCGAGGCACAAAGCTACGGCATTAGGATGTTTGGGCTTGGTGAGGCCGTAACTCCGTACAGAGTGCCTTACGGATGGCGCGGCATGTAGAGCTGCGCCACGACCTCGACTTTCGACGTCATAGGAAACATATCAACGGGTTGAACTGATTTCAAGATATAGCCGCCGCTCTCGGTCAAAACCTTTATATCTCTTGCCAGCGTTGCTGGGTCGCAGGAGATATAAACGACTTTCTCCGTCTTGGCGGCTATTATCGCGTCCAGCAAGGCCTTGTCACACCCTTTCCTTGGAGGGTCGAGAAAAATCACTCTTGGAACGGTGCCACTTGCCAACATCGCAGGAATTTCGACTTCTGCATAACCGCATATAAAAGCTGCGTTGTTGATATCGTTTAAGGCGGCATTTTGGTGGGCATCATGTATAGCCGATGGCACAATATCTACACCAATAATTTGCTCTACATGCTTTGCAACATACAGGGCAATACTGCCCACACCGCAATGGGCATCAATAGCACTGCCTGTGCCGTCCAGTTCGGCCATATCAAGCGCAATATCGTAGAGCCTTTTGGTTTGCACGGGATTGACCTGAAAAAACGACGGCGCGGCAAGCATAAATTTCAAGTCACCAATATGCTCCATAATATGTCCAGGGCCGGAAATTACACGATAATCGGCGATGTTCGATGAGACATCGCCTTTTTTCGTATGCTTGCGTATAACCACGGTGGTTGCACCCGCTTTTGCAAGCTCGGCGGCCAATCGGCCTTCATCAGGCAGCCACTTGCCGTTAATTGCAATTACGACCATCACATCATTTGTAGCAAAGCTGGTACGCACCATTATATTACGTACCAGGCCGCTGTGAGTATGTTCATCATATGCCGTTAGCGCGGCGCGGCGCATATATTGTCGAAACGCTGCAAGAATAGGCACATGGGCGGGATGCTGTATAGCACAGTCTGCCACAGGTACAATTTTGTGACTTCGAGCCTCGTACATGCCTATTTCAAAGCCATCCGCATTGTCCATTGGCACAACAGGAAAAGCCGCCTTGTTGCGATATCGCAGTGGCGAACCCACCATGCCTATCGTGTCATGCATCGGGGCATTTTTAACGCCGCCGATTTTTGCCAAAGCATCCGCAACAATCTGCTTTTTGAAATCCAATTGTGCAGTGTAGTCGCAATGCAGCCATTGGCAGCCGCCACAGCGTGTCGCATGCGGGCAAACATCGCTGGCATCCAATCTATGTGGTGATGGCGTAACTATTCGCAAAATTTTTGCATAGCCGTAATGCTTATTAGCTTTAACCACCCTTACCAACAACTCATCCCCCGGCAAGCCTTCATACACCAGCAGCACATAATTTCCATAGCGGCCAACACCGAACCCCTTAGCACTGACGGCGGTTATTTTGATTGTGATTTCAGAATTTTTCATCGCTATCGTACTCCCTTGTAAATTCGAGCTTCATATGACGCGAGATTTTGCGATGCACTGTCATAATTTGATAAAATTAGCTGATAACCCAGCTTCGCACGAGATTTGCCCTTCGCCGTTTCACACAGATTACATTCCACAAAATATACCTGTCCATCCAACCTGCGATAATATGCAAAATAGTCCTTGGTTTTGATGTTTATGAATTGCACATCGCCGTACACAAAGGCTTTGGCCTGCTTGCGCAGGGCTATCATGACTTTGTAGAAGGCCAGCACATCATCAGCATGAGCGTCATTGTCCCACACCATCGGAATCCTGGCATGGTCACGGCTGCCGGCCAACACGCGGGCAAAGGCCGCTTTCTCCCCTATTTGCGGCGCAAGCTCGTTGTACAGACCGATGCTTTCCACATCACGCATTTGGCCGATGTCTGCAAAATCATGATTTGCCGCGCCTAGCTCCTGCCCTTGAAATATGAAAGGTGTGGCTTTTGATGTAAGCTGTATCACAGCCAAAAGTTTAGCCAGCGGGCCGTGCAGGGTCTTATCAGGATTAATTTTGGACAACATGCGTGGATTGTCGTGATTCTCAAAATACAGCGACATCCAACTGTGCCCCACAAAATTCTGCGTCCAGTCTATCAAGTATGATTTGAGATAGTTAAGGTCATAGCGATAATCATCAAAGCGAGTTTTGCCGGGGTTTTCCAGATGGTCAAAGGAAAATATCATATCCAGCTCGCCACGGTAATCCGCCGTTAGCAGCTTGGCCATCTGCATACCCACACCGGGCGTTTCGCCAACAGAAAAAGCATTGTACGGCTCAAAAGCTTCGCGCCGCAGCTCACGCAGATATTCATGCAGGCGTGGCCCATAAAAATAATGCTCTATGCCGTAATACCCCATCAACTCACCGATAATTGGGTTGCCATCCGGCAGACCCAGCTTTTTGCTAATATAGTTGATAACATCCAGCCTGAAGCCATCCACGCCTTTTTCATGCCACCAGCGCACCATTTGTGCTATCTCGCGGCGAAGCTCAGGATTCTCCCAGTTTAGGTCCATTTGCTTTTTGGAAAATAGATGTAAAGCAAAAATAATCTCATCTTCCGTTCTATATTCATTCCAAGCGGGGCCGCTGAAAAACGATGTCCAATTGTTGGGCATATCGCAGAAAATATAGTAATCGCGACATTTGGAATTTGGGTCGGCAAGGGCCTCTTGGAACCATGCGTGTTCATCGGATGTGTGGTTCACAACCAAATCCATTATCAACTTCATTCCACGGCGATGAACCTCTTCCAGCAGGCGGTCAAAATCATCCATGGTGCCGTATTCTTCTAGAATGGCAAAATAATTGCGTATATCGTATCCGTTGTCATCATTTGGAGAATCATATATCGGCGAAAGCCATATTGCATCCACGCCAAGCTCTTGCAGATAATCTAGTTTGCCAATTATGCCGCCAATATCACCAATGCCGTCACCATTGCTATCAGCAAAACTACGCGGATATATTTGATAAAACACGGCTTCTTTCCACCAGGTTTTGGCGGTATCGCTTCCATTATATGCCTTTGGCACATCGGGTTCGCTGTTTAATAGGTCAATCAGCGTCTGAAAAAAGTCGATATCCAGCCTCTTTCGTGCCAGACGCGCCATAGTTTTCAGCCGCATATTACCCACTGCTGGATTTGTGACCAATTTCTCACTTTTGCCCAGCTGCAACAGCAATTTGTCCACAACATCGCGGCCGATTGGATGGGCATACACCTCGCGTACCTTGCTTTGCATCGTAATCATTCTATCTCGCCTTTCTCGCGCAGTTTCGCTATAATTTCACTGTAGGCAGTTTCGTCTATGCGATATTTCGCGCGGTATATCAAATATCCCACCAATATGCATAGCAGCGGCAATATGAACATCGACACACGGAAAATCAGCAGGCCAGTCGCTGTCATCGCCTCGCCGGGCTGTATGTATTGAATGCCCGAAATGATAATCGTTGCGCCTACAATACCACTTGCCAGAGCTCCCGCAAGTTTGTATATGAAGGGTTGCAGCGAAAATGTAATGCTATCGTTGCGTTTGCCGAATTTTAGGTGGCCGTAATCCACGGTATCTGCCAAAAACAGCAGCATAATTAGTTGTATTCCTGCCTGCCCCACAAATATCAGCACGCCCGCAATACCAATGAAAATCATTGTATTAACCGGTGCAAAAAAGAATATGATATAGCCCGCCACAACCAACACCGTGGCAGCAAGGTAAATATGGCCGCGCTTCAAACGCTTTGCAGCCACAGGAAACAGCAGCAGTGAGGCAATTTGCGAAATACCCAGTATAACGGCAAAAATAGAGTACATGCCAATATCGCCATAAACATATTCAAAGAAATATATGCCGAAGGTAACAGTGGTGGTATAGCCGACCATAAAAAGACCCATTCCTATAACAATCCACAGGAGCTGGTCATTTTTAAATATGATTTTCGTCATCTCACGAAAAGGCGTGCGATTAGCTTCTGCACGGACAATTTGAGGCTCTTTTACACCAAGCAGCGTAATTAACTGGCCCGCCAGCATTATACCAACAACTATTACGACAAAGGTCGAAAAGCCTGTGCTAACACCGCCTGTAACATCTGCCAGCATCCCGGTTATAGGTACAATTAAAACAACAACAGCAAATAGCCCGACCAAGGCACAAATACGAGCAATTGCGCCAATTTTCTCACGCTCTCTCGGATTTAGGCTAAGATTTGGCAGCATAGACCAATATGCGATGTCGTTAACGCTATATGCAATGCCCCACAGGAAAAATATCACGGCAAACATGGTCAAAAATACACCGCCGGTCACGCCAAAGTCCGTAAAAAGTACGATGGTAAGAACGGCTGAGGCCACAGTACCAATTGCTATCCATGGCTTAAATTTACCAAAGCGCGTTTTCGTGTTATCCACAATCAGGCCCATTATGGGGTCTGTAACAGCATCAAAAATGCGGATGGCCACCACAATGCCTGTGGCCCACCACAGCGTTGATGTCTCCAGGTTTAGCACATCCGTTAGATAGAAAATAAGGTACATATTCATCAAGGCAAATACCATATCGCGGCCTATGGTACCCAGGCCAAAGGTGTATCTGTTGCGTTTATGCTCGTTCACATCTATCCCCTGCCCTTCTTTTCTACATTATAACACAAGCCACAAAAAATTTCTATTTTCCGAAAAGTTTTTCTTGACAAAAGAATAGTTTCATGATAATATTAATTTACAGTTGATAATAATTATCAATAGTAAATTATTCTTAGGAGGAAATATTATGTCATTAATCGGAAAAAAGGTTGGAGATTTCAAGGCACAAGCGTATGTAAACGGCGATTTTAAAGAGGTTACACAGCAAGACCTTATAGGCAAATGGTCTGCTTTTGTGTTTTATCCTGCAGATTTCACATTTGTATGCCCTACTGAGCTAGGAGATTTGGCCGATACTTATGCAGAATTCCAAAAAATTGGCTGCGAAATCTATTCGGTTTCAACGGACACACATTTCACGCACAAGGCGTGGCATGACGCATCTGACACCATCAAAAAAATCAAATATCCCATGCTAGCCGACCCCACACATAAAATTTCTGCAGACTTTGGCGTATTAATACCAGAAGAAGGACTGGCATTGCGCGGCTCCTTCGTAATCAACCCCGATGGCGAAATCGTAGCATATGAAGTTAACAGCCTTGGCATCGGCAGAACCGCATCAGAGCTGCTGCGCAAGGTACAAGCAGCGCAGTTTGTAGCCAAAAACGGTGACCAGGTATGCCCTGCCAATTGGAAGCCAGGTGCAGAGACCTTGAAGCCCGGATTGGATTTGATTGGTAAAATATAGAACAGGCAGGAGATGGCAAAATGAATAAAGCAATGTATGACCTAATCATCATTGGCGCTGGGGCCGCCGGTCTCAGTGCCGCCATCTACGCCGGACGCGCCAAGCTAAAAACCTTGGTTGTTGAAAAATCGGACATAGGCGGGCAGATTAAAATTACGGCAGAAGTGGTTAATTATCCCGGCGTGTTTTCCACCAGCGGGGCCGCACTGGTGGCCGAAATGAAGCGTCAAGCAGTACATTTTGGCGTAGATTTTGTAACGGGCGACGTGGAATCCGTTGACTTTAGCGGAAATGTGAAGATTATAGAAATCCAAGGCGACCAGGCATATTCAGCTGTAGGCGTCATCATTGCTGCTGGCGCAAAGCCCAGATTGCTAGGCTTTGAGGGCGAACAAGAGTTTGCCGGGCGTGGTGTGGCATATTGTGCCACATGCGATGGAGAATTTTTCGCGGGCAAGGATGTATTTGTGATTGGTGCCGGGTTTGCCGCCGCAGAGGAAGCTATTTTTCTAACGCGTTTTGCAAAAAAGGTAACTGTTATAGCGCGGGAACCGGAGTTTACATGCTCCAAAACCATAGCGGACAAAGTGCTGGCGCACCCAAAAATCGAAGTGCGTTTTAATTCCGAGATTATGTATGTGCGCGGTACAAATGTCATCAAAGAGGCGAAATTTATCAACAACCAGACAGGTGAAGTGTGGCATCACAAGGTTAATGAAGGTACCTTCGGCTGCTTTGTGTTTGTTGGATATCAGCCGGAAAGTAATGTTTTCAAGGGCCATGTAGCCATGGATAACTGGGGTTATATTTTAGCGGATGAGGATATGCAAACCAATGTGCCTGGCGTTTATGTTGCCGGTGATATACGACCAAAGCGGCTACGGCAGCTGGTAACGGCCACGGCGGATGGGGCTATTGCATCTACAGCAATTGAGAAATATATAGATGAAACAAAAGAGAAGTTTGAAATTGCAGTTGAAAAAGAGGGAAGGAAAGGTAAAGAAGATAGCAGCCATGGAGATACAAGCCTGCTGGATGGGGATGTAGCAGCGCAAATTAAGCATGTTATGGAGCGTTGCACAGGCGAAGTATCAATATGCGCTGTGTTGCAGCCAAATTGTACACTTTCCCGTGAGATTCGCAGTTTCTTGAATGAGTTTGCTGCCATTACGGACAAAGTTCCAGTGCATATCCATGAGAAAGGCGAAAATACCGAGATTGAAAATAAGATTGGCACAGATTTGTATCCCGTTATTGCCTTGATGGGCGAAAATGGCGCATATTCCGGCGTGAATTTCCATGGTGTACCCGGCGGGCATGAGTTGGAATCATTTATCCTTGCCATATACAATGTGGCCGGACCAGGACAGGTAATTGCAGAGCCACTTTTGGCACGCATACACAGCATTACCAAGCCGTATAATTTGAAAATCGGGGTTTCGTTATCCTGCACCATGTGTCCGGAAGTTGTGCAAGCTTGCCAGCGCATTTCAATTCTAAACCCTAATATTACAGCCGAAATGGTAGATTTGCAGCATTTTCCTAAGCTGCTAGACAAATATGATATCATGAGCGTGCCGGCGTTAATTGTGAATGACAGCGATGTGTTGTTTGGCAAAAAAAATATCGAAGAAATGGTAGGGCATTTGGAATGATGCGCAACACGGTACAACGCCAAATTATCCTGGATACGCTGAAATCATTGAAAACACATCCCACCGCCGAAGACTTACACAAAGAAATACAAAAAAAATATCCATCCATAGGCATGGCTACAGTGTATCGCAACCTGCGACAGATGACGGAAAGTGGGATAATTGCACAAATCGCAACAACAGATGATGCTGCAAGATACGATGGCAATGCCGAACAGCACTATCATTTCCATTGCGCGGCATGCGGCATGACTTTTGATTTGGAGATAGAAATGATTAGCGATGAATTTGAGGCCGCTATTGAAGAGAAGTATGACATTCGAATTGATAAGCACGATATTTCCTTCATCGGCACTTGCTCAACATGCATATCAAGGTAAAATATAGTGATTCGCTACATCAAAAACCCCACGAACCGAAATTCGTGGGGTTTTTATACGCCGTGCGCAAGAAGATTCGAACTCCTGACCTTCTGATCCGTAGTCAGACGCTCTGTCCAGCTGAGCTATGCGCACCCAACAAAAGATATCATATCATACCGACAAAAAATTTGCAAGCATTTTTTTGAAAAAAATTTATCTGGTAATTTACCGGGGTTTGTGCTACAATTTACATAATTTGAGTAAGGAGATATAGCTAAGGAGGAAAACAAATGCTACTTACCATCGGCATGATTGTTAAAAACGAAGAAAAATACTTGCGGGATTGCTTGGAAGGCATGCGACCCATATTGGAGCACGTTGAAAGCGAGCTTATAATTATCGACACGGGCTCCATAGACACAACCGTGGATATTGCACGGGAATATACAGACAAGGTTTTTGAAGTAGAATGGCGTAATGACTTTGCATGGGCCAGAAACCAGGTGTTGGAACATGCCAAAGGCCGATGGCTACTATCCATAGATGGCGACGAGATTTTTAAAGATTGCGATGATTTAATTGAATTTTTCAATAGTGGCGAATACCAAAAAAACAACTTTGCTTCTATTGTGATGAAAAATCTATCTGCTAATGGCAGTGTGGCAAATTTCGTAGAATTGCCACGACTGTACAAGCTTAGCAAGGGCACAAAATGGGTAGGCAGGATTCATGAGTTTATCCATGCCGACTTTCCTGGCAAAAACCTAAAGAGCTATTGTTTGCATTACGGTTATGCATTTGAGAGCGATGCCGCAAAAAGGGCAAAGCATGAGCGCAATATTAGCCCTCTATTGAAAGAATACAAGGAACAGCCAAATAATCCGCGTAATATCGTTCATTTGATTAATGAGTATAAGCTTGTTCGCAAATTTGATGAATGGCGGAAATATATTAACATTGGGCTTGACCTGATGAAGAAAATTAAAGATAACCCATATTATCGAACATTTGCTACAGAGCTGATTTACTATCATTCGCAACAGGAAGAATATGCGGAATTGATAGATGCCGCAAACAAGCATTTCAAAGCTTCCAAGGTTGCCTGCGTTTCCGATATAACCAATTTGGCCAGCAAATTGAGGGCAGAAATGCATCTGGAGCGATATCTTGATGCGGCGCAAAGCGGAATAGACCTTTACAAGAGATTGGATGAGCACGAAAAAGGAAATCTTAACACATATGTTCAGTTGATTTCGGCACAGCCAACTGATGACATGATAACCAAAAGCAGAAGTATTGCTTCCATATCCATTGCTTTTGCTGCCGGCGGCGAATATGCCCAAGCAATGAAATGGATAACAAATGCCGGAGCAGAAAAATATGCTGGCTTTTTTGATTCGCTAATACCAAAGATTATCAAGCCCGAACAGCAAGAAAAAATTGGCGGCCTGTATGAATATATTTTCAATAACTACGGCAGCGATTCCATTGAATATGAAAATATGGTTATGTCTCTGGAAAGACAACTGCCAAGCGAAGCTACCAAAAAAGCCATCGCAAAAATGCTGCTTTCGCAAAGTATCAGCATTGGCACTGATGACTATATGCGCTTACAAGAGCTGCGAACAACAGGCGAAGGTCTGGATTATTTCTTAAGCGCAGATAAGGCCTTTCCACAATATTTCAGCGATGTGGTCATTGCCGCATTACGTGTCAATGCTGATTTTTCCGCATTTTTGGCGAGGCTTGATATTACCAGCAGCCGTGAGTTTGTTGGCAATATAATGCGGACAAATAAGGATTTTGAGGAACTTGCATTATCAAGCAGCAGGAAATGGCTTGAAGATGCGCTCCCACTAAAATCAGTACGCTTACTATCCATACTGATAGCTACGGTATATGCATCTTTGGAAGCAAAAGCGGATGAAGATATCGAAGAGAGCAAGATAGATGATAAAAAGCTGCAAATGTTTGAAATGTCTTCGCGCATGCGCCACAAATATCTAAAAATGGCATATCGCGATGGTGTATATTGCGAAGAGCATATTGCGGACCTTTCAGAAGATGATAGATTCACATTTTACGTGGGTCATGCATACGATAGCAAAGATGCTGGCGACACCGCAGAATTTGCACGCGGTCTGCGGTTGGCACTGAGATTGAGACCTTCAATGAAGAAAATGATTTCAAAAATAGGCGAAAGCTTGCAGCAAAATATGCAGCAATCGAATGCTGTAAGCAAAGAGATTGCCGAATTACGGGCCGCAGTAAAAGGTATGATAGTCAATTTCATCAACATGGGTGATTTTGCATCAGCGGCGGCGGCGTTGGAGATATATGCAGCAGATAATGCCAATGACCCAGATGTAGAGAAGCTTCGTGCAACAATATCTGCAAAATTGTAAGTCAAAAGCACTTAACCGCAAATAGCGCGAATGACGCGAATAAACCCCCATGCTAAGGTTTTATTCGCGTCATTCGCGCTATTTGCTTCGCGGTTAAAGTCATTACTATAACTCTTCATTGTTCGCATGAAATATGGCATTTGATAATTCAAGCGGACTGTAGCTTCCAGCATTTGTTAAAACAACTGTTGCAATCTCAAGCTCTTTTACAAATGTTAAAGATGTTGAAAAACCTTCGCTACCCCCTGTGTGAGAGTGGGCCGGATATTGCTGTTTGTTCCAATTCCACCAGCCCAATCCCATATCGTAACCACTTTGTGTAGTGGCGTATACTCTGTGAGCCAAAGCTAGGTAGCCGGGGCTTTCTTCTATATTCATTTTTGCAAACTCAAGTAAATCCTCTGCGGTTGATGTGATGCCGCCAGCGGGCGCGACATAGTCGCCCTTCCTATATAGCTTCATTGTGCCAACATTATAGTTATACAAATATCCATCCAGCATATCCGGCCTGTTTGTTATCGTCTTTGTATACTTTAGACCTAAGTCATCATTTAAAAATGCAGTCATTAGCTCATCATATGGAGCACCTGCCATTTGGCAAACGGCTTCTGCTAGCAAGGCAATGGAATAATCGGTATAGCGCCATTCATAGTCCTTATCTTCCAGTTTTATTTTTTTAGCAAACCAAATGAGTTTTTCATAATCCACTACTCCAAAAGCATCAAAATATCCTGACGGCTTCTTCCTAAAAGCCGTCCAGTATGCCTTAAAGATAACTTTAATTATCTCTCTTAAAGTAAGTGCTTCATGCTCATACCCTGCGGTATGAGTCGCCAATCTTTGTAGCGTTGGATAATATCTATTTTCATCTAATTCTGGTATGTATTTTGCTACAGAATCATGCAAGTTCATTTTATTCGCTTGTAAATATTTTGCTAATAAAGATGTTGTAAACACCTTGCTAATCGAACCAATTTCATAAGCATGGCTTTCATAAGGTATTTCGCCTGTTAAATCGAACAGTTTAAATGATGTTTTCCCTTTTCGCAAATATCCTATGGTTAGTTTGGTATTGGGATTTTCTTTTATAAGATTTTTGATTAGCTCATTTGCATTTTCATTAATAATCATTAGCTTTTTGCCACCACCTAAATGAATTTTCTATGCTGTTATCTTTGCCGCCCAGAGATTATACGTACCGGGTACGGGCGGGTTTCGGTGGTGCCGTCACCCAGCAGGCTCAAGTATGGGCTTACAAAGCCAATGTTATTAACACCCCAGGCATATACCGCGCCATCATTGGTTAGTGCAAATGCTCTGGTGCCGCGTGCCCAGCCGTGGTCAAGCATAAAGTATGTTGCGGCAACTTGGGTCACATTTTCCAGCACCTTCACAGGCGAAAAGCGTATACCTGTGTCGTCATCGTCGTCCAGCAGCCAGCGTTTGCCGCTTGGAAAGCCTCGTTCATCAAAGGCATATTCCCATCTATGGGAGCCATACCATTCCGAGCCGTCTAGCCAATATACGCTGGATATCGTGCCCATGCCCCAGTGCCATAATGCACCGTCTATGCCGATGGCATAGGCATTATTGCCCACCGCCGTCACATATGCGATATTTTCCATTATGACCACCGGTTCGGGCCTGTCAATTGTGGTGCCATCGCCCAGCATAGGGCGCGGGCCCCATTGCGTTGGCAAACGATTGTCACCCCAGGCCATCAACGTGCCATCGGTGGTTATTGCAAAATTTGCGCCGCCGTATGTGGTGGCATATACCACATTATCCATAATCCAAATAGGCTCGCCGCCCATCATCCAACCACGCTGGTCGGCTCCAAGCTGCCACAATTGGCCATCTCTGGTAATTACAAGCCCACGGGATATTGACGCCACATTTTCCATGATGGGCACAGGATACAGCTGGGGCTCAATCTCATTGCGAACCCATTCATCGTCAACGAGAATCGAATACCATATCAACGAATGCCAATGCCACAGCCTGCCATCATTAGTCAGTGCATATCCGCCGCGCTCGGTAGGATGCACCGCCGCTACATTCTCCATAATCTGCACGGGGTAATGACGTGGCTCCTCGGTGCCATCTCCAAGGATCACGCTAAAGGCATCCACATGACCATTTGCACCCCACGCCCACAATGTACCATCCGACCGAATAGCGTATGAGCGGCCATTGCCCGCATCAGCATGGCTATTGGGCACGGTATTTGGCATTGCAATATGTATCACATCATCCATAATATGCACCGGCTCCGGACGATGCTCAGTTGTGCCATCCCCCAGTTGGCCGTGCCAGTTTATGCCCCAACCCCATAATGCACCGTCATTGGTGATTGCAAAGGAATGGTCATGCCCGGCCACAGCAAAGGTCACATTATCCATAATCTGCACAGGCACAGACCATTCTTCTTGTTCCCAATGACCCCAATGCCCACCCGGCACACCCCATGACCACAGCGTATCATCTTCCATTAGGGCAAGGGTGTGGCCGCTTGCTGTGGATAATGCCACCGCAGTTTGCATTGTTAGATAAGGTTCTTCTGGCATTTCCTCGTCAATTTCTTCGTTTTCTTCAATTACCTCTTCCACTTCTTCGATTTCTTCCAGCAGTTCTTCAGCTATTTCTTCCACAATTTCCTCATATTGATAATTATTACCTTCCACAATCTCATATTCGTCATATTCCTGCGCAGTGCTGCCGCAACCTACCAAAAACAACGCAATCGTGCTCACAAAAATAAATCGTTTCATCTGTTTTCCTCGCTTTCCAGCCATTTATGCCAATCTTCAATATGCGTTTCCAACACTTCTACAAGATTGTAATTTTGTATTTGATACGGCGTAAGTATTATAGAACCAATATCATCCGGATGTGAGCACCACCAGCTGGGGCTGGTGCAGGGCACGGGGTCTGGGCATTTTGTCACAGCATAAATCCAATAATATTGTATGCTCATTCCTGTATTTCTACCAATTACTTCCCATTCCGATATTCGCTGCGCCATAAGCTCTATATCCTCTATCCAATATAACGTAGTATGAATTGAAATCCTAACGGCTGAAAATAGTGTTGGAGATATGGCTGTATCCAGGCCCGCCCATTCGTCATTTTCGTACAGTTGCCGAGTATTAACATAAGAGGTGCTTCCCCATAAGCGATGGATATGCTGTGCTCCCGCTGCCACAAATTCATTTTGTAAATAAATGTCAAGTTCCTGCCTCATCACTGTCCAGAAGCTGTCTTGCACACCCCAATCATCACTCACACTTACGGCAAACTCAACATGCTCCCTGCTTTCTGAGCGCAGTCGAAAGCTTGTCAAAGGCGGGCCTAGCGGCCTTCCATCAATCAACGCCCGCTCCGTAAAATTCGTGTCCGAAATATATAGGTCATGCCCCTCGCCGTATCGCTCAATCAGGTACTGATAAAGAACCTCGTGGTGATATTCCATGATAACACGCTGCTGCACGACACTATGAAACCTATTCCAAACTCCAAAAACCAAAAAAGGCAATGCAATTAGCACCACAATCAACAAGACAGTATATAAACACCCTTTTGCACAGCCTTTATTTTCCATTTTTGTCACCGCCATTTCGATTATAGCACAAAGTTGACAAAAAGTCTATGCGATGATATAGTGAACCCAATAGGAGTTGAGTTTATGAGACGATGGTGGATATACCAAAAAGAGCGTTTTCCGCTCGCGCAATTTTTACCTATGATGCTGGCCTTTGGTTTTAGCGGCGTGGCTTTTTCTATGCATTTGGATAATCCATATGCTAGTGTGGCAGATTTGAACATTCTCCAATACATCACAGCGGGCGTGGTAACACTCACATGGTTTATGCTAATGCGCATAGCGGATGAACATAAGGATTTTGAGGAAGACAGTATGTATCGACCATACCGTCCGGTGCAGCGCGGAATAGTTAAGCTTTCAGAGCTGCGCGTAATCGGCGCAGTGCTGGTTTTAGTGCAAATTGGCCTTAGCATAGCGGTCGGCCTGCCTCTGCTGGTGACATTAGGCATCGCATACATATGGTTCGCGTTGATGACAGCAGAATTTTTCGCACCAAAGTGGATGAAACGGCATCTAACCATATATCTGCTAAGCCACATGATGATATTGCCGCTGATTAACCTATACGTCACTTCCATAGACTGGCTGCCGCGCGGCGGCATGTTTAGCTTTGGACTGCTGGCATATATGATATCCAGCTTTTGTGATGGCACCGTGGTAGAGGTAGGTCGCAAGCTGCGCGCCAAGGAAAACGAGGAATACGGTGTAGACACATATACGCAAATATGGGGGCCGCGCAGGGCAATGGTTGTATGGTGTCTAGTGATAACGGCATCTCTGGCCAGCACAGTGTTTGCAGGCTTTCAGGTGCGCATCGGGCTAATAATTTTCTTCATACTGCTGCCGCTGTACATTATAGCAGTGCTGGCCGCAATACGTTTTGCACGTAATCCCACGCCTAAAAACGCAAAGTTTTTTGAGATATTCCCGGGTGTTTGGATGTTTTTGATGTATTTTATGTTGGGCGTGTTGCCGTTTTTCATATAGGAGGGTCTTATGAAAAAAATTCCTACCTGGGCCATTATCACGCTATGTTCACTACTGCTTACATTATCTGTATTTTTGACAGGACTAACGGGATTATGGAATGTATTTGAAATACCTAGCCTTGTCACATTCTCTTGGCAAACAGTTACTATTAGCGGCATCGGAACTTTCAGAGTCCCGGCAGAATGGAACATAGAAGAGCGTGATGGGTTTTTATTTTTCACAGACAGACAAATGGCAGATGGCGATTATACAGTACATATCGTTGGAGCATATAGAGGAAACGGAATGTTGCCTCATGAAGTATTTGAAGGTGTTGAAATAGGTCGTAAATTGCGTTCACGCGGCTTTCATAACTTTGGAGACTACTGTTTAACGGAGTATACGGTAAATGGGCAAGTTCAAGAACATTTCTTGATTCACTTGCAAAGAATCATAGGACAATGGGAGCAACCCACCCTGGATCTATTTGTGTGGAATCGTGATGTTGTAGATGAGTGGTATGTTAGACAAATAGCACATACATTCAGAAGGGGTAGCGGAGAACACTATGATGGCACAAATAGAGGTCGGTTAGAAAGGTGATTATCGAAAGTCGGGGGAGATAATATGATACACACCATGACAAACCACGACATCACAAAAATCGGCGGCAAAGCAGCTGCTCTGGCGCGTATGGCGCGGATAACGGATAATATCCCGCCTTGGGTTGTGGTGGGCACAGGTGGTGCCACAGAAGATGAAATCAACCAGGCTTTGTCCGATTTTGGCGATGCCGCCTTATTTGCCGTGCGCTCATCAGCTCTGGTGGAGGATGGCACGGATAATTCGTTTGCCGGGCAGTTTGAGACATTTTTGAATGTAGCCAAGGTCGATGTCTACGAACATGTGCTGGAAGTCCGCAAATCCGCCGAAAGCGAGCGCGTTACGGCATATAAACGCGAGCGGGGCATAGAGGATGCCAGCCCGCCTGCAGTGCTGGTTCAAGCCATGGTACAGGCAGACTTTGCAGGCGTGGCGTTTGGTGCAAATCCCGTCACAGGCGATACCAAAGAGTGCGTAATATCTGCAGTGGCGGGCCTGGGTGATAAGCTGGTGGATGGCACGGCCGATGGCGATACATATATTGTGCGCGGCGCAAATATTGATGGCGAAGGAGAGACTTTAACAAATCTGCAATGCTATGAAATTGCCGCGCTGTGCAAAAAATGCAGTGTCTATTTTGGGCATTATCAGGATATCGAATGGGCTATCGCGGATGGCAAGCTATATTTGCTGCAATCTCGGCCCATCACGTCGCTGTCGAAATTCACGCCAAAGTCCGGATATATCAACATTTGGGACAATAGCAATATCGCAGAAAGTTACAACGGCGTAACCACACCGCTTACATTCTCCTTCATACATATGGCGTACGAGCATGTGTATCGTGAAATGTGCCGCTTGCTAGGAGTCAAGGAATCAAAAATCTCTGAAAACGACTATATTTTCACGCATATGCTGGGCCTGCACGATGGGCAAGTGTATTACAACCTACTGTCTTGGTACAAGCTGGTGGCCATTTTGCCAGGATACAAGACCAATGCAAAGTTCATGGAACAGATGATGGGCGTAAAAGAAGAGCTGCCACCAGAAGTGCGCGAGCTATTGCCGCCGCCGTCTGATGCCTCGATGTTCACGGCCATACGCAAATTGTGGAAACACCATCGTAACAACGAGTGTAATGTGGCGCGATTTTTTGGTCTACTAAATGACGTGATAAGACCAAAAGACCTAAGCGATTTGAGCCTTTTCGAGCTGGCGCAGTATTATCGCGAGCTAGAAGGCAAACTGTTAAAAAACTGGGATGCGCCTGTTGTAAACGACTTTTTCTCCATGATATTTTATGGCCTGTTAAAAAATACCGCCAAAAAATGGTGCGGACTTGAGGATGAAAATAAATTTAATGGACTTCTGCGGCATACCGGTGGCATAATCAGCGCAGAGCCGGCCAAAATGGTGCGGCGCATGGCAGAAATGGTGCAAAACGATGATGCACTGGTAGAATTGCTGCTTAACGGCGAGGCTGCGGATGTTAGGCGCAACCTGGCCGGGAGCATTGCTGCCTGCATAAATGAATATTTAGAAAAATTTGGTGATAGATGCATCAATGAATTAAAGCTGGAATCTGAAACGCTGTCCGATGACCCGTTATCGCTGTATCGCGCTGTTGGCAATATGGCCGTACGACTGCACGACGGCAAGGTAGCAGAATTTGTAGATAACTTTGATGAGCAGTCTGTAGTTCGCAAAGCAGGGTTGAAAAAGCCGATATTCAAATGGATTTTAAAAAACGCTCGCCTTACAATACGCAATCGCGAAAATCTGCGGTTTGAGCGTACCAGGCTTTTTGGCACCGTGCGCAGTATTTTCCGGGAAATAGGCATGAGGCTGGCTAGCTATCGCGTTATTGACAGCCGCGATGACATATTTTACTTGGAAGTTGGCGAGGTGCTGGCATATATCGAAGGCACAGCTACAACGTTAGATTTACGCGGACTAATAGCTGTTCGAAAGGCAGAATATGCTGAATACGGCAGTCTCGCAGACAATAGATTTGAGACATACGACTGCGTTCATCTAAGCCAGCGGCACCTGCGCGAGACCGAGACAGAAGACCTTGGCGGAGACACTATGCGCGGCTTAGGATGTTGCCCTGGTGTTGTGCGGGGCATAGCCCGTGTAATCACAGACCCCAAGGGCGCGGCCATCCACCCAGGCGAGATATTGGTGGCGCAACGCACAGACCCCGGCTGGATTATGCTGTTTCCGGCGGCAACAGGCGTATTGGTAGAATATGGCAGTTTGTTGTCACATGCTGCTATTGTAGTGCGTGAAATGGGTATACCTGCAGTTGTATCGGTAAAAAATCTACTGGCAACGGTGCGCACAGGGGATATTTTGGAGCTGGACGGTGAGAAAGGGACGGTGAAAATAATTGAGCGCAAAGATTGAAAATAGGGCAAGTTTTGACCTGATACGATATTCTCAGGTGTGGGAAGATGCGGATTTGCTACTTGCAGCATTGGCATTACAGCCAGAGGATGTGGCATTGTCCATTGCATCCGCGGGTGACAATGCCTTTGCAATGGCAGCGCAAGGCCCTTCAAAGGTGTACGCAATCGACCTTAGCTTTCCGCAGATTGCTTGTTGCGAGCTGCGCAAGGCCATGTATCGGCAGCTGTCCCATGAAGAGCATCTATTGTTTGGCGGTGTGGTCGCAGGCAATATGGATAGATTGGCCGTGTTTAAGACGCTGGATTTGTCCGATGAAGTTGCAGAATATTGGCGCGTAAACAACCAACCAATACATCAGGGCTTCATGGCTACAGGCAAATTCGAGAAGTATTTCGGAATTTTTCGTGAGAAGGTATTGCCAAAAATACATAATCGCAGCCGCATTGAGCAGCTTATTGAGCCTAAAGGTGCAGAAGAACGCGCCGCTTTTTATAACAAAAAATGGGATAATTTGCGCTGGAAAATTATGTTTCGACTATTTTTCTCGCGCAGCGTGATGGGGCGGCTAGGGCGTGATAAAGAGTTTTTTGCATATGTGGAAGGAAGTGTGGCGGACAGGATATTAGGCCGCGCAAAACATGCGTTAACCCTGCTAGATACCTCTCAAAACCCGTATTTGCACTATATTTTGAACGGCAAATATGATGCCGCCTTCCCCTACTCTCTTCGCGCCGAGAACTACGAGAAAATACGCGCAAATCTTGATAATATCGAGTTTAGGCAAGTGTCTATCGGAGATTTTCTGGATGATTACGACGGGAAAATTGATGCCTTCAATCTTAGCGACATATTTGAATACATGACGCCAGAATACACGGATGAGTTGTTTGAGGCGATGTTGCAAAAATCCTCTTTGGGCGCACGTTTCGCTTATTGGAATATGCTGGCACCGCGTCAATGCGGCAAAAGTCTTCGCGAAAAGTATAATTTGGTTACAGATGAGGACGCAAATGCAGAATTTTTGGCAAATGACAAGGCATTTTTCTATAGCAAATTTTATTTAGATAAGGTGAAGTAAATGCAAGATTTACTGGCGGCACTGGGTGTTATGGCGGCACTGGGCAGCTCTATGCTGATTGCTAGGTTGCTATCAGGGAAGATTAGCCCTGAATGGTCGCGCAAAATAATCCACATAGCCATGGGCTGTATCGCCCTAACCTTCCCCTTCGTTTTCGCCAACAGCTGGTCGGTGATTTTGCTGGGGCTTATTTCCATTGGGATACTATTACTTTTGCGCCACATCAAAGCCCTGCGCCAAAGCATTGGTCAAACACTACTGGGTGTGAAGCGCAAATCCTTTGGCGAGATATATTTTGTCATAGCCATCATGGTTGTATTTTTCCTGCATCAATCACCATTTGAATATCTCATCGCAATTAGCGTCCTCACTTTTGCAGACAGCATTGCCGCACTGGTAGGCATTAGCTACGGCCGCCACACCATCGCCCATGCCGATGAAGATGCAAAAAGCAGTGAGGGTAGCACCACATTTTTCGTGGTGGCCTTCATGTGCGCACTAGTGCCGCTGCAATTAATGACAGAAATTGGACGAGCTGAGGTATTGGTTATCAGCTTTCTCATTGGCCTGCTAGCCGCAATGATTGAAATGATAGCAAAAAATGGTAATGATAACTTATTGCTGCCTCTGCTTACATACAGCATCCTGCGCGAAAATATCTATAAGCCACTCGACGAAATCCTTACAAACCTTGGTATTATGGTAATTTTCTTTGCTGTTGGCATTATGGTGTATAAGCTTACAAACTTAACTAAGCTTTCCGTGGTATATGCGCTTTTGGCGGCATATTTGATGATGATATTAGGCGGCATAATGTGGATATTCCCACCACTTATGCTTTTTGTAACATTTGGTATCATGCCAGAGATGACGGATGAAGAAAAACAGATGACGCAAAACTACAAGGTTATCGAATGCAATACTATTGTTGGCATATTATGCCTGTATGCTTCGGTTTTTCTGCCAGACCTTCGGGATGTATTGTATATTGCATTTTCGTTATCCTTTGCGTGCCATCTGGCCATCAATACATATAGTCGCTTTGTTAATTTTTTCCACAAGAAAAAACGAGTGGCAGCAGCAATGGGGTTGGGCAAGGCCGCGGTATTTATCGCATTGCCCACACTAATTTTAACAAATATGAATTGGTTAACATTCGGGCTATATCTTGGAGCCATGGTGCTTGTAGTACCACCTGCTGTATTTTTCAACATCATGTACGACTATAAAAATGTCGGCGATGAAACTTTTCGCGCTAATAAAACCACCGTGGGCACATATGTGGCAATTTTCATCATTGTTACAGTTTTGATTGGAGGGTATTATGGTATATTTTGATAGAGGCTACATTGGTTGCTTTGATATGGATGATAAAGACAGTGGTGTCGAGCAGTTGTCGGCATATGTAGAAGAGTTGAAAAATGCAGGCCACAAACGAATTGTCGGGCCTATCAATGGCGATACCTGGCATAGCTATCGCCTGGTCAGTTGGTGTAGCGGCGATGCGGCATTTCCCATGGAACCGCAAAATCCGCTGTGGTACAACGAAGTATATGCAGACTGCGGATTTGTGCCGCTAAAAAAATATCGCAGTGATAAATTTAGCTTAGCGAACATTGAACCGCCGCAAAATACAAATCTCGCGCTGGTTTTGCGGCCATTTAAGCCGGATGATTTGCCACTCATTTATGATTTATCGTTGAATGGATTTGATGAGAACTTTTTGTACAACGCCATCAGTTATGACGATTTTGCCGCTCTATATACACCCATGCTGCCGATGATAGACCCCGAACTTATGCTAATTGCAGAGCTAGATGGTTGGCCCGCGGGTTTTTTGTTCTCATTCGTCGCAGAAGAGCGACTGATTTTAAAGTCTATGGCTACATTGCCACAATGTCGCGGGTATGGCGTGGGCAGTCTGCTTATGGCGCAGGTGCTGGCAACCGGGCGGGCCAAGGGCCTGAAAACTGCCGTGGCAGCATTGATGTCTGATGATAATGTGTCGCGCCACATCGTATCAAAATATGGTAGCGAACAGATTCGTGAATATACAATATACGCCTTGGAGGTGTGAACTTGAATATACTTGAAATGTTGAAGGCAAGCGATAAAATCGCGCTAATACAAGGTAAGCAGCGCGTGACATATGCAGAACTATTGAAAATGGGCCTGGGCTTTGGCGATGTGTTGCGGCGAGCAGGCGGCATTAGCCATGGTCAACATGTTTTGGTTTTTGTGCCGCTGTCAATACAGCTGTACAAGGCCATGATTGGCGCGTGGAGCATCGGCGCAATCCCTATTTTCATTGATTATTCACGGGGTGCGGCCTTTGTAAACGACAGCATAAAACGGCTGACACCTGATATCATTGTGCACGATGGCATTACAGGTATCATTCGGCGCAATTATGCTGAAATGCGCAAGATTAGGGCATTGCATGTCAAGCAGACAGGCGAAACGGTTGATATTGCACAATTAGATGCCGACCATGCGGCAATACTCACCTTCACCAGCGGCAGTACCGGCGCGCCTAAGATTGCGGCGCGCAGCCATGGTTTCCTAATAAATCAATACAATGTGCTGCGCCAGCATGTGGATTTCAATGAAAATCACATAGATTTAGGAACATTGCCGGTGTTTACACTTGCAAATATGGCATCGCATATGACAACGCTGCTGCCCGACAGGGGTTATCGCTCCAAAATCAAACCGCGCAAGTTGGCAGCGCAGATGGAGCATGAGGGGGTGTCACGCGTAATATGCTCACCTGCGCTAATTTCGCAGCTACTGGAGCACAGTAAGTTGCCTGCACTACGGCAGGCATATTTGGGCGGCGCACCGGTATATCCCAGCGTGCTATCCAAGGTCGGCAGTCATATAGATTTGCATATCGTCTATGGCTCTACCGAAGCTGAACCCATTTCCGGTGTACGCTGGGCAGATGTTACAGATGAGGGCAAACAGCGCATTGCACAAGGTGCAGGATTGCCCGTAGGGCGTGTTGTACCGCAAGTGGAATGTCAAATAGAACCATCAGGCGAAATCATTGTTAGTGGAGATACCGTGCTTAAAGGCTATCTTGGCGGAATTGGTGATGCGGACAACAAATTGCATCGTGATGGAAAAATATGGCATCGCACAGGCGATGCCGGATATTTTGATGACGAAGGACGGCTGTGGTTGCTAGGCCGCGTAAGTCAAGCCATACACGATGCGCACGGCACATTATATCCCTTCTGCGCAGAATGTATTTTGGATGCCCATCTAGGCATACGTGGTGCAATTATCGCAAGAAACAACCAACGCACCATCGTAGTTGAAGAATCGACGGCAAAAGCCGATTTACTAGAAATTTTGGCACCACTGCATATCACAGATGTTATCACGGTTAAGAAACTGCCGATGGATAAGCGGCATGGGGCCAAGATTGATTATGGAAAGTTGCTTGAAATGTTTCCCGCAGAGGATTCCGAGCTAAGCCGAAGTGACAATTAATGTCTGTAATCTATTTTCAAAATCTCCACAATCTCGGCTACCAGCGGATAATATGTCCAGTCTTCGCCAAATGGATGGGCAAAATGGTATGAAAGCACCGGATTTCTGATGATTATTTCTACAAGCAAATCGCGTTGCATATCCATATCCAAGTCATCAAATATTTCCGGGTTTGTAATATGCAATGGAACTCGCCCGCAGCCCCAGCCGCTATACCACCAATGATATTCATTAGCAAACCACGGTGTGTAGCCCCAACCGATGGCAATCACCGTGGACATTTCCATATCACCTAACCACACAAACCCACTCACAGTTAGCTCGCCCACGAAACTTGCGCGGGCTATTTTTGTATGTAAAAATTCTCCGTCATCGTCATATACCAGCACAGAGCTATATATCTCGTCCAGTTTGAGACCGAAAAACTCGTCGCTCGGCCTAATCTGTATGGCATGATGTATGTTGGGAATTTCATATTCGTACATGTATATGTGGTCGTGTGTGCTAGCATGGATGCGTATAAACCCCCACAAGCCGTCGTGTGTTTGCACGGCGGCTGTGTTTTGCCCAGCAGCAAGTACATGCGCAAAATCCAGCTCCGGTGGCACCACAATTTGCCCAGCATTGTCAACAAAGCCCCACAAGCCGCCTGATGGCATATTGGTGGCATAGCCCGGCCATTCGGCACCAATGTTGATTACCGCAAGGTCATCGCAATCCCGATTCCACTCCGCATCTATCCAACTGAAAACGGGCGGCAGTACCTCTTGGCCTGCGCTGTCCTTAATACCATATCTGTGGGTGCCAGAAATTGTCAAGAACAGGCCGTCCGAGAAACGTTCAATGCCTCCGTAGATTGGCGGCAGTATTTCCCTGCCTGTTGCATCAATTACCCCATATGCCCGACGATGGCTTGGTAAAAATTTCCAAACAATTGCTGTGTCGTTGCGAAAATATATCGGCCCGGGGTCATATTGTGAGAATATTCCGGGATTGTATTGCACTTCCTCACCAGAAGGCTCGTACGGCCCCTCAGGCCAGATGTTATCATATGGAAATGGTGCAATCTCGTGACCTGTGACCAAACATACCAGATAATGGCTGCGTTCGGATCGGTCATAGCCTCTGCTCATAATAGCCAAGCCCTCACCTGCAAGCCGCCCATGGCCATCGTATATCGGATGCACAATATATTCGCCGGTGCGCATATAAATTACGCCATAGTAGGCATTGCCGCTTGCAGGGTCAATGGTTCTGATGATAGCCGCGTCAACATCCGGCAATACAGCCCAATCATAGGCCCGAGTAATCATATCATATGTGGGCGGCACTATATATGCACCTGTAGTGTCTATAATACCCCACAGTCCATCTCGCTCCACAACAGCCATGCCATCTCTAAAGCCAAGCCAGCAAATGCTGTCATAGATGATAGGAATTGCAATTTCACCGCGGATATTAATGAAACCCCAGCTGCCATCAAGCCAAACCGCCGCCAAGCCATCTGATAAACGGCCAATATCACGATAAATCAGCGGGGCAATCTCATCGCCAGTGGTTATATCAATTAAGCCGCTAAGCCGGGATGGAGAGGCATCCCAACGGCGAGCTATAGCAATTCCATTCTCTACAGAAAATGATGCAATGGAATGATAGCGGCCAAATGGCACAATTTCTCGTCCGGTGGACAGCTCTATTATGCCATTGTAGCGTGCGCTAGAATTCGCTACCCACCTTTCGTGCACAATAGCCACATCATATTCCGGAAATAGGGTTGACCAGCCATATTCAAAAGGTGCGATTAGTTCGCCCGCAGCATTTATTAAGCTCTCGCCACTATCCGGGAGACTTGCTATTATAAAATCCGGAAAGGCAGAAAGTGTACGTATGCCGTCAAATATCGGCGGCGCAACAATTTGCCCCGCTGCAAGGTCTACAATACCCCACAGGCCGTCATATCGCACAGTAACTATGCCGTTTCCTTCCAGCTGTATCCGGTCATACATCGGCGGTATTATCCAACTGTAGGCGGGGTGGGTTGATTCCGGTAGCGGCATTGCAATTGGGGGCGGTGCGAATATCGGCTCAGGGGCCGCCGCCTGGGTCTCTGCCTGCGGCAGTTCCGGCTCAGGCGGCGGCTCTGGTGCTACTGATATGTAAACAAATGCCATCGTGATAATAGCAATCGAAATTTCTTTTATCGTCATAAAATCCCCCTTACTCCAATATGCGTATAAAACCCCATAGATTATCGTGTGTTTGCACGGCGGCCACACCGTACCCCGCTGTGCGCACCTGCGCAAAGTTTAGCTCAATTGGTATCACAATTTGGCCGGCGTTGTCAATGAAACCCCATAAGCCATCTATGCTTACTGCTGCCAGATTATCGCTACCCCGCCACCAAGGGGGTTCTATTGAGTTAAATATAGGCGGCAGAATCTCTTGGCCTGACCTATCCATAAGGCCCCATTGGTCAAGCCCATGGCTAACTGCGAACAGCCCATCCGAAAAGCGGAAGATGACTTCATAGACAGGCGGAAGAACTTCCTTTCCGGTAGCATCAACCAGGCCAAAACCAAAACTAAAGGCCCGATTATCATTGATTACCCAGACTAACGCCATGCCACCGATAAAATTAGGCGGCTCCGGGCCACGATATGTATCATCGTGGCTAGCGTATGGAAAAGGCGCGATTTCATGTCCTGTTACCAAGCACACCAGATAATTTGTGCGATTGCCCCAGTCGCCTCTGTTCATTATGGCTAGGCTTTCGCCGGCAAGCCATCCGCCGCTGTATATCGCAGGCACAATCTCTTCGCCGGTGCGTATGCAAATTGCACCAAAATACGCGTTGCCGCTGATCGGGTCTTGAATACGCATGATGGCCACATTGTCATGTGGAAAGGATATCCAATCATATGTAGGCGGCAGAATATATGCGCCTGCAGTATCTATAATGCCAAACAACCCATCACGCTCCACAATTGCCACGCCATCAATAAAACCACTGCCCACAATACTGTCGTAAATCAAGGGTATTATGACCGCACCCGAAGCATCAACAAAGCCGCATTTGTCATCCAACCAAACTGCTGCTAAGCCATTTGAAAATGGTTGAGCAAAGTCATAAATCAAAGGAACCACCTCTTCACTGGTGATTATATTGATAAATCCAGCATCTGGCCGCTCCACTTGATGAAAGTTGCGTGCTATAGCAATACCATCTCTGATGGAAAAAATTTCATGATAAACGCCAAATGGTACAATTTCGCGCCCGGTGGCCAGCTCCACAACGCTATGTTGGCGACTGCGCCAATCATCGCTGTCCTTACTTACAATCGCTATGCCGTAATCGTCTCGAATGGTTATCCAGCGGTATTCAAAGGGCAAAATAACATCGCCGACGGCATTTGTAACGCCCCAGCCGTAGCCTTCAAGCCAAGCAGAAAAGTAGTTAGGAAAGGCGTGGAGCGAGCCCAAACGATTGAATGTAGGCGGCACAAGTATTTTACCAGACACAGCATCTACAATGCCATGCAGGCCATTATATGTTACCCTCGCTGCGACAATGCTGCTCCAGTCGAACTCCACATTATGAAAATATGTTATCCGTGCAGGGCCATCGTTAATGGGCCACTGGACATCATGAAATATAGGCGGTATTATCCAGCTGTAGGCGGGGTGGGTTGGCTCCGGCAGGGGCACAGTTATTGGTGCAGACGTGAAAATCGGCGCAGGGGCAGGCTCCGGTTCCGATGGCGGCTCCGGAGTTGTAGCAATATAAACAAATGCCGCCGCGATTATAGCTATCGAGATTTCTTTTATCGTCATATGTGCCTCACTATTCTATGTCCAGGTTGATAGCCAAAAACGTCCCTTCGATATCACGTACTCCAATCCAAGTATCGTTGAAATGCGGCGAATGTACCAGCACCACGTCGGAAGTTGCGTTATCTTCCGACTCCACTAGCATAGTAATGTCAAATCCGCCGGAAGCAAGGTCGTATATCAGAGCTTGGTCGAGCTGGTTATCATGGTAGATAAAGCGGAAATATAGGTCATAATCCACTATCCAGGAATCGGATGTAGTATGTTGCACCTCGCCCATGATGAAATCTCCCAGCAAGCCTGAGATAAAATCAATTTGGTCGGGTCTCGGGTCTATTGATTGCCTTAGGTTGCCGGGCTGTATGTATGTTCTATCCACATATTCAAACAAAAACGCGCCATGGCGCCAAAAGCCCGCCACATCCATACCAATACCAAAATGCCTGCGCCGGCCACTTTCGTCAACAAAGGATATAGATGTACCCGACCAAAGCCCGGAAAATACATAGCTGTACAGCACAAGAGGCTGGTCAGGATGCCAATCTCCTAAGTGATGGTTAACAGCTGTCGTAACCCAGTAATTTCTGCCGGGCATATAGGCATTGGCGTATCTGCCAATTTGCAAGTCTCGTACGGGTTGCGGTATATTGATAACAATATTGTGGTCAAGATGAGAATCTCCAAGAATTAAGCTGTGATAGTTGCCTGTAGCGGCCGGGTTTTCGTCTGTGACCATGAGATATGGCGCATCAAAGCCGTAAAAGCCCGCGACATGGTCAACTTCTGCGAGATTAGGAACCCTACCGTCAGGCCCTGAAAACAGCAATATAAAGCTGCTAATGGTTACCTGAATATCTTCAATCATAATGTTCAAGCCCGATATGTAGTCATCCATATCTAGTCCCAGTAATTCCATGAAATTCCTGCCATTTCCGATTTGGAAGGACAGGGGCCTGTCGTCGTCAACCAACCTGGGTAGCGGTTCCCAGTCGGCAAGAAAGTCGTGCATATGGAATGTGAATACATACAGGCCTACTTCCGAACAAATGAACAGGTGCAGGTCACCAAAGAGCCACTGCGTACCATAAAATAAGGCTCTAACTGCACCATTCGGCCAAAATTGTAGCTCTTCCAAGGTAAGGCCAAAGAAATCATCGCCTTCACGCATAATTTGCGGCTCACCCCAACGGCCGTGGCCTACACCCTCGATGACGATGTAGTCAGCTTCTACCAACTCTTCATATAATTCTTCACTAAATTCATCATAAGCAGTTGGCGAGTAGATTCCAAAGGCCAAAGTTAGCGCATATATCGCAACAGCCAACACATATTCTCTCATTCGACCTTCCCCCTGTTAATTCTGATAATACGCCAACCCCAGCTGCGTGCGGTTCGTAACTTCCAACTTCTCCATAATTACAACTATATTATTGCGCACAGTTCCCTCACTTAGAAACAGTTGCGCAGCAATTTCTTTGTTAGTTAGGCCCTGCGCCACCAAGCGTGCAATGTCACGCTCTCTGGCTGTTAGGCTCTCCAGTGCGGGATTTTCGGCGGCAGCCAGTTTTTTCAGCACATCTGCACCCAAAACGCCTGCTCCACCCATCATAATGCGCAATTTCCCGGGAATATTAGATATTTTGTCGGTTTTAACGAGATATCCATCGGCACCGGCAGCCAGCGCTTGCTGGATGTTTGGTTTATCGTCAAAAGTGGTCAACATCATAATGCGAATATCGGGGTATCGCTGCTTTATCAAGCGCGTGGCAGCAATGCCGTCCACATCAGGCATACGTATGTCCATCAATAAAATATCAGGCGATAACTCTTCGCATAATTTCAAAGCCTCTGCTCCATCAGCAGCCGTACCCACCACCTCAATGTCGGCCTCGCGTCCCAGGTTTAAAGATAAGCTCTTGCGTATCAATGCATCATCATCAACTATCAGTAATCTCATTACTCTCCTCCTTCAGTGGAATTACACATATAACCCGAAAAACTTTCCTGGAATCGACCGACAAGCTCCCACCAACAGCAGCCGCACGATGGCGCAAATTGCGCAAGCCGCTTCCCACGGCTTTGCCGGCGCGGGCAGATATTCCGTTGTTTTCAACACACAGCCGCGCTATATGCGGTGTTGCGTCCAAATCCACATTGACATATGTTGCTTTGGAATGGCGGGTCACATTGGTTAGACACTCGTTCAAGCAGGCTACTAGCATATTCCATACATACATTGGAATCCGCGCAGTATCACCATGCACGCGAAACGCCACATTGCAGGCAGGAAAGCGGTTGCATATATCTTGCAGATTTTCCGCCCCTAGGGCAGTTATGGCGGATAGATTGTGTACCGCATCGCGTATCTTGCCTGCGCCGGCATTTAAACGCTCCAGCGCGGCATCATATAGCTCCAACACATCTTTGTTCTGGTCATCCATCATTTCCCGCACCGTTTGCAGCGATATATACGCCGCCACAATTTCATGTCCGGCATTGTCATGTATATCGCGGGCAATACGCGTGCGCTCGGCCACAGCCGTCATGCGTTCTACTTGCGCTACAGCCGCCGCCAGGTCACTTTGCAAAATCTCCATTTCGTAAAATTTTCCTAAAGATTTGTCGCGGGTTTCTAGTTTTTCTTGCCGTTCACGCTCCCACAGCCCAAGGAATATACCACTTATGATGGCCACGGTAAACACAGCCGCCAAAGTAGGTTCAAACGCAAGAACCAAATATGCTATGCCCGCGGGCATTGCCCAATAGTAGCGGAAATACATTGCAGCAAACAACGGCAAAGCCAAGATAAACGAGGTGTGAGGCCACATTGTGAGCATAGTGAAGCATATTGTTATATCCAGCACAATGGTTATTTCCAGATTAGGTATACGCCAGCGCAACAGGGTCATTACAACCAAAATTAAAAGCAGGAAAAAGCCTGCTGTTTCTGTGCTTTGCAGCCAGAAGGCAAACAGAAGGCCAAATCCTGCCAGATTACATACTATGAAACATAATTTCGGAGAGAGATGTCTCATGAGATTGCTTCCTTAAATTAGAATTGGAAGAATCCAAATAGGTTGAATGTTGTAATTCCCATTGCCACCATAACGGCTGCAATAACTGCCAGATGAAGCGGATATGCCACATAGAACAGCCATTTTGAGCGCTTTCCTCTTTCGCCGTTATAATTGCGTATTAGGATGGCACCCAGGAAGCAGCCAATGGCAAATGTTGGTGTTGCCGCCAATGATTCTATTGTCATGCCCGACACTTCTGCTGAAGCGTGCGCCAATACAGCCATCTCGCCTGTGATAAGATATATTATAGGGGCAAGGCCGGTTAACATTCCAAATGCCAGCCAGAAAATTCCAGCAATAACCCCTGGTAAGGCACGCCTAAGGCCTTCTTTTTTAATTACATAATACAAAAACGGAATTAAAATTCCCATAAACCACAAATCCATAAACAAAGACACAACGCATGTCACAATAAACAAAAGCCAGAACAAAATGCGTATTTTTATTTTGTCGTATGCCAGCAGTACAAGCAGGGCTAAGATTATAGTAAACATTATGTTGAGGAAAAACCCAGAACCTAATACATCGGTTGAGCCCAGCACCGTGGGATGGAATGCCTGCGCTATCAAGCCAAACACAAGCAGCCGCCCTATGTATTTCTTTAGGTTGGATGTGTGCTTATAGCCTTCCACCACAAAATACGCCATTATAACGTATGTAAGCCCACCCAATGCGTATAAAATAAGCATAGGCACAAGGGGCAAAGTAGAAGCAAGCCCTATTGCAACGTGGTTGGTAATCATGCCGATAACGGCAATCCATTTTAACTTGTACGCGTCTAGTTGTAACATGTGATACCTCCGTTTGATTAAATAATTCTGCGTTTGCCACCATACAGCAAAAATGCAGTGGTGAAGAGCAGCATGGCAGCAATAGCCAGCCAAAAGTCTGCGTTAAATACACCTGCTTCTTGCACGGCATTTATGCCCTGCGTTGCCCAGTATGCCGGGAAAATCACACCAATATGCTCAAGGATGCCGGGCAAAATTTCTGTGGGTATTAGCATGCCGCTAAGCATAGCCATGCACATTATCACCATTGCAAAGCCGGATGAACTGGCCTCTTTGGTTTTGAACAGGCAATGCCAGGCAAAGGCCATACCTACTACAGACATGGTAAGTACAGTATAGCACAAAAATATCGCTATGGAAAGTGTCAAACTCCAATCATACAATATAAAGCCCAAAAGCGATACCAGCAGCATTTGTATTGTAACCGGAGCCATGCAGGATAGCAAATTTTCTGCCAGGTAGCGGCGCATTGTTATCGGAGCGGCCAATATACGTGTAATTGCGCCGTCAATTTTGTCAGTTAATATGCTTTGGCTCATCAAAAACGCGCCATTCATTATTGCAAAACCTAAGAAGGCAAGCCCCGCCATTGACCCATCCGCCCAGAGAGGGCGGACGAATATCAATGCCAAAGGTATTATGCAGTTAACAATCATAGATAACGGATTGCGAATGCCTCGCATAAGGGCATATTTGAAAATTGTCATGCGCTTTTCCGCCTCCTTCCAAGAACCAGAGAAATACCGGCCAATACCACAGCAATAGCTACAAGAATACCCAAGGAAATCATAACTTCGCTCATATCAGTCTCAAAAACACCAGAAAGCAATATTGCGCGCTGCCCAAGGGCCAATGGTGTGCCGTATGTTCTGAAAAATACCATAACCGCGCTGTTTCCTAGGTTTACAAAGAGTGCATTGCTTAGAAACATCATCAAAAAACCTATGCCAAACATAATGCCGCTGCAAAGCCTGCGTGTTGAAGCAAATTGAGATATTGTGATAACTATAAGCTGGCTTATCAATGAAATCAGGAGCAGTGTGGCCACCAATACGACGGGATTGCCCCATTGCATGTCGAATATCAAAGAAGTTATGCCGATAGTTAATAAACCTTGCACAGCGCTAAACACCCAGCTAGCCAAAACGGCACCAATAAAGAAAGTTCTTTGCGGCACAGGCGTTGCAAGCAGGCGCCAGCGCACAGTACCTCTTATGTCATCATAAATCGTATAGCACAGCACTTCGCCGGAAAAGAATTGGAAGGCTAACATGAAAAGCACTGTAATTCCCGTTACCGCAATTGCAGGGTCCGCTACTAGGTCTGCATTATTCAAGGTAATCGTGGCATTTAAAATTATAAGGCCCATCGGCAGTAGCAATGTGAAGAAAATGGCCATTGGCTCACGGAATGTGCGCAATAGAAAATGGTTGAAAATTATTGGAAATGCATTATTCATAGTTACATACCCCCTTCATCGCGAAGTTTTTTACCAGTTAGCGTTAGGAACACGTCCTCAAGATTTGGATTGTCTTCGGAGAAAGATGTTACACCGCCGTGACGGCCAGCAATCTCCATAATACGGTTTACATTACCACTTGACGCCCCTGATACAATAAGATAATGATTACCATTAACTGTGACGCTCTTAACACCTGATATAGCGCGAAGCTCATCCGTTAGCGCATCGGATGGCATGGCCGCTTGTAGATTTATGCGGTCTTCGTGCTTTATGCGGCCCATTAGCTGGTCTAGTGTGCCTTCTGCTATCACGCGTCCGGCATCCATGATAGATATACGGTCGGATATTGCTTGTACTTCTTCCATATAGTGAGATGTGTACAGCACCGTGGTGCCTTTTGCAGCTAACTGCTTCACAGATTCCAGTATGTGGTTGCGTGATTGGGGATCTATACCCACGGTAGGCTCGTCCATTATTACCAGCTTTGGCTTGTGCACTAGGGCGCAAGCGATATTTAATCTGCGTTGCATACCGCCGGAGAAGGTCTTTGGCTTTTTCTTTGCACGGTCGGATAGCTCAACGAAGTCTAGCATCTCTTTTACATTGGCGTTAAGCTCTGCGCCACGCAAGCCATACAGCCCGCCGAAATAGCGCAAATTTTCAATAGCAGATAAATCTTCAAAGACTGTTATTTCCTGCGTAACCAAGCCAATTTCGCGACGTATATCCAGATTCTTTATGCTTTGCTTTTTACCAAACACCTGAATATCGCCGCTATCGGCATCAATCAGGCCGCATAGGGTGCGGATGGCCGTGGTTTTGCCTGCACCATTTGGTCCAAGCAAGCCAAGTATCTCGCCTTGCACCACATCCAGGTTTAGATGGTCCAGCGCTGTAGTATCGCCGTATCTTTTGATTACATTTTTCATGGTTGCTATCATATTTGCATCCCCCTTGAATTTTTTATCGTAGGCTTATTATATCCGAGATTTTTTAAATGCACTAGTGACATTTGTCACGAAATGAAAAAAGCCCACAAACGGGGCTTTCATACGTCAATTAACATTTGCCTATATATATCACGGGATATTGCAGCTATTTCCAGGGATTTTTTCAACGCACCCTTCTTTTGATAATACTCTTCTAGCAGTTCACAAAACTCCAGCGCGGCAGATGGGTTATGTTTTTCTAATAGATATGGTATGGTCACATTTGCTATATATTCGGAAGATTCGCTGTCTTTCATCGTCATTAAATGCGCAATTGATTCTATTTTTATAGCAAATTCCTCGTTATCTGCGGCCAGAGGCAACATTGCCTCTAACATGGCTTGGCATTGGTCAAGCTCTTTAAGATGGAAATAGCAGAGCGTTTTTTGGTATAAGGTAGTTATGGCATATTCTGCACCCATGTCCTTGAAATATGCGTGGGCCTGGTCGAAATAATCTATTGCCTTTCCCCATTTTTTAGCACGCATGTATAGATGTCCCATATTATTCAGTGCAAAGGCCATATGCCTTTCGTTGCCCAGACTCTTGGCCTTGACAAAATTCTTTTCGTATAGCTTCTGCGCTTTGCTATGCTCGCCGATGCAGCCATATAAATTAGCTTGCAAGTCGTCAAATTGTATGGCAAAAATACTTACCATATCATCTCCAAATTGTTTGTTGTATTCTTTGCGCCCTTGCTCCAAATACATTTGCGCATGTAGCAGCCGGCCAATTTCATAATATCTGCGAGCAATATTGAGAATTAGTCCTGAACCGTTTATATCGTCTTCTTTAAACTCCAAAGCCTTTAGATTGGCTCGCAATGACTCCATCACCATGCCCCTATTGCTTAGGATTATGCCTTCGATACTGTGGTATATATAACGATTCCATTTGTTGGCTTCTTCCAAATATCTACTAGCCATATTGAGGCTATTTTCTGCCTGTTCGCTTTCGCGCATGGCAAGAAAGTGCTTTGCTTCATAAACATAGTATTGCATGATGAAATCTGTCTCGTATGGAAGTTGTAGTACGATGGATACCTCATTGCGTATGCGCTGGGCCTCTTCAATCCTGTATTCGCCGCTGGCATTGCTCCATACACGCAGGCGGTTCCAGAAATATTCCAGTTCTTGGTCTGTTATAGGTGCACCGATTACGCCAAGAAATTTCTTAATATCTTCCAGCATTTCTTCGCTGCAATCCGCCTTGCCCTGCTCTATGCGGCTGATGGTGGCAATGCTACATCCAAGATAATGTGCCATATTTTCCTGCGACAGCCCTTTAGACTTGCGTATTTGTTTGATTTTTTCGCCCAATGGCAGCTTTAAAACCTCTTTCATACCGCCACCTCCACAAAATTTTTCTTTCATCGGCATCTAAGTATATAAAATCATAACATATTTAACAGATTTTTGCAAAATATTCTGCAGTATGTGTAATTTAGCTGATATTCTAGGATTCACGCGTGCAAAATCCCTGTATTGCTATTTGGTCCTGCGGCGCGGTATAATCACGTAAACATTAAAACATCATGGGAGGTATTGCAATGTACGAGTACAAAACAGAAACCTTATCAGTATCAGGTAAGTTTGCTGCGGCTTTTTTGAACAGGGCAAACGAAAAAGATGCGGTAGTTTTTAATGAGGAGTTTATCAAAAATTGCACTGATGGCTGGGAGCTTTTGACATATACCTTTATGTCTGGTATAGGGCCAAATGCAGGGCTTCTTGTTACATACAGGAGAGAGAAGAAATAACAATAATAAAAATTAGGTTTTTACAAAAATCCTGTAAGTTATTACAATATGTCGCAGAGAGTTCTTTTTCTGATAAACTCAATGTTAGAATAATTTTATCATGGGAGGATTTATCATGACCTTTATGGAAATTTTCAGAATCGCTTTGCCGGCAATAGCTATCGTTATCTGCATAGTAGAGATAATTTTTGCCGAAAAAATAACAGAAAGCACAAAGAAAAAACTTATAGCAAAAGGAAAGCCGGAAGAAACCGTTGCTGGCGTGCGGCGCATGGGAGGACTTTTGGGATTTATTTTTGCACTTGCCTTGCTAATGGCGACACTTGAAAATATCTTTTGGGCATATTAAACAGACTCTAACAAAGAATAATGGAGGAATAGCATATGAAAAAAACAAAATCAATTATTACCGCATTAATACTGGTACTTGCTATGGCTATATCACCAATGCCACTATTTGCACAATCAAACCCGGAAGATATGGGGCATATTCCTGTAAGAGAGTTTTTTGAAGAAACCGTAGGTGCCGCAGTAACTTGGGATGGCGGCCAATGGCTGATACATATTGATATGGGCGATTCCGAAATAGTTTTGATGCCAGGTCAAGAGGTGGCCCTTGCAAACGGCGTTCCAGTTGCCTTACAAGATGGCGTGAGCTTGTGGCAAGGCCGGTCGTTTATAACCGAAGCCGACCTTATGGCCCTGCAGGCGGCCATAATGGGCGAGCAGGATGCAATCATATTTCATCTAACAGAAGAAGCACGGGACTTGGTGCTGCAAGATTTTGATTACATGGTTAATTTTATCTTGGAAAATTCTGTATGGGATAATATTTTGTATAGAGGACATCAGCTTGATTTCCATACATACACCGCTTTGTTTAGAGATTTTATATTGTCTATGGAACCAATTGCATTGAACATTACTGACATGGATGCGTTACTTGTCCATTTTCCAATAAAAGACGGTGACGATGCAAGGTCTATTGCCGCCAACTATCTTTTTGCACTGCTTTTGTTTGAATTTGCACCGCCAATTGGCGGAATAGGCCACTTGGAGCCGCGCGATTTATCGTTGTATCAATCTCTTCTTGCAGCAAATATTCAGCTTTATCACGAACTTGGTGATGATTCCGAAGGCAATGCGTCGCTGCGCCTCTTCTTAGATTCATTAACTCACCCTAATGCCGTGTGGTTTTACGGCGAGGTAGAAGTTGATTTGGGCACAGGTATGCTTGATTCATTTCCCAATATTCCTAGCAATATAGTCACAGAAGTATTGATTCCCGGAGAGGTTGCATATCTGCGAATCAACAGCTTTGTTTCTAATCCGTTTTTTGACGACCAAATTACCTTGCCATTTTTGCAGCAAGTTCATGATTACGACCACCTGGTTATTGACTTACGAGGAAACGGCGGCGGCCTTGCCCCATATTTCAACGAATTTATTGTAAGACGTTTAATAAACCAGCCCATTGAAATTGAGGAGCACTTGCTCTTCACATCAGGAGATGGTGCCATGCAGATGCTGGATGCCACCATGCGCACAAAAGAACATACGGGCTTGCCGTGGTATAAAAATTCGATATTTGGCGGGGCAGAGCTATTATTTGCTGATGTCATGCCAATTGAAGCTTTTATTCAACAGCAGGGCAAAACGGAGTTTGACCAGGACGATTTGGCCCGCCTGACTTATGCGATGGTTTACAGGACAGCAGTTTTCCCTGCCGATGATGCGGTTGGTTTTAGTGGACAAATTTGGTTGCTGGTGGATGGTCAGTCTGCGTCAGCATCTGTGCTTGCAACAGGAATGTCACTTTCTTCAGGCTTTGCAACTGTTGTGGGCGAAAACACAACCGGCGTAAAAGGTGTTCCTATGATTTACACGCCGCTGCCAAACACAGGTATATTGTGGCGCACAGATGTGGCACATGTCGTAGATGCAAGCGGCCGTTCTCTTGAAATATACGGTCTTGCTCCTGACATCCACAATTTTGATGGAATGGATGCGCTTGAAACCGTGCTTGCATTGATTGCAGAGTAAGGTGATGAAAAAATCGACAACACACTCTTCTTTCATATATTCAACAACGGCGCATTGTGTAACCTGCGCCGTTGTTGAATATTTATATAACATTATTGACTGCCGTTTTGTCCATTGGGGCTTTTATTTTTTTTGCGGATGTGATATATTAGATGTAGCAAGATTTGGAGAGGATGATTATTATGACAAATTATATCACATATTTGGCGGTGTTTGACGGATTATTCGCGGAGAGCCTGTTGCAAAATGTGCTGCGTGGCATTGTGCCCATTGTGGTGCTGGTAGTGGTTGTAACCATTGCGCTGAAAGTTGCTGAAAAAAAGCGAATGGACAAGGCTCGGCAAAACACACAAGATATGATAAACGCGGATGATGCCGCAAATTCTGCCAGGCATAGGGATATTAGCAAAGAATTTTTCTATACCGCCAATTTGGCAGATTTGCCTGTATCACAATATAGCGACGAGGATATGGCAAAGCCCACACCATCGTATATGTGGCAACAGAAGGTAGTTGCAGCAGCAGACAAACAGATGCTGCGCTTCGACAGACCATATTCTAATGTGGAATTAAAGCAGATGTTTGGCCCGGCGAATTTGGACAATGTGGCAAAGTATGAAGAGAATTTTACTAATTTTATACATGCAATGCGACATTGGGCCGAGGCACTTATAAAAACCGACAGGTATGATGATGCAAAAAAGGTGCTGGAAGAGTCAATAAAGGCGGGTTCGGAGCTTAGCCAGTCATACACTCTGCTTGCGGATATATATCACCAGGCCGGTGATATGCCTGCACTAAAAAAATTATTAACCACTGCGCAAGCATCTACCATGCCAGGCAAAAATATTGCAACAAAGCGCATCGAAGCACTGCTGAAGGGAGCCAAGGCATGAGCAGCCCGCAAAACCTAAATATAGGTCTCTTTACAGACACATACTTCCCGCAGATTAATGGTGTTGCAACATCTGTGCATCTCTTACGAAAAGAACTGACGGCCCTTGGACACAATGTATATATTTTCACCACAACCGACCCGCGCGCAAGCCGTGAAACAGGTATTTTTCGTATGCGCTCTATGCCTTTTGTATTTTTGCCGTCGCATCGCGTGGGTTTGATGTATTCGCCTAATTCGCTACTAAAGATGCGTAAGCTTAAATTGGATGTAGTGCATACACACTCCGAATTTTCTCTTGGCATTTTTGGCAAAATTGTGTCGGAGGCTTTGCGAATACCGCTTGTGCATACCTACCATACGTTATGGGAGGACTATGTACATTATGTTGCCGGCGGGCATCTTATCACACCAAAAATGGCTGGCCGGTTTTCGAAGTTTTTCTGCAATCGGGCGCGCGTTGTTATTGCTCCAACCGAAAAGGCCGAGGGGTATCTGTTAAATTATGGTGTTGAACGACCCATCAGGGTTGTTCCTACCGGTATTGATATCGCGCCCTTTGCCCCAGATGCATATTGCCAAAATGAGATTGCAGGGTTAAAGCAGTCACTTGGCATATTACCCGAGGAGCGCGTGCTGCTTTCTCTCGGGCGCATTGGCAAGGAAAAAAGCATGGACATCATCATCAAAAAAATGCCACAAATTCTTGATATGCTGCCGGGTACAAAGCTTGTTATCGTGGGTGATGGCCCTGCGCGAGCCGAGTTGGAAGAGCTAGTAAAAAACCTGAATATTGGCACAAATGTAATATTTACAGGCGCAAAGCCCTGGAGCGATATTGGTAAATATTATCAACTTGGTGATGTCTTTATCAATGCATCTGTAACAGAGACACAAGGTCTGACATATGTGGAAGCCATGGCCGCCGGATTGCCTGTTATCGCAAAATTTGACACCAGCATCGAAAATCTGGTACGCCACGGCGAAACGGGTTACACTTTCCATAATAATGATGACCTTCCACAGCTAGTGGTTGATGTTTTGACCAATTCCACAGAAAAAGAACGGATTACATCTGCCGCACTGGCATCCATCCATCACCTATCCAGTCAAAAATATGGTCAAACCGCGGCAAAACTGTACGCCGAGGTAATTTCGGCCTATCCCGGGCCATCAAAATCGTCACGCACGGTGCGACTAAAAGTTAGGCGGCGATGAAATATGCAAATCAACAGACTTTTTGAGATAATCTATATTTTGCTGGACAAAAAGCGTGTGTCTGCTCGAGAGCTGGCCGAGCAATTCGATGTTTCTACGCGCACGATTTATCGCGATATTGATACATTAAGTTTGGCCGGGGTTCCGGTGTACACAGAAAAGGGTAGAGGTGGCGGCATAAGCTTGCTGCCCGATTTTGTGTTGAACAAATCTATATTGAATGAGCAGGAGCAAAACGAGATTTTGACGGCTTTGTATGGCTTATCAAATATAAAGCCCGATAAAACAGGGCAGGTGCTACGCAAACTTTCTACAATATTCAATAGGCAGGCCGCAAACTGGCTTGAAGTGGACTTTACGGATTGGTCATGGGAAAGCTTTTTTGATGATTTCAAAACCGCTATTCTGGAGCAGCGCATTACAGAATTTGAATACTACAACAGATATGGTGAGAAAACCTTTCGCCGCGTGGAGCCCGTACAACTGTGGTTTAAATCTCGTGCGTGGTATATCCGCGGATATTGCTTGACCAAGTGCGATATACGGCTGTACAAGCTCTCACGAGTAAAAAACCTTACAGTAACAAATGAGCATTTTATGGAGCGCGATTTGTCAAACCTAATCGATAGCCATAAGCAAGAGCAAGGTAAATATACTACGCTAAAGTTGCATATTGCACCGGAGATGGCATATCGCGCGTATGATGAATTTAGCGAGAACATGATAGAAAAGCAGCCGGATGGCAGCCTTGATGTAACCGTCACATGGACAGAAGACAGCTGGGTATATGGCTTTGTTCTTTCCTTTGGCGAATATATCGAAGTTCTAGAGCCACCGCATATGCGCGAAATCATTGCTGACAAAGCGAAAAAAATTTGTGAAAAACATTTGTGAAATATGACATGCTGTTGTCGTATTTGGTCTGGTATGATTATAGTCAGAGAGGGGGTGATAGATTAGTGGCAAAGGCAATTTGGTTTATATCGTATAAGCTCGTGAAGGATGCAGATGTATCGGAATTTTTAGCTGCATCCCGGCAATGTCATGATGAGGTTTTATCCAAGCATAAAGGCTTTATCTCCTGGCAAGTACTGGCCAAGGATGATACATGGGTTGATTTTGTGACATGGGAAACAAAAGAAGATGCCATAAACGCCGAAAAAAACAGCGACCCCACAAACCCCGTGGCCGCGAAATTCTATTCTTTCATTAATTTCAACAGTATTAAATCACAAATCTATACCATAGAGAAGAATTATTAAGGGGGCTGTGATGACAACCAAGCATGTGTACAAAGATGCATTTGCTGTGATTGGCAAGGCTGGACAAGGCTACGCCGATGACATGCCATTGTGGATTCCACCGCTATGGGACGATGCAAATGCAAACTTTGAAGAAATTGCCAATGTGGTGCGCAAAGATAAGGACGGCGCACCGCTGATTTGGGGCGCAATGACCGATATTGACGAAAGCAACAAGCGTTGGGGCGAGGCCGGACTTAGTAATGCGGGCAAATATATGGCGAGCAGTGAAGCCGATATTGATGCAATTGCGCCCAAGGGCTGGACAAAATGGATTATCCCGGCACAAACATATCTTGTGATTTCAACCACAATGGACGAATATGGCGATGTTTTTGTGAAAACCGTAAACGAGCTAGGCAATAAAATTATTGGCTCTGTGCAAGAATTTTATCCAGAACCGGGAAACCCGTATGTTTTGGACGTTTATTTCCCGATTGCAGCAGGAAAAGCCAGTATTGATTAAAAAATTATGGAGGACAAAATTATGGAAAACGTATTATATTGCCAAAGCTGTGGCATGCCTTTAACAGCAGACGAGTTGTTTGGCAAAAATGCAGACGGCAGCAAAAGCGAAGATTATTGCTGCTATTGCTACCCAGAAGGGGCATTTAACAACCCAAGCGAAACATTAGAAGAGATGATTGAAAGTTGCGCACCATTTATGGTAAAGAACGAAGAAAATCCGGATGGCATTTGTCCTGATATCGAAAGTGCACGCAAGATGCTACAAGAGCATTTGCCTACGCTAAAACGCTGGAAAAAATAGATGGATAATATCCCTGTAGTGCCTGCAAAAAATATTGTGTATCGCACACAAAGCCCAGACCAATGGTTTGGGCTTGATTTCAATATGAACATATATCGTGGCTGCTCGCACGGTTGTATCTACTGCGATAGTCGCGCTGACTGTTATAGAAATGTGGATTTTGACACGGTGAAGATGAAGGAAAACGCACTGCAAATTGTGCGAAACGACCTGCGGCGCAAGATGAAAACCGGCGTAATAGGCACAGGTTCCATGAGTGACCCGTATAACCCATTGGAACAGCGACTAGAGCTAACGCGCAATGCGCTAGAGCTGATAAATGCTTTTAATTTTGGTGTATCCATCACCACTAAGTCTGCGCTGGTTAGTCGTGATACAGATATTTTGAGCGATATTGCAGCACATTCGCCCGTACTAGTCAAGATGTCCGTAATCTCGGCAGATGATGCTATATGTAAACTAATTGAACCCAATGTATCCCCTGCTTCCGAAAGATTCAACGCTCTTCGCACATTAGCCGATGCTGGAATATTTTGCGGTGTTCTTATTGTGCCCGTATTGCCCTACATCTCAGACAGCACAGAAAATATCGTACAGGTTTTGCGCATGGCAAAGGATGCGGGCGCGAAATTTGTATACAGCTATATGGGCATGACACTACGGCAAGGCAACCGTGAATATTACTATGAGGCGTTGGACAAGCATTTTCCGGATGTAAAGGCGCAATATATCAAGCGATACGGCAATCGTTATAATGTACCCTCACCCAACTATAAGCGGCTGTGGGATGTATTTGCAGCGGAATGTGGACGGCTGGGGCTGTTGTATGATATGCGCGCCATTATTCAGCATTACAAGGCTGGTTATGGCGATGGACAGCAAATGCTATTTTGACCATATTTACAGAATATTCACACTTTCGTCCAGATTTTGTGATATAATAGTTGCAACACAGATTGAGGGGATATACCATGAGCCGCGTTGCAACTATTCGCATAATATTAATTTCGCTTTTAGCCATCTTGCTTTCGGCCTGCGGAGAACGTACGGAACATGTTGTGCCGGAAGCTGATTATGAGCAATATTCTGAAATCTATGAGCCGGAACCAGATGAAGCTAGCGAACCATTGGTAGTCGGCGAGATTGAAGAAATAAACCTTTGGCATCCCGACAACTTCACCCATATACGCCAGCCGCTATATCTTTCGTACGAAACACCCCATGGCTACATATCCGTGCGCCATATCGAATTTATGAACGACAATCTATATAATCGCGCGCCTTTTTCTTATCGCGAAAAAGAGGCCGCTGTATGGATTATGGAAGAGCTTATGGCCATGGGATATAATTGAGATGATATTTATGTACAGGAATTTGACTGGTTTGGCGTTGAGGAACATGCAGAGCGATGGTTTAACAGAACTTGGCTGGAAGTACTATCTGCGCGAATTATGGGCGATGCCTTACCACGCAATGGGCGGCTAAGTCAAAATATCGTGCTTACGGTTCCCGGACAAAGCGAGCAAAAAATAATTGTTGGCGCACATTACGATTCCCCGCCTTATCCCAGCGCAAGCGACAATGCATCCGGTGTTGCCCTGCTTTTAGAGAGCGCCCAAAGAATGCTGCATCATGATAATTATCATACAATCGTCTATGTCTTTTTTGGAGCCGAAGAGCCCGGACTTTTTGGAGCATATCATTTTATGAATTCTTTGTCGCCCCAAGAGCAGGACGATTTATTAATAATGATAAATGCAGATTCCTTGTTTGAGGGCCCATATACAATATTCGGTGCGGGCTATGTCCCTACACAATATTGGTGGGATGGCCTTCCGGAAGGGGCTCGAAGCTGGTGGCCGGTTGCTTTATGGTGGGTTGATAATCTGGAGCCGAGAAGCAATGGTGTAACTACACAAATTGACGGAATTGCCGCTGCGCTGAACACATATCATGGCACTGACCTGATTACGGATTCACGCTTTATGCTTAGCCCAAGCGACCATTGGATATTTGCATGGGAAGGTCACACTGTGCTAAATCTGATAGGCATGATTCGTGAAGAAGCCAATGAAGCCCAGGTTATTAGTGGATTTTCCACAGGAACCATGCATTCGTCACAAGATTGCATTCATCATATAAACGAAGTGTGGCCAGGCAAAATCAATGCTAATATGCATTCATTTTCGATTTTTCTGGAAGAAATTCTATTAAGCCAATTTTGAGGTGACTATGAACGATTACAAGATTTTGGTTGTAGATGACGATAGACATATTGCAGAGCTAATTGCTCTATATCTGAACAAGGACGGTTTCGTAACGCATCAAGTACATGATGGTAACGCGGTTATGGCCCAATTTGCCACGTTTATGCCAAATTTGGTGTTACTGGACTTGATGTTGCCGGGGATGGATGGATACGAGCTGTGCCGTGAGATTCGTAAAATTTCAACGGTACCCATCATTATGTTGACGGCCAAAGGTGAGGTATTTGACAAGGTACTGGGGCTGGGGCTGGGTGCGGACGATTATATTGTGAAACCATTCGACGGAAAGGAGCTGGTGGCGCGTGTTAAAGCTGTGCTGAGGCGGTACGAAGCCACACCCATATTGCCTGAAGATCCTGATGGTGCGATAAGCATCCCAAGCCTCTCCATAAATCCCGCTACATACAACGTTTTGTATCATGGACGCACTCTTGAGCTGCCTCCAAAGGAATTTGAGCTGCTATACCATCTACTGTCGCATCCTGGACGGGTTTTCACGAGGGACCAACTGCTAGATGTCATTTGGGGATATGATTTTTTTGGTGACAGCAGAACAGTAGACGTACATATCAAGCGTATACGAGAGAAGTTGGATGCTGATGATACGTGGAGCATCAAAACTGTATGGGGCGTAGGGTATAAGTTCGAATCAGGAGTTAGGAATGATGTTTAAATCAATATTTTCTAAGCAGTTGGTGGCATATTTGGTATCCATTTTAGCGGCCTTTGTTGTTTTAGCCGTAGGACTGAGTTATATGTTGCAAGATTTCTTCGTAAGTCAGGCCGCCGACACACTGGTGCGGCAGGGCCAGCGTGTTGCAGAATCCTATGCGCATATGGAAGGGCTTTCGTGGCAGGCCGGACATCGTTTTGGTATGCTATGGAACCAAGCATGGGCACAACTTGAAAATGACATGCGCACGCTGGAAACCCTGGGTGCTAGTGCATTTGTAGTAGCGTATTTTGACGGATATTTAGAAGGTGTGATTTCCACAGGCGATATAAGGCAGATTTTGCTGGACGAAGAAATGCTACGAGTGTTTGATGGCGAAATTGTGATACTTCCAGTTGCCGCTGGAGAGCTGTTTGATATCCCGATGCTTGCAGTTGGATATCCCATAATTGTGGGCAACGAACTATGGGGCGCTATATTTATGAATTCACCCATGGATGATATTGCTGCTGCATCTGCTGCTGCCATGCAACTGGTGTGGCTGTCACTTCTACTTGCACTGGTGGTCTCACTTGTACTAGTATTTGTTACCTCGCGCAATATGTCGCGACGTATTACAGCCGTTGGTCGTGCCGCTAAGGAGATTGCAAAAGGCGGTACCGGAAAGCGCATCGAAGATACTGCGAAAGATGAGATTGGCCAGTTGGCGCAATCTTTTAACCATATGGCGCAGAGCCTAGATGATACAGAAAATATGCGTCGAGAGTTCATTGCTAATATTTCCCATGATTTGCGCTCGCCGCTCACATCCATGCAGGGCTTTCTGTCAGCTATGCTTGATGGTACTGTAGACGAGGCCGACAGGGAAAAATATCTCGAAATTGTGCTGACCGAAACACGGCGACTGTCCACGCTAGCAAATGATATATTGGTTTTGACCAAAATTCAAGATGTTGATAGCAGCGAAATGCAGATTACAGAATTTGACATCAACGAGCTGTTGCGCCAAAGCGTCATTCTCTTTGAACCGCAAATCACGACAGGCGGACTGAGTATTTCTGTAGATTTTTCCCACGAACGAGCTATAGTTAACGCTGATAAGGAGAAAATAAGCCGTATTGTCTACAATCTTATTGAAAACGCCGTCAAGTTCACAAACACCGGCGAAATACGACTATCAACTCAACAAAAAAACAGCAAAATCCAGGTGGAAATTGCTGACACAGGTATTGGTATGGACGAGGCCGTACAAAATAAAATCTTCGACCGCTTTTATAAGGCAGATGTATCGCGCGGACAGCACAGCGGCAGCGGGTTGGGGCTCTCCATCGTAAAGGATATGTTAGCAGCCCATGGAGAGCAGATCGGCGTAGAGAGCACGCCGGGCAAAGGTAGTGTATTTAGTTTCACGCTGCCTCAGGCTTGATATATTGTTGATTTACTTAAAAATCTCCAAACGCTTCGCATCAAACACCGTTGAAGCGCTCGTTGTTTGATGCTCGCGTTTCTCGTTTTTAAGTAAATCAACAATAGCAGAGTCTATGGTCGTTTCTCGAAGTGGTGATAATCTCGTGGGTTGGTCCAGTCGCCACCCCAAATCCAACCACGGCTGGTGAAGGCCGTGTGAACCACATCGCCCGGCACAATCATACCAGGGCGCACATTGTCACGGTCCAGGTAAGGTTCACCCGCGGCAGGTTGCAGATTATCGCCGCGCAAATACGGGTTCTGGATGGGGTTGATATCTATTGCCATGCCAAAACCGTGACGCGAAATGGTAGTAGTGCCCGCAATATAGCGAAAATTAAAGGCATGTGAATTATTGGCATCCATGCTGGCGATGTCGCAAGCATCAAAGTAGTCAATTAAGCGTATTTGATATATCGGAAAGCGCGCTTTATAAATCTCACGAAAGATGTCAAGAACTTCTTTGCCAATCTCGGCTGATACAATCATATTACCAACTCGACTTTTGTCATCAAAATCAGCATGTGTAATAGTTAAATATGTAAGCTCATCATGCCCAAAGGGTGTATTTTCATGGAAAGTAACGCCGGTGATAAGGTTGATAATATCATCTGGTAGAGGCTCCATGGTAAAAATTGGTTCGGATTCGATGTAAATAATTTCTTCCATCAAATATTCCTCCACTTCCTCTACAATTTCCACTTTTTGGCGTCTATTTTCCACTGCAACATAGATTTCTATAGGCTCATCAGCAACCGCTACGACCCCGCCGCAAGAAGAAAGCAATGCTAGTAGTATCACAGTTGACGATAATCGCCTTATCATACCACATCCACCATATCCATATATTTATGTCCGTGAAGCTCTATAAATTCCTTGCGGCCCTTTATATTGTCGCCTTGCAGTACATCAAACATTAGGCGCGTAGCTTCGGCATCCTCGGGCAACACCTGTACGAGCTTGCGCGTGGCAGGATTCATAGTGGTTTGCCACATCATTTCGGGCTCGTTTTCGCCCAAACCTTTACTGCGCTGAATTTGATATTTACCTTTAATTTTGGCAGTTATAGCATTTTTTTCTGCATCGCTATATGCAAACATCGTATGCTTGCCTGCCGTGATTTCGTATAGCGGAGATTCGGCGATGAAGACTTTCTTTTCTGTGATTAGCGCAGGCATCAGGCGGTATAGCATGGTTAGTATTAGCACGCGAATTTGAAAACCATCGTAGTCAGCATCGGTACAGATAACGATTTTTGCCCAGTTTAACTTGTCCATGTCGAAGGAGTTCAGGTCGCGGCTGTGCTTTGCCGTAACTTCCACTCCACAGCCCAGCACACGAATCAAGTCGGTAATGATATCGTTAGCAAAAATTTTGTTATAATCAGCCTTTAGACAATTGAGTATTTTGCCACGCACGGGCATAATGGCCTGAAATTCTGCATCACGGCCCAGCTTGCAGGCACCAAGAGCAGAATCCCCTTCTACGATGTATAATTCGCGGCGCGTAATATCTTTGGTGCGGCAATTTACAAATTTTTCAGTGCGATTGGTGAAATCCATACCACCAGTCAACTTCTTTTTGACCGAAAGGCGCGTCTTCTCGGCAGTTTCACGACTACGCTTGTTTATCAGTACTTGCGCCACAATTTTATCGGCCTCAGTTTTATTTTCGATAAAGTATACAGAAAGTTGCTTTTTCAAGAAATCCGCCATGGATTCCTGGATAAATTTATTATTTATGGCCTTTTTTGTCTGATTCTCGTAGCTAGTGACGGTGGAGAATGAATTGGTAATGAGTACCAATGAATCCTCGATGTCTGTGAAAGTGATTTTCTTTTCATCTTTTTTATATAGCCCGGCATTGCGAATATATACGTCTATAGCCGCTACAAAGGCTGTTTTTACAGCCCTATCGGGAGAGCCTCCATATTCCAAAAAGCTGGAATTATGAAAATATTGTAAAAGATTTACATTATTATCAAAGCAGAATGTTATGGCAAATTTCAGCAAATAATCCGCCAAATCATCACGGTCTCGGCCGGATGTCTCGTGGGACAGATGTACAGGTTCGGTTAACGCACCTTCGCCACAAAGTTCGGCGATATAGTCCGCAATGCCATTTTCGTAGCAATATGTGAATTCTTCACCGCTTTCTTCGTCATGAAGTACAAAAACAAGGCCATCGTTGACAATGGCCTGTTTTTTTAGCATGTCCTGGAAATATGCCAGCGGCACAGCAATGTCCTTGAAAACCTCATCGTCGGGTAGCCAGCGTATTATAGTACCTGTACAGCTTGTTTGCGCTATTTCCTTGGTTAGTCCGCCGATATTTTCGCCGCGCTCAAAATACAAAGAGTATTCAAAGCCATCGCGATATATTTTCACATCCATATAGCGTGAAGCATATTGTGCTGAGCATAACCCAAGACCATTGAGACCTAAGCTAAACTTATAGTTATCGCTATCGTTGTTGTTATATTTGCCGCCTGCATAAAGTTCGCAAAATACCAACTCCCAGTTGTATTTCTTCTCCAAAGCATTAAAATCTACCGGTATACCGCGGCCATAGTCCACATTAGTGATGCTACCATCGGCGTGACGAGTGATTTCGATGCGATTTCCGAAACCTTCGCGAGCCTCGTCGATAGAATTAGAAATAATTTCAAATATCGAATGCTGGCAGCCAATCAAATCATCCGAGCCAAAAATTACTGAAGGGCGCAAGCGCACGCGGTCAGCGCCTTTCAGTTGTGTGATGCTCTCATTGTCATAACTATTTACTTTTTTTCTATTTTCTGCCATATATTTCTCCTAAAAATAAATTCTATCATATCAACTCGTCCGGTAAAATTGGCCGCGCATCGCCCCAAAGTCGCTCCAAACGGTAATACTCACGCTCTTCCTTACAAAACAAATGTGCGATAATGTGACCAAAGTCTAGCAAAATCCAGCGCGCACTTTGTACGCCTTCAACATGGCGCATATGCATACCCAGCTCGTGCAACTTTTCCTGTACGTGGTCAGCCATGGCTTTTAGTTGGTTAGAGTTGTTTGCGCTGGCGATGATGAAATATTCCGCCAAAATAGACACCTCGCGGATGTCCAGCACAACGATGTCGTCGCCCATTTTGTCCGAAACGGCATGATACGCAGCTTTAACCGCAGGCATCAGGTCTGTCTTATCAATCTTTTCCATTATTTATCCTCCAAATATTCCAGCGCGGCAAGACTATCTTTGTAAACCGGTTTGCCGCGGGCAGTGGTTTTCTCAATTGTGTGGCGCAGAATGTATATCATCGCCGCATCCAAATTCTCGTACGCCAGCTTCCGCGCATGAATTCGTGACTCATCAGTGGCTCGCGTGGGTTCAATAAAATCAGCAATATATACGATTTTGTCAATTATTGTCATATTTGGTTTGCCGAAGGTATGGCAGGCAATGGCATCAAGGATTTCAGGGTCTGTGATGTCAAATTCCGATTTAGCAAATACGATGCCCAGGGCGCCATGAGCAAGACGCGGCGACTGTGCGAAAAAGGTATCCAATGTGATACCATGTTGACTACAGCGGTTTTCAATTTCCTCAAAAGTTCTTTCGTCACAGAAGTTTTTAGCACAATCATGTAGCAATCCTGCCAACTCTAGCTTGGCTAAGACCTCTTCGCCCACGCTATGGCATTTACCTAAGTTTACAGCTTCGCCCATCACATATAACGAATGATAAAATCTTTCTTCCGATAATTTCAATTGCAAAATCTTTTTGATGCGCTCCAACTGCCCAGTGTATAGGCCTCTCCTAATAATGTATTCATGTACGCCCTGTGGCAACAAATACGAAAAAGGCAAATTGCGGGCTATCAAGTCGCGAATTTTTGTGGATGAAATGTCAATATCAGAAATTGCCACAGTGATAATGTGGTCGCTGTATTTGTTCAAAACAGCTATATCTGGTGTATTTCCGGGCCTTGTGGTGACAACAATTTTGCACATTTGTAAAATTTCATTGAAGCGTCGCCATTTGTGAAAACTATTAGTAGCATCTGCCCCAACTATGAAATACAGGTCGCAATGAGGCAGGTCGCATCTAAGCTGCGCAATTGTATCAACGGTATAACTGGGGCCTTCGCGGTCAACTTCTATCCTACTAACTCTAAAATTAGAGTTTTCCATTACGGCGTTAAAACACATAGCATATCTGTGATGTGAAGCTGCAACTTTTGCAGCATCTTTTAACGGGGGCATCCCAGAAGGCACAAACACGACCTGGGCAAGGCCCAGTTGTTGCATGACCTCTTGGGCTGCAATAAGGTGGCCATGATGTATCGGGTCGAAAGTACCGCCCATAATGCCAATTTTCTTCATCCAGTCACCTCAATATCTGATTATATCAATCAAAAAATGGTCTTTGCGTGATTTACCAACGACCTCTGCAATCTGTATGCGACCATATTTGCGTAGGGTCAGCATGTCGCCTTCCTTCACAACCTTTGCAGGCGAACTCGTCTCGTGCCAATTAATAAAGGCTTTTCCGGACTTCACAAGCGAAGCGGCGTCGCTTCTAGACAACTTAAAAGTCGCTGCTAGTATATTGTCCAGGCGCATCGAAGCACAAATCAATCTATCTTTCACACGATTGTCAAGACCAAAGAAATGTGCATCGTCTTGCAATACACTGGTCGAAACCGCCGTTCTACCGACTTTGTGAAGTCCAGATAACAGGAAGTCCATTATGCGAGTCTCGGCCATAATCACAGCAGAAGCAGGCAGCATCACAATATCACCAATGACACTCCTGTCCAAGCCAAGACCCAGTATGGAACCCAAGAAATCGCTATGGGTCGGACTTGCATGCTTGATTTCGTATTCTACCAGAATTTTAGAGATTGGAAAGCCAAGGAAATCAATGTTTTCAGGCGCAAACCCAAGCATTTTACGTTCTGCATCGTCATATCCGCCATCAACATTCACTACAATACCATATCTATCTAATCCAGTCAAGTTAGCAAGTGCATATTGGCAACGTACAGGGTCCAAAAATTCCGTAAATTTAGGCATCTCGCTTTCAAGACACAAATAAACCTGATCCAATACCTTCGCAAAAGAGTAGTCTGAATCAGATTTATGCATTTTGTCTAAATAGCGTGATAATTCGTGCAGTTTTTTGGACATATCACATGGAGCGCAGGAAATTGACCAGCACAGTTGTTATTATCTGTATTGCAAGAAACGCCAACATAGGGGAAAAGTCCAGCATCATACCGGGCCCGCCCAGCGGTGAGCGTTGTATCAGCCGCCTTATAGGGCCTACAATAGGCTCTGTAAAGGCAGAAAGAATTCTAAAGATGGTGCCCATTATGCCATCTGGATTAAAAGGAATCCATGACATTATAATGCGCGCCATTAAGATAATAACAAAAAACTGCCTAAACATAAGCAAAGCGTCAGCCAATATAAAATTCACAGCACATCCCCCCATTTCAGGGCAATCAAGCTAGCGAGCGCCAAAGGCGGTTTTGAAGGAAGAAAAAATCCCTTGATCCTTTAGATGCTGCTTTGCCTGGTCAGAAACATTAACATTTTCCGGCGTTACAATAAAAATGCGGCTTGTAATTTCCTGTATATCTCCGCTGACGCAATATACCACACCCGCAAGAAAGTCCATAATGCGTTGAGCTTCCTTTACATCCACATTTTCCATGTTCACAATTACAGGCTTGCGCTTTTTTAGCTGGTCGCAAACGGCCAGGCCGTCTTCAAAAACCAATGGCTCAGAAATGATGATGTCAAGCTCCAAAGATGTAGGCGTAGCAGATGGGATAGTGTAAACCTTATCCCTTTCGCTAGGCTTTGGAGCCGCAGCACGATTTGCAATTTCTACAGTATCGCCCCGGTTTTCTTCGCGTCTAAAATTGGTAGTACGGGCTCGGTCGCTCTCGCGTGCGGGACGGCGGTCATTGATATATGTGACAGCATCATCCCTATGTCCGCGCGGGTACCTATCGTACTTGTCATGTCTTTCGTACCTGCCGTAATCTTCCATTTCCATTTCGTCTGAATATAAATGGTCTTCATCATCCCTATAACCACTTTGAAAGACGAAATTTCTTACAGAATTAAGTAATCCCATGGTTTCCTCCTTGAAAGCCTCTTACGTGTATTTGAATTATGTAAGTAACTACCAGATTGTTAAAAAAGAGAGTATTAACATTATGCCTTTTTTCATTTCATTTGTCAACAGTAATTTTGTCAATATGTGAAGTTTGTCCAAATTTTCTTCCGGCAAGATGCACAACTTTTCACGATATCTACAGGTTTTTCCGACTAATGCAACAGTAGTCTGTCACCAACGGCGCGGGCGTCTGCTACAATCCTGTCGAAAAGGCGTAAATTGGGGTTATTCGCGGGGTCTAAAATTATATAATCGGCATTTTTTGCAAAAAATCCTTCTGTTGAGACCTCACGGAACTGTGTCGCACCTATATTTGTTACAAAAACGCCTGATACCGTGTCGATGGTTTCCAGCAAAAACCGCTCCTCGGGTCTTGCTAGCACATCTCCAGCACGCAAATTTCCGCCGCCTTCTTCCATTTGAAATGTCAATCCATTGTTACTAAACCTACCAAATATTGGCTGTGTCACAATACTGCCATCAATACTCACATCCACCGCCCAGCCCGAACCTTCTACAAATACAAAATGTGAAGGAATCAAATTACTATCATCAGCTTCTATTTCAAATAATTCTTGCTGCAATATTAGCGTATCACCAACACGAAGGCCACTGTTGTCTGCCATGATGAAGAACCGCTGTCCGTCTGCACTAAAGCTGCCCGAAACAGATTCGGTCACAATTCTGTCGCCGGCTATCAGATTTACAGCCCATACATTGTTTTCAATGAAGACATATTCAGCAGGCACAGGAAAGCGACTGCGTTCCACAATGGCATCATGCGGGATTTTGAAACCCTCTTGGGCATCACGTGCGAGCCGAAAAATGATGTTTCGACGGTCTATAAAACGCATGAGATCGTTGTTTGTACGAAAAACTACATATACCTCGCCCTGCACAGCCTCTGCAATGCTGTGGACTTGTGCAACTAAAGGTATGATGGCCAGGCCATCTTCTATATACAGTGTCACAGTAGTATTCCTCGACCAACTTTCAGTATAGTCGCTGTGGACAAACGCAGCGATAAACCAGTCATTTGTGCGCACAATGCGAAATAGAGCGTCTCCCGCTTCCACTTCCGGGCTATAAAACACCGGCGACTGCATCGCACCTTGAATGGTTTCTCTCGATATATTTGCTAAATTTGATACTGTTAGTTGCTCTTCAAGGCCATCCACCATATTGGAAAAAATACCGGATGATACTGCTGCAACCTCGCTGATAGCCTGCGTCATACCCGCAAGTGCACGCTCACGAGCAGATGCATAGTCCATCATCGCAATTTCGTCAGTAAAATAAAGCATATTGCGGTTTTGCATACTTTGCCTAGCCGCATCGCCCAAAGCAAAAATGCCGCCAACATCTCCCGCCGCAATGCCAAAGGCAGCATTGTCGATATATTGCATAATTGCAAGGTTTCGCATCGCAATTTCTTCTTCATTTATCGCCACACCAGTGCGTTGTCTTTGGGCATTTACGGCATCTTGGTCAATACTTGCGAGGTTTGCACGATAATTCGCTACTAAGCCAGCATCCTGGATGCTCGCCACAACACGCCCAGCACGAACACGCTCGTGATTCTCCACATGAAACATTAGTGAACCTGCATCCGATGCGCGATACACGACCTCATCACGGATGATGATACCGTCAAAGGCCATAGGCTGAGAAACTGCCCCCATTTCAACGCGCATTTGTGATACTTCTGGACGTTGCGCATTTGTGTAAAAGTATCCAATTATGTATGCAATTACCAGCAAGAATACAAAGCCAAAAAAAGCCTCAATGCGAAGCTTTCGTCTCGGAAAACGCCTGGAATGAGCGCTCGTATGAGGTTTTCTGCGGCTTGGCACATGGTCTCTAGGTGCATCACGATGCCTCACATCTCTGTAGGGGCTTCTGCGCATGGTCTCACCTCAATTACAGCCATGGCGGTAGCATACTCCTTGCCATGGGAAATACTTACAAATATATTAGAATTTATGGGCATACTTATAGATTCTGCCAGACGCACAAAAGGTTTTCCCAGCTCATCATGACATATCTCAATGTCGCGAGGTGCAAATCCACGAAAGCCCGTCCCAAGGGCCTTTACAACTGATTCTTTTGCTGCAAAATATCCCGCAAAATTCTCAGCTGATGTTACACCGCCTGCATTGCACCTGTCAATTTCAGATTGCGTAAAACATTTAGCCAAGAACGCGCGACTTTGCGCGGCCTTGGCAATTCGCGATATTTCAACGATATCGTTGCCAATTCCATAAATCATTGCATCTTTGTCCTCATTATATCAAAGGCCGAAACTGGCTCCTTCACCCTTATTTTCAACAACTGCTGGGCATGGCGTGCAACTTCAACCACATTGCCGTCAATATCATGTATTTCTATTATTTCCTGGGAAAATGGTTCACCGCTGGTTCGTAAAAATTCAACGGTATCGCCAATTGCAAACTTATTACGCTGCTCTATAGTAGCAATCTCGCTTACTGCGTCATATTCCTTCACAATACCCACAAAATCATAGGTTTTGCTGTGCTTTCCATAAAATGCCTGCGAATCTCCTCCGGGCCTATCCAAATAAAATCCTGTGGAAAAATCACGATTAGCGGATTTTTGCAAATCAGACATATACTGCGATATTTTCGACCTATATAGCTCGGCATCTACAAAGAAATCATCAATCGCGGTACGATAAGCTGAAACTGTCGCAGCCACATAATGCGGCGTTTTCATACGTCCCTCAATTTTAAAACTGGTTATACCCGCCGCCAGCATTTCAGGCAGATGTGCAATCATACACAGGTCTTTGGAGCTAAGAATGTGGCTACCGCGCCCATCGGCCTCCGCAATTGGAAAGTACTCGCCGGGGCGTTGCTCCTCAACCAGGGCATATTTAAAGCGACAATTGTTCGCGCACTCGCCTTTGTTAGCATCACGGTCATTCATATATGCCGAAAGGAAGCAGCGGCCGCTGTAAGCCATGCAGACCGCACCATGTACGAAGGTTTCCAGGGCAATTGCACCATCAACCTTGCGGTGAATCTCTCCAATTTCTGCCAAAGACAGTTCGCGGGCCAAAATGACACGGGATGCGCCCTGGCTGGCCCAAAACAATGCAGTAGCATAATTGGTAACATTCGCTTGGGTACTTACATGTATTTCCATATCGGGCACAGCTTGACGTGCCAATGAAAAAACGCCAGGATCACTGATTATCAGCGCATCGGCGCCCATTTTCTGCACTTGGCGAAAATAATCGGTCATGCCGCCCAAGTCCGCATTATGCGCGAAAATATTTGCCGTGATATAGACTTTAACGTCGCGTTCGTGTGCATATTCTATTGCTCGTGCCATCTGCACTTCATCAAAATTCCGTGCGGCGGCACGCAGACCAAAGGCCGTACCACCCATATAGATAGCATTAGCGCCAAAAGCCACGGCAACTTGTAACCTCTCAAAATCGCCGGCAGGGGCTAACAGTTCAGGGGTTATTACTTCAACTTTATCCAAGTGTATCATTCCTTTGCAACTAGCAGTAGGCCATCGCCAATGGGTAAAACGCTTGAATAACAGCCAACCAGCGCCATTGCCGCCGCCAAAAATTCTCGCATATTTTTATATGTGGTGCGCTGTCTCTTCGTAATCTCGGCCCAATCCAACGCGATATCGCCGTTTTGCAACACATCGTCCGCCGTCAACAGGCCGCCTGGTGCCAACATTTCTAAGCAATACGGCAAAAATCGCAAATACTGCCCTTTTCCGGCATCCATAAATATAAAATCAAATCTCGCACCATCACCAGCCAGTCTCGGCAATGCAACAGACGCACATTCTTCAATAATGCTTATCCTATCAATAATACCAAGTCTAGTAAAATTTTCCTTAGCACGATTTATCATGTATTCATAGCGGTCAATGGTTGTTACTTTGCCACTTGCTGGCAGAAATTCTGTAAACAGTGCAGCAGAAAAGCCCACAGCGCAGCCAATTTCTAATATATTGCATGGTCGTTTCGCTACCAGCAAAGCAGACAGAAAATTGGCTACATCCCGCGATATTATGGGCAATCCCTCATCATAAGCGGCCTGCTGGAATTCTCCTAACCGCCCGGGTACCAGCGGTGCCAAGCCATCCAAATATCCTGCCAATCTCTCATCAATCGTCTTCATTTTCGTCATCACCCGTGCTGTCAAAACTGTATCGTTGTTGCGCTGCTAGATAAGCTTCGCGGTCAGTTGTAAAATAATGGCTTCGTGTTTCAGCATTGTTAATAACCTTAAACAGATAGTCTACATTGGCCGGAAATAGTGCGGCATTAATTGCATTAAGGCCAGGATTTGCAATAGGGCCAATAGGCAAGCCATTTTGATTAAATGTATTATACGGTGAGTTAACTTGAAAATCTGATGCAGTTAACATATCGGCGCGCGTATTCGTAGCATATACAACCGTACTAACCATTTCTAGCGGCATACCTTGGCGCAGTCTATTGTAAATTATAGCCGCAACCGCGGGTCTCTCACTTTGCACCACAGCTTCGCGCTCTACAATTGAAGCAATTGTAACAATATCTGCAATTGTCAGTTCCATTTCCATAATTTCTGAAAGCTCTTCTATGCGCATCCACATTTCGCCAGTGAAAATTTCGTCAAACCGGGCTAGCATACGCGCTATTAGGTCACGTGGTGCAGGGTTTTGTGGCAGGTCATATGTATCCGGAAAGAGGAAGCCTTCAAGGCGATTTGGCCTCTCCCCTACATAGCGAAGAAAGGTATTGCCAAACTGCCCCTCTTCTAACTCATGAACAAATTCTTCGGCTGTAAAATGCTCCAAGGTTGCCGCCAAATCGGCAGTTTGCCAATTGGTAAGACCTTCCATCACCACAATACGCGTGCCATCTGCTTGCAGTCCTTCCGGAATCCGTTGCAAAATATGCATGATGGTGGATTCGCTCATACCGGAATTGAGTTCAAAAGACAACCCTGTCAAAAAATGGTTTACAGAGCCATTAAGTACCGCATTAAGATGAAAGAGCCATTCGTTGCTAATCAATCCGGCTTCACGCAAAATACCTGCAATCTCCAGTCCGCCAGCACCTTCGGGAATCTCTACTGTCACATATTGCTCAATGCGATATTCTTCCTCTCCTTCGAGAAAAATCGTCTGACCATACTCGAAAGCCCAAACTGTGACGGTGTACGCAACAACAATCAAAGCTACAGCCAGCGCAAGATTAAAGAGGCTGCCGAAAATATAATTGACAACATTTAAAACTTTTTTTAACACAAAATCACCCACCAGGTAGGCGACCAAAGGCCGCCTATACTAAATTTCTACAATAACAGGCAGTATCATCGGGCTGCGCTTGGTCTTGTTCCACATATACTCGCGCAGTTCATCACGTATTGTGTTTTTGATACGAAGCCAGTCATATTTATTTTCACGCTCGCATTTGTAGAAAGATTTCTTAACAATCTCACGTGCATCTTCAATCAAATCCTCACTCTCGCGTACATACACAAAACCGCGCGAAATGATGTCCGGTCCAGAAAGGAGCTCGCCTGTGGCAGCCTCGTAGGTCACAACCACTACAATCAAGCCGTCTTGTGACAAGTGGCGACGGTCGCGAAGAACAATATTGCCCACATCGCCCACACCAAGGCCATCCACAAATATCTGTCCGCTTTGTACATTACCATTAAGTTTTGCACCTTGCCCATTTATTTCCAGTATCTCACCAAGGCCCATCACAAAAACATTATCTTTTTTCATGCCCATATCCACAGCCAGTTCCTTATGCATTTTAAGATGGCGATATTCACCATGCACAGGCATAAAATACTTTGGTTGCACCAGAGCGTGCATAATCTTCAGTTCTTCGCGCTTAGCATGACCAGAAACATGAACATTCATCAGGTCTTCGTAAATTACATCGGCACCTTTTTTGAACAGCTCGTCCACAACCTTGCCAACAGCCCGCTCGTTGCCCGGAATTGACGACGCAGAAATAACCACCTTATCACCAGGCTTTATCGCAACTTGCTTATGTCCGGACAATGCCATGCGCGACAGCGCGCTCATAGGCTCGCCCTGGGAACCGGTCGTAACAATGGTTATCTGGTTGTCCTGGAAATTATTAATCTCTGATGGCTCTATCATCACATGTTTCGGCACCTTAATATAGCCCAGCTCTTGTGCCAAGCCAACAGTATTGACCATGCTGCGCCCAATTATAGCTACCTTACGCTTGTGTTTGACAGCAGAATTTATAACCTGCTGTATGCGGTGAATATTGGAAGAAAATGTCGCCACCAATATCCTATTTTTTGAACAATTGTCAAATATCTGGTCAAATATCTCGCCTACGCTGCGCTCACTCATTGTAAATCCTGGCACTTCAACATTCGTAGAATCGCACAAAAGCAAATCTACGCCTTTTTTGCCCAGTTCCGCAAAGCGTTGCAGGTCTATGTGCCCGCCATCTACAGGCGTATGGTCAATTTTAAAATCACCGGTGTGTATCACCGTGGCATTAGGCGTTTTGATACACAATCCCACAGAATCAGCAATGCTATGTGTTACTGCAATGAATTCTACGCTAAAAGCACCAATTTTAACAGTGTCGCCGGCTTTAACGCAATGTGTTTCTACATTATCAAGACGATGCTCTTTAAATTTGATATCCAAAAGCCCCAATGTCAGGCGCGTGCCGTATATAGGGCATTGTATGTCGCGCAAAAAATAAGGCAGACTTCCTATGTGGTCCTCGTGGCCGTGCGTCATCACAACCGCCCTAATTCTCTTCTTGTTGTTTACAAGATATGAAAAATCGGGTATAACAAGGTCTATGCCCAGCATATCATCAGCAGGGAATGCAATACCGCAATCCACCACAATGATGTCCTGGCCATATTCAAAAACCGTGATGTTTTTTCCAATTTCTTGTAGTCCGCCCAAGGAAAAAACCCTCAACTTATTATTCTTTTTTGAAGCCAAAAAAATCTCACTCTCCTATTCTAAATCTACGAATACTACTGAATGTCGATATCAAATTCAGCCATCCTGGCCTTCAGCATATCTTCCAAATCATTGTATTCCTCTTCGTTTATCTCTTCGTACACAAATTCTTCCTCATCGTCGCCAATTTGTTTGAAGATTGCGGCTTCGGCCTCGTCTTCGTCAGCATCTTCGGCCTTTACCATAATTAGATAATTCGTCATATTATGCATAAATTCATCAATGACCATAAACTCAACTTCGTTGCCGTCTTCATCGGTCATTATGATTGTCTCCATCTCTTCTTCGTCCACGTCAAATCCTGATTCAAAATCATCAAAATCTTTTTCGTCAAAATCCATATTCTTCTCCTTGTTAGTATTTCTCGTTTTGAGATCTAAGTAATCTTGCAAAATAATGGCTGCTGCCAGTTTATCAACATTTTCCTTGCGCTTGGTCCCGCGCAAATCCACCTCGCTAAAAATCTGCACAGCTCTGCTTGTTGTCAATCTCTCGTCAAACAGTTCGATAGTAACAGAGGGTAAGGCCGCTTCCAGCTTGACTTTGAAGGACAGTACCTTCTTGCAATTTTCACCTTCGGTGTTATTCATATTTTTCGGATATCCCAGTACTATTGTACGAACATCATGCTCCTTGACAATATCTGTAATTGCCGCAATGCTCGCCATCAGATCTATTGGGTTTTTGCGTACAATAGTTGTTAAGCTGCGAGATGTCCAGCCTAGCGGGTCTGATATAGCTACGCCGATACGTACATCGCCGTAGTCCAAGGCTAGTATCCTCATCGCGAATTATTCTCTAGATAAAATTTGATGATTTCTTCCAAAAGCTCATCACGCTCCAAGCGACCAATGAGACTTCGAGCATTCCTGTGTGCCGTAATATACGTGGGGTCGCCAGAAAGGATATATCCAACAATTTGAATTACGGGGTCATATCCTTTGTCCAGCAGGGCATCATTAACCTCAAGCAAAATGTCCCTGGCAGAACGCCTGGTTTCTTTGCCTAAAGAGCTGAATTTCTGCGTTTGTGACAGATTTCTTGAAAAATCATGTGGCTTCATTATAACCTCCGCGCATACGCTAAGTTCTGTGACTTTCATGCAACTTAATTACCATGATAATACATTTTAAACAATTTTGCAATATTTGCAACAAAAATTTAATTTTATTGTAACACTCCAAAGAATGTATCACCATGATTGATATTTAGTTTTACATCTACAATGCGGCCTTCAAAACCGTCTGCGCCTTCAAAATGTACCGTTAAATAATTTGTCGTTTTGCCCTCATAAACACCCATCACATTGCGGCTTTCCACCAGCACAGGCATGGTACGGCCTGTATATTTCTCGTTATGAGAATTTTTAAGCTCGTCTCCCAACTTTATCAACTCTTTTACGCGTTGATTTTTCACAGATGAAGGCAATTGGCCGGGTAATTTTGCTGCCGCAGTGCCCTCTCTAGCAGAATATGGAAATACATGTAGAGCCGCTAACTCAAGACTTGCGATAAAATCCATTGTCTTGCGGTGCCACTTCTCGCTCTCACCTGGAAACCCAGCTATTACGTCTGTTGTAATACTGGCATTTGGCATAATTTTTCGCAAGGCAGCCACGGCCTCAGCATATTGTACCGTGGTATATTTGCGGCCCATAGCCTTCAAAACCGTATCACTGCCTGATTGCAGCGAAAGGTGCAAATGGTCACAAAATTTAGGTTGATTGGCAGCAAAGTTCAAAAATTCAGGGGTTATAACATTCGGTTCAACCGATGACAGCCGAACTCGCTCTATTTCATCTATTGCACATATATGGTTCAACACAGTCAATAAATCACAGTCATGTAAATCTTTCCCATATGATGCCACACAAATACCCGCCACTACAATTTCTTTGTGACCCATTTTCGCATAACCACGAGCCTGCATCAGCACGTCGTCTACCGGCCTGCTGCGTGATTTTCCACGTACATGTGGTATGATACAATAAGCACAAAAATTGTCGCAGCCGTCTTGTATCTTTAAAAAAGCACGAGTTCTATCGTTGACTATATTGGCAATATCAACTGTTTGAAAGTCATCAAGTGTGCCCAGCACAATGTCTGCACCAATCTCCTTAAACTTAGCGGAATTAGCTTGACAAGCGCAGCCAACAGCCATCACCTTGCCACAGCGAGCCTTCGCCTGGCGCACTGCCTGGCGCGACTTTTTTTCCGCCGCATTGGTCACGCAGCAAGTGTTAACGACACAAATATCAGCTTCATCGGCATTGCCCACAATATGATACCCTTCACTAACAAATTTTGCCAACAAAGTTTGTGTATCATGCAGATTTACTTTGCAACCCAGGGTAGTAGCCGCAACTTTTTTTGCCATATCACAACGCTCCGGAAGTAGGTATAACGAATAGTATCAAAAATAAAATCGCAATCGCAATCGCACCCATAAGTGCAAATACACGCTTAGCCATTGTTTTCCTCCAATAAATCAGGTCGCTTGCGCCTTGTGGCTTCCAGTGCCTTTTCGCGCCGCCATTTTTCAATTTCACCGTGATTGCCAGACAACAAAATCTCCGGCACATCACGTCCCATAAATGTGCGCGGTCGAGTAAACTGTGGGTATTCCAAAAGACCATCCGAAAAACTTTCGTCAGTAAGAGATTCCGCCTTAATGACACCAGGTATAAGCCGCCCTACGGCGTCAATCAACGCCATTGCAGCAATTTCGCCTCCCGTTAGCACAAAATCCCCCAATGAGATCTCATCGGTAACAATTTCGTCGATAATACGCTGGTCAATACCTTCATAATGACCGCATAGTAGTACCAACTCAGATTCTTTGGATAATTCGGTCGCCAAAGTCTGATTCAACGGCCTACCCTGCGGCGAAAGATATACAACATGTGCCGAGCCAGAGTTTAGGGATTTATAAGCATCATAAATAGGCTGTGCCATCATCACCATACCTGCGCCGCCGCCAAAAGGATATCCATCGGTTTGACCGCGTTCATTGATGGCAAAATCTCTTATGTTTACAGCATTTATGATAATTTTACCATCGTCCACGCCGCGCTTTATCATAGAATGTATCATGCCGTCAAAAACTTCAGGAAATAGTGTTAAAACGTGGAATGTCATGGTCGCAACCCCTCCATGAGACGGACAATCATATACTTTTCCTCAATATTAACCGTGAGTATACAATCAGATATAGCAGGAATTAATAAGTCTTTGCCATCCATGCAACGAATCACATAAACATCATTGGCTCCGGTAAAAATAACATCGCGCAAGACGCCCAGGTTTCCACCATCTTCAGTGCTAACAGAAATACCCAGAAGGTCGCGGAGATAGTACTCGTTTTCCGCTAACGGCAGAGCATTAGCGCGGTCAATAATAATAACACCGCCACGAAGCGCATTTGCTGCGTCCATATCGTCAATCCCGTCAAGCTTGAGCATCACAAGGTTCCGATGATAGCGCACATTTTTGACAGCTTTCTCAATAAGCGCACCATTTAACATTATGCTTACGGTTTTCAAGAGTCCAAACCGTTTTGCGTCGTCCGTAGTTGGATAGATTTTAAGCTCTCCATTTACACCTACAGTATTAACGATTTTACCAATCTCAAAATATTCATTCATTTCTTCACGCACAAAAGGGGCAAAGCCCCTATTTTCCTCAGTTTATTGTTGAACTATTTCAACAGAAACATGTTTGTCATTATGAATTGCGGCGGCGCGAACCACAGTGCGAATAGCTTTGGCAATTTTTCCTTGCTTACCAATAACCTTGCCCATATCAACTTGCGCTACACGTAGCTCAAGCACCACGCCTTTATCAGCAGGCAATTCCATCACAGAAACAGCCTCTGGGTGGTCTACCAGTTTTTTTGCAATAACCTCTAGCAATTCCTTCATTATTAGGCACCTCTTTCTGCTAAATTGCGCCCGCTTTCTTCAAAATGCCACGCACAGTATCAGTTGGTTGTGCGCCGTTGCCAATCCATTTTTTGGCGGCTTCGGCATCCACTTTGATGACAGCCGGGTCTTTTGTGGGATCATAGTATCCAATTTCTTGGATGGTTTTGCCGTCGCGCGCTACACGAGAATCCGCCACAACAATACGATAGAAAGGGTTTTTCTTTGCACCCATTCTCTTCAGCCTAATTTTTACCATTTTCGTTTCCTCCAATTGTGTTTTGGTAATATTTACATAAAGGGAAGGCCGCCAAAAGCTTGCTTGCCGCGCCTTTTACCCGATTTGCCCATCTCTGCAAATTGCTTCATCATTTTTTTCATTTCTTCAAATTGTTTTAATAATCTATTAACTTCCTGTATATTTCGACCACTGCCATCAGCAATGCGCCGCTTGCGCGAGGCGTTCAAAAGAGTGGGATTTTGGCGCTCCTTGGGCGTCATAGACTGTATAATAGCCTCAACATGACCCATAGCCTTTTCGTCGATATCGCTTTCGTCTATTTTCAAATCACCGGCACCGGGCAGCATGCCCAGAATATTTTTCAAGGGCCCCATTTTCTTAACCTGTTGCATCTGCGTCAAAAAATCATCCAGCGTAAACTCATTCTTGCGCAATTTGCGTTCCAGCTCAAGGGCTTCGTCCTCATCAAAAGCTTGCTGCGCCTTGTCAATGATTGTAAGGACATCTCCCATACCCAAAATGCGGCTGGCCATGCGGTCTGGATAGAAAGGCTCTAAATCATCGACTTTTTCGCCCATGCCAACGAATTTTATGGGTTTACCCGTAATTTTTCGCACGGATAGCGCCGCGCCGCCGCGCGTATCGCCGTCAAGTTTCGTGATTACAATGCCATCAATGCCAATTTTTTCGCTGAAATTTTCTGCCACATTCACAGCATCCTGACCTGTCATAGCATCTACAACTAGCAGTATCTCTTGCGGCCGTACAGCGGATTTAATTTCGGCAAGTTCACCCATCAATTCATCATCAATATGAAGTCTACCAGCAGTATCAATTATGACTACATCATTACCATGACTGCGGGCATATTCAATCGCTTCTAAGGCGGTCTGTTCAGGGCTTTGAGCGCCCTTCTCGAATACAGGTATATTGAGATTGGCTGCAACAACTTGCAGCTGCTTGATAGCCGCCGGGCGATAGATATCACAAGCTACCAATAACGGCGCTTTACCTTGCTTGCGTAGTTGTGACGCAATTTTGCCACTTGTAGTTGTTTTGCCGCTGCCTTGCAAGCCAACCATCATAAAAACCGTCGGTGAATTTCCAGAAAAAGTGAGTTTACTGTTAGTGCTTCCCATCAAGGCAGTCATCTCGTCATTTACAATTTTAATGACGGATTGACCGGGATTAAGCCCACGCAAAACTTCGTCACCAACAGCCTTTTCAGTCACAGTCGCTACGAATTCCTTAACTATTTTGAAATTTACATCGGCCTCAAGTAAAGCAAGGCGAACCTCACGCATAGCCGCCTTGACATCTTTTTCAGATAACATCCCTTTGCCGCGTAGTTGCTTAAAAACAGCGGTAAGTTTGTTTGATAGGCTTTCAAAAGCCATGGTTTCACCTCGTCAAATCATCCAATTCAGTTAATATCCGGATGCCATCAATATAGTTTCCTACTTCAAGTGCATTGCGCAATCTAGCAAAACAATCCTGCGTACAGGTATGTTTTTCGACAAGCTTCAACACATTTTCAAAGTTATCAAAACTCTTTTGTGATTGCTTCAGCGAAAAATTTACCGCCTGACGACTAATGTCAAATCTATCGCCAATTTCAGCCAAAGACATGTCTTCACAGTAATACATATGGTAAATATCCTTTTGTCGCTGGGTTAATAGCTCACCATAATAGTCTAGCAAAAGTGTGTTTCGCAAAACATTATCCATGGCACACCTATATGAGTTTCAACTCTGTCAAGTAAAATTACTTAACACCTATTCTACACCTATTTTACGCCCTTGTCAATACCTTAGTTTAATTTTTTCAAATGGAAGCGGTATAATTCGTCCCAGGCCTGGTCTTGCGGCATTTTCCACCACTATCGCCGATGTAGGCGATTAAATGCTAACAACCACCGTCGGAACTCTCTGTCTCATTCTATCTCCTTAATTGCAACGGAGGGGCTCACATCATGTCAAGGCCGCTTATCCCACAGCTTCCAGTTTATAATACGATATGCTTGAATAATCAAAATATATCACGGCCGCATCACATTCCGACCCTGCATCATCTCCGCAATAACGTACATATTTGTAATTTCTCCTATTACAAGTCTTTTCTCGCAATCAAAATGAGTCAAGCACAGTCCGCAAAATAATATCTGCACGTCCGATTCGGCGAGCATGTGTAAATCTCCCAGTACAGGTGAGTCGTCAACAACTAGAAGCAAGCCACTATTATACAATACAACTACATGTGGCAATACATTGTCCCATCACATCACTAGAAATCACAACAATACTGGCCTCGTTGCCATATGCATAGCGTATTCAGTCGCTTTGCTTGTGTCCACGATGACAGCAAAATATACATCACGCGTGACACTCATTACTCCTAGTTAATCTCAATATTAACCTGTCTTCTTTCGACAACCCGTGCAATAATCGCTGCGCCATAGCCCTTCGCCACCAGTTCGTCTACAAGAGCTGGTGCATCCATCGAATTAAGGCTAATCAGCAGGCCACCGGATGTTTGCGGGTCCATAAAAATTTCCTGCATTGGCTGCGATATCCGCTCAAGCCCATCGACCTTATTTACTAAAAACTGTCTATTTTTCACGCCTGCCGATGTGACCATAAACTGCTCCGCAAGACCATATGCCTCGCTAATATATAGCACAGAGCCACTATCCACCTCAATTGAATATCCATCATTCACCATCTCGTTAAGATGTCCCAAAAATCCAAACCCCGTCACATCTGTAACGGCAGAAATATCGTATTTCCGCGCGGCATCAAGCGCGTGTTGGTTTAGCATTGTCATAGAAGCGATGGCCTCGCTATATGCCACCGCACTAGCCTCGCCGCCGCCATGTGCTGCTGCTATGATGCCTACGCCAAGTGGCTTTGTAAGAACAATAGCATCACCAATTTTGCAAGTATTGTTATGTAGAATTTTTTTGGGATGCACAATTCCGGTCACTGAAAGTCCGTATTTTATAGACGTATCAGCAATCGAGTGTCCGCCGCACAGCACGGCTCCAGCCTCTGCCACTTTGTCCGCACCACCTGCGAGAATCGCAGCCAGAATATCGGGGTTTTCATTTTCAGGGAAAGCCACGATATTCAGTGCGACCTTGGGCACGCCGCCCATCGCCGCCACATCACTAAGTGCATTGGCTGCCGCTATCTGGCCGAAAATATAGGGGTCGTCCACCATGGGCGGAAAAAAATCCAGGGTTTGGATAATAGCCAGCTCATCCGTCAATTTATACACCGCGCCATCATCACTTGTGTCAAAGCCAACCAGCAGATTTTTGTCAAAAAATGGTGGGATACTTCCCAAAGCACGTTCCAGCAGACCTGCCGGAAGTTTCGCGCTTCAGCCGCCGCAGAAAATTTTGTTGCTTCCCATGATGTCACCTCCTTATGAAACGGGCGGCCAAAGGCCGCCCCTGCAAAATGGCCAAGATATCAGCCTTGATTTTTATTTGGCGGGAATATGTGGGAATCGAACCCACCCAGGCGGCTTCTAACCGCCGACACAGGTTTTGAAGACCAGGGGGCACACCAGCACCCATCTACTCCCAAGGATATTTTACTACAAATTCGGCTCAATTTCAAGGGGAAATTTCTTTAGAAAGCAAATAACCATGTGAAGCTTGTGATGAAACATTACAAACACAACACAAATCCACATAAACACAGACAACGGTAAAAGTTCTGTGAGCTGCGATGTGAAAGCCGCTACAGCAATCACAATGGATACCCCTAATACGATAACCAGATAACCCACATTGAAATACAGCTGTTTTCGCGTCTTGTCCGGCAGTTCGATAACCATTAGCGGCGAGGGCTTTATTTCGGCTATGGTTAGTTTCTTTGCTTTAAAAATACGCTGTGCAATAAGAGCGATTACCCCGCATATTGTACCGATAGCGATTGGGATAATTAAGAAGAATGCTCTCGGCTCAGCGGGTATCCCTCGCATTATTACAGGCATTATTAAACCCAGGGCAAACGCCAACACAATAAGCGACCACCATTTCATTGGCTCTATATCCCGGTAGAAGGCGTTTGTGTCAAAATTGTAGTATACCTGCACTTTGCCTTCCCAGTATAAAGGAACGAGTTTTTTGCTCATATTTTGCCCCCTATATTACGATTTTCTGTATTTTCGGCGCGATTTCATCAGGAAATTTTTTAGAGCCTGTTTAGTATCTCGCTTTCGGCAGGTTTTCGAGGCAATTTTTCGCTTTTGCAAGGAAGTGAAAATCGCCGTGTGCCCAGAGGCACACAAGATTGAGCTGACGCATCAAAACGGAAAATTAACCGAAAAGATGTCGGAATGGAGATATTAAACAGGCTCAAAGGAAACGAATGACCTTGAACGGCTTGTAAAATAACAGCGTGCCAAGCGTGCCAAGCCACGTAAGTGCAACAATCATCAAAAATATGTTTCTGCGTAAGCTTTTGCGAGTATCGGACCGCAAGACACCAAGCTGTTCTTGCATAAATTCCCACCCTACCACTGATGGACGACTGATGTGGAAAATATATAACAGAATGACCAAGATTGTAGCGAATAGTAAGGCCGCAGCAATTGAAATATGAATTGATAGGTTGGATATTACAGGCCGAATGAAGGCCGTAGACACGCCCACAACAATTGACGGACACCACTTTGCGGGCCATTTGTCAATATAAAAAGTTTCATTATCAAAATCATAATACGCATACATTTTGTCTTGAACGTACAGCGGCACAAAATTCCTAGTCATCATTCACCACCCTTCTCTTAAAAATATGGTTCACTTGGATTGTTATTTTTTGTGTGCTTTTCGCTCAAAATCGGCTTGCGCACATTGTCCAGCGTGTTTTGCAGGACGATAACACTATCTAGCCAATCCTGCCTATGGTCGCGGTTTCTGTCAGCAATTACATAAGGCTCTCCGCATACTACACGCAAACTTCCACCAATTTCTGGATATTCTGTAAAGATATTTACAACATTAACCTTGGCCGCAAATGCCATCTTGGCAAAGCCAGGGTTCACGCGCTCCGCGCTGTTTTTGTTGATATCAGAAATTGTGCCCTGCGGAAAAATTAGCAAATGATGCCCCTTGTTGGCATCTTTGAGGTATTTTAACGCGCCGATAGTTACATTATAGTTATGTTGCCTTGCAGAGGCTTTTGCGGCTTCGTCCATGGCCTCAATATCGCCATCCCTGTAGATGCCAACAATATCGTAATGCAGGCGCAGCGAACCCATAAGCTCTTCATTGGTAGCCCAGCCAATTTTGGAGATTATACGTATTCCGGGACATAACAGGCCCAAAATCACGGCATCAAAGTCGCTGATATGATTTGCCACCAATATATAATTACTTTTACCAAAATCCGGCAAGTTCAGGGTTTCTACGCCAAACATTTGATAAATTCCACGCTTCCATTCCGCTGTAACAAGGGGATTAAGGCCGATATGCTTGAAATATGCAAATAGCTGTTCTTTGAAAGACACGGCTTCCGGGCCACTAAAGCTCAATCTTTTGCCATAGTCGTTGTTAAGCAACATGTGCTCCACCTTTCCTGCTGTTAATTAAAAATCCAAATATCGCGCCACAAATGCCGCCTACAATATGCGTAACACGGGATATCGAATCATCAATAGTGATGCCGCTTACAACTTCGCGGCCCACATATATAGCAAAAACCACAATCAGCGTCAGCGGAATTTTCCCTTCGCGTACATTTGCGAAGCTGGCCAGTATCATAAACATAAATGCTATGCCAGATGCACCCAGCAGGGCTGTGTTGAAGAAAATAATTTGCACCAGACCTGTAATTACAGCTGTAAAAGCCATTATCTGTATCAGACGTTTTGAGCCATATTTTTCTTCCAGAATTGGGCCGACCAGCAGCAATATCATAAAATTGCCGAAGAAATGTTCGAAATTGGCATGACCAAATACATGGCCAAAGATGCGCACATATGCCAGCGGGTCGGTAAAGCTGCTGCGATATACAGCAAACAGCGCAAATGTAGACGTATGGTTTGTCATTTCACCTAGTAGCAGCACAGCAAGAGAAATTGCGGCGAATGTAAGCACCACCGGGGAGTTATATTGCACAAAATATATTTTTTTCATGATTCTACCACTCCTCTCGTGCCGCTTCGTGCGGCGTCAATATCCTTTCAAATGAGCCAAGACCGCCAAATCCCCAAAATTCATTGCCTTCAAGAAACTTTGTGTCAAATAGTCGCTGCGCTACTTCGCCGCGATGTATCTCATTAACTTCTTCGCCGTCACGCAATGTTATGATATGCATAAATTCAAAGGTTTCTGTGCAGGTCTCAAAGGTAATCTCGTCAGTTCTCTTGAATGTGCCATCAGCAAAAGCATAAATAAACCAACTATGCGACGCCCCGTGATTTCGTATAGTGCCCCGCACCCTCATGTTTTCCATATCCAGCTCCGGATTTGGAATATCAGTAAAGTTTGTGCGCGCATATGTATCGCCGCGCCTCACAAAACCATCGAATGCAACTGTACCCTGAGCACCAAAATGTCCCAGCCATACCAGCACATCGTGTTGACCATCGAAATCAATATCCGCGAAAATAATGCCGCCGGTTGCATTGCCCTGCCTGTAATAAATCTCAAAGCTGTCTATATAGCGATAAATTCCATCAACCACTTCCGAAACAAATAGCCAGGTTTCATATCCGCCAAGAAAAGGGGAATTGGGATTGTTGTACGTCACAAACAACTCATACACTCTGCCATTCCGGTCAACGCGCGTATATTCACGCAATACATCGTCCACCATGCGACTTTGCACAAAATTTGCACTCAGCACGGCCTGTTCCCAGCCTTCCGGCTCGTGTTCAACAACCGTGCTAATGTTATAGCCAACAAGCAAGGCGGCCATTGCTGCTAGTCCAAAGAAATATCCCATAGACTCAACCTCCCTGTCGTCAAAACGCAGAATTCCGCATAATTCTCAATATCTCATCCAAATTGTCGTCACCCGCTGTCATATTTTTTCTCACGAAGCCGCATTCCTCACATTTATGCAAAATCTGCTGACCCTTTTTGCTATGCGGCTCAATAGAAATTGGCCGCATCAAGCCGCGGCAATCGCAAAGTCTATCTCCAATATCTACATCCACATGCAGGGAATATAGGCAATGCGGACAATGATTGCGTATGCTTCCGTGCTGTATAGGCGATACAGTTGCACCGCAATTTATGCAGGCAAAGCCTGTGTTTTCAGTTTTTCTGCTCATCTATCCAACCTTATATATGTCCTGTCAATACTTCTTCCGTCGTGACCTATGAGTGTCAATACCAATTTATGGCCATCTTCTGAAATCGAATAACTGTAATGTCTCTCGACACCCATTGATGTAATTATTAGTTGCCCATCCCTAGTTCTCCACATAACAGAGTTAACCTCTGGCTCAACACTCCCGCTTCCATCAGCATGGAATATCCGAGCGTAATTTCCGTCAATATGATGCCAAGTTCCAGTCAATTGGGGGTCTCTGTGCGGATTCAGCAAAAGGAAGGCAACTCCAAAGATTACAAATATTGCCACCAGCATGATAGTAACTGCCTTAACACGTTTATTTTTCACCAACTCAGCCATCTCCCCTACGATGTCCTAATTGCTTCAAGTGCAGATATTTTCGTCGCACGTCTAGCCGGCAAAAATCCGGAAAATAGTCCAACTCCGCAAGAAAACCCAAAGCCCAGCGCATACAGCCAAAACGGTATCACGCTAACATCGCCCATTTCCGTCCATAGCATCATGTCCAAAAAAGGCAGGCCAACTGTGTTAAGCGCATAGGATGCGATAGCCGATAAACCTACTCCAATCAAGCCTCCAAAGGCCCCAATCATAGCAGCTTCTAACAGGAATAGGCGGCGCACATCCTTTACTGACGCACCAATTACCTTCATCACGCCGATTTCCTTTGTGCGTTCGTATATTGCCATTATCATCGTGTTTGCGATGCCAATGGCCGCCACAAAAAGCGCCACAGCCCCAACGGCGGAAAGCAGATTTTGCAATGACTGCGTGCTTTCGCGCTGTTGGTTTATCCAATACATATCGTACCACACGTCGCTAAAGCCCAGCATCTCTATATCTTCTGCCACACGTGACACATTTTCCGCGCTGTCGGCAATTACAATTAGCATCTCAAAGCCGTCCTCGTCAATATTGCGGCCCCAAAAGCCACCGCCCTGACTTACCCAAAATCGCGCCTCATCGCGCTGTATTTCAAGCACCTGCTCCAGCGGCATAAAGCTGTTTTGCTGCGATTCCCATTCTATGCCATCCAATATGCCTATACCCTCGATTATGTATGGCTGCGGGGCTGTTTGGCCTTGGCCGCCGCCAATGCTCGGCTGACCGAAATTGAAATCAAATGAAGCGCGCATGGGCATAGCCAGCACATCTATATCAGCTACCTGATCCCAATCCCATACCCAGCGGTCTCTTGGATTTCTGAACATTGTTAGGACATTAGAGCCAAAAACAATCTGCAATTCGTCATCATCCGTAAGGTTACGACCTTCGACCACATTAAGCCCAAGATACGGCATGGCGGCAGGAACAATGCCCATTACCTGCACATCGGCCACATATGGACCATTAACGAATGTCAGTCGCTGCCAGACCTGCGGCGTGGCTATTTGCACGCCGTACATATTGGTTATATGCGCCAGCATAGCCTCGTCCAACCGAGCATCACCGATACCGGGATTCCATGGTCCCCATATGGTAATGCGATTAGCGCGATGACCCATTTGCTCTATTTGTGCCTGGTGCTGCATGTTTACAGCTACGCCCAGGCTTATCATCAGCGTAATGGCGACAGAACCAATAGCCACGCCGGATACCGTTAGTATCGTGCGCAACTTGCGTTTTAACATATTGCGTAATGCCATTGTAAATATATCTATGATGTGCATGTGTCACCTCCTGGATAGCTGGCGGCAAAGTGCCGCCCCTACGAGCCAGTCTATTGATAAGGGGATATCGCATTCCAGCGTAAAGGGCACTTCAGAACTTGCATGTTTCATGATGCCTTGGATAACACTTGCCAAGGGCAAATTGCCTTGGCCAAGAGGTAAATGCAAGTCACTTTTGCCATCGTTGTCAGACAGATGCACATGCTTAATTTTTCCACCCAGGATTCTAATCCAATCATCCAATTGCCACGAAGAATAAACATGTGCATGAGCCGCATCAAAGCAGCAGGCTATTTTTGGGCTATCAATGCCGTGGATAATCTCAGCAAATACCTCGGGGTCATCATCTTCTACATTTTCCAACAGCACCGTCATTCCATCGGGGATATTATGTTCAAAATCCTTCCAAAAATCTATAGATGCCTTGATATACCATTCTCCTATACGGCCCCTTCCGTTATAAAAGGCTCTGTACGAAGAATGAAATATCAAATGATTGATACCATGAAGCGCCGCCGCCTGCACACATTGAATAAACCGCTTCTTTACCACTTCCACAATAAGCGGGTCTCCCGAAGCAAAGGCCATGTCAAAAATTGTGCCATGCATAGATACACCGACCATGCCTTTAATGCGCTCGGCAAGGAATTTATGATATTCAGATGGATTGTCCAAGGTTTCAGGGTTAGCAAAAACTTCAATTCCTAAATTGTTGCTTCGTAGAAGCTCCACTTCCGTATCAGTATGAACAGATCCGTAAATAATCATGATAACAACCCTCTCTTTTTACTATAGCGAATCTACCCTAAGAAACGGCATTGACTCAGATAATGCTTATACTCCTCGTTACTTACTATATACAGACGCTTTCAAACTAAATGACATCGGAAACAATCCATTGTTGTAGTCAAAATTATATAAGTTGCCATCTACACGCTTGCCGCCGCCCATGTCATAATAATTTTCTTGAAACTCATGGAAAAACTCAATGTGCAAGCCTGCTGATATTAGCGAGTTAAGAACGTCAGAAGTTTTATACATCCAAAAAAATGTTTCTACTCCATGTTTTGTTTCAGAAGCATATCCGCCTATTGTGTTGTCAATGTCAGGTGTTTTCTTAAAATATGGGTATTTGATTTCTGTAATGCCATTATTCAGTTTGCCCTCATCAAACATTAGAGCGATAGGGTGGCTTTCAAAAATATAGAAATACCCATTATCTTTCAAAAGATGCTTTATGGTCTGCCCCCACTTCATTAAATCAGGAAGCCAGCCGATTGCACCCTCTGAAACGAAAACAACATCATATTTTTCACTGTGTTTCTCCATAAGTTGCATAATATCAGACTCGATAAAGCCCACATTGGTTGCACCCACATCTGCGGCTAGTTTTTTTGCATATAAAACGTTGTCGGGAACTAGGTCAACACCAACTGCACTTTCAGCCATTTTTGCAAGCATAATCGTATCTGCGCCTGTGTTGCATTGCAGGTGGATTACTTTTTTGCCTGTTAAATCGCCAATTTCAGCTTGAATATATTTGTTTAATTGGTATGTTCCTTCCAGTAGTGCTTTTTTGAAGTAGTGGTAGTGTTCTTCGGACACTTGCCCCCATGCGTGTTTGTTCGATTCTATCTCCTTCACTCTCTTACCCTCCAAAAATATAAATTATGCGGAACCTGCAATACGCCGCTTCTACAAAAGTTCATCATCCCCACCAAAATCAAAGCTATTATTGCGCTTTGCTTTTAGCTTGACCACCAGAACCACAGCACCAACAACCACAATCACGCCACCGGCAATTGCCGCCCAAAACCAGATATTAGTCCAGATTCCGTCATCGCCGGGCATTCGACCATCATCAGGAAACCTACCAGGGAAATCTCCGCCGCCGCCGTCCCAGTCGATGATAAAGTCGCCATCATCCCAGTCATCAAAGCCACCCACAGCCATAATATCCAGGTCAAAGGAGAGGGTTTCTATCTGCTGCTCGCCCATTTCGTTGTCAAAGGTGGCAATTATGTTAACCACAGTAGGGCCGGGCATCTCTGCAAAGAAATTTGCCCAAAAGTTGTTAAAGTGACCACTTTGCACATTGCCGAACACCTCTTCGGCGGGCGTGATGCCCTCACCTTCTACGCGTACTCGCAAATTAAACAATGTAGAGCGGCCTGCGTTAAGCAATATAATCTCTGCGCCAACCCTGTCACCTTGAGAAACCACTGACGGCAAATGCGGAACGCTCATCTCTAGACGCGATTCCTGGCGCACATTTACGCCAATGCTCTCGGTGGCCTCAAATGGGTTAGCATCCTCATCCTCGCATTCAAAGTTGATTGTGATTACATGATTGCGTGGCGCAGCATCCGGAATAGCGAAAAGACGTAGGTGATGCTCGTAAACACCGCGCGGTGGTATTGCGTCGATGAAAAATGTGTTGGAAGAATCTACCGGCGTAAATACATTGCCACCCGTGATTTCGTTGCCCACGGTAATGGCCGCAACTTCCCATGTCACACGGATATTACCGATAGTGCGCTCGCTATGGGTATTTAGCATGGTAAGCGATAGGTCAAATTCGGTATTTGCCATTACTATCAGTGGCTCGACCGTATAGTCACTGATAATTATGCGTGGTACAGAGCGGTTTGGTTCATCATCACGGTCATCAGCATCCGGATTATATACATTCATGCCGCTGAACTGCTCAAAACTATCGCGCGCGGGCGCGCCATCCTCGGTCTGTCCCGTATCAAAGGCCACAGCAAAGCCAATATTGTGAAATTGCGACTGGGCCGAGGCTGTAGGGGCAAAAGCAAATGTGAATGTGTGAGATTGACCTACAGCAAGTGTAGGCAGAGTTTGTATGGACGCCAAGCGTGGCACCACGCCATCTTCTGGCACGGCGGAAATACGTATATTTGCGGCATCTCGCTCACCGTTGTTTTGCACGGTTACGTTAAACTGCGCCTGTTGACCAGGCGTAAAAGTGCCAGATGGCTGGCTAATGCCGGTTATTGCCAGGCGCGCACGGTCCGTTTCATTGGCTGCGCCATCGCCCATTATCGTCACATAAAATGTGAAATTTTCCGTCACAGTCTCGCCTGCGGCATTGTCGTGGCGTAGCGTGAAAGTAATGGGGTAACTGCCCGTGCTCATTCGCGTACCTGCACCAAAGACAAAATCAACATCACGCCGTGTATTGGCAGGCACAGAACCCACAAAATTGGTGGTAGAGCCACGGGATATCAGTCCGCTTTCCGCGAAGCCGCCCACAGACAACTGTACATTGTTCGCCACCGATGTTGCGGTATTGCGCAGTCCGGCACGTACTACAAAATCATCGCCTGCAAAAACCTGCATGGGCTCCAATATAAAATCCGAAATTACCACACGCGGCTCGCCGGGCACGGGACGATATATCCGGGCAATTATGCTGCCCTGTTGGGTTGTCACTTCGCGTACATTATTCTCGAAGGTATAGTCAAAGCTGATGGTGTGCGTACCGCTTTCCATCCTAGCATGCGGTGTTATTTGAAGCGAAAATGTGCGGCTTGCACCTGCCATCACATTAAAATTGTGTAGCTGGCCCACCACAGCCACGGAAAAATCACCATCGGCACGTGGTATTACATTAAAATTGCGTGCATGAAAGCGACTGGTATTTTGTAATGTCACATTTACAATGGTCGCCACCCCCGGCGCCATTTCTACATGGCTTGTGGGTGCAGACATTAGTATTACCGGCGATTGCGGCGTAATAGGTGCGGGTGTTGGGCCGGGTGTTGGTGCCGGGTCACCCAGATGCACTGTTAGCATACCGGATGCTGTGCCGCCGTCAAAATTCACATTTACACTGCCAAGTATGGTGCCGCCGCGATGGTCGTGGGGTATATCAATCAGCACGGTTAGGGGCACAGTCTCGCTTTCGTAGAACATGCGTCCAGCCAGCGAACCTTCGTTACTTATGCTAGCCGTCGCGCCATCCAGGCTAACCCAAGCGTTATGTACCATCGTACCTGCCTGCACAGACACGTTAAACACAACCTCAGCCGGGCCACCTGATGCGTGTATTTCCTGACTACCAACAGAAACACCAAAGGCCGCCAGTGGCATGGGCGCAAAGCTGCTAAATGCTCCAAATACCATAATCAAGGCCACTATCAACCTCGCAATTCTCTTTATGTTTATCATGCCTCTTCCCCTCCCAGTTGTACTTCAATTTTCGCCGCGCTAACATCTTCTGTTAGCTCTATTTTTCCATCACGTATATGTATCACCTCGTCGCAATATCTGGAAAGCTCCAGATTATGCGTAACGAGTATCAATGTTTGATTATATTTTTTCGCCATACCGCATATCAAATTCATCATTTCGACTGTAGTTTTCGTATCCAAATTGCCCGTGGGCTCGTCACAAAATACAATCTCCGGCTGATTTACAAAAGCTCGCGCAATAGATACGCGCTGCTGCTGACCGCCGCTCATCTCTGATGGCTTGTGCCGCCAACGGTCTTTTAAGCCCACAGCATGCAGCATCTGCATGGCCTTTTTGTTGCGCACCTTTTTTGGAACACGTCGGAAAATGAGCGGTAATGTGGTATTTTCCAATGCCGTAAGCGTAGGCATTAGGTTATACGACTGAAAAACAAAACCAATATACCGCTGCCGAAAAATTGCCAGCTTTTTTTCGCTCATGGTTTCAATATGGTGTCGGCCCTTGAAGATGATTTGGCCGCGCGTAGGCCGCTCCAGCCCAGCTATTAGGTTAAGCAGTGTAGATTTGCCACTGCCGGATACACCCAATAGACAATATACTTTTCCGCGCACAAATTGCAGCGATACGCCGTCCAGTGCTACAACGCGCTCGCCGCCCATGGGATATATCTTCTTCACATCTCTAAGCTCTACCACAATCTCGTTTTCCACAAAACCACCCCGTAAATCATACGAAATTTGTCCCAAAAAAGTTCCACAATATCAGTATACACCATTTCTATGCCAAATACAATGATACAAAAACAGCCACCCAAGTTTTAGAGGCGGCTGTTTGGTAAATTTTATAGCAACGCAAAGAAATTCCAATGGTGCATGAAAAAGAGCATTAAAGCCATGATGCAGGATGTCGCGATAAACATCACCATGCGCCTTTTCCTCACTTTTGTACCACGCAGGGTTAGCAGCGAAACCACAAATAGCACAATCGCTAAGCCGGCAAAAATGATATTGCCCCAAATATGCGGTGTAAGGGCAGCGACCGTAGCAGCCTGCCAAAAATCAATAACCATCCGCAAACCAAAAGCCAAATTATTAAGAATAATCAATGTGCCGGAAAGCAAAAATGCATTGCTTGCAATCCTAAAATGTGTTTTTTCGACAACAACGCCTTTCTTTTTATTGACCAGAAACATTATGATTAGGATAATTGGCATGATCAAGAAGTATAGTGCGCCGCCGCCAATAGCTACGCCGCCACTAATCACAGATGGCATCCCGCGTCCAGCCGGAACAGGTGTAAAATCCATTGCATTGCCTACATGCACATGCACGGGACTTCCATCTTCCATTCTAAAGCGGATGTCTTGAATAACTGTGCTTAGGAAATCCGGCCCATCCGGCGGTACAATGCGGAAAACATATGGCTCTATTTGTTGAAAATATAGCGCACCAAAAGGTCCAAATGTCATTTGTATGTTGTTTTCGTCTATGGCGGTTACGCCAAGTATCGAAAAAGTAAAAAGCCCGGTAATATTGCTGTCAACCCTACGCGCCATCGCAAAATTCCCTTCAACCGCTGAAGCATGAGGCAAGTTGTCAGCAGGCTGAATTTGTTCGGCTTCTCCCAAAAGCAAGCTAGTTATGCCAAAGACGATGTCTGTTTCACCACCTGCATTTGTAAGTACCACAAAACCAAACCGTTCTTCGGGCACCACCACCACATTTGCACTGAACACATCTGTATTGCCACCATGACCAATACCCGTCAAAGCTCCAGGATATGTCAAAAAGCCATGATATGTCTTAGGGCGATTGATGGAGTCTGGTGAGCTTGGTGAAAGCATTGTTGCCAATGTATTTGCATTTTCAAACAATGGGCCGGGCTCGCCATGGGGCGGCACAAGTGCCATGGCAAAGTGCGCCAAATCCTCTGCCGTGCCATTTAGCGCCCCAGCCGGATAAATGGGTATATACGCCCATATACCTTCATCAAAACCGTCATTGCCATCGGCATGATAGCCTATGGCCTTATTTTGTAGGAAGGCATCATTGCCTAACCAACCGGGTTGATTAAGGGTGTTTGCCATACCCAAGGGCATTAATATATTCTGCATCTCAAATTCATAAAAACTTTGACCAGAAATATATTCAACTACAAGTGCCGCAAATGCTGAGCCCCAATTGGAATACGCGCCAACCGTACCCGGCTCAAAAATCTGCGCAGGTATCAATGTTAGTAGGGCTTCTTCTAATGTGCCACGCCTCTGTTCCGTGATGCGTGCATCATGGAACAGACCAAGTAAAGCCTCTTCAAAGCCTGCAGCATGGTTCAACAAATCCCGCATGGTAATGGGCTTTTCAAATACGAATTGCGAGGCTGCATGCGGTGGCAGATATGTATTAATATCAGCATCTAAATCTAGCAAACCCTGCTCCACCAGTTGCATCACAGCCGTCCACACAAACAGCTTTGATATAGAGCCATGCTCAAAGATGGTTACAGCTGGGTCAACAGGAATTTGCTTGTCAATATCAGCATATCCATAGCCACGTGAAAAGATAATTTCGCCGTTATGAACAACCACAACGGCTGCGCCAGGCGTAGATTGGCCTATATGCTCATTTACAAGGGCATCAATTTGGCTTTCTAACTCCACAAAAGGTATTCCCGATGGTGCCTGGTCTGCGTGAACAACCAAAGTTGACGCAAGCATACTAGCAAACAGTACCAGCGTTGACAGTGCTCTAATTTTGCGAAATATCATTTTAACTTCTCCTTTTTTATCGTCATATATTTGCTCCATATCAATATACGAGGTTGTAAGAAAAAGTCTGATGGAATAATTTTGGACAAGCAGGCATAGAAGTATATTAGCCTGTACTTTTAGGAGGAAAATTATGGACAAAAGATTTCTGCTTGCAATACTGATGACAGCATTTATTTTGGCTATATTAGCTGCTTGCGGCTCTGGTATGGACATGCCTGAAGATATTGCAGACATTGTTCCTTTTGTGACCGATGGGCCGCTGCGCGCCGAAGAGCCGGCTCGCCAGCTGGATGCCGTGGGCAACGATGTGCCTATCTCTCGCGCAATGGTTGCAAAAATAATCGCCTTGACATTTGCAGATATAGATGAAATTGTACGCGCTCCGCGATATATCAGTTTTGCGGATACATCACCCAGTGCTTGGTATGATATATATGTCAACAAAGCTGTTAGTTTGGGGCATCTCAGCGGCATTGGTGCAAATTTTTATCCGGATAGCCCATTGACACTTGAGCAGGCGCAGTTTATATTGGACAGACTAGATGGCCACAATCCCATCCGTATACAGCTAACGCCGGAAAATCGCGGGTTGGCTATTTCGTACGCTCTATGGATTGACTTGTATATGCGGCTACTGGAAAATCTTAGCGGATATGCGACGATTGAGGACTATTTCGGCATTTACCAAGATGATGTTATCGTGCTGATTACGCCACAACTTAACTCGCAACTGCCGCCGGGCCATATCGTCACCAATGCAGGGTATTTCATCACAACTGGCATGTCTTTTGAGGCATATCTGGACCGCGAGGTCTCAATATTGCGCCGTGGTCACGAAATTTTGGCCATTGCGGGCATGGCGGATGAAACGCCTACAATCCGCAATGCATATATTGTAGAACGCAATACTCACAGCATCACAATATTCGCAGGCGGTGCACAGCGTACATACCTCTATGATACCACAACCCTGCCGCCAGGACATATTGCCGATATACGTATAAATGGCCATATTGCAGAGTCGGTGCAGATTTTTGAACATACGGTTTCAGGTATTGTCAACGAAGTCACGCAAAATCATGTAGAGATTGCGGATATCGGCCGAATACCGCTGCATAGTGACTTTGGAATATATGATGCTATGGGCAATTCCCTTGTAACTGTTGGAAATTTCAACCAAATAACCATCGGCTATGATGTGGCCGATTTCATATTGCGTGATGGACAGGTAGCCGCTTCCATCATCTCTCGCCGCGCGGCACCCGAGCATATACGCGTGGTATTGTCCACTACAGGCTTTGCAAGCCGTGTGCATCAGGCCGTGGGCGTGCGTAGCGAAGGTGGATTATCAGTACATACAGTGGATGGCGTGCTGGAAATCCCGCCAAATCAGGAATTTCGCCTGTCTTCTACAGAAAATATAAATCTCATTGACAATGCTACCGGCAGAATCACAATTGTTCCAGTAGGGGATGAGGGTATGATAGAAATTACCACCATAAGCCGCTCTTGGCCTGACGGTCAAAATCCGCGCTATCGTGGTATTTTGGAGATTTCGCGACGCACGGATGGCTTTGTCATCGTAAATCAGCTAGGGCTGGATGAATATCTATACGCTGTCATTCCCAGCGAAATGCCAGCATCATTCGGCCTAGAGGCTGCGATGGTGCAAGCTGTCACAGCCCGTAGCTATGCGGTAGCCGCTATTTTTGCCAATCGCTTCTATATGTATGGCGCGAATGTGGATGATAGCATACAATCGCAGGTATATGCCAATTTTCCAGAAACAGCAACAGCGCAGGCCGCCGTGCGCGGGACTACAGGGCAGGTATTGGTACATAACGGCGAAGTTATAACGGCCAATTTCTTTTCTACATCGTCCGGGCATACAACAGGCAGCGGCGATGTGTGGATAAATGGCAATACATGGGAGTTTGACCGGGAAACTCCAGTGCATTTGTCAGCGCAGCCACAGGGCCTGAGTATTAATGTTGGCGACCTTTCGATTGAAGCTAATGCTCACGCTTTTTTCACTAATACTGATATTACAAGCTATGACGACCATTCGCCATGGTTTCGCTGGAACTTGCATCTGACAGGCGCAGAGATAACAGAGATTATCGGCCGCAATCTACCCGGCCTTGCCGCTGCCAGCCCACATCTGTTCCAAATGCCGTATTCTGACACATTTCCACCACAGTTTGTTACCAATATAGGTGATTTTCAGTCAATGGATGTTGTATCGCGCGGCACCGGTGGAAATGTGCGCGAACTGCTCATTTCAGGCTCGCAGGGCGCAGTGCTTGTGCGCACAGAATATGCCATACGCAGGCTGCTGGCGCCTACCGCATCTGGCGGAATCACGTTGAATCGCCACAATGCTGCACCACTTACAAATCACTTTATGCTGCCATCCACATTCATGGTTTTTGACCATGTTGACGGTGGTCTGGTTATATTTGGCGGCGGTTTTGGCCACGGCGTAGGTATGAGCCAAAACGGGGTGTTGGGTATGGTGCAGCGCGGCTACAGCCACGAGGAGATTTTGGCACATTTTTATCCCGGCGCGGAATTGACTACATTTTCCGGAAATTAGAAAAAATACTATTGCTCCACCAATTAAAACTTGCCAATAGATTTGCGAGGATTTTTGCCGCAAATCAAGGAAGCGACGACGATGCGTGCCTGTCAAGTTTTGGCACAAGAACCATGTGCCAAAACCAATGGGCACGTGAGGAGGAGCTGACGAAGAGTTGCGGCAAAAAGACCGCAAAAATGTGGCAAGGTTTAGTTGGTGGAGCAATAACTATCTGAAATAACAACCCAGGAATGGTCCGGCTCCATGCATAGCTCAAAATCCAACCCATGCCCTTTTATGTTGAAAGATAGGAATGTATACTGCCCAACCCTTTTGCCGGATATTATCGCCCCTGTTTTGTCAGAAAAATCTCCAATTGGGGTTGGAGCTAATCCTGCCTCTTCAAGGCGATTATGTGCCATTTGGTATTCATTTTTATCAATGAATCTCGGGAGATGAAATGTTCCTTTTCCTTGAATATATGGAACATCTGACGCAAGACACCATATGTAGCTACCGTTTTCAAAAATAATAACCGTAGCAATACCACCTTCCCAATCTTTTGCAAAGTTTACCTTTTCTCCGTAAACAGTAGCAGTTACTTTTCTTAACCAACTAAGCTGCTCATGGGACAGCTCCAAAAATAAATCCATATGCATAATTCCTTTCGATGTTATGTGACTATCAAAACCAATGGTTGATTGGTATAATTATGCCACACTAAACACGACAGCGTTATGTCATGTACAAATTAGGATATAGTTAAAAAACGATTTTGTACAGTCCCGTTACTAGGTCTCTGTTTTCGCTATCCACATATACATCCTTACCACAAGTCAGCTGTGCAGCCTCATTGCGTCGTATTTTGCGGCCCAAAGCAACCTCAGCCGTTTTAATTGTCTCGGCCAATTTACGTTTGTCAGCCAGTTTCATAAAGCGTGGCATATTTACGCCTTTCACCATCTCCATCCAGTCTAAAATCATCTGGTCTATCAGTGCATTTGGTTTAATTCCGGGCAGCTTTAGGCAAAAATCGTATATTTTCTCTGCATATATCTCTAGCGGCATGCTGTTTTTCGGCACGGCCTCGCCCAATTGGCGATACAGCATGAAAGGCCTTATATTGGTGGTTTTCAACACATATTGCAATGTTCGTAAAAACCGTCCTTTGTTATATGTGTTTTGCAGCGCATCTTCCGTGCGTCGCAGGATTTCCAGGTCAGTTTCGCCCAACCAAGGACTACTAATGATTTCATATGGTGGCTCTTCGTTAAACATTATCGACTTTTCATTATTGCGCAGTTCACTTCCATGCAGCATCTTCAAAAACCCCAGCTGCAATGTATGTGCGCCAATAGCATATGCCGCATCAAAGCTATCCATAAAATCTGTTAGAGTTTCATGAGGCAATCCCGCAATTAAATCTACATGCACATGTATATTACCAACCCGCAATATGGTTTGGATATTTTTCACAGCCTTATCCAAATTGGTCTTTCTGGTAATTGCTTCCAAAGTAGGTGCAAAAAAGCTTTGCAACCCCGCCTCTATCTGTATCTTGCCAAGTGGCGCGGTTGCCAACAGTTCTAATGTGCGCTGGTCAAACAAATCTGCTGCCACCTCGAAATGAAAACGGTTTGGCGTGTCCAATCGCAAAATATAGTCTATTATGTCGTATGCCCGCCTGGCATCAGCATTAAATGTCCTGTCCACAAATTTGACAATGCGCACATCGGCGCGGGCTAGCTTGTCCAATTGCTTCTTAACAGCATCCATCGGAAAAAATCTGACGGTATCGGTGCCGGAAAGACAAAAAGCGCATCGAAAAGGGCAGCCACGCGAAGTTTCAATATATGCAATTTTGCCTGTAAGTGCGGCAAGATATGTGTCTGTAAAAGGGTCAATAAAATCGTATGTCAATGCGGTGTTATGCCGTAATGTAGCCCCGGCTAGAGTATCCAGCAACTCTGCAAATTTGCGCTCGCCTACGCCGCTTATAATATAGTCTGCGCCGTGGTCCAGCCAATAATCCGTATTGTGGGCGGCTTCCGGTCCACCCAGCACGAAAATTGCTTTCGGCATAAGCTCTCGGAGCTTTTTTATCAAATTTGGTAGCTTGGTCGCGTTCCAGATATATGTTGGAATGGCTATCACATCGGTGTTGCATAGGGGATTGTGGGTCATGTTCGCAATGACAGATATAATTTCTTCGTCAGTTTGATTGATATTTGTTTCCACCACTGTCACATCATGCGGTAGCCGCGCGAACTGCGCCACCCCTTCAGCTAGTAGCCAAGCTGCCAGGCAAGAATGTACATATCTCGCGTTAATTGCTAAAATCACAACTTTACTCATAAGCTCCCTCGATTCTCTTTCTGTCATTATACATTACCATCAAGGAAAATCCAAGACAAACATGAAATTGACCTAAATTGTCTTAAATTGATTTTTTTCGTGGATTTTCCAGCGAAATTGCATGAATATATATTGACAAATTCTGTCGAAGCGTGTATAATGGGCAGAATGTGATATATATATCACAAAAACCACTTAAAGGAGAGTGTGCTTATGATGCAATACGCCCACAAAAAACTAACCAAAGTGCTAGTTTCAACAGCACTGGCACTGTCCATGGTATTTCAGTCTGGCCTTGGCTTTACTGTATTTGCCAACGACATGTCCGGGGATGGAGCCAACCATTTTGGTGCTGTCCAAAGTGTTAGAGATGGTTCCGACAATGTAGAGGTTCAAAGAGTACAAGTGGTGGATGGGGCCGCCATGCAGTACCGATATAGGAGCACGGTGTATGCCGGCGCCGGTAGTGTCGGCAGCAGGAATTATTACACCACATTGCGAGGCGCGTCCGTGACAGATTCAAGGTTATTCGTCATAGAAACGAGGCTTAGTGCAAACCAGGTGGGCAATCCGGCAACTTTCCTTGACAGGGTGACTTATACCTTCGGCGGCATTGATGCCGCGGCCTGGCTTGGCCATCCCGGATATACTGCCAACAATATCGCTGTGGTCTTTGATAATCCTGACAACAGATTTATCATTGCACCAGGTGATGGTATCGAATTACCGGAAGGTGTTCCAACGCCTACGCATAGACTTGAAGGCAATGCTTCTGCCGGTTTTGTGCTTGTATCCGAAGTTTTGTTTAGAACGCCGTTTGATAGGCTTATTCCTACACTACCAACAGATGACCTGCAGGTTGGCGTACCGGGTCAGCAGCGGATGAATGTGGCATATACAGGCCATTCAGCCTGGAACCAACATAGGGCAGGTGCCCGCTTTATCACGCATGAGATTTTGGGTACATATGACCTCGCAATCAACGTAGATGGCGAAGAGGTCGGCCACACACCAATAAACATCAATTTTTATGACGATTTCCGCACATGGAATCAGATTGATGCCTGGGCACAGGCACTTCGTGACGAGGCTGCACTAGCCGGCGGATATATCAATGGCCGCTATGTTTCTGTGCAGACAATCGGCTATACTTGGAGCGGCAGACCCATTTGGAATGTAGTAGTTGCAGAATCCAGGGGCGCTGTGCTGCTCTATCTTGAATATACCCGTCCAATGATTACCGAAAGCCCGGCAGAACTGCGCGACCATATCGCAGCCGGCAACCATGATGGTCACAAGCAGGTTATATATTTCGGAAACAATCACCCTGACGAAATGACAGGTGTTGATGCGCAAATCGTGATGATAGAGGATATGTTGCGCAATGACCAGGTATCGTTTACTACCGTTGTCAGTGAACTTTTCGACCGTGCCGCCATACCTGGCGTTAACGGCGATGACAACAGCCCCGCTCGCGTTGCGGGTTGGCAAAGGGCCGAGGCATATCTGCTATATGATGAAGACCCAGCAGACTTTGAAATCGCAACTGTTACCATGGATGTGGACGATATATTAAGCGACCTGATTTTGGCGTTTACATTGACCACAAACCCGGATGGCAGACATATTATGCAGCGTCAAAACGCGTGGTTGTTTGATGTAAATCGTGACAATGCTTTCCAAACCACCATCGAGAATCACTACCTGCACCAAAATATCGCGGTGTGGAGCCCTTCTGTGTTCCCGGAATTCCATGGACATCATCAAGCACTGCTGATAGAGCCTTGTACTGGCCCACATAACCCAAATTTCGAGCGCGATTTGATGATATATTCCATGCTGCGTCAATCGCACGCAATGGGCCGTGCTGTTATCAGCGGCTCGTATAATCATTTCCAAATTGCGGCACAAAACCGTAACCAGGATTGGGATGATGGCGGCTTGAATTATACGCCGGTATTTCTGATGGCCTTTGGCATATTGGGCTATACAATTGAGATTCCGCATGTTAATCAAGACTCAAATGATGGTAATGTGAAGATGGGCTATGCTATAATCCACGATACATTGCACCATTTCGACGAGATTTTCATCAATAGACTGGAAATTATGGACCGCGGTGTACGTGCATATGATAATCGCGATGCAGACATCTATCACACCTGGAGAAGCGAACTCCATGAAGATGATGACAACCCTTTACCGGAAGGTTTTGTGAACAACGAAATCATCGGCGCGGTTTTCCCGACCGTTAGCACTG
>Ga0131853_10000267_pt1 | contig 93634 bp, 68 predicted proteins | sample TergutLab28metaG_FD_92764 | JGI IMG/M metagenome (GOLD analysis project Ga0131853, IMG submission 92764) | Labiotermes labralis P1 segment gut microbial communities from Petit-Saut dam, French Guiana - Lab288 P1 (version 2) (version 2) | ecosystem: Host-associated > Arthropoda: Insects >...
ACCACCAACCACCAACCACCAACCACCAACCACCAACCACCAACCACCAACCACCAACCACCAACCACCAACCACCAACCACCAACCAATGATACTAACCATCGACATAGGCAACACCAACATCAAAGCGGGTGTTTTTAAAGATAACGAACTTATCGAGAGTTTCAAAGTAGCGGCACTTGCAAACAAAACAAGTGACGAGTATTGGGCATTATCAAAAGATATTTTAAGAGGAAGGGGAATTGATGTTCGGGAAGTGAAAGGTGCAATAATTTCTTCAGTGAACCCCAATCTTAACTACACTATTGAAAATCTTATTTCCCACAATCTCGACATAAAACCATTTATAGTGGGTGCCGGAGTAAAAACCGGAATGAAAATTCACTACGACAACCCAAGAGAATTAGGAACTGACCGTTTAGTAGGGGCAGTTGCAGCATATAATTTATATGGATTTTCTGTAGGGGCGCGCTCGCTGTTGGGTTCGGAACAAAACAGCGGGCGGTCATTGACCGCATCTAAAAAAAATCAAAACAACCATAATTTCTCATTAAATTCCCTCGTTCCCTTAATAACAGTTGATTGCGGAACGGCAACAACTTTCAACGCAATCAGTGAGAAAGGAGAGTTTTTAGGCGGAGCAATCAGTATCGGTCTCAAATCGTGTGCTGACGGTCTCTCGACTGCCGCCGCCAAACTTCCAAAAATTGAACTCTCACCCCCAGCAACAATCATCAATAAAACAACAATTTCAAACATGCAGGCAGGCGTCATCTATGGTTTTTGCGGAATGGTCGAGAGCATCATAATGAGAATGAAACAAGAGTTAGGAGGGCGTGCAAAAGTCGTTGCAACGGGAGGCCTAAGCGAAGTAATAAAAGGGCACACCAATATTATTGATGTTGTCGACAGGGCATTGACTTTGAAAGGATTGAACTATATATATAATCTTAACGCATAAATGCATATCACATAACGCATAACGACAGTCAAATTGTTTTTACTAAATTCTAACATTCATTATGCGGTGTGCGTTTAGCGTTATGCGTTGAATTTTTTTTACATATTTTTTTTCCCATTTACTCATAATACTTTTATTCAGCAACAACGCACAATGAACCGAAAAGTTATTTCTAACAATTTCTTTCATTGAGCGTTGACTGTTGAATAATATTCAACGCATTATGCGTTATGTGTTGAAAAAACTAGTTTAGAAATTTTCAAAAATTTATGTTATTTTATATGTTATTTTAGTTGACATAAATTGTGTAAAATACTACACTAGTCTATGATTGTAATTAATCTTATAATGCAATGGTGTTGTTTTAGTGCAAAAAACTAGAAAAAAACACCAAAAGAGTACCTAGTGCTCAAGATAAAGGAGAGATAAATCAAATGAAAAGAATTAGGCAAATGATAGCATTGATGCTGACCATGGTGTTAGCAATAGGCTTGCTTGTTGGAGGCGGTGTTTTGGCTATGGCAGACCCCGCTCCGAATTTTGGGGCAACAGTTATTACTCCAAATGAATTGACCATTCAACAAACAGCCGCTCTTGGAAGTTTTGTTCCTATTGGAGTGGAGTCTACTGCGAATACTCTTGACCTTGCGGAAGTTGCTAATGTCACAGTCACTGCGCCAAACGCAGAAACTGCACTGCTTTCAAGACAATACAGAGAAACAGTAAGTGATGTTCGTCACTATGATTGGGGCTTTTTTGCAACAATGACAGGTGTCTATAATGTTCGTTTTTCTGCCGGAGATGAGGCTTTTGACTTTAGCGTTCGTGTTAGCGCCGAAGGTGACTATGAGTTGAGAATTGCGCATGGAGGTGCTGCAATTCCATCGTTTTTAGCACATGGCGATGACATCTCTTTGGCAAGAGCAAACCTCTATTTCAGAGGAACTAGGCAAGGTGACGAATTTATTCGCTTGACTGAAGGCGTTGACTATGATTTGGAAATCCGCATCAACGGCCGCCCGATTCCTCGTGTTGACGGGAACTTGCCTGAGTATTATGAAAACGCTCAAGCAGGAACAAGAATAGTTGAATATGTTGCAAGACTTCGTGCTGAGAACGGACAACCTGTCGGCAGAGTTTTCACTCAGCAATTCACAGTTCGAGTTCAACACGGCTTTGAAAATGACAGCAATCCCTCGCTTTCAGTAGGAGCAGTTCCTGTTCATGCTTCAATCAACACAAGAGTCACTCTTCCGGCAGCAACCGGAACTGACACTTTTGATGACAGAGTTTTCATCCAAGTTCGTGTGTTTGACCCAAGCAACAATCCTGTCAGATTTCCTTCTTATGTCAACAGACATGGTTTTAACGAAGGCGGAAATCAAGCGAGAGATAATAACGGCAACCTTCTCTATACCGGAACAGATCCAAACCGCACTCCTGTTTTAACAGATATTATTGAGTTTGACAATGTTCACCATATGTATTTCTATCCGTCAACAAACGGAACCTACAGAGTTGAATTCACCGCAATCAATGACCAAGGAAGAACAAGTGCAACAATCACAAGAACTATTGAAGTTCGTGACAGAACTGCTCCGCTTCTTTATCATATTGATGAACACATGATTCCAAGAAACTGGGGACACAATGTTTTGGTTGCAAACCCTGACCAAAATGCACTTGTCAGACATGTTGCATTAAGTCCAACCGACAGAACAATCAGAATTCCTTTCCCTCACTATGTCGACAATGTCCTAGGGACAAGACCGATTGTTTCTTTCACAATCAGAGACACTGTCAACAACAGAAACATCTTGACAATCAACAATATCAATCACAGAATTTGGAACGAAACCTACAACAGATATGATGTCGGAACAGACGCAAGAGTTCAATTCCAAGCACAACACGCAACAAACGGTTGGGTTAATCCCGGTCACATTAACTGGATGTATTTCACTGATGACGGTTTTGATTTCAACTTCGATTGGTATCGTCCAAATCAAGCCGACGCTTCAGTTCGTGCCCCTGCCGGAAGATATGTCTTAACTTTCCAAGCAAGAGACATTCAACCAAACATCACAACACGAACCTATGACATCGTCCTTCATGAAACATGGACAGACACTCAAGTGCCCAGTATTGAAGAGTTCTCAACAGAAAGACTTGTGTTCTTAACTGATGAGGCAGTTTCTCATCAATTGCCGAATGCTCTAATCGTTGACAACGACGACAGATTGAACATTGTCTATGGGGTTGTTTTCCAAGACAACAACGGAAATCCTGTCGGAACAAGAGAAAGAGTTTATGTCGGTCGTGGTGTTCATAGAATTCACTATGATATCAATCTTGTTCTTGAAAACGGAGCAAACATTGAACTTTCTCAAAACTACTTGTGGTATTGGCCAAGAGGCTATGCCAGAAACTATGCAAACAGAGTTCCTGTTTCACTTAACGGTGTTTATCAAATGAGAGTTGTTGCAATGGTTGCTGACAGCGTTGGAAACACTGCAATTTGGGGCAACAACAGATCTCGCAATAGTGCCGGTGTCATGGAAGACAGAGATCATGGAACAACAATTGAATTTGTCATGGCAGGCAGAGTTCAAGCGGCAGTTGACCTTGACATTGACTATAGCGGCTTTAACTACTACTATCAAGACCCTGTTGATTATCCATCGTTCCCTGTGAGACAACAGGCAGAACTTGGAAGACTTGAGTTTAACACCGGAACTTCGTTTGACTACAGAAACTTTAACGGCTTTGAACTTGTTCTGCGTCAAGACGGCAGTGACAGACCTATTCCTTTTGATTTCACAACTTGGACAAGAAGAACAGGTCCTGCTGATGACCCAAACACAACAGCAACAGTAGTTGTTGAAAACATTGCTTTCACTCCCGGTGCCGACGGTGAATACACTTTGACTGCTCGTGCATTTGACATCACCGGAAGAAGCAAAGTTCAAGTGTTTAGATTCCATGTCGGTGCTAATGGAAACGGAACTCCCCCTATCGTAGGGCATTCTTCTCCGGGACTTCCAAGAACAGGATATATTCATGTGACTTATAGGCTTTTGCATGAAAGAGCACCTTTTAGTGAATTCTACGACGATAGTATTGAGCCTTATATCGTCAGAGAATTCAAAGACGCAGGACACTTCAGCCTCATGGGACTGGAACTTACTGCTCTTTCTGCGACAAGAACAATGCGTATCACAACCGGCTACAGAGCGGCTCTTCATGGTGATTTGCCTCATGAAGTTAGACCGGGTCACGCCGGATGGCGCAGACTTGGGCTGACAGACGAGTTCACTGCAACCGAGACAGGAAATCTTGTCTTTGCATTGCAAGGCGCTATGCCGACCTACAACTATGTTATCGTTCGTGACAGGTCGGGAGATGACTTGAGAAACTATGAAACAGACGATTTCATCAACCACAGAGTTGTTCTTCCTCAAATCGTTGCTCACGCTGAACATGTGAATGCGCTTGATATAAGAGTTGAAATCAATCATCAAAGCAGCATCAGTCCTCTTATTGTTCAAGAAGGGGTTTGGGAAAATCTCTACAGAGTCGGCGATACTCTTCATGGCTACAGAGTTGTTGACGGAGTTCGCTCTGCAACAAGCGAAGAACTGGAACGCTCTCAAGCCGTCAGACATCGTGGAAATTCATTCTCATTCGAGCCGACTGAAAACGGTGAATTCACTATCACTTATATTGCAACAGTCGGAAGTTTGCCTGAAGTAAGACAATCTTTCAACATCAGAGTCGGAGCAATCACTCCTCCTCACTTCAATATTGTCGGAACTCACCAAGGTCTCAGACAAGGAAATGAATTCAGGTTCTTGCCTTTGGAAATTATCGGTGATGATGATGAAGAAATAACTATCACAAGAAGATTAATCTCTCCTGCGGGTAACCATATTTATGATTTTTCAACAATTACGACAGACACTGATTTCTTAACAAGAGTAAGTGCTGATGAAGAAAATCCGTTTGAAATCAATGAAACAGGTAACTTTGTTGTTGAATACACCGCAATCGACCGTCACGGCAACCGTTCTTATATAAGAAGAACAATCACTGTTACCGGAGATGGACCTTCAGGCGGAGGACCGCTTCGTGTTCTTCAAGTTGTCCTAATCATTGTTGGTTCGCTTCTAATTGCCGGTGTTCTTCTTTATTTCGTTCGATACAGAAAAGTTAAAGAAGTTCCGAAAGCAAAAGTAACAGAAACTGAAAAAGAAACAGAATAACATTAAATTCAAAACTCTTAAAGCGGTTCTGCCTTATTGAACCGCTTTAATTGTTGTTTGCAGCAACGAACGCATAACGATTGAATTAATTAAAGCAGTACTAAAATTTGATATAAAAATGATTTTTTGTTTTGCGTCATTGCGAGAATTTGCAAAGATATTAGTTGTGAAAGGCGGGGGAGCATTATTGCAAATTTGAAGCAATCCGGTTAAGAGAGTTGAAAGAAAATCATTCTCTCCGCTGTCATAACTGATTGTTTCTACTTTGCGGGGCAACTCCCTAGTTCTCTCTCATCTAACTACTCCACAAAACCTCGCAATTACGAGTTATCTCATTTTGTCATTATTATTCAGCACGCTCTGAATTAATTTTAAATATTTTATTTTTCGTCATGCGCTAAAAACCATGAACATAACACTAACAATCAAAGATTTCTCTAGTGAGAAATTATCCGCATTCATAAACACTGTCGAAAAGGCAAGCGAATTCAAAAGGCTTGTCCACTTTTCGCATGACGAAAAGAGCCACTTCGATCGCTTTGGCTACACCTCTAAAGAAGGAAAGTTGAGCATAGTTTTCGACACAAAAGCACGCCTTTTAACCCTCACGGCAAGTGAGATGATAATCGAAAAATTCAAACCAAAACTTGAACTCCTTGAAAATCTTCCAACTCATCACAAATCAACTCTTCCGCAAGAAAAAAAGCCAACCCTTCCTCAGAAAAAACCTCAAAGTTTCCCTCAAGAGAAAAAGTCAACTCTCCCTCAAACACCTTTTAAATCAACAAAGGAAATAGTAGTATCAAAAAAAACAATCCTCTGCGACAAAGAAAACCTTGGCAACAATCCAACAGAAGTTGTTAAGGGAGTGGGATTAACAACACCGAAAAAAAGAAACGACAGCAAACCCATAGGTGTTGGCAATATCCGACCGCCTGTTAGTGCCGCAACGAACAACGGGCGGACAATGCTAGTCACAAACACTGCTCAAAAAACAGCAGATCACCAACCGCCAACTGCCCAAAACACTCCCGAATATAAAAACGGCTTTTCACTAAAAAATTATCCTCCCGAAAAACTCAACTCAGCGCTTGATAAAATCAAGTTGTTAAAAGGTGTTTTTGTTCGAGTTGACTATGCAACCCAAGACGCAACTTCCTACACTATCAGTGACAACAAAAAAAACCGCATCTACTTAAGATACGCTGTGAAAAACAAGTCACTCCAAATCCAAGGAAAGGCATCCGACCTCTTTAAAGAGATTCAACTAATAGTCTATAAAGGCACTGACTACAAAACCGCCGTTTCATCTTATATTCAGCAAAAGCAATCAAGCGAAGATGAATGGACAGAGGATGGCAGAGGTGCAGGGACGGACACTGACCGCCCGAATAAAAAAATTATCAACCACCAACCACCAACCACCAATCACCAGCCGCCAAAACCAAAACCACCAACCCAGTCTGCAACAAACATTGAAAAGAAACTAAAGCGCCTAATTCCAAACGCATTTGACTATCTTAGTGAGCAATCAAAAAAAGAATTTACATTCGCCCTTATCGACATCCACAGCGAACTGACAAGACTTAGTGACTACTCAGGTCTTCTCGTTTCGCCTTATCGCGGACTGGAAAGGCTTATCTATGATTTGCAGCAAGTAAAAGACATCAATGTCAAAATGATAGGACAAGGTTATGAAAAGAACGATGACGGCTCGTATACTCTCAAATTCGGATATCGCAAAAAAATCGATAGTTTAGTCTACAACGAAGTTATGTCAGCACTTTATTCCGAATACTTTGAAAAACGCAACTTCTATCTCCACTCCGACAACACTCTCTTAGGAGAACATCGCCGAATAAGCGAAAAAAGCGATGCCAAGAAAATCTTTGACAACCTTTTAACTCTCATTGACTACAATTGCAAAAAACTAAAAGAAATTGGGGTAGGAATAAAATAATATAGAGGGGGGGGGCTTATTGTTTATAAGGCATACCTAAATGAAGTTAGCAAAAGCGTGTTGAAATCGGATATGTCGGACGAAAAACTGTAGGGGCGGCATTCTGCCGCCCGCACAATGTTATTCGTTGTTCACGAACCACCATCAAATAACGAACCAACAAAACTGTCACGGGGACTGACTCACTGACACGAAGAGCCCCGAAGGGGTTGAGGCAATCCCTTGCCTCAATCAGAGTGTCTGTCCCCGTGACATGAAGTGGGTAATTCGGATATCAGCCAGACACTACGGGGGCGGGTCAGTGACCGCCCGCACAATGTTGCTTGTTGTTCACGAACCACCATCAAATAACGAACCAACAAAACTGTCATGGGGACTGACTCCTTGACACGATAGTGCCCCGAAGGGGTTGAAAAATCTTGCATTTTTCAATCAAGGTGCCTGTCCCCATGACATGGAGTGGGTATTTAGGTGTGCCAAAAAAATTACTTGACGGGGTGAGCAACGCGAACCCGAAAAAAATAACAATATATTGTTGAATTATTTAGATACGCATTGTCACCCTTGCAAATGCTTTTAAAATGAAAATCACAACCATTTGTTTTTATATTGCATAGCATTTTACTTTTTACTCCTTACCTAAAATTTTATGATAATTCTCGGAATTGATCCCGGTTATGCAACTCTTGGCTTCGGGGTGATAAAAAAAGAGACAAACTCACTTGTCCCGATTGAATATGGTGTTGTGACAACTCCAAAGGACGAGAGTTTGCCTGTGCGGCTTGCGATGATTGATGAAAAAATCACTAAACTGCTCGCAAAACACAAACCCGATGCAGTCGCTTTGGAAGAATTATTTTTCGCTAAAAATGTGAAAACAGGAATTCAAGTTGCTCAAGCAAGGGGAGTTGTCGCAGTGTGTGCAATAAAAGCATGCGGAAACCTCTTTGAATACACCCCCCTTCAAGTAAAGCAGGCACTAACCGGAAACGGCAGAGCCGACAAACACCAAATCCAATTCATGACAAAAGCAATACTAGGACTAGAGTGTATCCCTCGTCCGGACGATGCCGCTGATGCCCTTGCTGTTGCAATATGCCATGCAAACACGAATGACTACTCGAAACGATATTTTTAAATTACAAAGGACAGTGGACAAAGGACAAATAAGGACAAATTAAATAATTAACATTTGTTCTCTGTCCACTGTAATTTGTAATTTATTTATAATAGAAGCAAACCAAAGGTTGGTTTGCGACAACCTCAAAAGGTATAAAGCCCCGACGCTTGCGTCGGAAGGAAACGCCGAAGGCGTTTCGGGTGTAGGGCTTGCCCTGCGGTTTATTACCTTTTATTTTGTAATTTTATTTATTATGATATCCTTACTTAACGGCACAATCGCCAATATCTCAGAAAACTCTCTCATAATCGATGTCAATGGTGTCGGCTATGAGGTCTTTTGCACAGGTTCATGTTTGACATCTTACTCAGTGGGTGACAATGCAAAAATTTTCACTCACACCCGTGTCACACAAGACGACATTTCTCTTTTTGGTTTTTCTTCAATCCAAGAAAAAAACATGTTTCTCCGCCTTATTTCAATTTCAGGGATCGGTGCAAAAGTTGCCGTCAATGTCCTCTCATCAATGTCGGTTGCGGACTTATCAAAATTCGTAACATTCGGTGACACAACCAACATTTCCCGAATTAAAGGCATAGGAAAAAAAACAGCGGAAAGAATTGTTCTGGAGTTGAAAGACAAAATATCGGACGAATTTAAAACTGTATTGCCTGAGAGATTAACTCAACAAAACATAGACACCGACGATGAGGCAGTAATTGCACTCATCTCTTTAGGCTACTCAAAGTCCGACGCAATTAGATCAATTGCTAAACACTTTGTTGAAGGAGCAACAACAGAAGAACTCATCATGAAAGTCTTGAAAGGCTAAAAAAAGAAGTAAAAAGTGAGGTCAAATTATATACGCCTTCGGCTAGATTCTTCACTTCGTTCAGAATGACTCGCTTTTTAATTTTGTGTCATCCTGAGCGAAGCGAAGGATCTAGCGATAGCGTAAAAATGTCACGGGGACTGACTCACTGACACGAAGTGCCCCGAAGGGGTTGAGGCAATCCCTTGCCTCAATCAGAGTGCCTGTCCCCGTGACATGAAGTGGGTATTTGGATGTCAGATAGACACTACGGGGGGCGGTCAATGCCCGCCCGAAACAAAACTATAAAACAAACAAAACGGGCGGTCAATGCCCGCCCCTACAAATCCACTAATTATTAATCGTCAATATGGAAAATCGTTTCATCACCCCCTCAAAAAAAACAACCGATGCTGAGTTGGAAAACTCACTTCGTCCAAAGTCTCTTGAACATTATGTTGGTCAAGAGATGTTAAAGTCGAACCTAAAAGTTTTCATTGAGGCGGCAAAAGGAAGAGGTGAGCCTCTTGACCATGTTTTGCTATATGGTCCTCCGGGTCTTGGCAAAACAACTCTTGCTCACATCATTGCGAACGAAATGGGGGCAGCATTTAGGATAACAAGCGGTCCTGCAATCGAAAGGGCTGCTGACCTTGTTTCAATCTTAACAAACCTAAATGAGGGCGATGTTTTATTTATTGACGAGATTCACGGACTATCTAGGGCGGTCGAAGAAGTTTTGTATCCTGCGCTTGAAGATTTTTCTCTTGACATTATCATCGGAAAAGGACCTGCTGCAAGAAGCATGAGATTGGCTTTGCCTCGCTTCACGCTGGTTAGTGCAACAACAAGAGCAGGACTTTTGACAGGACCTCTTCGTGACAGGTTCGGAATAGTATGCCGGCTTGAGATGTATAACAAAGAAGAACTCTCTCAAATACTTCGCCGCTCAAGTTCAATCCTAGGACTTGAAATGAACGATGACGCATGTCTTGAACTCTCGTCAAGATGCCGCGGAACTCCGAGAATTGCCAATCGAATTCTAAAAAGAGTAAGAGATTTCGCCCAAGTTAAAGGGAAGGGGGTTCTTGATTTGGAAATTGCAAAGCATGCCTTGAGCCTTTTGGATGTTGATGAAATCGGACTTGACACAATCGACAGAACTTTTTTAAAAACAATCATCGAAAAATTTAACGGCGGTCCCGTCGGCTTAGACACTCTCTCATCCTCAATCAACGAGGACTCAGGAACGCTTGAAGATGTTGTTGAACCATATCTTATGCAACTGGGCTTCATCGCCAAAACCCCAAGAGGAAGGGTTGCGACAATGCTCGCCTATAAACATCTGGGAATTACTCCAAAAGGCAACGCTCAAATAACATTTGATGACATGGAAAAATAAATTACAAATTACAGTGGACAAAGGACAAAGAAGGACAATTTAATTTATCAACATTTGTAATTTGTAATTTTAAAGGATACTCAATGAACAAATCTGATTTTAACTACCACCTTCCAAAGGAACTAATTGCCCAAACTCCTATTGAGCCGAGAGACCACTCTCGTCTTTTGGTTTATAATCGTAAAACCGATAAAATTGAGGACAGGCATTTCTATGATATTGTGGACTATCTTAATGAGGGAGATGCGTTAGTCATAAACACAACAAGAGTTCTTCCTGCCCGCATTTTCGGGACACGAGTGTCTTTTGTCGGGATTTCCAAAGAGGAACAGACTGCTCGAGAGTGTGCTAAATCTAGTGAGAAAACAGGCGCTCATGTTGAATTTCTTCTCCACAAACGCATTACAATGGACACATGGCACATTCTTTCAAAGCCTGCAAAAAGAGTAAAGACAGGCGATGTTTTCACATTCAGCGAAAAACTAAAAGCAGAAGTTTTGGAAGAGTTGCCCGACGGCGAGCGAAAAGTCAAATTCATCTATGACGGAGCATTCGAAGCGGCACTCTCTGAAGTCGGTCAAATGCCATTGCCGCCTTATATCACAAAGAAACTGGAAAATAAAGAACGCTATCAAACGGTCTATTCAAATCAAGAGGGAAGTGCAGCGGCACCTACCGCCGGACTGCATTTTACTCCCGAACTAATGCAGAAACTCCGTGACAAGGGCGTTAATTTTGTTGAAGTTCTTTTGCATGTCGGACTGGGAACATTTTTGCCGGTAAAAACCGACAAAGTCGAAGACCACAAAATGCACGAAGAATACTTTGAAATAACCGAAGATGCTGTTGAAAAAATTAATAAAGCCAAACAAAACGGCAAAAAAGTAATAGCACTTGGAACAACTTCTGTCCGAGTCTTAGAAAGTGTTGCAAACAACGACGGAACACTCTCGGCAAAAAACGGTTTCACGGGAATATATATTTATCCGCCCTATAAATTTAAAGCGGTTGACGCATTGATTACCAATTTCCATCTCCCTGAAAGCACCCTTATCATGCTAGTTTCCGCTTTTTCAACCCGAGAAAAAACCCTGGAAATCTATAACCACGCAGTCAAAGAAAAATACAGATTTTTCAGTTTCGGCGATGCTTCTTTGTTTTTGTAAAATAAAATGGAAACAAAAAACGAAAAACTAAATGTCAGAAAATCAAATCGTCTGCAACAATTTGATTACTCCCAAGAAGGTGCATATTTTATTACAATTTGCGCTAAAGACAAAGCACATATTTTCGGAGAAGTTAAATTGAATGTAGGGGCGGGCATTGACCGCCCGCACAATATAAAAAAATAGTAATGACTAATTTTTCATTTAAACTAAAACATATTTGTACTCAAACTGGTGCAAGAGTTGGAGAGTTTCGGACGCCGCACGGTATTATTGAGACGCCTGTTTTTATGCCTGTCGGAACACAAGCAACTGTTAAGGGGCTTTCAGTTGAGGACGTTGAGACAACCGGTTCTCAAATACTTTTATCAAACACTTATCACCTTTACATGCGGCCCGGAACAGAGATTGTGAAAAACGCAGGCGGACTTCACAAGTTTATGAATTGGTCAAAGCCCATACTAACGGACAGCGGCGGTTTCCAAGTTTTTTCGCTTGCGAAATTGAATAAAATTACTGATGACGGAGTGACTTTTAATTCTCATATTGACGGCTCATCTCATCATTTTACTCCCGAGAGTGCAACTCAAATCCAAAGTGATTTAGGGGCTGACATTATCATGGCGTTTGATGAATGCAGTGAATATGGGGCAACTCATTCATATGCCGAAAAAGCAGTTCGCCGAACAATTGACTGGCTCGCACGATGTGAAAAATCTCACAAAAACAAAAATCAAATTTTGTTTCCGATTGTTCAAGGAAATATGTTTTCTGACCTTAGAGAACTTTCAATCAAAGAAACCATTTCATATGCAAAATGCGGAATAGCAGTCGGCGGATTGTCGGTGGGAGAGCCGAAAGACGAAATGTTCAAAATGCTTGACACTCTTGCACCGCATTACCCTCAAAACATGCCGCATTATTTAATGGGTGTCGGTTCGCCTGACTGCATAGTCGAAGCAATAATGCGGGGAATTGATATGTTTGACTGTGTTCTTCCGACTCGTATGGCACGATTTGGTGCTGCCATGACTAGTTTAGGGCGATTAACTATTCGCAACGCAGAATTTAAAAACGATCATACTCCCGTTGATGAAAAGTGCGACTGCTATGCTTGCCGTAGTTACTCAAAAGCCTATATCCGTCATCTTCTTAATGTCGATGAAATTCTAGGCGCAAGACTTCTTAGCATCCACAACATTCACTATCTAATTAATTTGACCAAAAGAGTAAAAGCGGCGATACTTAATAACTCCCTAAGAGATTTTTATATTGACTTTAAAAATTCTTTAGAATACCATAATTAAACGCTTGCAGAAATTTAAAAAATGTCATATACTATATTAGCAAAATAAAGGCTCATTAAGAGTAAAGGCGGTGAAAAAAGAATGTCACAAATTAAAGTTGGCGAAAACGAAAGTTTGGAAGGCGCGCTAAAACGCTTCAAACGCAAATGCCAAAAAGACAATATTATGGGCGATATGCGCCGCAAAGAACACTATGAAAAACCGTCTGTCAGAAGAAAGAAAAAGGCAGAAGCGGCAAGAAAACGCAATGCGAAAGGCGGCTAAAATTTTGCTTTGGCAAAATTTTAAGTAAAAAATTAAAAATAAAAAGTGCGGTCAACAACAAAAAATTGACTGCACTTTTAATTTATCAATATCTTTCACTTCTTACTTTTCAAATTTCACTTATTTACATTCTATATCTAGATAACTCTTTATTATATCTTGCACTCATTTCTCGAAACTTTTTTGATAACTCTAAAATATAGCGTTGTTTGTTGTCATCGTCCAGTTTGTCATAGACATCGTGTTCAATCAATTTTCCAATCGGATTGATTGAATCTTCGTCATCATCGAGAATTTTGCGAACTTTTTCAAAAAATTCCTCTTCTTTCAGAACTTGTTTGTTGCCCAACTCCTTGTTCATTTCTCTCTCAAACTTTTCCTTGATTTCATCTTTGATGAGTTTTTCCATTATTGTGTTTCCGTTTTCTTTTGTCAACTCAGAACTTTTTTTCTCATGCACTTGCTGCCAATAGCCGATTTTTAGTCTATGTTTTGCTAGCAGTGCTCGCTTTTTCAACTCTGAGTAGTCTTTCTTTTGGGTTGCCATTATGTTTAAATTCCTCCTAAGTTTCTAGTGACATATGCTCATGTCTCTATTTACTCACATTATATCAAATAACAAAACAAAAATATCAAAAAAACAAAACTCGACAAAACAAGACATATTATTTGTTTTAAGGAAATGTTGATTAATCAGCGCTTCCTTAAAAAACAAAAATTTTTCTGACTGAAACCCTTGACAAATCGAATAACAACAATTATACTTATTAAAGTAAGGGTTATATCAAACACTTTAAAAGAGGAAAATAAAAATAATGAAGAGAAAGATTATTGCAATTATTTTGACACTCAGTCTTATGATGGTTTTTGTTCCGTTTGTTGGCTGTGGAAACTCTTCGAATATCGAAGGGGTTAGATTTTCTAGTGTTGCAGCAGGGACTCATTCGTGGGGGCATAGTTTGGCAATTGACACTGAAGGCAATTTGTGGGAATGGCGGAATGTTGTCTATCGTGGTTCAGGTTGTGCTTCAGTCAGATACAGCACAGGTTTTTCTAATATATTAAGCGGAGAAGATTTCAGAGGCGGAGATATTTCAGTTGGCGGCAATCATAGTCTGGCGATTGACAGAGATGGAAATTTGTTTGCATGGGGAAACAACGCCTATGGTCAAGTCGGCGATAGGACTTTAAGAAATCGCGCAAACCCTGTTCGTATTATTGAGGGAACACAATTTTCTTCTGTCAGTGCAGGACTTCATTTTTCTTTAGCAATAGACAGAGGCGGGAATATTTGGACATGGGGAAGAAACAGCAATGGTCAACTTGGAATAGGCAGCGGTAGCGGAGTTGTTTCAAGGCAAACAATTCCTATTAGATTGGCAGTGCCGAATGTGACATTTATTGCCGTCAGTGCCGGCGGAACACATAGTTTGGCTCTTGACAGCACCGGAGGGCTTTGGGGTTGGGGAAACAATTTTAACGGTCAAGCAGGGACGGGGGCGGAATATCTTAACTACTTGATGCCGAGTGAATTGTTGACATCTTCAAGAAACAGAGACGATATTAATGCTCCGCAAAGAATAAAAGAGGGAACAGAATTTATTGACATCGGAACAGGCAGCACTCACAGTGCAGCCCTCGACAGCGATGGCAATGTTTGGGCATGGGGAACTAACAGCGGAGCGCAACTGGGAGTTCAAGATTATTGGGCTGAGCCTTCTTGCAATTGGTATCCATGCAGATGTGAGCAAGAAATGGAATGTCCAATAGTATGCGGATGTGCAGACAATTGTTGTGATGAAGCAGGAGAGTGTGGGGAAGAGTGTGTCATAAGATGCTCGTGCAATCCTTCCAACACAAGAAATGTTCCGGACTTCACAAGAAATCGTTATGCTCCTAAACGAGTCAGAATTGCTGTCGGTGAAGAGGAAGTCAGAATTGTTTCAATTGGTGCAGGGCATCAACACACAATGGCAATCGACAATAACGGCAACCTTTGGGCATGGGGGCAAAATGGAAGCGGAAGACTTGGTAACGGTCAATTTGAAACAAGTGCAGTTCCTGTTATGTCGGCATTTGCCCAAGGAACAATAGTGAACACTTTCAGTGCAGGCTATTCTCATAATCTGGCAATTGATAATCTAGGACATCTTTTCATGTGGGGTTCAAACCCCGGAGGAACTATCGGAGGCGGAGTGTCCGCCCCTAATATCACGCCGTATAGACTTACCTGACTTTGTCGTGTCTCAAATCTTGTATGGATGGGATAGTAGTGTCGCCTTGCATGAAAAGAATTCGTCAAGATAACTGTGGGGGCTGTCTTAGTGACCGCCCGCACAATTTGAAACGACAACTACGAACCCACTTTCTCAAAAAATGAACCAACAAACTTTTACTTGCTTTGATATGTTATGTGTGATAATCGAATAACATTGTGCGAATATTAATAATTGCTCCTACAGTATTCTGTCATGCTTCAAAAAATATAGTGGCAGAACTCTGCTGACTGCATCTTGAAAAAATATTCATTATCAAAAAAACTTCCATTCCGGCGGTCGCTAACTGCCCATTTTTTTTTATGTCTTTTGAATATCTCGCAATAAAAATATTGTTTAATGGGGGGGACGCTTGTCTGACGAACAAAGTTTAGGATAGCCGAACCCATTATCAAATAACGAGTCAATACGATATATGTTGTGCATGGATAAATCCCCATTAAAAATTTGTTAAAAAATGAACTCCAAAAAATTATTTAACAAAATATGGCAAAAAACGCACAAAAACTACATTTTTTGTTCACAATTTGTTTAAAAAGTTTTAAGTTTTTTATGAAAACATGTAAAAAATCATTGACTTGTGTAGAATTTTGTTATATAATGTGGCTATGTGTGTAGTGGGAGAACTCACAAATATGTGAACAAAGTGTGAATAATTATGAACGATTGTTAATATATTTAAATTAAACACTAAACAAAGCATTATTAAATCTTTATATGCACAAATTACATATAACTGTATGTTTATTTATAGTGGTTTGTGGTTAGTTAATGTTGATTGGGTAAGGAGAAAATTTTTTTGACAAAAAAATTTAACTAACCACTAATCACCAACCACTAATCACCAACTGCCACCAAAACAAGGAAAAAAACTATGAACACAAAATCATCTTTCATCCACAATAAAAAACGAAGGTTAGCGCTATTTTGTTTTATTGCGTTATTTGTTGTTATGTCTATTTTCACAATGGGCAATTTTAGTGTTGGATTTATCCAAACAGAAGCGGCTGAAAATCGTTTGATTTTTGTTCAAGTTGAAGCAGGCGAAGATTTTGCAATCGGACTGACCATTGACGGTGAGTTATATGGCTGGAGTTTAACAAGAGAGCAAACAACATTTAATCAAAACATTAATCATATATTTTCAGGAGACGATGAATTTGAATACACAAGAAGAATGTGGAACTACACATTAGGTGATTTTTATCCGGGCATACCAACAAGAATTCCTGTTAACTTTAGAGAAATGCGTTCAAGTCCAAGTTCATACGGAGGCTTGGCAATCGGTTCGGTTAACACAATAACAAACGACAGAATTGTTCAAATCGCAGCAACAAGAACAGCGGCAGCATTTGTCACTGACAGAGGTTTTGTCTACACTTGGGGAATTGATGTTCCAAACATGGGGGTAGAAACAGAAGTTATGGAAAGGGGACTGCATCTTCCTTGGCAAAGCGGATTGCTTCACAGAAATGTTTTAGCGCGAAGTGAGAGCAGAGAAACTCCCGGAGAAGGTTTAGTCGGCGGTATTAATGAATACTTCCCAATGAGTCAGCCTTCATTTTTTGTTCCTGATTTAATTGACTTTAGAACTTTTAGATATTTTGATGCAGCTGGAAGACATGCCAGCGGAAGTGATACATTTGGAATTGCAATAGACAACAACAATATGGAAAATGACATTGGTGCCCGCGCTCGTCGTGCTGTCAGCATTTGGGGCGGAACGGATAACTTTGTTGTTCAGCGCCATGACGGTCAATTTGCCGCTTGGGGCAATTTGACTTATATGCAAATACCTGATGACACATTCCGTCCTCAGCCATGGAGTGCAGGCACACCGGTGTCTCACTTGGGAGTAATGGGCGGTAGCGTTATTGCAGGAGCAGGTTATCTTGCCCATATCAACGGAAACGCTCTTTCAATTCAAGGACGCAATTACCATATTCCTTATTTTGGCGCTCAAGGTATTCCTTTGGGTGCGGGAGCAGGAGCGTTTTTTGAACGCAACACTTCCCATAATCCGGGTCACACGCTCTATGGAAATTTCAATCAAGGATTTTTCCCGTTAATAAATGCAAACGGTCAAGATATTTTAATGACTTTTGACGGGGCGGCAGGTGATTATTACTTGCATTGGGACTTTGACGACAATCCATTGTCTTATGATTTTGGAACATATCGTCAATCAGGCTTTCGCCGCAGACCGGACAATCCGGTGGCAATCAGAAATGCACTATTCAGTGATTTCCAAACAACAGGCGTTGCTGTTCGTTCAACTAATCCGGCAGTTCCTTTCTTTGCGGGCAGGGCAGACCAAGATTTTGCTGACGCAAGACTGCGTATGCAAAACAACACCTCTGCGAATGTTGCCCTTGGAAACGGCATAGTTTATTTTATAGATTCAACTAACAATGTCCGCTTTTTCGGAACAGACTATAATCTTGGCCATAGAGTATCTTCCGGGCATGTTCCTGCAAATCAAACTTCATTCACAGGCTTGCCGAACGCTTTTAACGCAAGACAAGTTGTCGCAGGACAAGTGCCGCTAGGCAGCAATGTTTTGTTATCAGATGATTTCTTTGTTCCCGGAACAGGAAACAGAGAGGCATATGACACTTTGTTCAGACGAGGAGGAGATATGTTGCTAGGGGACGGAACCAGCGATCCATGGAATTGGGGTCATAGTTACGGGGATTCTCCAAGTCAAGAAGGAAGGGGCGTATTCAACAATGTCACTAACCGTTTGAGCATGAACTCAATTTTGTATGACCGTTCTGACGAGGCGCATATTTCTGCGGCACTTAGAAATGACGGACTTCAAGTTTGGGCATGGAACAGAGACGGAGACAGCACCGGCAACATGCCGGCGTTTTCCGGCGGAGCAGTTCATTTTCACAATTTCAGACTATCACCTAATCATCAAATTTCAACAATAACTTCAGGATATGGCAACAATCTTTTTGCCATCTCTTCTCAAGGCGTTATGTTTCGTATTCAATGGGAATATGACTTTGAATATAATGGCGTCACAGGATTTTTTGTTGCTCGTGCAATCGCTGACTTCCAAGATGAAAACGAAGGCACTCTTACCGGTTGGCAAACAACAGGATTGTCAAATGCACTAAGAGCTGACTTTAGAGTTAATGTCACTTGTGAGGACAACATCGGCCGCAGTTTGGGCGAGATTGCAACTGATAATGCCGTTAGAGTTCATATTGGATATTTAACTCCGGGAAACGGTATTTCACCTCATGACTTAACAAGATTGGGTTTTGGTGCGGAAAGATACGGACTAAGTTCCGGCAGATTTAGTGACTATGAAGAAAGTAAACTCGGTCATGCCTATAGATTGCTAACCGCTCCTTCAATGACAAATCATGTGCCTTTTAATGCTATTGATTTGAATGTGACAGAAATTGATGCCAACAATCCAATTCAACCGCTTGTTCCGATTGGACAATTCGGCATGTTTTTGAAAGGAGGCAATGCAAATCAATTGGGAGAGAGAATGCCTCTTAATCCTTTTAATAATCAATTTTTTTCAATTAACATTAACCCTTTGGGAGGCTCAACAAATCGAATTTTAAATTTTGATATAACTCCAAATCAATCAACTCAAAACGAAATAATAAGACTTGTGTTTTGGATTGGCAGAGTTGACAATATTGCAGCAATGGGCTTTGATGACGTTGACCTGATTGTCTATGAAGCAAGACCTGTTGTTTTGGATATCTACATCGGCAACACTCCTTTTGATGTTGTTTGGAACGATGAGTTTTTAACAGATGACGGAAACTTTATTGACGGAAACTCAAGAGTTCCGCTTCTTGACCCAAATGTGACTTATGGCAGACACTATTCAGTTGCAGTCCACGATGTAACAGGCGGTTTCAACACTTTGAGCGGAAGAATTGCCGGCATTGCAGGAGGTGTTCACACCCAAGCAACCGTTCTTCCTAATTTCAATCTGGCAGCATATCGTGCAGATGAAGGTTTCCCTTCAAGAACCTACACGGGACTTGAAAGAAACGCAGTCGGTATAATACCAAATGCTACTCCATTGTCAGTTGCAACTTGGCAAAACGGACTAAACAGGTCAGACCAACTTGCCTACACTCTGGGAGACAACAGAGCGCAGCAGCAGTTCAACAATATCTATTCATATATGATTAGTGACATTGACGCAGATTTAGTGATGCTTCCTTCATCAATAGCAGATGACCTAAACAGCCCTGTTCGCCAACTAGTCCGCACTGTTCAGTTGAGAGTTGACTTGAATGAAATACTCACAACTTCTCAAATGATAACTGACTTTGCTAATTTCCTTAATGTGTCTTATGGAGAATTTTTCCGTGAGTTTAACAACAGATACGGTTTTTTCAACATCAGTTTCATAACGGAACAAAACTTTGTTCCGGGCGGTGTTCCAATCGGCACTTTGGTTTTGCATTATCAAGTTTTGATTTTCTCAGCAAGACCTAACACTGTCGGAACAAATTCAGTGACATATCTTTTCAACAACCTTGCACTGCCTGAGTTCACTCCTGTTGAAAGAACAACACCTTTGCAAAACTCAAATGCCCACAGGTTCAACGCTCTTTTAATGGAAAGCACAGGAAGACTGCCTTCAGTAATGCCCGGGGCTATGAATATTCCTGTTATAACTGAACCGAGACCTGTCGGACTTGCTCCTCTTCCTCATATCACCGTTCACTCTCAAGCATCACTTCGCCTAGCAGGAAACTTCAGAAATGTTCCGAACATAAGCGTTGACGCTGTCGGAGTAAACGGTCAAAACATCGCAGGAGACTCTCAAGCAAACCTTGTCAGAGGTGTTGAAGGAGATAACGATGTGACTGTGAGAATTGATGCAGTTGTCGGTCGTGAGCAAACGGTTGAACTAAGTCATTTGGTCGGAGCAATTGCCGGACAAAACGACAACACTCTTGTCAGATTTGCATTTAATAACAATAACAGTTCTTTTGGGGCTTTTGAAGAAAATATCAGAAATTCGACCAGAAACCATATGGATATTAGTTTGTCGAACACTTCATTCACATTCACTTCATTTGCTCAGATAAATAACATTAACGGTCAAATACCCGATGTCACCTTTGTTCTTAACATAATGCGTTTTACTTATGCTGATGGACAGTTTGTTCCTTTTTATGGCAGCACCGAAACGCTGACAGTGAGATTCACAATAAGAGTTGTGACTCCGCCTTTGTTCGTAAGACGCAGCGATGTGAGCAATTTGCATGTTGTCAGAGAGGACGGAGACAGGCTAATTAATCTTACAGGGATAGGCGGCAGACTGAATATGGACAGTTATTCTCAACAAAGACTGAGAGTTTTGAGCATCACAGTAAGTGACAGCACAGTCGCAACTCCGTCAATTGTTCATCAAGAAGTTTTGGACTACTATGGAAATCCTGTTCAAACACAAACTGCCGAGGCTATTTATTTTTCAGCCCACAGAAACGGCAGAGCATTTGTTGAAGTGACCTATGGATTATATATTCCGGGACTTTCACAATCGTTTTGGACACAAATAGTAGACACATTCACGATACTTGTTGAAGTTGATGTCCTCTACAGAACTATTCACATCACAGGTCACACCCACATTGACCACTACAACTTGGCAAGAGCAATAGAAGACGGAAATCCGGGAGTTCAGTTCACCGGACTAAGCCACAACAGAAATTTCGGTGAAAACGAACAAGGCTTTGAAATTCAAACAAGAGAAGGTGCGACTGCTCCATGGGTGACAGTTCCAAGAACCCAATGGCCGCTGTTTATCCAAGAAATCCGCTATGACGGCGCTCGCACCAGAATTGACATAAGGCCGTCTCTTAATCAAATTGAAACAAGGATAATGTTTAGTTTTGCCGGAACGGTCAGCATTGAAGGCGTTTTTGGACTTCGCACTGACAACTTCTTTGTCTATGCTATTCTTTCGCCGATAACAAGGCATTTGATAGTCGACGGAGACATCTATACAGTCAGGCTCTCCGGAACAAATAACCCCAGAACTTATAGTTTGTTATCTCATGGCGCTTTTGGAGTAAACGGACTTTTCGACAACGCTGAATACGGATTAGACACATTCTTTGGCTACAACCCAAGAATAATGAGAGCAAGGTATGCAGAAAATTACCTAAATCAAAGAGGCAGATATTTTTTTGACTACAATCTGAACAGCGACGGAACAGAAATAACCTTCTATGGGTTGTGGCCGACTAAAGTTGGAGACACGCCTTTGACAGGAGAAGAATTGCCAGTTTTTGCGCTGATTATTCACGACACAAACGGTCAAGCATTTAATGTTTTGTTCAATGTCGAAGTTGTTGACATTCTCGTTGACCTAACAAGACAGCAATATGTCAATATCTTGTGGATAACAGCATTGTCGCTTGTTATCATAGTGTTTATATTCTTCCTCATCAGTCTTTTGGTATACTGGACAAAACGCGCTCGACAAAGACGAATTGTTGCGAAAAACCAAATGATTATCAAAATGCGTGACAAAGTTCACAATAAAGAAACCCACACTCAAGCGAATGTTGTCAAAGCCAGAATGAACATGGACGACCCGAGGTATCAAAAAATGTATACCAAACTTAGAGAAGAAAAAGAACTCGAGGCGGGAATAACACTGACGACTATTAACGCTCAAAAAGCCGAAAAAGGAACAAAAAAGAAGAAAAAAGGCGGCAAGCGTTCAATTGAAGAACTAAAAGAAGAATTGGCGGCAAAAAGGGCTCAAGTGACTGCAATGCAAACTGAGACAATGCAGCAGCCAATGGACGATCCATGGGCAAACAGCGGAATGGATATGGATACAACGCAGGGCAGCCCCTACAGAGCGGAGTTAACAAGAGAACAAATTGAGCAGCAAATTAAAGAAAAACTAGGCTCAGAACCAATGATAGAAGTAGAAAGCGAGCCAATCATAGAATAGTCAACGCACAACGCATAATGCACAATGATTGTTAGAATTAATATTAAAATATTCTATACTTAGCATTGTGCACTATGTATTGTGAATTAAAAAAAATTCTGTCTTTCATTATGCGTTATGCGTTATGCACTATGCATTGAAAAAAGGTGTCATTATGAAAACAAAACAATTTTCAATAAAACGAAATATACTGATAGCGGCGTTTGCAGCGCTCATAAGTGTTTTGATAGCGCTATCATTTTCCATTGTCTTTAATAACAACAGGGCAATAAATGCAACTGCGAGCGGTGAAATATCAACACCCGATGCAAATGTTACCGTTTGGAATATTGTGTTGAACATCAACGGAGTTGCAAATCCTGATGTTGAATCTGTGAGAGGTTCATCTTTTGTGCCCGGTTCTGTTATTTATAATAACGGAGCAGGTATCAATCCTGCACGGTTTAGGGAAAGGACTTTAACCAGCAGCCTTTTTACTGACAATGATGCTTTGGGGGTTGAAGTTGGGGTTTTTGAAAACTGCAGCACCGGTACTCTTCAAGTTTATAACACTTTTGGAAATTTTTTCAGTATAGTTCCGACAGGCGATTCAACTAATGGTCATTTCACTATCACTGCTCATCGCAGAATTGACAGCGCAACAGCAAGAATTTTGGTTGGAGCAGGAAGCAATCGCAGAGCGCACTACTTGCACATAGAAGTAACGAATGCTTTTGAAATCACAAATTTTTATGTCGGACACTCGGTAGGGTCATCTCTTTACACAATCCCTGTTCGTAATTTTGAGAGTTTTTCATTTGACTTTAATCAAAGGCTGTTAAATCGTAATCTTTTTGAAGATTTCAATGAAGCCGGCTTCGTTGACCAAATACTAGAGGGCGGAGTTTCATCTCCTTCAAGGCAAATCAGCAGTTTGCAAGGATTGAGAGTGACAGCAGTAAGAATGCGTTCATTCAACAACCAATATTTCTTCGGAGGTCCCGCTCCGAACAACACTAATGAATTTGTCGATGTTTCTTCGCAATTCAGAGCAGACGGAACGCCTTCACTATATATGGGTTTCAACCTCAACAACAGTGTTTTATCAGTTGCAGGTGACAACAGAGAAGATCTTTGGTTTTCTGAAAATTTCCGCAATATTCATGTTATGGAAATTGTCATGAACTTTGACGGAATAGGCTCGTTCACAGCCAAATATTTGATAAGGTTTATTCAGCAAACAGTTCCTAGTGCGCTAAATCCTTTTAGAGTGGCAACAAGACTTAATGCCGGAATTGAAAGAAGCGACCCTAATCACACTTTCTCAAACCCAACAGACAATCCAAATTTGCCGGGCCGTTCTTTTTGGCAAACAAGAGTTTATGTCAGGTCTTTGGTTGTGTTCTATGGTATTGAAGATGCAAGATTTTGTGATGTAAATCCATGGGAAGCGCCAAGTGATGATGACGGCGCTTATTCACGAATTGAAATCAGCGGACCATATCTTGATGCGTTCGGCGAAGAGTTTATTCTAGTCAGTTCAGCAGACCCGGTTGAAGTTGACCTCAATCTTATTGAAGGGCCTGCTCCTGTCAGATTTCGTATTGTTTTTCCAAGAGTTGATGAAGGAAGCGGAAGTATTTCTCGTCCTTCTAACCTCTACACTGTGAATTTCCAAGTCTATGGAATTCATTCAGTTGACCGTATAACCGTCTATAGAAGCAGCATAGACATGGATGTTTCAGGAATTACTCCGCTGGCAGAGTTTGTCAGAAGAAACTACAGGCTTGACTCTGTTGAGATTGACGACGCTTATAGCATCACTGCTCAAGTTATCAGAAATCACAGAACAATAAGTTTCAGAAATGCTGTTGACGGCGAATCTGTGGAGGCTACTTTTGTCTTCACAAACATGGAAGGAAGAACAATTCGTGCTCCCGGGACGATTGTTGTCAACTTTGGCTACAACAACTGGTGGGCAGGATTACAATCTTGGCAACGAGTGCTATATATTGTTTTACTCGCTGTTATCATCCTGCTATTGATTTTATTCTTTGTTTTCTTGTTCTTAAGAGGATTGATGAGAGCAAGAAGGGAAGAGCAAGAGGCAGTAGTGCCGCAAAGTGCATATTTGGTCAAACTCAATCAAACGATTGCCGCGGCTCAAGCACAAAGGCGAATGACTCAAACAACTCATTCTCATGTTCAACTGAATCCGGCAGTATCAAGAGATATGTCAAACTCATCTCACAACTATGATGTAACTCATAATACTAATATTTACAGGATAGGCGCCGGCGGACAGCATCCGGCATCAGGCACGACAACAACAACCGACACTCAAATGCTGTCGTCCGGAGTTTCTCATGGGCATAGTCATGGCTATGGTTATCAACAGCCAATCAACAGTTATGCACACACACGCATGGAAGACATCTATATTCCAATAACTGACGAAGAACTCCTAGAGAGAATCTATAAAGAAAAATACGCACCTCGCGGCATGACAGAACGCTCTTTTGAAAAATCAAGAGATTTGCAAGACAGAGAGTTGGAAAAAGAAAAGAACCGTATCAGAGAACTCATCAAAGCAGGCGTGCCTGTTGATGAAGCGTGCAAAAGCGAAAAACAACTTGAAGCCGAAAGGGAGGCAATTATGTTCGGAGAAAACCAAAATAGCGGTGTAATGGGTTCAAGCACGACGGCGATTATCCATATTCTTGGATTTGACCCTCTTGCCCCAACTGTTTCTGAAGAAGAATTTGAAAAAGACACTACCTCTTCATCGCCTCAAATGATAGTTGATGAGTTTGGCGAAGAAAGACTTGTCTTTGACGAAATGATGCCTGAAGATACGGCATTCAACGAGGCTCAAAGAGAACTCAAAAGGCAGCAAAAAATTCTTGCTGAACTTGCAAAAAGAGATGAAAAAATTGATGAAGCGGTTGCAAACTATGAAAACATGGTCAAAGCAAAGCAAGACGAATTGGGTCAACTTGATGATGACATAAGAAGTTTGACTGAAAAGTCTGCTGATTTGGATGTCCTGATTGCATCTTCAAGAGGTAAAGAAAGAGAGAAGTATATCAAAGAAAGAGAAATCGTTGAAGAGCAACTTGGCAATGCCAAAAAGAAAAGAGACCAAATTGCGAATGAACTCAATGAATGTGAACCGATACTTGAAGAGTTGAAGAAAGTTCAAGAACAGAACAAAAAAGATATTGCAGCAGCACAGACCGCTCTCGTTGTTGCGGAAAGAGAACTTAAAAAAGCAGAGAAGGCGGCAAAGGCGGCAAAAGAAGCAAGGATTAACGGACAGTTATACACTATGCTTGAATCTGTCGCAAGAGTGGACAGAGATTTGTCTGAAGCAAACAAAAAAATCGCTGACTTAACTGAAAAGAAAGGTGAAGCAAGAGATGAGATTTCTCGCCTTCAAACAAAACTTCTGTCAACTACTGACCCTGAAGAAATAGCGGCAATCAACGCTCAAATTGAAGCGAAAAACAATCAAATCAAAGACATCGACAGAGAACTCGAAAGACTAAGCAAAGTCAAGAAAGACAAAGAAAGAGAGTTGACGGCCGGTGTCAGACAGTCTAATGACTTTGTTATCAAAAACAAAGTTCCCTATGAAACTGTTGTTCGGCTTGAAGATGAAGCGCTCAAAGTTGTTGCGGCAGAAAATGCTTCAAGAGTTGCCAAAGAAGAACTTGAAAGGGCAAAGGTTGCCTTTGAAGAAAGCCAAAGAAAATATGAAAAACTCATCGCCGATATTGATGACGAGTTGGCAGCGGCTCAAAACGCTTTGAATGAACAGTTAAAAATTATTGAAGAAGAAGCGGAAGCATTAAAAAATCAACTTGAAATGATAGATGCTGAAATGGAGAATGCGACTGAAGAAGAAAAACTTGATTTAATGCTAAAACGCATGGAACTTGCAGAGCAACTTGAGCAAAAGCAAAGAGAAGCGGAAGAAAAACGAGAAGAAGGCATCAAGAAAAACCTTGAGAAAAAGGCAGAACTTGACGAGAAGTTGAAAGATGCTGAAGAGCGGATGGAAAATGCGAAAAGAGCGCTCGACAACGCTGAAGAGGATTACAAAATGGCTCTTCAAAAATCTTCTGAGGACTCACAAGCAACCTTCATTCCATCAGGAAGCGGCATAGTTTCTCAAGAAAGACTGGGTCAAGAAATCGAAGAAGCAAGATCTCGCTACAACAGAGCAACAGACGAAGTTGAAAAAGCCGAACACTATGCAAGGCTTACTGCTCTTCAAGCCCACAAAGCAGCGCTTGAAGCAGAAAGGGCAACTGATGCAAATCGTGAAAAACTTGAAGAAAGAGCAAAAGATGCTCAACGAGAAGCCGACAAAGCAAGAGCGGACTATGAGGCTATCAAACTTGCAAAAGAGAGAGAAGAGCAACTCCGCAAAGAAAGACTTGCCGAGGCTGAAAGAGAGGCTGAACTTCGTGAGAGAGAGTTGAAAGTTCGTGAAGCGGCACTTGCAACCGAAAGAGAAGAAGAGAAACTAAAAGCAGAACAGCGTGCTTTAAGAATAGCAGGACTGGAAGAAGAAGAGGCATTGACAGAGGCTGAAGCAATTCGCAAAGCAGAACGAGAAGCCGAGATGGCTCGTCAGCAAGTAGAGAAAGATGCTGAAATATCTCGTCAGCAAGCAGAACTGGACGCAAAAAAGACAATGCTTGATGCTGAAGGCGAGGCTGCAAAAATGATGCGTGAGGCTGAGGTTGAGGCTGCGAAATTGCGTCGTGAAGCAGAAGAAGAGGCTGCAAAACTTGCTCGTGAGCAAGGCATTGTTGCCGGTGCGCCTTCTGCAACTGACTCTGACAAAATAGCAAGAAGAAAGCATGAAATTCTCACCAAACGAGAAAAACTAAAAGACATCAAAACCGAAAAAGAAGGACTTGACTTAAAAGAAGATTTTGTCAACACTCAAATGCGTTTTGATGACGAGGAAAAGACTAATCTTGATTTAGCACTCTTGATTGAACGCTCAATTGCTGATGCTCAACTTGCGGCAGAACGAGCAAAATACAACGAACTTGCGAACAAAGAAAAAGAAGTTGTTGAAAGAGTTGTTGAAAAAGAAAAGTTAGTTGAAAAAGATTCTAAGCCTTATGAGAAAAAATACACTAAAAAGGTCGTAGAACGAGTCAACAAAATCCATCGTGAAGTGCCGAGCGGCAAAAAGAATGTCAAGAAAGTTCCTCGCCCTGCTTCCGCTGGCGGACGCCCAAAACCCGGTTCAAAAACAAGACCGGGAACAAGACCGGCAAGACCCGGGGCAAGGCCGGTAAGACCGGGAACAAGACCGGCAAGACCTGGGGCGGCAAGAAGACCCGGTTCAAAAGCAGGAGCAGCAAGAAGACCCGGAGCGGCAAAAAGACCGGGAGCAAGACCGGCAAGACCCGGGGCAAGGCCGGTAAGACCGGGGTCAGCAAAACCAAGAAGATAGTTGGCAGTGATTGGTGATTAGTGGTTAGTGATTGTTGAAAGTTGATTTGTTTTATCAACTCACCAATCACTAACCACAAATCACCGGTCGCCGACAAATGAGGTGTCATTATGGCAAAAAATGAAAACTACGAAGAATACGAAGAAGAAATCATAGAGAGAGATGAGTATGTCGATGTTCCTGTTGATGAGGAAATCGAAGAATACGACGAGGACGACTATGATGATGACTATGACGATGACGAGTATGATGACGATGAATACTACGACGACGAAGATGAGTATGACGATGAATACTACGACGAAAACGAAGACAGGTTTGAGCAAATCTTTGAGGAACTAAGGCAACTTAGAGCCCAACTATCTCATAACGCTCAGCCTTATCCCTATCATCAGCCATACCCCTACATGGGCATGGGCATGCCTTTTATGATGCCATATATGCCATATCCTCAATACTATGGACCGTCTCCGAATGAGATAAACATGTATAATGAATTGGGCAGAATAAGGGATGATTTGACAAGGCAGAACAATGCGTTTGTCACTCACACCGAAGTAGCAAGACTTCAATATGACATGTCAAGAGATCATCAAAGAAATGAAGATATGCTCAACATGGAAATAAGAAGGCTTAACGACAGGATAGCCCAAAAAGAAAGAGAAGTTCATTATCAACAACAAGCCTATCTGCCTCCGCCTCAACAAAGAGAAAGAAGGGAAAGATACTAATTTATTAACGAAAAACGCACAATGCACAACGCACAATTATTGGGCGTTGTGCATTGAAAATTTTAATGATTAACTAGTGTTGAACAAAAAATGAAAAAAATATTTTATGAAAATATGAGAAAGAGGCTTGAATTAAATAAAAATATGTGGTATACTATACTGTGAGTAATACTATATATCACTAAAAGCACACACACACGAGAGGAAGAGTTATGCCAAAAGATAACAATTACGAAGAATACGAAGAAGAAATTATCGAACGCGACGAATATGTTGATGTTCCTGTTGACGAAGAGTATGAAGAATACGACGACGAAGAGGAATACGACGACGAATACGATGATGAAGATGAGTACTACGACGAAGAAGAGGAGTACGATGATGAGGACTACCCTGAAGAAGATGGGTATGACGAAGACCATTATGACGAAAGGTTTGAGCAAGTGCTTGATGAAATTGATGACATCAAACGCAATGCTTCGCTTGCTCGTCCGGGTCAGCCCATGCCGCCGCAATATCATCCTCATCCAACTGTTATCATGTCACCACCGCCACCACCGCCGCCACCGTCAAATGATTTGAACATCTACAACGAGTTGTCAAGATTAAGAGATGATTTGACACGCCAGCAAGGAGCACAAAACACTCACGCAGAAGTTGAAAAACTGCGTGGGCAACTTTTGAGTGAACATCGTAGAAATGAGGATATGCTTGTCAACGAAATAAGACGATTACAAGACCGTTTTGATGAGTTAGCATCCAATCCGCCGCCGCCGCCGCAAAATCACTACAACAACCAATCACCGCCGCCTCAAAGAGAGGAAGGAGGGCGTCCTAATATGTATGAGAACAAACTGCATGCTGTCTTGATTGAACTGAAGAAAAAATTGTCCGAACTTGCGGACAAAGAGACCGCGCATGATTTGCAAAAAAAAGTGGAAGAACTAAAAAGAGAAGTTGGAATTGAGCATGGTGCTCTCAGTGCCAAAATTGTTGAAATTCAGCATATTGCAGCAAAACTTCCTTCGATGTTTGAAACAGTAGAAGCGTTGAGAAACGAAATAAAAACAATGCCGCAAGGCAATGTTGATTTAAGACCGGTTCTTTTAAGGCTTGATGAAATAAGAGCACTTTTTGCAACTCCTTTGAAAGAAGCGGATTATTCTCCGATTTTGACAAAAATCGATGAAGTGACCGCACTGGTATTGTCAGACAGAGAAGTTGTTGACAAACTAAATGATTTGCAAGGAATTATTTCAACGGCAAACTTTGATGTCAATGAAGTAATCACAAGACTTGATGCAATTTGGGCGCATATTTCTATTCCTAACAACGAAGAAGTTTTGGCAAAACTTGACGAGATTGAAAAAACATTCTCAAATGAAGCGGTTCTTGAAAGAATTGAAGAAGTTGCTCAAGAGGTCAGAGCATTTTCAAATTCAAGCATTAAAGTTGACCCTGAGTCTGTTCATGTTGACCTCTCTTCTGTCATTGACAGAATTGAGGAATTAAAACTTTTCTTAAACCAAGAAACCGACTTAGGTCCGGTCATGCAGAAACTCGATGAGATTTTGCTGAATAATTTGGTCGCATCATCATCACCAAGTCAAGACGAGCAAATGAGAGAAGTCCTTCAAAAAATTGAAGAATTGAAATTCTCAACTCCTATTGCAACTCTTGATGACGAGGGAGAGCCGGCGACACTGGATCTTTCTCCGATACTTGAAAAAATTGAAGAAATCAAAATTTCTCAAAAAGAAGAGTTATATCCGATTATTGAAAGAATTGATGAATTAAGAGAGAATGCTGTTCATGAAGTTTCTTCAAAAAATGAAATTTCAACTTCGCAGTTGAGTGAAAAACTGGACAGAATTGTTGAATCTGAAACTTATCTAAATGAAAAAATCGACAGAATCTATGAACAAGAAAACAACCTAAACCAAAAAGTCGACAAAATTTTTGAGCAAGAAGTTGCTATTCAAGACAAAGTCACCTCGCTTGAAGACATTATTTTAAGCGTTATTTCGCAACTTCCTGATGTTCAAAAAATTGAAGACACTAACGAAAAAGTAGACAAAATTTGCTCTCAAGAAGAAGAGACGCTGAACAAAATTGATGCACTGCAAGGGACTGTTTTGTCACTTTCTAATCTTGGGATAGAGAAAGAAAGAATCTATGAATTGCAAAAATCAATAGATGACATCAAAAATCAATGCAATGCTTTGGAAGGAAAAGATGTTGATTTATCGCCTGTTGTCGAGCAAATAATCGACATCAAAAATGATATCTATCACCTTGCATCTCGTGATGAGATAACTCCTCTTGCTCAAACAATAAAAGAAGAATACAATGCGCTGCATGAAAAAATTGACACTATGCCTCATGGCGAAGTGTTGACCGAAGTTGTTGCGGTGCGTCAAAGAGTGGAAGATTTGCACGCTGAAGTTCAAAATTTCAAACTTGATATTCTAACTCAAGACAACCCAGACACTGTAACAAAAGACGACATAGGCGACTTAAAACACACTCTTGCAGTGGCTCATAACACCTATATCGACACCCACAAAAAAATTGAAGAGTTGTTTGCGGACATTGAATTTTTGAAATCTTCAGTTCAAAACAACCAAGAGCATATCGACATCATCAACAAAAATTGCGAAGTAACAAACGACAATTTTGAAAAAGTCCGCTCGGGTTTTGAAAAAGTTATATCCGAAATTCAAGCAATAAAAGGTTCATTTGTCGAAGTTGAGAACGCTGACGGTGAAAAAACCGTTGTTCAAGACGAGGGTCTAAGAAGTGCTTTGAGTGAAGTTAATGACAAACTCTCCTCCGTTCTTTATGGTTCTCCCGACACCGATGTTGACAATATTCAATTTATCTTAACTTCACTTAGTGACATCAAAGAAAAACTCGGTGCAACTCCCAGTGTTGACGGTGACATGAGCAAGATTTTGGATGACCTTGCTTATTTGAGAAACCAAGTTGAAGCAAACACAACAGATGATGACATAGATTTAGCTGCAACATTTACCAACGAAGAATTGGGAATGATTCATGACGAACTAAGGCAAATTACTGATCGTCTCATAAACCAAGACAGCAACAATTTGGTTGAAGAACTGTCCGCTATTCGTGACGAATTCAAAGCAACTCTAATACTTGAGCAGCACGATGTAATAAAAGAAATCGAGAGTCTAAAAAGTGAACTAGGCACTCTTAAAGATGACTTGGCACTAATTGCAGACCTCAGAAGTGAATTGAGTGTCTATCATGGTGAAGTAAAAGGCGTGACAGACGGCGTTATTTCAAAAGACGGCGAAAGTTTGACGAGCGGTGAAATAAACCAAGTTTTGCAAGAAATTGTTTCGCTTCGTGACGAGTTGCAACTTTTCAGAGACAGTCATAATGCTCCTATTGAGAATGAAGAGGGTATTTTGCTTGAAACTCAAATGCCCGTTGCAGATGAAAATCTTACCATTCTTTTGGAAGAGTTTGCACTGTTGAAAGCGGAACTTCTTGATAATCCTGTCTTTAGTGAAATTGAGGAAATAAAAGAAATTCTACTCCGCAGAACAAGGTCACAATCTCTGTCCGATGAAGCAGTGAGCAATGAGAGAGTGACAGAAGAAGGCGAAGAGTTTGTTGTTAATGAACAAAGCATTTCAACAAATGCTTTAGATGTTGTTCTTGACGAACTTGATGCAATAAAAAAAGCGCTTGCAAACAAAGAAGAAGAAGAAACTTATCCGCAAGCAATATCGTCGGAATTGAGAGACGAGTTGGAGTTTATCAAAAGCCAACTCAGCGACATTCAACTTTCTCGCATACTCACGCTAACTGACGAGCAAGATGGTGAAAACGAGGGGAATGCAGCAGCACAATCAACACTTCAAACAATCGCTCTTAGTGACGAATTAAAAGAAGACCTAGAGTTAATCAAACGACAACTCGAAGCACTATTTGAAAAAAATACAGGAGTGACAAACGACATCGGCGAAGAAGAGAGCAGTCACTACTTGCAGCCTTTGTCCGAAACAATAAGAGAAGACCTTGAATTAATAAAATCACAACTCAATGACCTTCAACTGGGTAACGCTTTGATGCAAGATGAAAGAGAAGAAGCAGTCTCTATTTCTTCCGGTAATGAAGTCCTCTTAGAGTTGAGAAATCTGCGTGATGAAATGATAAGCGAAATTCAAGGACTTTTGAGAAATGAGACTGTTGAAAAAGAAGATGTTCCGTTATTCGATGACCTTCGCCTAATAAGAGATGAAATCTTAGGTGTCAGAGGTGATATTCAATCAATAAAAGAAGAGCCTGATTTTAGCGTAATTAAAGAAGTATTGACGCTAAGAGAAGAATTCCAAGCATTCAAAGACGAACTCTATGAAACTCGTCAAGAATTGAAAAAACCGTCCAATGAAGATATTTTGACAGAGGAATTAAATCTCTTCAAAAATGAATTAAAAGGCGACATCAACGAATTGAAAGAGTTTGGCATTTCCTCGGCAATAGACCCTGCAATTTTTGTTGAATTAAAAAATGATATTCTAGGCGAAATAAAAGAATTTTCAACTGAAACTGAACCGCAAGAAATTTTAAATATTTTGCGTGATGAGTTTACTATTATTCGTGAACAGATTAATTCTTTGAAAGAAAAAGAAGAAAGGTCAGCCTATGAATTGGAAGGCAATTCTTATCAAGACGACATTTCAAAGCATGAAGAACTAATCGCAGAATTCAGAGTTCTAAGAGATGAAATAAATGAATTGAGAGTTGCGCCTCTTGCCGCTCAAGAAGAGACAGGCGAACAAGTGGACATCGCAAGTGAATTTAAGTCGCTAAGAGAAGAATTGTTTGAATTAAGAAATATTCCCGACCCGATTGCCCCCCAAGTTGTTGTTGAGCCAAGCGAGCAATACTTTGCCGTCTTGGAAGAGTTCCGTGCAATAAAAGACGAAATCACTTCTTTAAAAGTTGAAAGGGCAGAGGTTGCTGACACTGCGGCAGTTCAACAAAATAACGAAATATTCAATGAACTTCGTGACGGTTTGTTTGCACTAAGAGAAGAAATAGCACTCTTAAAAATAGAGCAGCCTCAAGTGCAAGTCGTTGAAACAGAGCAAAATACGCAGTTATTTAACGAACTGAAAGAAGGTATTTTTGCTCTTAGAGATGAAGTCGCAACTCTAAAATCGGATCAGCCAAAAGCAGCAAACAACAATGACGAAATTCTTTCTCAAATAACAGATTTAAAAACGGAAATGCTTGCTCAAAGAGAGGCGGACTCAACAAGTGTTAGTTTCATGGCTGAGATGGCAAGGCTTTTAGAGCGTCAAAATCAATATATTAACGAGTTATCAACCGTCCGCATGGCAAAAGAGATGGCAAATCTCAGAGATGAGATTGTTGCATCACTTCCGTCAATTTTGAGAGATGAAATGCCTCAAGTTCCTAACTTTGAGGGAGAACTTGTTAAAATGAGAGAGGAGTTGACAGCGGCGAGCGGTGCAGTTGTCGACAACGCAACTATTCTTGACGCACTCTCAAAAATCTATAACGAAGTTTCAAATGAAAAAGACAGCGAAGAAAGAAGGTTAATCTTGTCAGAAATCTCTCGCCTCAATTCATCACTGACTCATATTTCGGACAGAGAAACAAAAAGCAGTGTCATCAACGAAAAATCTCTTTCTCGTGCGGTAAGCGATTTGAAATCAGAGTTAAACAGCATTGCAGGCATCGTCAGAAATGAATCTAACATAACTGAAAATATTTTCAACAGATATGAAACAATTGAAAACAAAGTTCAGTCATCAGAGTCTAAAAAATCAGCAACCAGCAAAAAAGCACAATCAAGTTCAAAACAGTCATCAAGCAAAAAGTCATCATCCGCAAAAGGAGCAACAGCAAAAAAGCAGCCTCAACCGGAAATTAAAACTGAAAAAGAACCTGTTGAGATAGCGCCTGAAACTATTGAAAAAACTCCGCCGGCAAAACAGCCTCCAAAGCCAAAACCAAAGCCGCCGGCGAAAAAAACAAAAACAGTAAAACCGAAAGATGAAGAGTCATCATTTTCACAATTTTTCCACGAAGAGCGCCATGAAGAAGAACACGCTTTCTTCCAACAAGAAATGTCGGCAGAAGAATTGATTAACAAAATCGAGTCGGAAAGCCAAGGCTTCAAAGGAGACAAAAAGACGGAGGAACTAGGTGTTATTCCCGAAAGAAAAAGAACAACAGGGGAGAGAGCAACTTTGTCGAATGACGAATTGGAAATAGCATCTCGTCTTGCAAAGCAAGTTGCCAACAAACTAATAATGGAACAACTGGTTCAACAACTAGGCGATGGCGGCGTTCCAAAAGCAAAAGTTGATGAAATTGTTCGTGACATCTTGCCGCAAGAATTCACAACTATTGCAATGAATGAGCAAACCGACCAAGTCAGAAGAATAGCAAACCAACTAGTTCTTGACAAACTTCGTTCACGCTTGACAGGCAGAAAATAATTCCTAAAAAATCATAATAATTTAAAAGGGTATTAACTTTTGAAAAAAAGTTAATACCCTTTTGTTTTAATAATCATCTATAAGACCAATTAAATAATCCGATGGGACATCAAAATATTTAGCAATAATAGATAGTGATTCAATATTAGGACTATATTTTCCAGTTTCCCAATTTCCAATGACGGCATAGTGAATAGAAGTTTCTTTGCCTAATTGTCGTTGAGTTAGACCTTTTTCTTTTCTTAATTCCACTAATCGTTCACTAAAGATTTGCTTTGTTCCCACAGCATTATTATAGCAGATATATAAACAATTTCAACAAAGCAGTTATTGCACTGCAAATTGTTTGACATCTTCCTAATTTTTTGTTAAATTAAAAATAAGAGGATACCTATAAAATGAACTTTGCAAAAGAGATGTTAATAAAGATACTTGAAAATGAGCAAATCAAAGTAAAAATAAGCATATCCAAAAAAGACTATGCGAAAATGTTTGCTGATGGCTGTTATGTTGCGCTAAGTCAAATCAGGGAAATCATCAAAGACGACAAACTAAGCACTATCAGTGCATTGAGCGGATAGTTTGTATATTTGAACGACTTGAGCGGACTGCGGGAGCAGACATGATAGGGGATGGGAAAACAAATTTATTCTAAACAGACAGAAAATAAACCCTGAAAAAAACCGAAACAGTTTAAAAGGGTATTAACTTTTTTTCAAAGTTAATACCCTTTTGTTCTAATAATTATCTGTTCTGCCCAAAAGATAGTCGGCGGAAACATCGAAAAAATCGGCTAACCGTTTTAGTTCTTCTATGTTTGGAGAACTAAGACCTCTTTCCCAATTACTGATTGTTCCAAAAACAACATTCATTACTTTGGCGATATCGGTTTGTTTTAGGTCTCTTTCAAAACGCAATTCTCGTAGTCTTTTGCGGAAAATATCCATATATTAATTAAATTATATCAAGTAACCATTCCAAAATACTTGTAATTACAAGAACCTTTGAGTATAATTATATAATGAACTTTGCAAAAGAAATGTTAATAAGGATACTTGAAAATGAGCAAATCAAAGTAAAAATAAGCATATCCAAAAAAGACTATGCGAAAATGTTTGCTGATGGCTGTTATGTCGCACTAAGTCAAATCAGAGAAATTATCAAAGACGATAAACTAAGCGACTATCAGTGTATTGAGAGGATAATCGGTATATTTGAGAGATTAGGAACTGATTGTGGATCTAGACATAGTGAGGTTAAGTAGAGCCCAACATAAAAGATGAAAACCCTTGACAAGGGTCTTCGTACCCCTTTGTTGGGATGGTTACATGTAATAGCACTCTACGACAAGAGTGTTGAAAACACTTGACAAAGAGTGTTAAATAAGTTAAGATGATAAATGAAATGAAACAATATATTGAAATAACAACAACTTTTAAAAACAGGGAAGATGCGGAATGTTTTGTTAAAGGTATTTTGGATGCAAAACTTGTTGCGTGCGTTCAAATGAGTGAGATTATGAGTTGGTATAGTTTTGAGGAAAAAAATTGTTCTCACAAGGAATATAGACTTGCAATGACAACTTGTTCATCACTTTTTGAAAAGTGTGAAGAATTTATCAAAAAACATCACCCTTACAAACTTCCGCAAATCGTTGCGAAAAAAATAGAATATATTTCAGTTGAGTATTCTGACTGGGCAGACGGACAAATCTAAATGATAATTGACAGTGACGGAATAAAAAGGATTGAAAGATTTAGTGAAAAAAATTTTAGCAATCCTCAAAGAAAAAGGCGAAAGCAACTAAAGACAAAAAAGGATATTTTCAACAAAAATCCTTTGAGGCTTTTCTTTGGGAAAATTCTTGTTTTTCTTTCGTTTTTGATTTTTTCACCTTTTATCAAAGCAAAGTATCGTTTGAAAATCGAAAACAGAAAGGCACTGAAAAAGATAAAGGGAAAGGGTGCAGTTGTTGTGATGAATCACTCAAACTATTCAATCGACGGACCGTCTTTGATATTTCAATCGCTTCCTCGAAGATGTTGGGTAACGGTTCCTGAAGTAGTTGCAACAAGAAAACTAAGCGTTATCCCATTCCCTCAAGACCTTGCAAACATGAGAGTGTTTAAAGAGGTTATTAATGAAAGACTGGAACTAAATCAACTTGTGACATTTTTTCCGGAAGTAACACCTTGGGAATACTATCGAAGCACTCGCCCGTTCAAAAGCGGAGCATTTCGATTTGCTGTTCAAAACAATGTTCCGATACTCCCGATAGCGATGTGTTTTCGTATTATCAACAAAAAAAATGGCAGGAAAAAATATCGTGCCACAATGCATTTTTTTGAACCAATATATTCAAACAAAGAACTAACCGAAACAAAAGCCATCGAAGAACTAAAAAACAACACCTATGTTTTGATTCAAGAAAGGGTTGAAAAGGAAAGGGAGAAAGATGTTTAATTGAAGTAAAAAGTAAGAGGTAAAAAGCAAAAGTGATGTTGAGTTATTTTTCTGTCAAGGAAGAGAAAAAGTGCTATGACATCACTTTTCATTTAACTATTATTTCCTTAACTATCTCAATCGAGCGTTTTGCGGCCATCTCTCCAAACTCTTCACATGAAATTGTTGCCTCATCATCAGCCTTGTCGGAAACAGTTCTCAAACACAAAAATTTGACTTCAAACAAATTGCAAACTTGGGCAATCGCTGCTGTTTCCATGTCAACAGCAATCGCCGAAAATGTCTCTTGCAGATATTTTACTTTTTCGTTGTCACTAATAAACTGATCGCCCGAGGCAACTGCTCCAAAGTGATAAACCGGCTCATTTAATTCTCCGATTCTGCCTTTTCTAAATCCTTTAATTTTTTTAATTAAATCTTTATCGTGAGCAAAAAAAACATCTGTGTATCCTGCAACTAATCCGACAGGCTCTCCGACAGGCGAGAGGTCATAGTCATGCTGAACGCTCTTGTCCGCAACAATAACATCGCCTTGTCTTGCTCCCTTTTTCAAGCCTCCGCAAATCCCAAGATTAATGACAAATTCAATGTCAGAATATGTATTTAGCAAAATCGCAGTCGCCGCCGCCGCCGCAACCTTGCCAATCCCGCTTTTAACAATAACAACGGTTTTTCCGCTCAATTTGCCCTCGTAAAAAACAAGCGAGGCAATTTTTTTTGCCTTTGCATCCGCAAGTTCTTTCACAAGTCCGTTTATCTCAATCTCCATTGCACCGATTATGCCTATCATATAATTTTAGTATATTATTATTTTAGGTTGTTGTCAAGCGAATGAAGTGCGGGCGATTCTAAGATATTTAACAAAAATAAATCGTAGGGGTGTAATGTCCAAGAGGGAATCGAAACGAAGTGTCACGGGGACTGACTCACTGACACGAAGTGCCCCGAAGGGGTTGAGGCAATCCCTTGCCTCAATCAGAGTGCCTGTCCTCGTGACACGAAGTGGGTATTTGGACTACGGGGGTGGTCAGTGACCGTCTGCACAATGTGAAACGATTACTACGAACTTCCATAAACGAACCAACAAAACTGTAGGGGTGAGCAACGCGAACCCGAATATAGATAACATAATAATGATAATTTAATCGGGCTCGCGTTACTCGCCCCTACAATTTCATTCCCCCGAATATCACACGACAAAATAGAATCGTGTGAGGGGCTTATTGTTTATAAGGCACGCACCTTTTGCGTCAAACACACTCGTTTTTTAAATCTTTCCGCTAACTTCAGGTGTGCCTTATGGAAATCGTTCCCCCGCACAATATAATAATGAGTGTTAGTTAGTTGCAATGACTAAAAAAACATGCTATAATAATTTTATGATAGATTTTAAATCATTAGATAAAAAATGGAACGACTATTGGGACAAAGAGGGTCTCAACAAATTTGATGTGAAAAATATTGACAAGAAATATTATTCTCTTGTTATGTTCTCATATCCATCGGCATCTAATTTACATCTAGGACATTGGTATAATTATGCTCCTGCCGATACATTTTCAAGGTTCAAAAAAATGCAAGGACATGAGGTCTTTGCTCCGATGGGGTTTGACAGTTTCGGATTGCCGGCAGAGAATTTTGCAATAAAAACAGGCACACATCCGCAAGACTCAACAGACAGAAATATAAAAACAATGCAAAAGCAACTAAAGGGAATAGGGGCAATGTATGAGCCTTCATCCTATTTAGAGACGAGTTCGCCCGAATACTACAAGTTCACTCAATGGCTGTTTTTGAAGTTATATGAAAAGGGACTAGCCTATCAAAAACTTGCACCGGTCAATTTTTGCATATCATGCGCAACAGTAATTGCAAACGAGCAAGTCATCGATAACAAATGTGAAAGATGCTCATCAGATGTAGAAAAGCGAGAAATGACCCAATGGTTTTTCTCAATCACAAAATACGCAGAAGAACTCTTAGAAAAACTAGATACCCTAGACTGGCCAAGCAAGACGGTTGCTATGCAAAAAAACTGGATAGGAAAGTCAACAGGAGGTGAAATTTCATTTGTTTTGTCTGATGCTTCTGATATGTCAAAAACAGATGCTAAAATAAAAGTTTTCACAACAAGAACAGACACTATTTTTGGAGTGTCTTATGTTGTTCTTGCGCCTGAGCATCCTTTGGTTGAAAAGATAACAACAAAGGAGCATAAAAAAGAAGTTGAAGAATATGTCAAAAAGACCCTAAAAATCAGTGACATTGACCGCCAAACGACAAAAGAAAAAACAGGTGTTTTCACAGGGGCGTATTGCCTAAGCCCTGTGAATGGCGAGAAATTGCCGATATATATTGCCGATTATTGTCTGATGAACTATGGAACAGGTGCAGTAATGGCAGTCCCTGCTCATGACGAAAGAGACTTTGAATTTGCGAAGAAGTATGATTTGCCGATAAAAGAAGTAATCGTAGGGGCTGGTGGTCAGTTGGATAGTAAAAATAATTTGACCATCACCGATCACCGATCACCGACCACTGACCACAATATACCCTTTATCGAAAAAGGAACCCTCATCAACAGTGGCACCTACTCAGGACTCGAGAGCAACAAAGCAATCAGACAAATCCTAAAAGACCTTGAAAAGAAAGGGCTAGGTCAAACAAAAACAAATTATCGTCTTCGTGATTGGTCGGTTTCTCGCCAAAGATATTGGGGAGCGCCTATTCCGATTATCCACTGTGACAAATGCGGAATTGTTCCGGTTCCTGCATCAGACTTGCCTGTAAAATTGCCCTATAATGTCGTTTTCACAAAAGACGGTGTCAATCCTTTATCAAAGTGCGAAGAGTTCATAAACACTAAATGCCCAAAATGCAAAAAGAGTGCAAAAAGAGAAAGCGATACTCTGGACACTTTTGTTTGTTCAAGTTGGTATTATCTTCGCTATCCTGACGCTAACAACAAAAAAGAACCGTTTGACAAAAAGAAAATCGCTTCAATGCTGCCTGTTGACAAATATATCGGCGGAGCGGAGCATGCTTGCATGCACCTATTATATTCTCGTTTCATAACAAAATCTCTCCGTGACATGGGGTATCTCAATTTTGACGAGCCGTTCACCTCGCTTGTTCATCAAGGCTTAATACTTGGCAAAGACGGCATGAAAATGTCGAAATCGCGTGGCAATGTTGTCAATCCTGATTTGTATGTTGATGAGCATGGGAGCGATATTTTCAGAATGTATTTGATGTTTGGTTTTTCGTTTATTGAAGGCGGAGCATGGAATGATGACGGAATATTAGCGTTGAAAAAATTCTTAGAGCGAGTTTATCGCCTTGTTGAAAAGGTTTCCGCATCAATAAAAGAAACACCCTTTGCAACACTTGAATTTAACTTTGACTTAAACTATGCTGTTCACTATGCAATAAAACATGTTAACGAGGATTTGGAAAAACTTTCATTCAACACTGCAATTGCAAGGATTATGGAGTTGGTCAACGCAATCTACAAGCATATTGAACAAAACACAAGTTTAATGTTAGTGAACGAAGCAAACCAAACACTAATAAAACTACTTGCTCCGTTTGCTCCGCATATTGCAGAAGAGTTGCATCAAATGATGTGCGGTGACAACTGGGAAGAGAGTATATTCAAACACCCATATCCTGTTCACGACGAACAATCCCTAGTCAAATTTGAAACAGAACTAGCCGTTCAAATCAACTCAAAAATTAAATCAAAAATCCTAATTCCAACAACTGCGACAAACGAGGAAATAGAAAAAATCGCCATTTCGGATGAAAAGGTAATTGAGGCAATCGCTGGTGCAAAACCAAAAAAAATAATAATAATCAAGGACAGATTGGTTAATATAATTGTCTAGATTTTTCAGGTGCTAGTTAGTTTTCTGTTGTCATTCTGAACGAAGTGAAGAATCTAGCGAAGCATAAAAACAATTAGAGGAAATATTAAACTTATGATAAATCAAATTAAAACAATCGGAATAGTAGGCGGCGGACAACTAGGTATGATGATGATACCCTATGCAAAAAGGCTAGGGCTTCGTGTTGTTGTCCTTGATCCAAGTGCGGACTGTCCTGCATCTCAATATATCGACAAAAACGATTTAATTGTCGCACCATTTTCCAATAAAGAAAAATACAAAGAACTCGCAAAAAAAAGCGATGTCATCACTTATGAATTTGAACATATTGATGCCGGTATTTTATCTGAAATATCAGACTCCTCAATTAAGGGAAGTAAAAATGTTTTTCCATCGGCAATAACTTTAAAATTAATTCAAGACAAATTAGTGCAAAAACAAGTGCTTGAAAATCAGAAAATACCTGTCCCAAAATTTGAAGAAGTGAACAGATTAGAAGAAATTTATGCCTACTATGACAAACACAAAAAACCGTTTTTCCTTAAATCTCGAAAAGGCGGCTATGACGGAAAAGGGAATTATCATGTGAAATCCAGAGAGGATATTGAAGTTGGTTTCAATCAACTAAAGCATCCTTTAATGATTGAAGAACTGGCTGATTTTGAAAAAGAGGTTTCAGTCATTGCAACAAGGGGAAGAGACGGAAAAATAGTTGTCTATCCGATTTCCGAAAATGTTCATGAAAACAGTATATTAGACACAACAACAGTCCCTGCCAATGTGTCTGAAACAATGAGAAAAAAAATAGGGGAAATTGCTGTTAGAACTTTGAATTGCTTTAGCGGCGTCGGAACATTTTGTGTTGAACTTTTCTATAATGAAAAAAAAGGCGAGGTTTCAGTCAACGAAGTTGCCCCCAGAGTTCACAACTCCGGACACTACACAATTGAAGCATGCAGAACAAGCCAGTTTGAAAATCATATCAGAGCAATTTGCGGTCTTCCGTTAGGCTCAACAGAAATGATAGTCCCTGCATGCATAATGAAAAATGTTATTGGTCACGATGACGGAAAAGCACAATTTGTCGGCATTGAAAAAGGTTATGAAATTGAGGGTGTCAACGCCCACATCTATGGCAAGATAGACACAAAAAAAGGACGCAAAATGGGACACTTCACAGTAACAGGTGCTTCTACTAAAGAAGTTCAAGAAAAACTAAAAAAAGTCGACATAGAGTGCAATGGTGTGAACTAAATGTTTGAAAGAATATGAAAACTAAAACTAATGAAAAACTTAAATAAAAAATAAATCGTTTAGTGGTATAGGGTTATTCCCAGTCAGGAGTACATGTGACAATTTGCACTGGCAACAATTCACACTTGTTTGGAGAAATTAAAACAAATGTAGGGGCGGCATTCTGCCGCCCGCACAGTATAGTTAAAAAAGGTAAAAAACATGAAGAAATATTATGATGATGAAATTAAAGATGTCGTTAAAGCACATGGTGATTTGAATGATGATAATATTTCTGTTGTGCAAATAAGTTTTTTAAGAGAGGTTTTTCACAAACCTAATGATGCAGAGTTTTTGCTTAACACAGCGGGAAATGTTGCTATTGTCGCAGCAGCTATTGCGACTGGCGGTGATTTTAATGCTGGTGGCGCTGCTTTTCATAGTGGCGGCGATAATGAAATCAAAAATGTGTTTGCCATTATGTCAGTCAGCAAAGAAGGATTGAAAATTCATGAACAAAAAATTGAAAATATCTACACTGCCAAAAACATTAAAAAGACATATAATATTATATTTGAAAATATAACTGGTATCGCAATTTCTAATTTGTTTTTTGTTTGGAGTGTGGTAATGCATTATCGCTATAAAAAGAAAGAATATACACTCAAAATGAAAATACATAAAAATTCAAAACTGCTAGCAAATCAAAAAGAAGAAGCAAAAAAAACTATTGAGTTTTTGAAAGAAAAAGAAAAAACTGTAGGGGGGGATTGATGTCTGATAGACACACCCATTGTTAGCAGAAAACAATGGTTAGAGATGGGGTGTCTTTGAGACAAAAGAGGGTGGGAATCTCCCGTCCGCACAATAAAATTCAAAATGAAACCAATAATAACAATTGCTAAAAATGCGGGGTTTTGCTTTGGGGTGCAAAACGCAGTTAATATAGCCCTTGAAACTCTTGAAAAAAGCGAGGGTAAAGTTTTTTCATTTGGCAATCTTATTCATAATGAGTTGGTAACAAATTCACTCAAAGAAAAAGGCATAAATGCAGCGCAAGATTTAGATACTATAAAAAGCGGCGACACTGTTATTATTCGTTCGCACGGAATTGCAAAATCTGTTGAAGAAGAGATGATAAAGAGAGGTTTTAATGTAGTTGATGCAACTTGCAAGTTTGTCAAAAAAATTCATCAAATTGTTAAAGAATACTCTTTAAATAACTATCATATTGTGATAATCGGTCAGCACGACCATCCCGAAGTTATTGGAATTGCAGGGTATTGTGAGAAGAAGAATTTCACCATAATCGACAAAAAATCCGATTTAACGCCGCTAAACGAGCATGAAAAATTATGTTTTGTTGTCCAAACGACATTTGACAGGGAAGAATTTGAAAATATAAAGAAAAAAATTTCCTCTAAGGTGTATAAATTAGTTGAACAATTCGACACAATTTGCTATACTACACATGAAAGACAGTGTGAAGCAGAAAATTTGGCAAAGAAAAATGACATAATATTAGTGATCGGTTCAAAAAAAAGTTCCAACACAACAAAGTTATTTAACCTTTCTCAAAGATATTGCAAAGACTCGTTTTTCATTGAAAGTATTTGCGACTTTAGTAAAATCACGCAAAAACTTGAGAATTTAAAAAAAATAAAAAACAATAAAACACCGCTCAATATTGGTATTGCGGCGGGGGCATCAACCCCGAAAGAGTTGGTGTCGGAGGCACAGAAAGTAATGGTGAAAAAGTTTGAGGAATCTCAAAACAAAGAGTTTCTAGATGGCATTGAGGATTCATTTGTCAACTACAAAGAGGGCAAACGCATTGTTGGCACTGTAATTTTTGCAAACAACGACGGCATTAAACTCAGCATCGGCGGAAAAAAAGACGGCTTTATCAGAAAAGACGATGTCACAGTTGAAGCCTATAATCCTGAGAACTATCCGCAAGGCATGGAAATTGAGGCAGTAATCACTTCAAAGAACGACCCCGACAGCGGCTGCGTTCTTCTCTCGAGCAAAAAAGTTCAAGAGCAAAAAATGGGTGATGAGACTGTTGAGAGTATTCGTGGGGGCGAAGTTTTTGAGGTTGTTTGTGAGAGTGAAACCAAAGGAGGACTACTTGCAAAACTAGGGAACTACACTGTTTTTGTTCCGGCATCTCAAGTGAAAGAAAACTTTGTCAAAGACTTGAAGCCCTTTGTCGGAAAGCCTCTTCGACTGACTGTTGTTGAAATTGATGATGCGAAAAAAAGAATTATCGCATCTCAAAAGAAAGTTTTAGCCGCTGAGAGAAAAGAAAGAGAGGACGAGTTTTTTAAGCATGTCCAACCTGATGTTATTGTCTCGGGTGTTGTAAAACGCATAACTAATTTCGGAGCATTCGTTTCAGTTAATGATTTTGACTGTCTTGCCCATATCGCAGACCTTTCTTGGAAACATATCAAAAGTGCCAGCGATGTTTTGAAACTAAATGAAACCTATGACTTTTTAGTAACGAGTGTTGACAGAGCAAGAGGACGAGTAGCACTGTCCTACAAACTGCTTCAAAAACACCCGTTTGAAAAGTTTTTGGAAGAAAACCCAATCGGCACAATCTGCAAAGGCAAAGTAAAAAGCGTTCTCCCATTCGGAGCATTCGTTGAAATTGCTCCTGAAATTGAAGGACTTGTTCATGTGTCCGAGGCATCACACAACTTTGTCAAAAGCATCAACGAAGTTCTAAAAGCAGGACAAGAAGTTGATGTTTGCATAACAAACATTGAACCCCACACTAAAAAAATCAGCCTCAGCATAAAAGCGGCAACCGAGGCTCCGGAAGGTGTTGATATGGCAGCAGACAGTGCTGACGGAAAACCTAAAAGAGCGGCAAAAGGAAAGTCGGCTGAATCTGTCGAATACAGCGACGGCGGAGCAGACAACAATCCTTTCGCAAGTTTATTGAAAGGCATTGAAGTTGATGAGAAATAAATAAATGTCTACGGACATTCCGCAAAATAATAAATGTAGGGGACGCCGCCAACGGCGTCCCGTATTTATTTTTTTAAACACACTTTTAACTATGGAAAACGAACTTGAATTCATAACGCTTGAACAAGCCGGAAAAGAAGTCTTTTCAAAAGAATTCTTTGAGCAGTTTGACAGTAAAACACTGGCAGAATTTTGCATTGAAGTGATTAAACAGCAGCAGCAAGCAAATGTTGCCCTAAAATGGATGCTAGGCAACAACAGAATGGGTGATGTTGCTCTTTCTGAAAACAAACGAATAGTCGATGAAATTTTAAAATCAAGAAGATAAAATGTATTAAACCTCAACGCAAAGAATATGGTTATAAAAGCCGTGGAGTGAGAGTTGCGAACAATCTTCTTGCTTGTTCATAATCGAATTACGAAATATTTTGCAAAGTATACATTTTGATATCATCGCATTTTTGCTTTTACAAGCAAGGAAAAATGCTTCTCGCATAAACTGTCTAAAATTTGATTAAAACAAAATTTTTCAAAAATATAAAAATAGAGGCGTTTTTTACTTGATTTCATAAGTATTTTGTGCTAGAATAATTAAGCAATTTGGTGTGGGAGCATAGCTCAGTTGGGAGAGCATCTGCCTTACAAGCAGGGGGTCGGCGGTTCGAGCCCGTCTGCTCCCACCAAACCCTTGCAAAAGGTGGCTAGTCGATGGAGTGCTGGCAAATCTTTTTGTTCGTAAATAATGAATTACTTACTCCACCAATGTGTCGACATTCATATATCGACAGCAAAAAAGTGAAAGATTGAATAAGTGAATAAATGAGAGGATACTTAATGCCGCTAACTTATTCACCTATTTAATTTGATTGCTTCAAATTGACCATGCGGAAGTAGCTCAGTGGTAGAGCGATGCCTTGCCAAGGCATAGGTCGCGAGTTCGACCCTCGTCTTCCGCTCCATTTTAAAAAACCATGCTATATTTAGTGTGGTTTTTTGTTATATCCTAGTAAAAATAGATGATGATAAGCGGATATTGGATATTTCAAACATTTAAATAAATTTGTTATTTAATGTCAAAAACATTGAGAATTAATTACATTTATTGGTAGTATTTAAAAATTTTTAAGAGCAACTGATTTGTTTCGATTGACAGATATACTAAGGTATATTATAATACAATTAATACTGGGAGATTATTATAAACAGACTTTAAATTGTTTGCTTAAAATTTTCTAACATGGTAAAATAATAAAAGTAAGGTGTAAGGAGGGGACTTATAAGATTTTTGCACCTTTTCTTATTTCTTCTCCATGAGCGAAAACAAAAAAAATAAAAAATCAACAAGATATAGTCGAATTTTGCTTTTACTTGCAAAAATCTTTCTTTTGCTTATATGGTTTGTTATTCCTCCGAAATATCACTATGAAGAAGGACTTAAAAAAAAGCCGGAAATAGAAAAAAGAGCAATGGTTGTTTGCAATCACAATAATTACTCGATAGACGGCTTTTTGATGTATTTGATATGGTTTCAAAGAAATATTTTTCCGCTTGTCACGAAAGTTTTTTTTGACAGAAAAAAATCGCTTTGGGCGTGGTATACTAGGAATGTCGGGGCAATTCGTATTGGACCCGATGTTGACAACCTAGCCTCGCCGTTTGAAAAAGTAAAGGATTATTTTGAACTTGAAAGAGTGATTTGTGCAATGCCTGAGGGCGGAGTGAACACAACAGGCGGCAAAATGCTCCCATTCAAATCAGGACTTTTTTTAATGGCGTTTAATGCAAATGCTCCCATATACCCAACATATATCGGGCGATTGAAATTATTCAAAAGAACTCATATCTATGTCGGAAATCCGATAACCCCGGAGATAGCAAAAGAAGAAAGTGAAAGAACAGGCGAAAAACCGGTTGACGCATTCATGCAACTAACAAGAAAAACAATGGATAAGTTTGAGAATGAATACTTTGATTTAATTGAAAAAATAAAAACAAAAAAATAACAACAACTATGATATGCATTATTAATTATGCATTTCTTAAGAACGGAGAAATCAAATGAGAATTGGAATGAAAATTGACGGAGTTTTATTAAGAGGCTTATTGATAAGCGGCTTTCATAACTTGTGCAACAGCGTTGAATACCTCAACGATATTAATGTCTTTCCGGTGTCTGACGGCGACACCGGAACAAACATGAAAAGAACTTTCGAAGCGGGCATTAACGCAATGGTTGGAAGTGCATCTTTTTCTAAAGTTTTTTCATCTTTTGTTGAAGGAATGCTCTTAGGTTCGCGAGGTAATTCTGGGCTGATTTTGTCGCAGTATTGCTTTGGTCTTTATGAATCAATAAAAGGCAAGGACAATATCTCCGCACTAGAGTTATGTGATGCGCTCATGGATGCTTATGATGCAGCCTATAAAGCGCTCTTAAAGCCGGTTGAGGGAACAATCTTGACCGTTATGCTTGAAAGTGCGAAAAAAACAAAAACCAGAATTGACAAAGATACATCTTTTGAAAATTTCTTTGACATCTTTTCTGCTGAAATTTATTCAAGTTTACAGCAAACAACCGCAATGCTGAAAGTCCTTCGTGAAAACGGAGTAGTCGACAGCGGAGCGGCTGGTTTTTATTTGATTTTTGACGGAATCAGAAAAGGGATTTATGGTAACAACTTAGGGGGGGCAACGCTTCCGTCATATTCACAAGCACCCTCAAAAGTCAAAAAAATAACTAGGGAGGAGTTGAAATTCCGCTATTGCACCGAGTTTACTTTGAAATTGGAAAAATCCTATGACAGAGAAGAGATTGTTGATTTGCTCAAAGACAAAGGCGACTCAATCGTTATCGCTGAAAACGGCGGAATTTTGAAAGTTCATATTCACACCAATGATTCACAAAGCGTTTTAGACGAATTCAAAAGTTTCGGCGGATTTATTGAAACAAAAATTGACGATATGGCTGAGCAGCAAAAATCAGACTACTCTTATGCAATAATCGGCGATATCACATGCGACTTGAGCGAGAATGTCAGAAAAAGATTTGGAGTTGACGGCTATATCAAAGGTCACATGACAATTCCTGACGGTAGTGAGATTATTTCAACTCTTGACTGGAGTTATATGCCTTCTGAAGAATTCTACACTCATCTAAAGGCAAACTCAAAAAAATATAAAACTGCCCCTGCAAGCGTTGGTGAAATTGTCCGTTATGGCGAACAATTCTTGCAAAATGGTAAAGACCTTTTGATGATTTCAATCTCGTCAAAACTCAGCGTGTCCTACAATCTTATGTTAAACGCTGCAAAACTTCTTGAGGAGAAATACCCCGATAGAAAAGTTTTAGTAATTGACTCAAAAAAATATTCGGTTGGAGTTGGGCAACTAATTTTAAAAGCATGTCAGTTAAGAAAAGAGGGAATGTCAATTGAGGAAAACGCTAAAGAACTTGAATTAATCAAACATACAATCCACCAAATGGGGACAATGGATGACTTGTTCTTTGTTGCCTCAAAAGGACGAATTTCAAACGCAAAAGCGTTTTTAGGAACACTGATAAAAATTAAAACTCTCGGAGATTTTGATGCGGACGGAATGGTCAGCGTTATTGGTAAAATAAAAGGAAAAGGGCATGAAAGAGCCTATAAAGTGATTATTGAATACATCAAAAACACAATAGTTAACCCGAAAGAGCAAATAATCATAGTTGCAAATTCTCAAAGAGGCGAGCAAGCGAGAGTCTTAAAAGCGCTCATTGAAGAACATATTGCCCCCAAAGAAGTAATTCTTTCCGACATCTATCCCGCAACAGGAATAAACGCAGGTCCCGGACTTGTTGCCGCCTACTACTTTGGAACTCCGATAACAGACTTGAAGAATGAAAGAGAAATCATGGATTCACTAATGAAAGGAATGAAGTAGGGGATGGTGATTGGTGTTTAATAAATTAAACTTATCCAACCACTAAACATCAATCGCCAATCACTAAAATAACAAATGATGAATTTAACAAGCACTCTCTCTCAAACAGGATGGATAATTCTTGGAACTGCTCTCGGATTTATGGTGTTTGCCGGGCTGTTTTTGATATGTTTAACTGCTTTTATTATTTTTAGAAAAACTCTCTACAGAAGTCCGAAAAAACCTCGCAAAAGGGAATACTCCGTTCACAAATTTCATGCTTCGACCGAAGAAAAAATGGCTGCTCCCAGAAAGATGTTTGATGAGGGAACTTTGTGGGCAGAGCAGTTTAGTGACATTACGGATGATTTGCATATCGTTAACGATAACTTAAATTTATATGGTCAATACATCAATTTTGGATTTGACAAATGTGCTGTTATCATTCAAGGAAGGACAGAGTCGCTTTTATATTCATATTATTTTGCAGAAGTTTACGCAAAAAACGACTATAATATTTTGGTAATAGATACTCGTGCACATGGCTTGAGCGACGGAAAATTCGTCACTGCTGGTGTTTTGGAATATCGTGATGTTATCAAGTGGATAGAACTGGTCAAAGACAAATATTTTATTAACTCTTTTGTAATTCACGGCATATGCATCGGAGCCGCAAACGCAATATATGCCTATAGTGAAATGAAAGCAAAAAATGACGAAAACAGCAGGCTCATCAAAAAAGTTGTTCTCGACGGAACATATTCAAGTTATTTTGAAATTTTTTCTCGGCATCACAAAGAAAGAAAAAAACCGGTTTTTCCTTTTGTCCAGTTGATATTTTTCTATCTATATTTAGCAACCGGGGCAAGATTGTTAAAAAAAATACCTTTAAAAGAAATCGCCAATCTGGATATCCCGACACTTTTTATCTACAGCAAAGAAGATATCTATTGCACGCCGGAAAAAAACAAACAATTATTTGATGCATGTTCCTCGCATGACAAAGAAATCCGCATCTTCCCAAAAGGCAGACACTCCCATGTCCGCATAAACCAACCCGAAGACTATGACCAAACAATAGATGAATTTTTAAAAAAATATCAAGAGTGAAAAAAAGAAAATAGGTTAGTTGGCTAAAAATAACCAACGACCTATTTTCGTTTATTGCTTAGTTGCTGCACAATAAGAGAAAATTAAAGAAAAAATATTCTTTTTTCCGTTCTCTATAGTTTTTGACTTGCATTATATATTTTTTTTATATATAATTAATATTAACAGGTAAAATTTTGTCGAAAGAGTGAGAAATTTGAATTTTATAGATTTTAAAAACAACTTAAAGAGTATACTAAAGTATAGTAGGGAGAAGGAATAAGTGAAATGTGAAAGATGAAAATGAAAAGTAAGGTTTGATTCTATACAAATCGACAAAATAATTCGGCAATATTTTTCACTTTTCAACATTTACTTTTTACTTTTAAAAAAACTATGTTAAAAGTTAAAAACCTTTTTAAGGTTTATAAAAATGCAAAATACATATCAGCAAGAAATGTCTCCTTTGAGGTCAAAGAGGGCGAGATTTTTGGATTTCTTGGTGTTAACGGTGCAGGGAAGTCAACGACTATCAAATGCATAACGGGCATTATTCCTTTCACTGCCGGCAAAATTGAAGTTTGCGGTCATGACATAAAAGAAGAGCCGTTTGATGCAAAACGCAGTTTTGGTTTTGTTCCTGACAATCATGCGGTCTATGACAAGTTGACAGGCAGTGAATACATTAGTTATATCGCAAGTATCTACAAAGTTCCTGTGGAAGAATATCAAAAACGCTTCGATACTCTTGTTGAAAAATTCAACCTTAAAAATGCAATAAACAATCAAATAATGTCGTATTCACATGGCATGAAACAAAAAATATCAATCATCGGGGCATTAATTCATGAACCGAAACTTTGGATATTGGATGAGCCTATGGTAGGACTTGACCCTCAATCGATTCTAGATGTTAAAAACTACATGAAGGAATATGCTGAAAGCGGCAATTCCGTCATCTTTTCTTCCCACAACCTAGACACTGTCGAAAAACTTTGTGACAGAGCCCTAATCATTCACGGCGGAACTGTTATTGCCTTGATTGATTTAAAAGAATATCAAAAGAAAGGAATTAGTTTAGAAGACGAGTTCATGAGATTAACAAAAGAAGCCAGTAAAGAAATCGACAAAGTTAGGGCAGACTTGCTTAAGCAAGAAGAAGAACTCGCCAAAAAAATGGGCAAAAGAAAAGCCGGAAAAGCAATGCAGAAAAAAATAAGAGAAGAAGTCTTTGCGCAAATGGAAATGAACTAGTGGTCGGTGAATGTTAAATTTTTTAACCGCCAACCATTAGCCATCGACCGCCAACCATTGACTACCAACCTATGGATACAATCTGGACATTAATAAAACTTCAATTCAGGGCAGGTGCGAGAATTGCTCGCGAAAAAAGCCCTGCCAGAACAGCCCTAAAATGGTTAATCATCATAGCGGTTGCGTCTGTCCTTATGGGCGGACTTATTGCAGTTTACTACATGCTTTCAAATCAATTCACCATTATTGAAGGCGGTGTTGATTTGCTTAATGAATTTTTGACATTCACTCTTGCCGCTTTTATGGCGATTCAAACGCTGTTTCTAATCCCTCTTCTAATCAAAGTTCTCGACATAAATAACGACAGGGAATTGTTATTAAAACTTCCATTATCATCTCGTCAAATTTTTATCTCAAAATTATTAGTTGCCTATTCATTTGAATTGCTGTTTACTCTTGTTATATTAGGACCGCTTCTTATTGCATATGGTGCAGTGGCTTCTATGGCGTGGTGGTTCTTTGTTTTTGCAATTCCTCTATTTATTATTTTCGTTCCTGTATTTCCGTTCTTTTTGACAATACTCTTGTTGTTTCCGATAATAAAACTTGTTCAATTTTTAAAACAAAGAACGGTTATCACTATTTTGGTTTATTTGGGAGCGTTAGTTGGAGGAATTATTCTTTACATGCAGGTTGTTCAAGGAATGGTTCATGCTATTGCCTATGACGGCTTTGCAGACACTCTTCAAAATAATGCCGGACAAATTCAAAACATATCAAGATACTTGTTTCCGGCACAACTATTTGCGTTCATGGTAAGCGGCGGTGCCGGTTCATTCTTTGGATGGTTTGCAGTTGTTATTGCTGCGTCTGCCATTCTACTCACCGGTGCGTTTTATATCGCAAATCTCAAATACAAAAAATTCTACATGGAAGAGCATGGGACGATGTCAGGTTTTTCGGCGAAAGGAAAGTATAACGGACTTAATTCCTCGACCGCAGTTTTGGGAAAAGACAGCCGTAATATCTTCCGCTCCTCAAACTACACTTTCCAATTCCTTCTAATCGTTGCAATTACTCCGCTTCTTATTTTCTTTTCAAACCGTGTTGCAAACTATGCGGCTTTTCACTCTTTGGCAGAATATGGTCAAGCAAGCATGGCTGGCGATATGGGCTTTGAAATAACACTTTTAATTTCCATCGTTCTAATTCCGCTTGCATCTGCTTTTGCGGCATCAAACATATCACGGGAAGGTCACAACATCTATCACACAAAACTTATTCCTGTCTCATTCCGAAAACAGTTGTTCATAAAAGCAGGCATTGTTTTTGTTCCGATTTTTGCGACAACTTTGGTCGGAGTTCTCCTCAGCATGATAACTCATCGCAACATAGGAGGAGGCAGCATGTATATAGCAGGACTTCAAGGAACAGATGTTTTAGTCCTTTTGGTCATCACAACCTTTATGGCAATAGGCTATATATGTTTGGGAACCTATATTGATTTGCGAAAACCGCTGTGCAATCAAATAGGAACAGGAGAATTAACAAAAGCAACAGGACATGCCAATTTCATCATATTACTGGGAACTATTATTGGTTTGGGCTTTGGTGCAGTAGCGCTTCTTGCCGCATTCGACATTAATATTGTCGACATTTCAAGACAAGGTTTCAGAATATTCCTTCTTATATTCTCAATTGTTTTTGGCGGCACCTTTGCAGCACTGTTGTTTGTTGACGGTCCGAAAAGATATTATAGATTAGAACAATAGTTGAAAATAATTGTAGGGGACGCCGCCCTCGGCGTCCCGAAAAAAAGCAGACGATATTATTACGGGACGCCGAGGGCGGCGTCCCCTACAAGGACGAGTTCTTTTGTTTGTAGTTCTAGTTACTACTTATTTGAAGATATAGACAATGAAAAAAACAATTCTACTATTCTTATTCATACTTCCTGTCATCATCGTTGTGTTGGTCTTTGCCATCGCAGGGGTTGTTGGTCGCAGGCAAATGGTTGTTCCGGTAGAAAGCGTGGAAATCAACAGGGCAATTTTTGAAGATAGTCCTCAAAAGCATTCGCCGTGGCATGAGCAATATGGAACAAACAATCTAATACTAATTGTTTCTCCAGGTGAGGAAATTGAATTTGCAAGATACTTTGTTATCTATCCCGCTGAAGCCTCGCTAAACTTTTCTTTGTTTGAAATCTCAAACCCCGAGGTTGTCCAAATTAATGAACAAGGAAACATAGTTGTCCTTCAAAACATGCGCTCAACCGACCCGAGAGAGGGGATTGAAATAGTGGTTGTCGACGGAGCAACAAGATTCTTTTCAGTTTTCATCATCATTGATGTTGATGGAACAAGATTTGATTATTTCGGCTTTGACGGAGATTTGTTCAGAGAGGGAATAGGGCGTGACTGGGAAGAGTTCGGACTGGAAAACGCAGGTGATTTTGTCAGCATTGATTTTGAAAACCAATTAATAATTGAAAGAAATTTCATACCATATGAATTAGAATATGTAATTCCAATCGCTGCAATTTTAGAACGAGGTTTCAATGTTGCTCCGTTTGATTTGTTGTATGTTATCAATCCTTTAAGAGAACAGTTTTTGGCGTCATTGACATTTAGTTCAAGCAACAACAACATCTTGAGAATAACAGGCGATGGGTTTGCAGAAGTTCTTGGCACAGGCGAAATGGAAATAAGAATAACAACAAACTTCCTAAACTCAAATTTTGAGATTGTTGTCAATATAGTGATAATGTAGCGGTTAGTTGTTGGTGATTAATGGATAATGCAGGAATTTATTTTTCTTCCGCCAATCACCAACCACCAATCACTAATCACCACAAATAATCATGAAAAAACATCTAAAAAAAATTATAATATTATTAATTGCTTTGGTGATGACACTTCCTGTTGTCATGCTTAGTGCGTGCAGAGGTGATGACAACTATTCGTATTTACTTTCAAGAACAAATTCAAACAGGATTTTTGAGTCGCCTTATCAAGAGTTTGTCTTGCCTTCTATCATATCTGATGACCCTGATTTCAGATATGAGTGGGGAGTCGGACTCAGCACGATTGAAAATCATTCTGTCGCAAATCTTCACACACGAGTTTTGAGAAACGAAGAAGGTGAAGCGGTTGGAGAAGAGGTGGTCTATCGCATTAATCTGATTCCCGCCCACTACACTCAAAGACGAGCGTCAACAACACTTGTTGCAACGGTTTTTGGCTCAGACGGTCCGGTTCAACTTTCCTACACTGTCAATGTGACAAGTTTGCTAACGGACGAATTAACCCATATTTCATCTTCAAAACATGGTCATATTAACTACACCTCAAGAGGTATTGCAAGAAACAGAGTGTTTGGACTTCGTGACATTGTTATGCCTTCAAGCGGAGATGCAACCCCGGGACACTTTGACAATTCCGGAAATTGGATAGACGGAACATGGCGGGATGTTGAGTTTCAAAACTCGTCCAGTTCGTTTGAATTGACATGGTCATATCGGGGGGTTCCAAACATTGAAGTTTGGCTCGAAGAGATGGATGCCCATGGAAATTTTGTGCGTCAAGTATATTCACAAAACAATATTGCAAGAGTTGTTCACGATCCGCTAAATCCAAGGTTTGTGACAGTCAATTTTCTAAGAGATGGAATTGTCAGAGTTGTTGCCGAGTCCGCAGGTGCTGTGAGACCGGGTTTTAGGCCAAGATACGAATTCGTTTATGAGATTGTTGACGCTGTCAATGTCCACAATTTTGAGGAAATAAAACTTCTTGAAAGGCTTGCAAGATATACTTATATTAGTGACGGTGTTTATTTGGGAGGAGGACAATTCCAAACAAGAAGAGACGGCACAACCCAATTAAGAGGAGCAGAAGCGATTGGGAGAACTCTTGGACACTACCTTGTTCCGAACAGCAACCCCAACGGACTTCTCAGCAGTCATTTTAATACAACATTAACCCCAACCCCAACGCACTATCTTGATGCAACCCCCGGAGGCGTTCAATCATGGGAGGGCTATCGTGATGACGGAGCGTTTTTTGATGAGTTTCGTCACTGGTCTCCCGCATTCAGATTTCATAATATTGTCATTCGCTCAACATCTCGTGACAGAGCGGAAGCAACCGAGATGAACGGAAGAATGGAAACATGGGCAGAAGGCACATGGTTTTTCGGTGATGTTCACGGAAACGGCTTTCACCTTGACGCAACGCCTTACACTCGAAGTGAAGAAGGGGTCTATCGCAACACCCACTCAATGAGAGGGCTTGTTGAACCATATGATTGTTTGCAAGGACACGACAGTTTGGGCTTTGAAGGCAGAAGATTTTTCCCCGGTTATGGTTGGGGCGACATATTTATTTTCTATCTCTTAGCAAATAACTCTGTTTTAGATAACATTACTTTAACGGGTGAAAATATTCCTCAAGGACCGACGGCAATCCGTCTTAATCAATACAACAAAATCGGAGTTCTCGGAACTTCATTTCTTTTGGGACAAACAAGAGATTTCTCTTTGGGGCGTGCCCACAATGACGGAATTTTTCATGATGGGCTCTACATTGAAGGCATAACAATTCAAAACAGCATCATTGAAAAAGGCTTGACCCTAGTCGGTGCAGGCTTTGCCCCGAATGTCAACAACCCGATACGAGTTGACACTAATGTCCTAAGGTTCGGTGGTTTCACTGCTATTCTAGGGCAGTCATATGGAGCAGGCATAGGCATGGCAGACCCTGAAAACGGATATGCAGTTCGAAATGCTCCGAGAGCGAATTCACTCTCAGTCAGAAGAAACAGTGACGGAATTCCGTATCCCGAAAATTATCAGCCGATTCATCCAAATCCAAACGGCGGAAATTTTGGAAATTTTATTGTGACAAGAAATAATATTTTCCATGATATTTCAGTGTCTCCACTACTTACAATGCCGTCACAATCAGGCTCTCATATCAGCATAGAAGGCAACGAAAACCATTTCTTCACTTGGCTAAGAAGCAACGATATTCAATTCCCTGAAATGACAGACCCAAGCCATGAGGGAAGAGCAAGAATAGCAGGACAGAGTATTAACGGCATGATACCGCCGCTTCTTAACAGAGTATTCACTAACAATCTTGGGCAAGGTATCCCAAACATTGACGACAGAGGACACACTCACGGCGGAAACTGGAGAAGTTGGGCAAACACTTACAGGGCTCAATACCATCAACAGCACGGCGTATTTTTAGTTAATATTCCTGTCATTGTCGTGACAGACGAAGGTCAGCAAAAAAACAACTATTTCACATTTGAAAATTCAATCCTTGCTCCGGCAACAGAGCGGGCAATAGGATTAGTTTCTGACCACACTCGCTCAATCGGCGCAATGCCGCCAAGAGGACTTAACCAACGCTTTGACATTATCATGCTGCAGTCTCCATTGATTGCAGATCCGGGTATTGGACTCATCAGAGTCAGCGAGATGAACACAGCAAGCATCAACGCAAGAATTGCGGAAATGGTGCCGGCAGGAACACGCATCCCGACAATCGTTTCAAGAAGTATTATAAACCTTGACAACGGATTAAACTCAACCGGCGAGTGGACACTCCACAGTGCAACTGATGTGTCGCTGGCGGGACACAGAATTGAGTTGAACGGAACAGCAGTCAGTTCTTTGGAAGATTTTTGTGAATTGACCAATTCAATTACTGTTAGAATCGAAGACTTAATTGCAGCAGGCGTAGATGGTTTTGGATTATTCACATTTGATTTGATGAACATTGCTTCTCGCTCAAGAGAGCCTGTTTCAAGATTTAGTATCATTTTTCAAGGCACAATGGGCGGAGTTATTCCGAATGTCGTTCCAGGAACTATTGGGTTTAGTGAAGATAACAGATATATTGAGATGCCGTTCAACCTTCCTGAAAGTGACATCATTATCAATATCAATTTGATGGGAGATGAGATGTTCCCTCAAAATCGTCCGATTGAGTTTATTTTTGATGACGGAGTGTTGAGGTTTGCAGGAATGCAATTAAGAGACGGTGAAAACAGACTGGAAGTTCAGACAAACTTCATGACGCTCAGCATAAGACAACAGGTTCAAAGACCGTCTATCGGCGTTGAAGCCATGGCAATTGTTTTAACAGACAATACTCCGCCGTTCATCATGCATCTCATCGGGCCGATTGATATGAGCGGAATTTCAATAAGTATTGACAACACAACCTTAACCAGCACTCAATTCACCATAGATAACTCAACCATAATCGTCTGGAATTCAGTTGTTCGTGAAATTTTGGGCGAGAGATATGCCGCCGGAACAAATGCTGAAGTTCTTATCACCAACACAAGAGGACTGTCACTGGCAACAAATCTCATGATAATTGAGGAGCGAAGCGAATTTTTCTTTGCAACGAATGCAATAACAACACCTTTCAATTTTGCAATCGGAATGTATCAGTCATTTGTCAACATTGCACCCGGTCACAGGCATTTTAATGAAGTTCATGTGGAACTGCTTAACCATGTCGGCGACAATATTTTTGGAGTGAGTTTTGCTGACACCGCTTGCGAAATTGAAGCAAGGGAACAAATAGTGAGAGTCACTGATGTTGAAGGATTCAGAGTTGAGAGTTTTCTCCATGGCAGCACAAGGTTTGTAATTCCTGCCGCCGCAATTTTTGAAGCAGGAGTTGTTGCGGGAAGGTCTTATAGAATTTGGATTTTTTCAAGTTTGCATAGTGCAAGAACATCTGTTGTCGCTCACCAGCAATTGTGGATATTCAACGCAAATCATGATGATTGGGTTGACAGAGCCCCTAATTTTGTTGAGGACAATCTAGTTGTCGACCTTTCTAATTTGAGCGAAGGCGGTGCAAGACTTGATTTTTCAGAAGCAGCATATTTGTTTGATAAATCGCTTGATGACATTAACAGCATTGCTGACATTCTTCCGCTTTTAGAATTAGGGGGCATTGAACTTCCTGAAAGACTGGCAACTCTGCTTGACTATATCGCAAGAATTGAGCAAGGCGATTTAAGCGTTGAAGAAGCAATAGAACTTCTGGAAATTTTAAGAGAAGACATTATTGATTTTGCCGAAGTTGCACTAGGGCATATAAGAAGATTTGTTGATATAATAAACATTGATGTTTTAGATTTATTTGAAAGAGTTGACCTTGATATTAGAGGTTGGTTTGAAGAAACAATTCAACATCTGCCTGCTGAATTCACTCCGTCACTATTATTAACACTCCTTGATTTTATCTATAACAGCGGATTTTTGCCTGAATATGCGGAAGAGTTTGTCGGCATAGTCATCACGATTTTTGAAATCGAAGAAATTGAGTTTGACACTGTTATTGATAAACTAAATTCAATCCGAGAACACTTTGACCTAATCGAAGAGTTTGACAACTTAGCAGTAGTTTTGATTTCGTTCATTGAAAACGGAACTCTTCCAAACGATACTGAGTTTTTATTTGACTTGGTTGATTTACTGAAAGAACATCTTGATTTGCCGAATGAAATCAATGCCCTTATTGAGGCTGTTGCGTTGTTTGTTTTTGATAATGTTATTCCAAATGACCTAAGACTTCTCATTGACCTCATAGACCTATTGCGTGAACATGTTGATGTTCCGCAAGATATTGACTTTTCTTTGAATATCATGTTATATCTAATCGGCGAAGGAGAAAGACCCGAAGATTTAACGCCGCTTGCTGATATGCTAAGGCGAGCGCTAGACGAGTTTAATCTGCCGCCGGAAGTTGTCGTTTCAATCCATTTGATGATAATTGTTATTGAAACAGACAACCTGCCCGATGACCCGACACTTTTTGTTGAGCCGCTGCTCTTAATTTTGGAAAGATTAATCACTCTTCCGACAATATCGTTTTTGGATAGTGATGATTTTAGTCAGTCTACATTCTCAGGAGAGGGAAGCATATTTGCAATTAGAAATGAGAGAGGGCAAATTCTCTATCAAGCAACCAGAGATGACATTTTCTTCGGTCGTTCACTTGTTTCGTTCTATTTGCCGGAAGATGGTTCAGGAAACAGGGTGGACGCAAGATTCCCTGTTGCTGTCATACCTTTCCTCAACGATCTTGACATTCCTTTGCCGGATGATATTTTAAGAATTTTGTCCGCATTCTTGCCAATCTTAGACACTCGTGAAATTCCAATCCCAATGGAAGTTCCGTCAGAAGCATATTATTTGATAGGTTTCACAATTTCACCAACACTATTGAATCGCCTTGGAGTAGGCTCGTTCACAATAGAAGTGAGAAACAATTTCAACATAGCGTTCGCAACACTAACAATTGTGGATAGCGAAAATAACGGACACTAATCGGTATTCGGCATTTTGATGAGAAGTGATTCAAGAGTAAATCAGTCTTGAACTAGTAAAACCCAATAAAACTATTGAAAATAAGTTGACTATCCCCGCAATTTCTGCTAAAATTGTGGGGATATCTAATTGACCATAATATTCATAACAAAAGCGTCGTGGACGCAAAGGAGCAGTAAATCCGTCGGATATGGTATGCTTTTGAAAAACAAAACAATAGTTCTTGGCGTAACAAGTTCCATTGCCGCCTACAAAGCGTGTGATTTAGTCAGTTTCTTGAAAAAAGAGGGTGCTGATATTCATGTTGTGATGACAAAAAATGCGTGTGAACTAATCACACCAAGAACATTTGAAACACTGACAAACAACAAGGTAACAACAGAGAGTTTTGAAAAAAACATCAACTTTGAAGTTGAACACATCTCACTCGCAAAAAGAGCAGACATTTTTGTTGTTGCTCCTGCAACCGCAAACTTTATTGCAAAATTTGCTTGTGGTATTGCGGACGACTTTTTAACAACAACAGCCCTGGCATTTACATGTCCTATTATCATTGCTCCTGCAATGAACAGTGCAATGCTAAATCATCCGGCAACTCAAAAGAATATTCAAACGCTAAAAGACAGAGGAGTGAAAATAGTTGAAACCCAAAAAGGAATGTTAGCCTGCGGTGACATAGGTGATGGAAAACTTGCGAAAGTAGAGGACATAGTAAAACAAATAATAACAACTTGTCAAGTGGACACTTCGGTTTTGCTCAATGCAAACTCAGAGGTTGTCAACCTTGTAGGGATTCCGCATAATATAAAAAACGATTACCTTGGAAAAACCGTTCTAATCATATCGGGTGCAACAATCGCAAAAATAGATCCGGTCCGCTTTTTAACAAACAATTCAAGCGGAAAAATGGGATTAGCACTTGCTAAGTCTGCAAAAAAAAGAGGAGCAAAAGTCATTTTAATAGAAGGAAAATCAAGCGTAGACTCATCAGAATTTAATCCGATAAAAGTTGAAACGACCCAAGAAATATTTGATGTTGCAATGGCAAAATTGCAAGATGCAGATATAATTATTAAGCCTGCTGCAATAGGCGATTACACTATTGCTTTTCAAAAAAACAAAATTAAGCAAGAAAAACTAACTCTTAATTTAGAGAAAACTGTTGATGTTGCAAGCGAAATCTCTAAAAAGAAAGGCAAGAAAAAACTAATCATTTTTGCAGCGGAAACTGAAAACCTCATTGAAAACGCAAAAGCAAAATTGATAAAAAAGAACGCCGATATGGTAGTTGCAAACGACATAACAAAAGAGGGTGCAGGTTTTAACAGCGAGACAAACATCGCAACAATAATCACAAAAACATCCCAAAAAGACCTAAAAAAAATGACCAAAACCGAATTAGCAGATATTATTTTAGATGAAATAATAAAATTGAAATAACAATTAACTGTGAATTGCAAAAATGTTTCTAAGCGTAATAGTAGATATATCCAACTCTAATGTTGATAAAATATTTGAATATTCTACAGGCACTCATGATGTGAAAAAGGGACACAGAGTGCTTGTTCCTTTTGGCAATCAAACAATTGAGGGATATGTTGTTGACATTAAAAATGAGACCGAATTTGATAAAGAAAAAATAAAAGAAATAATTTCTGTCATTGACGACATGCCTGTGATAACAGAAGAGTTGTTCCTTCTCTCGCACGAAATGAGAAAAAAATACAATCTTCGCTTAGTTGATGTTCTTCGCCTTTTTATACCTTCTCAAATGAGACAAGGAAGAGTGAAAGAGTTAAAAAAGCAGTTCGTTAGCATAAGTGAAGATTTCATTAATCAAGACCCAACACAATTCATAAAATCTTCAGCAGTTTCTCAATTTGAAGTTTTTTCCCATTTAAAAAAAGAGGGAAGTGTTAGTTTAACTGAAATGAACAAAACATTTTCAGCCTCCGCCCTAAGAAACCTCATATCTCGCGGAATAGTCATTTCGACCGATAAAACAGTCAAGAGAACACCATATGTCCATAGAGTTGACGAAGCGAAAAAATTAATCTTAACTGAAGAGCAGGAAGAAGCACTGAATAAAATAATAATGCAGAATGCAGAATGCAGAATGCAGAATAAAGGTGAAGAAAATGTAGGGGACGGCGCCCACGCCGTCCCGAATGAGAGTTGTTCCATGACAGACAGCGGGACAGCGTGGGCGCCGTCCCCTGCAAAAAGTCAAAAAAATTCTAACAACAATTCGCCTCATTTATCATTCGCCTCATTTAATTCCGACCATCGAGCATCAACCACCTTCCTCCTCCACGGGGTCACAGGCTCGGGTAAAACCGAAGTTTATATGCGGGCGATTTCCCACTTTTTAACACTTGGTAAAACCGCAATAATGCTTGTTCCAGAAATATCATTAACACCACAGGTTCTTTCAAATTTCAGAGCAATTTTTTCTGATAAAGTTGCGATTTTGCACTCAGGGCTATCGGCAGGTGAGAGATTTGACGAATGGTGCAGACTTCGTGATGGGGATGCGTTAGTCGCTATTGGGGCAAGAAGTGCGATTTTTGCTCCTTTAAAAAATCTGGGACTAATCATCATTGATGAAGAGCATGATAGTTCCTATATATCCGAAACTAATCCGCGCTATTCAACGCTTGATGTGGCAAACTTTCGGGCGAAACAAAACAATTGCAACCTAATATTAGGAAGTGCAACGCCTTCAATTGAATCTTACTGCAAAGCAAAACAAGGCGAATTTCAACTTATCAAAATGACAAAACGAGTGAATGAAAGACAAATGCCTTCAATCAATGTCGTCAACATGTGCAAAGAAATCTATGAGGGTAACACTGATGTTTTTTCAAGAGCATTAACTTATGAGTTAAACGAATGCATGAAACAAAACAATCAAGCAATAGTTTTTATCAACCGTCGGGGATATTCGTCATATATAATGTGTAGAAGTTGCGGTTTCGTTGCTAAATGCTCCGCCTGTGATGTTTCACTGGTTTATCATCAAGAAGAAAATGTTTTAAAATGCCACTACTGTGATAATCGTTTCACTAACTTAAATAAATGCACCGAATGTTCTTCGCCTCACATTAAACGGGGCTTTTCAGGAACTCAGCAAATTGCAGAGAAACTGCAAAAAATGTTTCCCGAAAAGGTTGTTTTGAGAATGGACAATGACACAACTCAATCTAAAGATGCCCATGAAAAAATTTTATCACAATTTAAAAAACGAGAAGCCGACATAATAGTCGGCACTCAAATGATAGCAAAAGGTCATGACTTTCCGGATGTCACTTTGGTCGGAATAGTTGATGCGGACATGAGTTTGCACCTTAATGATTTTCGTTCATTTGAGCGAACCTATCAACTTGTTACTCAAGTATCGGGGCGAGCAGGGAGGGAAGAGAAAGTCGGAAGAGTTATTCTTCAAACATATACTCCTCAGCACTATGTCTACAAATTCGCACTCAAGTATGACTATGAAGCCTTTTTTGAAAAGGAAATAAACCTTCGTGAAATCGCAAAATTTCCGCCGTTTTCAACAATTATGCGTCTTTTAATTTCTTCCGAAAACGAAACAGATGCCATGGAAGTCTTAAAAGAAATTTTTGAAAAGTCAAAACTAATCCAACGAGAACACAAATTCGATATAGTTTATCTTGCCGCAATGCGTTCGCCGGTAAAAAGAATTCAAAATAAATTTCGAATGCAAATTTTATTTAGAATTGTTAGCAATTTTGATAGTATTTCACTAAAGATTTATGATATAATAAACGAGACTAAGAAAAAAGGGGTAGCAGTTTTTAGTGAAATTAACCCACAAAATTTGTCTTAATAAACCACAATTTACAAATATTGATAAAATTAATTTGACCTTATTTGTAAATTGTAGTTTGTAATTTGTAATTATGGCTCTTAGAGAAATATTAAAAACAAGCGACAATTTGGAAACACTCAGACGCATTTCAAGAGAAGTAGAAGTGTTTGACGAAAAACTTTTTGCTTTATTAGATGATTTGACTGATACTATGCTAAAAGCAAACGGTGTCGGTTTAGCCGCTCCTCAAGTCGGTATTTTGAGGAGAGCGTTTGTCATAAGTCTTGACGGAAAAGATTTTTATGAATTTGTTAACCCTAAGATAATTTTTGAAAAAGGAATGCAAAGTGACGAGGAAGGATGCCTTAGCATACCCAATCAACATGCCTATGTCAAACGCCCGAGAAAGGTCATAATCCAAGCCTATGACAGGCATGGCGAAGGTTTTGAACTAACAGCCTATGACCGCTTTGCTGTCGCTGTTTGCCACGAAATGGATCACCTGAACGGCATTCTCTACACTGACAAAATTGACACCGAGTTGACCGAAAGAATGGAAAAAAAATTAAAAAACAAAAGAAAAGTAATTGAAGGGACTGAGGTGCTGACAACTTCTAGTGAAGAAAATGCAGGGGCAAGCAATGCAAGATCGAACAATAAAAACAATAGTTCTGAATTAAGTAGCAAGGGGGAACAAACATGAAAATAGTATTTCTCGGCACTCCCGAATTCGCCTTGCCGTCGTTAAAAGAATTAATCAAATCTCATCATGAAATACTGGCAGTTATTTCTCAAAAAGATAAAGCATTAGACAGAAAAGGAAATTCAATTGAAACTGCTGTCAAAAAACTAGCAAAAGAGCATAACCTAAAAATTTTTCAATTTGATAATGTTTCAAAAGAGGGAATTGATGAAATAAAAAGACTTGCTCCCGATATAATGATAACAGTTGCATTTGGTCAAATGCTTTCTAAGGAGTTTTTGAATATAGCGCCTCATGGCGTCATCAATGTCCACGCATCACTGCTTCCAAAGTATCGCGGGGCATCACCAATTCAAAGTGCTATTTTAAACGGTGATTTTAAAACAGGCGTCACAACTATGCAGACTGTTTTAAAAATGGATGCCGGCGATATTTTAAAACAAAAAGAAACTAAAATTGATTGGAGCACAACCTCTCACAGTCTTTCTCAAATCCTTGCACAATTAGGTGCTGAGGCATTAATTGAAACTCTTTCTGACATTGAAAACGGAACTTTAATACGAATACCTCAAGACGAAGAAAAAGCAACTTACACACAAAAAATAACAAAAGAAGACGGATTAATCGACTTTTCTAAAACAGCCTTTGAGGTAGCACGAAAGGTTCAAGCATTAAGAGCATACACATTTTTGAACGGTAAAATGCTAAAAATTCATTCATGCGATGAGTATGAATTTGATTTGCCTTTAAAGTCCGGACAAGTTGCTGCAACTTGCGACACTATGTTAATTGGTTGCAGCGATGAGACGATAAATGTGAAAGCACTGCAACTTGAAGGCAAAAAAGCAATGCATATAAAAGATTTTTTAAATGGCAGTTTAATTAAATCCGGAGATATATTAGGAGGCAGGTCCTAATGAAGAAAAATTTAACAGACCATAGTTTAACCGAACTAAAAGAAACTTGCACCTCACTTAATGAGCCAACCTATCGTGCAAAACAACTTTTCAAATGGCTGTCACTCGGAAAATCATTTGATGAAATGACAGATATTCCGAAATCATTTCGTGACAAATTAAAAGAAGAATATAACGATATCCCCCTAAAAATCATTAAAACCCTAACATCAAAAGACGGCACCCAAAAATTCCTCTATGAATTTCATAAACAGTCAGCAGTAAAGTGTCATGAGGATTGGCTCGATGACACTGTAGAGACTGATGCCCTCGTCCGCCCGCTGTCGAATTCGCAGAAAAGCGGTCAAGACCCCTGTCCCCATGCCATGGAACGGGGCGACACAGTCGAAGGTGTTTTGATGAAACAGTCATATGGCAACACCTTATGCGTTTCAACCCAAGTAGGCTGTGCTATGAGATGTTCATTTTGTGCCAGCGGTTATCATGGACTAGTCAGAAACCTAACTGTGGGCGAAATCTATGGACAAGTTGTGGTTGCAAATAATATCGCCAAAATCTCAAATATAGTTTTAATGGGCAGCGGTGAACCTCTTGATAACTATGACAACACCCTAAAAGCCATTTCTTTAATGACAGATGAAAATGGATTAAATATATCAAAGCGTTCAATTTCACTTTCAACTTGCGGACTGCCCGACAAAATTAAGCAGTTAGCAGACGATGATGCGGGCGTAATCTTGAGCATATCGCTCCATGCAACGACCGATGAAATTCGTCAAGAACTAATGCCGATTGCAAAAAAACATACACTTAAAGAGTTGCTAGACGCAACTAAATATTACTTTGAAAAATCAGGCAGACGAGTAGTCTTTGAATACCTTCTAATAAAAGACATCAATACCAACCACTTCGACACCCTCCGAATCCAAAAAATAGCCAAATCACTCCCATGCCACTTCAATCTAATAATGCTCAACTCCACCCACAACAAATCCCTAAAAGGCTTAAACACCCGAGAAGGTGAACGATTCTTAGAAAAACTAAAATCCCTTTCCGTCAGTGCCACAATCCGCAAATCAGCAGGAAGCGACATAGAAGGAGCCTGCGGACAACTAAGAGGTAAATTCGTCGGGCAAAATAACAAAAGGAGAATAGAATAATGAATTGGCTAGTAATATGGGGAATAATAAAATTTGATAAAAATGAGCATATTGTTGTGCCTAAAAACTTTTTTTCCAGTGAGGGAATTAGCGTTAGGTTTAGCAAAGATAAGTCTTTCAGTCCAGCAAGTAGATATGGGAGAGATGTGCTCAAATTAAATAAAAATGAAATTAGTTTTGAGATAATGTGCAGTGCATGGAAACCGAAAAACCTACAAAATAATGAAGAAGAATGGTGTACCAGTGATATGGATTATTTTTGTCCGGACGAAATTGGGATAGAGCAGCAACAGCAATTCTCAAAAGTTTCAAAAAGGGTTTATACAGATGATATCGGTGGTCTATTTATTAGAAAAGATATTAAGAAAAAAGAATGGGTGTATGCTTTTGACAGTTTGCATGTACGCTTAAAAGATCTTCAGAATATTATGACTGATATAGCAAACTTGCCTAATATTAAAAAAGTTATTTTTTATTTTACAGATTCACATGGAGATGTTGAAATTGAAAATCATGAATTATGGGATTGGAAAATTGAAGAATTTGCGAATAGATACCTAAACTTTTGTTTGGAACTAATAGAAGAGGGTTATTATGATGATACACTTTCATCATATTATTTAACTTATGAAAAATCAAAATGAAAATCACCGATTTGAATAGGCGTTATTCTGCTTGATTTTTGATTTAAAAATGTAGTATAATCATATCGTTATGCCTGAACCGATAAAAAATATGTTAAGTCTGGCGGCACTAAAAGAGTTTGCCGAGGCAATAAAATCAGTCTATGCTGAGTTTGATGCAGAAGAATTTGTGCTAGATACAATGGGCGACACTTGGGATGAGTTAGAACTTATGGCAAGGGGGCGCAAAATTAGCAAGACTCTAGGTGATTTTTTGCCGTCTAAATATGAGGATGCAATCGCTGTTATTGATAAAGTTGTTAAAATTTATCAAGGCTTTGCGGCGTTTAGTTTTCCTGAGTTTGTTATTATATACGGACAAGATGAACAGCATTGGGTTGTGTCTATTGCTGCACTAGGGCGATTCACGGAGCATTTCTCAGCCGAGTTTGCGGTAAGACCGTTTATTATTTCTAACGAAAAAAAGATGATGGCTCAAATGCGTGAATGGAGTAAAAGCGACAATGAGCATTTGCGGAGGCTCTCTAGCGAGGGCTGTCGTCCTGCATTGCCATGGGGGATAGGATTACCAAAATACAAAAAAAACCCATCACCGATTTTCCCGATATTAGAACAACTAAAAGTTGACCCATCATTATATGTCAGAAAAAGCGTTGCCAATAACCTAAACGATATTTCAAAAACGCACCCTGAATTAGTAATAGAGATTGCAAAGCGGTGGTATGGCACTGACGAGAAAACAAACTGGATTATTAAGCACGGACTAAGAACGCTGCTCAAAAAGAGTAATGCCGATGCACTGTCGATTTTTGGTCTTGGCAATGCCGATGCGGTAGAGGTTAGTGATTTCGCGATAAATTCTAGCAGCATTGCACTTGGCTGTGATATAACATTTTCATTTGTCATCAAAGCAAAAAACAACACCAAGGCAAGGCTAGAATACGGCATTGATTATATGAAACATAGCGGCAAACAAAGCCGTAAAGTTTTTCAAATATCCGAAATACCGTTAAAGGAAGGTCAAACAAAAACCTACACAAGAAAACATGCCTTAGCAGATCACAGCACCCGCAAACATTATCTAGGCGCTCATGCCGTAACGCTTATAGTCAACGGACAAGAGCGAGGCACACTGGAATTTGAATTGACAGGAGGAAACAACTAGTATGAAAAACGCAGTTTGGACTTGCGAATATAAGTTAAAAAAGAATGTTGATGAGATAGATTTTCTAGCGATAAGTGAAGTCTTGGGAAAAGAGTATATCTCTAAACAAAAGGGCTTTATTTCATGGAAACAACTAAAAGGTGCAGACACTTGGGTAGACCTTTTGAACTGGGAAACGATGGAGGATGCCAAGAATTTTGAAAACAGCGGCGGGGGAGGCAAACTTGCAGAAAAGTTTTATTCGTTCATAAATCTAATGAGTTGCAAAGTTAGATGCTACACAGTCAAAAAGACTATTAAATTGGAGGAAATGAATGAAAAAAACAAAAGCAACAATATATGCTGAGCAAAGAGAATTGAAAGAGATAGCTCTAAGTGAATGTAAGTCAAAAATTCAGGGGCTACTTAAGCCAAATCCTACTGAGAAAGAATTATCTGAATACAGATCTAATTCTGAACAGATTAGTAGTCTTACAGAAGAAATAGAAAAGATTAGGTTACATCAAAAGTTTAAAAAGCATATTGAAATTTGGGTTGACGAACTAGACACATCGTACAGTGAGATGGTTTTTAGTGCAACACTAAATGACTTAAAACGGTTGAGAGCTGATTATAAATACGCAAATGAGATAATTAGTCTAATTGGCAGAAGTTATCAGGAATTGGAGATGCTAATTCGTAAACATTTACCTAAAAAAGACAAAAAAGAAGCTCCAATTGGCATGCTGTTGAAAGAAATTGAAGAAACTAGAACATTTAGCAAAAAGCAAATGATAACTCTTCGCAAGATTATTAATCTACGCAATTGGCTTACTCATGATGTTGTAAAAGAAGAAAGACTATACATGAAGAAGCACGCAACACTTAGTAGATTAGTTGACATGAATGAGTGGACTAATTATTATTACACAAAATTAGTAATAGCAAAAAATATGCTTCATGAGGCAATAGATTTATTTGCCAATTACGAAGGGAGTGCATTAAAAAACTTATAAAACTAAATAATGAGTATCAATCTAGAAAAACTTCACACAACCCCATTGGGCGTTGAAAGAATAAAACGCAATCTAAATTTGCAAGACTGCGATGTAGTGGTTTATTGCAAACAGCAAATAATGCAAGCAAACGAAATAGTCCGCAAAGGCAAAAACTGGTATGCGGTCACAATTGATGCTATAATAACAGTCAACGCACACAGCCACACGATAATAACGGCACACAAGAAGGAGAAATAATAAATGAAACTACAAATGTTTACTTATGTGGACGGTATAGATGAAGCGGTCATTTACTATCAAAAAGTTTTTGACGCTGCAATCAAAGAGTCTTTTAAAAATAAAGACGGCACATATAGTTTGTGCGAGTTAGGGCTTTCTAGGGGCGTATCATTTTGGGTGGCAGAGCGCAAAGGCATTTCGGCTATCGAAGGTGAAGTAAACACAGGCAATATAATGCAAATGTGTGTTCGCTATGACAAAGAGGATATTGCAAAGATAGAAAAAGCATACAATCTGCTAAAAGAGAATGCAATAAATTTGATTCATCCATTACAATCCACCCCATGGACAAGCCATTCTTGCGACCTTATAGATAAGTATGGCTTGAGCTGGTGCTTGATGATTGGGTAATTAAGATAGTTTAGCAACAAAACAAGTTGTTAAAGCGAAAAGGAGAAAATTAATGGCAACAAGTATTTTTGACAACAAGGCGATTATGCCGGATGACAGCATGGTTGAAACGGCAATCGCAGAAACGATTCCTTTGTGGAACAATCTAAAAAAACATGTCGCTGAAAATTATAGTGGAATTATCAGCGAATGGAAAATGTACACCAAAAAGTCCGGCTGGTCGTTGGTGTTTAGAAAAGCAAAACGCACGCTGTTTTATTTTGTGCCTTGCGAGAAGCATTTTATTATAGCGTTTGTTTTAGGCGAAAAAGCGGTTAAAACCGCAATGGAATCATCTATATCAAATAAGGCAAGAAAAGAAATTGCGGATGCTGATTTTTGCGCTATGGGTTATTCATTTTTTGTTTATGTTAAAAATGACAGCGACCTAGAGGATGTAAAGATTCTTTTGAAAATTAAAGAGGAAGCGGCATAGTGAATATCAAACAATACGATAAATATGACCATCAAGCAAGGCTATGACAAAATTGAAGGACGAATTATAATCGTCCGCAAACAGGAGAATTAAAATTATGAACAAAAAAGCAATCAAAAGAGCAGAGGAGATTATCGCTTCTCAAACAGTCAAAAACGGCACATTTAACGGCGAATATTGTTCGCTGGTTTTGTTAGACCACGAGGGCTATCCAACGGCGTCTGTTTTGACGGCTGCAAAGTCGGACGGCATAAAGCAGATTTGGTTTGGAACAGGTGCGGAGAGCAACAAGTATAAGCGTGCAAAAGATAACTCAAAAGCCTCTGTTCATTATGGCACAGGAGAACACAGCATAACGCTTGTAGGTGAAATTGAGATTTTAACCGATGAAGCAACCAAAAAGGCGATATGGTATGATGGGCTGGCGGAACATTTTCCGGCGGGCGCAACTGACCCAAATTATGTCATTCTGCAATTTACAACAAAGCGCTATATGCTGTTTGTGGACTGGGAAGAGACAGAGGGCGTGATATAATAATGAACAAAGCAACTACAATTGAAGAATATGTCGCAATGCAAGATGATGAGCATAAGGCGGTTATTGAAAAAATGCGCACGCTGATTAAAGAATGCGTGCCACAGGCAGAAGAGAAAATTAGTTTTCGCATGCCTGCTTATTTAATCGGTAAAGATGTGATAGTTTATTTCCACACAGCAAAAACTCACTTAGGCTTTTACCCGTTGCCGGATGGAATAGAAACATTTGCGGACAAACTAACTGCCTACAAAACTGCAAAAGGCGTGGTGCAATTCCCATACAAAGCAATACCATATGACCTAATAAAAGAGATTGTTCTTTATAGAGTGAAGGCGGTGACCAATGGGCAAATGCGTTAAAGTATGTATGACTTATCACGCACTTTTTTCTATTTAATAATCATATATCATTCTTAGAGACTCATATTGACAAACTTAAAGCAAATGATAATCTAACACGGACAAACGAATTTTTGTTGCAATTATTTGAAAACCGTCTGGAACGATTGGCGGCAAGTCGTGAAATTGCTGATTTTAAAAAGATGTTTGTTGACAAATTATTAACATATTGTTGTTTATTTGCTTGACTTGTGGCTGCGGATTTTATATACTATAATATCCTTATGTATAAATTTCGGTGTGATATAAAGAAAATTGTAACTGTTCTATTGTTTTTGGTGCTTATTTTAAGTGCTGTCTTTTCTATTGCTTTTACTCGTGAGAGCGGAAGTTTTTCAGCATATGAAGGGGATGAGATTTGTGCGGAGTTTTTGATTAACTCGGAAAATAGTACGGCAGTGCTTGATTATGCAATGGCACCTTTCAGGGTTCAAAAGCCGCAAGCATTTAATGCGGCGGCGGGTGAAGAAGAGTTATCTTTTGAAAACAGATATACCGATGAATTTGCGGGGATGTTTATTGACAGTGACGGTATTTTGAATATTGCAATGACTTATTCACACATCCGAGCGCAAGGTTTAACAAGAAGTTCTATGCAGTCATTTAACAACTCTGTTCGTTATCAAGCGTTTACATACTCATTTAATCACCTTTTGGAAATTCATAGTGTTATTAATTCTTTAATGCAAACTGAATACGGTATTTTCAGTTCGGGTATAAGAGAAAATTATAATATTGTCAGAATTACATTAAGAAACGAAAGTTTAGTTACTCTTGTCAGAAATACTTTAAAAGACAGTGGTTTATACAGCACAACCTCACTTTATTTTGATATTGACCCCGACGGAGAAAGTAAGCCGCAGTCGATTGACGAAGTTGACGAATACGAGAGACCTCAATCACGAAATGCCGTTTTTGGCGGAGATGACATATTTGAATCGGGATATAGAGGAACAGTAACTATTAATGCAACTTGTAATGTTACGGGAAGGCATGGTATAGTTACCGCTTTTCATGTGACGAACGGTCTTGGAAACAGAGTGCATAACGGCACTACTTGGATGGGAACAAGCGAAAGAGGTCAAATTGCGGTAATTGACTCTGCTTTTGTTCCGTATGAGGTTCAAGGAATATGGGGTCATACTCCCAACATCAGAAGAGGACCGATAACAGGCGTAAAAGCAGGCACTACCACATTTACTAATGTCAGAACAGGCGGAGAAAATCATATTGTTGTCGGACAATCGGTTTCCCAAATCGGCGGAACAACCGGAATAACTAACGGAACAATAACGGAGAGAGTAGGCTCCGCTAATGTTAATTTTGGTGCTTTGGGAGGAGTTGTTTATTTTAACAACATAATAAGAAGTTCATATTCAAGCGCCGGCGGCGACAGCGGCGGTCCGGTTGTAGCAAATATCGGCGCAGACAGGTTTTTTATCGGACAGCATTTTGCAAGCGGCGGAACGGCAGCCCGTGCTCCGGAAATTGCAAGAATTTTAAATGTCACATTTATAACCAACGATTTTTCAACTCAAGCACCCGTTCAATCAAGTGCCCCCTCATTTTCAAAACATTCAACGGGGCTCAACCATAACATTTGCGGCAAGCGCCCATTCGGGACAGCCGAACAGGCAATTTGCAAATTTGAATGTTTTGAACCCAACCGCTAACGCAAACAGGATTCACGACATAGCCTTTGTCGGCGGACTTGGAAATCAAATGTTTGTTTTGGGAAGTGCAATTGCTCCTGATGTTAATCAATCGGCAAACACATTTTTATCTTGGAGCGGAAATATTTTTAATATGACCGTGACCGTTAACAGGCGGGTTGCGGGACAAAATTTTTGGACGAGAATTCAAAACAACTTGGGTCAAGAGTCATGGGTGAGGTTTCAAATAACAACCGCCGACGGCACATGGACAAATAACGGCTGGACAAACGGCACAGCAATCTCAAATCATAGATATAACAGCATGGCGGGCTACAGAGTCGGACGGGCGGGAACAACAACGGAACCTGATTTTGCTTCGCCTTTTAATCAGTGGAATTTTAATCATTTTGGGGCAGGAAATGCCAATTCGTCACCGCTTACAATGTGGATAAGAGACCCGATACAGCCGGGTTCATCATATACGGTTAATGCCTCATCTTTTATGACGGCACAAAACTCAGCAGATACACCTCGTTTTGAGGCACATCCGGAAGGTCCTTGGGCATATATTCCTGCCAACGGTACCGGTAATATATCGTTTGGCAATATCGGGGTGAACTACGGTGATCTGAGACTTATGACCAGTATTACGATAAATGTTCCCGAGGGAGCAAGACGGCATGGTTTTCAATATCTAAGGTTTACTTTGGCATTGCGTCAAAATAATACAAACGACAGGCAGTTATTCGCATCTCAAACAGTCTACATAATATTTAGACTTCCCGACACAAGACAAACCATTTCCGCTCCATCTGTCAGTATTAATCAAGAAACAGGTGTTATGAGTTGGAATTCTGTGACAAATGCAACAGGTTATCATGTTTATACCGGCGGAGTTCGGCAAACAACAAATCCCGTTACCGCAACGAATTTTAACTTGACAACGCTCGGTTTAAATCCGGGTATTCACAATATTCAATTGAGAGCGATTAATCCGAGCCTTGCTTTTCATGACAGTGCACTTAGCGCAGGGCAGAATTTCACGGTTTTCACAACACTTTCTGCTGCGGGAAATTTAACAATCAGTGATGCGGGAGTGCTGTCTTGGGGGGCAGTGACGAGAGCAACGGGCTATCATATATATGCCTGCGGAGAGCGGCGGACAGCAATCGCCGTCACCGGAGTGTCATTTAACCTAATCACACTTTCTCTGGACTACGGAATTCATTCCGTTCAAGTGAGGGCGGTGAGCACGGCAGTTTATGTTTTCGACTCAATTTTAAGTGCTGCAGTTAATTTTACAATAAACAGAACTCTTGCTTCACCCGCCGGAGTAAACATTAATCAATCATCCGGAGTTGTGAACTGGAATGCATCAAATCATGCAACAGGTTATCACATCTATGTTAACGGAGAGAGGCGGACAACAATCGCTGTTACCGTAACAAATTTCAATTTAACAACGCTTAGTTTAGCGCCCGGAGTCCATAACATTCAGATAAGAGCGGTAAGCAGTGTTTCTTATGTTCTGGACTCAAATTTGACTGCGGGACAGAATTTTACAATTTTCACAACACTTCTTGCCCCAATCGGTTTATCAATCAGCGAGACGGGCATTCTGACATTTAATGCGTCGGCAAGAGCAACCGGTTATCATATTTATATCAATGGTTTAAGACACACAACTTCGCCGATAACAACCCTAAACTTTATTTTAAGTTCAATAGGACTTAACGCCGGCGTTCATAGTATTCAAGTCCGTGCAGTTAGCACTGCGGTTTATGTTAACGACTCAGTCCTTAGTTCGGCGGTTAGTTTTATGTCCATGCATGTATTAACTGCTCCGCAAAATGTTATTGTTAACCAAGCGGCAGGCTTGGTTAGTTGGAATGCGGTAACTAATGCAGCCGGTTATCACATTTATGTTAACAATACCCGCAGAACAACAAATCCTGTTAATCAAACGAATTTTAACTTAATTCCGTTGCTGCTGCCCGTCGGCTCTCATAACATTCAAATCCGTGCGGTTTCAGCAGCGGCATATCTTGATGACAGTTCATTAAGTAATGCAGCGGCTTTTATTGTTGTCGGGGTGCTGCCGGTACCTCTTAATGTCAGCGTTAATGCGGACAGCGGTGTTGTGACATGGAATACTGTTTACGGCGCAACCGGCTATCACATTTATGTTAACAATACCCGCAGAACAACAAATCCTGTCGGTCAAACAAATTTTAATCTAACCTCACTTTCTTTGCCTATCGGCATTCATAGCGTTCAAATCAAAGCAATAAGTTCTGCGGTTTATTTTGACGACAGTCCGCTAAGCGGTGCGGCAAGTTTTATTGTTGCGGGAACATTGACGACACCTAGCGGTGTTTTATATAATCAAAACACTCAAATTCTCTCTTGGAATGCCGTGGGCGGTGCGGCAGGCTATCTCGTTTATGTTAACGGAACAAGACGGACAACCGCAATGATTACTCAGACAAATATTCATATATCAAGTCTTAACCTTAGTGTCGGTGTTTCACATCTTTCCGTAAGAGCGGTTAACCCTGCGTTATATATCATTGACAGTGTGCTGTCAGATGTTGTCAGCGTAACTGTTAACGCTATTTTATCCGCTCCGCAAAATATCTCAATTAATCAAACAAGCGGAATACTGTCATTCAGTGCGGTGTCTTTAGCAGCGGGCTATCACATTTATATTAACAATGTGAGAGCGACTGATAATCCCATAACAGCAACTTCGTTTAATATCACAACTTTGAGCCTTAATATCGGTGTAAATCAGATTCAAGTAAGAGCGGTTAATCCCGCAGCATATGTTGCGGATTCGGCATTAAGCACTGCGGTTAGTTTTACCCGTTTTGTGACACTGACATCTCCGCTTATCAGCATCAATCAAAGCGGAATTTTGAGTTGGAATGCAATTGAAAATGCGTCGGGTTATTATATCTATGCCGGAGGAGTGAGATTAGGCGGAAATATGGTAACTGCTTTAAGCGTAAATTTGAATTCTTTAAGTCTTTCTCCGGGTGTCCGCAACATCCAAGTGCGTGCCGTAAATCCAGCGTCCTATATTCACAATTCCGTTTTAAGCAATGCGTTAAGTTTTACAGTTTCAACCACTCTTGCAGCACCGGTTGTCAGCGTTGACGAGGAAAACAGAGTTATATCATGGAATGCAGTGGCACACGCAACCGGTTACCATGTTTACATAAACAGCATTCGGGTGACAAATAATCCGACTGCGGCACTAAGAATAAATATGGGGCAGTTAACGCTCAGTGCCGGCATGAATTTTGTTCAGGTAACGGCAATAAATCCGGCTGTGTATATTCATAACTCCGATCTTAGCGAAAGAGTGGATTTTATAGTGGGGATAAGGTTATTTGCTCCGAGTGTAACTATTGAAGGGGATATTATCAACTGGAATTCGGTTGCAAATGCGGATGGATATTTTGTCTATGTTAATGCGGCAAGAAGAACTTCGGACAGAATAAGTCAAACCTCGTTTGATTTAAGGACGCTTGGGTTAGGTTTTGGAATTCATACCGTTCAGGTAAGAGCAGCATCTGACACGGTGTATTATTTTGACTCAGTCTTAAGCACAGCAAGACAATATCTTTTGGGAACAATCCTTGCGGCGCCGTTAAACCTTGCCGTTAATAACAATAACGGAACAATAAGATGGAACAGCGTTTTGAATGCAACGGGTTATCAAGTGTTTGTTAACGGAATTATGCAAACCGCCACAGTTTCTCCGTTTGTCAGCATCAGCAGTTTAAATTTAGCGGGCGGACAAAACTCCGTTACTATCCGTGCTGTCAGTGACAGAGTTGGATTTTTTGAATCCGTGCATTCTGTGCCGTTAATAAAATCAGTTGCTTTTGATCTAATTGCACCTTCTGTACAAGTGCAAAGCGAATTAAATATTATAAGTTGGGACAGGGTTGAGGGAGCAAGCGGCTATGCAGTTTATGTTGACGGAGCAAGGCGGCAAGTTTTGCCCGCATACACAACGACGATTAGTATTAACAGGCTGGGGCTAAGCGAAGGAACTCATAACATAAGTGTCAGAGCAATTGGCGGTGCCGGACATCAAGACTCGGTACTTTCAAATATTTCGATTGTTCAAATTATTCCGCCCCCGCCTCCGATAATACCCCCGAGAGCAACGATGGAATGGTGGGGAATTCTTCTAATTGCCGGCGCTGCCGTCATATTTATGATGATGCTGACAGGACTAATTGTTATTTTACTGGTTATCAGAAGCATAAACAAAAACAGAAAAAGGAAAGAAAACGAGGCGAGAGAGCAAGCCTACAGGCAGTCACTCGCCTATACAACATATGCGGGCGGCTATCCGAATTACGGACACTATACCCATATTTCACCAAGACAGCAACTGCTCTATAAGCCTATGGGATATGGACACAATAATTCACCCCACAGACAACAATATGCAACTCCTCAGCTGCCCCAAGGCTCAGGCAAAAACTACGGGCACAAGCCGCACTCTCAAAGACCTCAAACCAATTCACCCCGAAAACAAGGTAAAAATCCTCAAAATCTCAATATGAAATCTCCACACACACAAAGACATCCCAATCAAAATCCCAAAAAACCACCGCAAAGATAGAAAATCTCCGATTAATTTAAGAACGCTTCAAAGCCAAAATGGTTTTGGGGCTTTTTTTCATTTGCGTTGAAAAAGCAAAATGTGTTATAATATACTCAATCAGTCTTGAAAATGAACATATATCATGGAGTCTAATAGTGCCAAACCCTCAAAAGCAACCATTTAGCGTGCAAAAGAAACAAAGGCGGCAAATCAGTAAAAGCATATTACGAATTTCTAAAAGAGAGATTCGAGGAGGAAAACAAATGAAACCATATGTCCGACTAAAAAACTGCTATGCAAGCCAAAGCGTTTGCACAGCAATAAAATGCTGTCCGACTGAGGCAATTTATTACATAGAGGTTGATGAGCCGATTTTGGACAAGGTGCTAAATTGCAACTGCAACGACCCAAACCGAGAAGGCATAGTTCCTTTGACTTGCACCGAAAGCGGTTGCTGCGGAGATGATGCGGTTTGCGGCGATGACCTGTATTCTTGCGGCGGCACTCCATACGGTCGCATAATTATCGACTACGACAAATGCATCGAATGCGGACTCTGCGCCAAAGAGTGCTGCGGCTCTGCCATCGACATGGTGAAGGACATCGCCAAAGTTGAGCCTACAAGTTACTGCTGCAACGAAGGCTGTTGCTAATATAAATTTTTACAAAAGGAGCAAAGTATGAACGAAGAGAGATACAATCAATTTAAAGAAAAATTAGGTTTTTTTGATTGGAATCAATCCATTTATGGACTCGTTAAATTTACGGAAATTGTAGACAAGTTGGAAGGACAGAGATCTAGCAGGGGTGTTTCAATTTCTTTATATAACGATGCAATTATCAGATATGAGAAGCAGATATTTAACAATATTGAGAATTGGGAAACAAGTGAAAATAGAGTAGAACCTATCTATTTTGTATACGAATTTGAGGGGTTCACTCGTTCATTTTATGGGAAGGAGAATGGTTGGTATGAGTTGAAAATTATATCAGCAGAAAGAAAGGAAAATTATGCTGAAGATGAAGAGTTTATATTCGGTAAAGTTTTTTTTGCTGCATCTCCTGTAAAATGGCAAAGTGTAAAAGTAAAATTGATAAAGCAAGCGCCAATGGTTATTTCAAAAATAGATTATCGTAAGCAAATTGAGATAGAGAAAAAGAAAGGAAGCGTAATTCTTGGTCATGGCAAATATTTTTGCGGATATCCATATGGGTCTTCTTCAATAGCAACACTTTATAATATAGGGCAGGCAAACAGCACGCACATTCAATTCAACAAGTATGTGTCAGCATTTATTGATATTGGCTATCCGACATGCGGATGTGATAGCGAATTAAAAAAATCTAATTTAATATATAAGAGAAAAATAAGTAAAAAAAATGCAGATTTTGTTTTTCTTACACATTGGTGCTTGGATCATTTTCTAGGTGTTTGTGAGCATGAACATTTTCGCAATAATGTAAAAAGAAACAGAGCAAGAAGTTTGTATGATGCATATTGGCTTGCTCCAGACCCAACAAACAATCCTGATGCTAGCGATGCATCATTGAGATTATGTTTGTATTTACTGCAAAGAAAAAAAATTTGTCTCATTGATACAAAAACGAACCCAAGAGATCATGTGATTGGTAGCAGTTGCCTTGATATATATTCTGGAGAATATAGCGGTGATATAAGAAATGACTTTGGATTAATTTATGAGATCAAAGGTAAAAATACGAACTTTCTATTTCCTGGTGATGCTAGTTATAGAGTTTTTCCAAAAGAAATAGTAGGGAGAGATTTTAAGTATATTCTTGCTCCTCATCATTGCAGTGGAATGATTCCGCCAAATATAAGAGGTATAAAATCTAAGAATTTATTAAAATTTCATAATAATCAAAAATGTGGTTTTACTTTTGATAATTCCATAGCCTTTATTACCGCTGGGAAAACAAATACGCATGGACATCCTGATCCCAAACATATGGCAGACTTGAAAAGGCAAAATTTTGAATTGTTTATATTGAGTAGTCATTGTGCAGAGTCTTTTGAGATTATTATTGATTAATCATAACAATGGAAATAACAAACATCGCAAAAGTTAAAACCCGTCAAGAGTGGCGGGAGTGGCTGGTAGCAAATAGCACAACCGAAAAATTCTGCTGGGTAAAAGTATCTAGAGGAATGTGGGGCAGTGCAAAAGCGGGCGAAGGCATTGATTATTTAGACGCAGTCGAAGAAGCCCTTTGTTTTGGTTGGATAGACAGCACAAGTAAGCAAGGATATCAACGCTTCTCGCATCGCACCAAAAAAAGCAACTGGACTGAGCTAAACATTTTAAGGGTGGCAAGGCTAGAGCGGTTGGGGCTGATGACAGACGAAGGCAGAAAGGTCTTGCCTAACAGAATTTTTGCTGTTATCCCCGAAGTGCTGACACATTTGCAATCTGACTCGCAACTTTGGCACAATTATTTATTATTGCCGGAAACCTACAAAAGAGTAAGAATTGACAATATTCAATCCTATTTCGACTATGACAACGCCATATACGAAAAGCGTCTGCAAAAATTCATTGATGCCACGCATGTTGGAAAACTCATTGGCGATTGGCATGACGGCGGCAGACTTCAAGACGATTATTCAATCCGCTTTGAACAACAGGAGGATTTTCACGAAATATACGAACTAACCAAAGCAGCGTTCGCTGTCGCCGAACACGCAGACGGTGATGAACAAGATTATGTTTTTAACTTGCGCAATGGCAAAAACTATATTCCCGAACTCGCCCTAGTCGCAGTCCTTGGCGATAAAATAATCGGTCACATCATGCTCACAAAAACCACCATCAAAGGCAGTGAGCAAACACCGGTTTTATTGCTAAGTCCAGTCAGCGTTCTGCCAGCACACCACAAAAAGGGCATAGGTGCAAGTTTAATCATTAAAGCACTCAGTATCGCCAGAGACTTATCCTATAAAGCGGTATTCCTATGCGGCAATCCAATATACTACGGCAAATTCGGTTTCGTGCCGGCATCAACTTTTGGAATAAAGTTTGAGATGAAAATAGAAGACAGATATGTGTTAGGCTTAGAACTGGTATCAAACAGTCTGCAAGAAAAAAAAGGCACAATAAATATTGTGTGAATAAAGGAGAAAAGAAAATGAAATTAGATTACAAACAATTGGCAGAGACCATTTATACAAGAAAGTCAACAAGAAGTTATAGCGACGCCGTTGTTGATATTTTGGAGAACGGCGGCGATTTAGTTGAGGCTTTTGGCTTGCAGGCGCTGCTGTCTGACATTAAGGTGTCAGTCAGGGTTTTGGAGAACCATGAAGTCAAAAACAAAAAGGCTAAGTATTGCATTGGTTTTTATAGTGAGGACAAGTTGCTTGCATTGGAGAATGTAGGTTTTATTGGACAACTTTTAGATTTGCATTTGCAAGCACAAGGAATTGCGACTTGCTGGTGGGGGATGAAAAAACCGAAGAAGGAATTCAAAAGTGTAGACGGTTTGGATTGTTTTATTACTATGATGGCTGGGATGCCAAAGGTTGATGAGAAAAGAGAGTATCCGGCGGACTTTAAGCGAAAAGCAGTTGAGGATATTATTGAAGGCGGTGCAGAAGCGGATAATCTGATTGAAGCGGTGAGGGTTGCTCCGAGTGCGGTTAACAGACAGCCGTGGCTAATTGAGAAAGTGGAAGATAAATACAACTTTTATCTAAAGAACTCTAAAAACCCGCTTGACATGATAATAGGCGATATGCGTAATATTGATTTGGGGATAGCGATTGCACACCTTTTTGTTGCTGCAACATCGGAAGGAATGAATGTCGAATTCGATTTTGTGGGAGAGGACAACGGCAAGCATAAGTTTGTTGCGGGGGTGAGAGTATGGAGTTAAAAACTTCAGATTGTCCCTGTCCTAAGAAGGAATGCGAGAATAATAGTAATTGCGAAACTTGCCGTGCTAAGCACAAGGCGGCAGGTAATTTGCCATATTGCTTGAGAGAAAAAACTCTAAGTTTTGACAGCAATGGCGTTAACATTTCTTGCACAAAAAGTGGCGAAGGGGCGTCGCTAATTTTTGTGCATGGCAATATGGGCAGCAATCAGTTTTTTAAGGATTGTCCAAAACTCTTCAAAAACTATACAGTATACTTGCCCGATAGCCGCAGCCATGGCAAAAGCGACTTAGTTAAGCGACTAAATTATGATGAAATGGCTGAGGATATTGTCTGCCTTATTGAGCATGAAAAAATGGTCAAGCCTATACTTTTCGGATTTTCGGACGGCGGTATTATTGCGTTAAAAATTGCCATGAAGCACCCTGATTTGCTTGGCAAGATATTCCCGGCAGGCATAAATTTGACGCCAAAAGGCATCCACAGAAAATACAGATTTTTGACTAGGTTAGTGTATTGCTTTACCTGTTGCACAAAATTCGGCGACAAAATGAGACTAATGCTAACTCAGCCCAATATCAAAGCAGAGGAACTAAAAGCAATCACAATCCCAACAGTTGTCTTATATGGCGAAGAAGACATAGTAAACCTAGCCGACTCGCAAGCGGTTGTTGATAATGCCAAAAATGCAAAACTGGTCATCATTCCAAAAGAAAACCACGGCAGTTACATTGCGGATAATGAGAAGTTATATAATATTCTAAAGCCGCTTTTAGAAGAGGAGGCAAAATGATGAAAAATAAAGTGGCGGTAATAACAGGCGGGGAGAGAGGAATTGGTAAGGCGATTGCGGAAGCGTTTAAGGCACAAGGTGCTAAAGTATGTGTGATAGACATTGCTCCTAACGATTATTTTGTTGGAGATGTCGGAGGCAAAGCAACACTAGAAAATTTTGCAGACAAAGTTATTAAAGAGCATGGCAAGGTGGATTATCTCATCAATAACGCACCGCCTGCAAACAAAGGATTGAGTGATTGCAGTTATGAAGATTTTGAGAGTGCTATGCGAGTGGGAGTGACAGCGCCGTTTTATTTAGCAAAACTATTTGATAAGCATTTTGCAAAGGGTGCAGTAATAATAAACATTTCATCAACTCGTGCGAATATGAGCCAACCAAACACAGAATCTTACACGGCAGCAAAAGGCGGAATATCCGCACTCACTCATGCACTAGCGTCAACTTTCTCAGGCAGAGTCCGAGTAAACACAATCAGCCCCGGTTGGATTGGCACAACCGACACAATCTACACTGGTGCAGACGCAACCCAACATCCAGTTGGCAGAGTTGGTAAGCCAGAGGATATTGCCGAAATGGTGATGTTCCTTTGCAGTGACAAAGCAGGCTTTATCACAGGGCAAGATATTGCTATTGACGGCGGCATGACAAAACAAATGATTTATCACGGCGACCACGGCTGGATGCTAGAGGAGAAAGAATAATGGTAAAACACATTGTGCTATTCAAACTAAAAGACCAAAAGGATAGGACAAAGGCACTTGAAGCGCTTAACAGCATGAAAGGCAAAATTGAAGGACTCATCGACTTAGAAACTGGTGAGGACTTCTTAAACAGTGAGAGAAGTTATGACATTGCTTTGATTACTACGCATACTGACCGTGCGGCATTGGAATATTACCAAGAACACCCCGTGCATCAACCTGTCAAAAAAATTATGCACGCAATCAGAGAAAGTTCAGTTGCGGTGGATTATGAATTTTAAGGACAAGGGCACACGCATGATAACATTCAGAAAAGCGGCAATTGATGATTTAGAGCAAGTTGCACATCTTATGGTGAGACTTCATAATCCCAATAACCAAAAGGGCGAGTTGACTTATGAAGAATCTGTGCAGGAATTTCCTTATTTTCTTAATAAAGGGGTCTTTTTCGTTGCGTGCGATTTGGATAAGATTGTCGCCTATGTTCACGGAGTGATACGGACTGACTATGTGGAAGGGAGCGAGCAATACCGTGACCCGAAAGTAGGATATATTGAAAGTCTTTTTGTTTTGCCTGCATATCGAAAGCAAGGGATTGCAAAAAAACTTTGTTCTATGCTTGAAGCATGGTCATTTAAGCAAGGGGCAAGAGAACTTGGTTCGGATGCTTATGCCAAAAACAAGTCATCAATAGAATTTCACACAAAAGGCTTAGGGATGAGTAAGTCTAAAAACATCGTGCATTTTATTAAGAAGTTAAAATAATGCGTGACATAGCAAAGAAAAAACCTAATAAATATGATAATAATCAAGTCGAGGCGGTAAAAATCTCGCTTCACTTTTTAGATATGAGATAAAGGTATTATTTTACTTGCGAAAGCAGCAAAAATAGAGTATACTTAATTAAAGTATTAAATGCAATTTATAGGGTAATGTCGTATCAATTTGATATAGAAAAATGAAAGAGAACGAAAAGAACAATTTTATTATTGAAAATTGGCGAGGCGAAAGCGTTGAGGTTTTCAACAATCAAGGGATTGTTATAACCGCTATGGGATCAGGATTTGAAAAAAACTCTTTTGCCTTTGAAGTTGAGCGTAATGGGAAGAAAGATTGTTCATATAAAGAGGTTCATTTTGATGATTATAAAGGAAGGGTTGAATTCGTGTTTGAAAAAAGCAAAATCTTTGATAATGAACTTGTTATAACTTTAATTTTGGGAGAAGAAGAAAAAAGTAAATTCACATTTTTTTATGGCATTGACAGCGTTTTAAGATTTGCTTCATGGCCATGGTAAATAACTTGAACTAAATGACAAAAAATAACTTATACAGAGTAATTAAATGTGAAAGCGACCGTTTTATCGTTGATGTTGACGGGGAGTTTTTGTTGTGTGCAAGTCGGAAAAAAATTAAGGACAACAAAAATATTGTTGTTGGGGATTTAGTGAAAGTAAATCTTTTTGAGAAAATTATTGAAGAAGTTGAACCTCGTCAAAATAGTTTAATTCGCCCGCTTGTTTCAAATGTTGACCAATTGGTTGCAATCATTGCACCGCTCCCTAGACCCGATTTTTTTCTTATTGACAAACTTATTATTAACGCAATGCGGCAAAATTTGAAAGTTGTTGTTTGTGTTAACAAAACTGACATTGACCCTGAGTTGTTTGAGGAAATTAAAACTGAGTATTCATTCGTTGTCAAAAAAATTATTTCAACAAGTGCAAAAAATGGGGAAGTAGAAGAATTGGAAAAAACACTCAAAGGCAAACTCTCAGCACTCGCCGGGCAGTCTGCTGTCGGAAAATCCTCACTAATCAACTCTTTAAGAAAAAATGAGATATTAATTGTCGGAGAACTATCTCAAAAAGGTCAAAAAGGAAAGAACACAACAACAAAATCACAACTAATCAGATTGAAAAAAAACACCTATATTATCGACACTCCCGGTTTTTATAATCTCGATATTCATGATATTGAACATTATGACCTAAAAACCTATTATCCTGAATTCACTCGTTATGCCGACAAATGCAAATTTTCATCATGCACTCACACAACCGAGCCGGACTGTGAAATAAAAAAAATGGTCGATTGTGAAAAAATCAACTATGACCGCTATGCACGCTATGTCCACTTTTTTATGGAGTTGAAATCAATAAAGAAATATTGATTATTTCTTTTTGGGTTCGCAATGTTCACCCTTGCAGTAAAATGAAAATAAACTGTAGGTGTGAGCCACGCGAACCCGCATAAAATTAACAACATAATTGTAGGGAAAGCCGCCAACGGCATCCCGTAGGCGAAAGAGATTAAGGCGGGATGTCGTGGGTAACGACACCTACAAGTTTTAGTTCTAAGATTTAAATTTTAACAAAAACAAAAGGAAACAAACTTATGAAAAACATTTTTATCGCACCTTCAATCTTGTCCGCTGACTTTTCTAAAATAGGAGAAGAAATTTTGCGTATGGAAAAGGCGGGGGCTGACCTTATTCATTGTGATGTTATGGACGGACTATTTGTCCCCAACATCACATTCGGTCCAAAAATGGTTGCTGACATTCGCAAAATAACTGCATTGCCTCTTGATGTCCATTTGATGATTGAAAAGCCTGAGCGGTATGTTGAACACTTCATAAAAGCGGGGGCAGATTATCTCACTATTCATTATGAGGCGACAAAGGAACTAGTCCCGACATTAAAAAGAATAAGGGAGTGCAAAGTAAAATCGGGTGCTGTTATCAGTCCGGATACTGAAGTCAATGTCCTAAAAGGTGTGCTGCAATATTGTGACATGGTTCTTCTAATGAGTGTTTATCCCGGTTTTGGCGGTCAAAAATTTATTGAAAAATCCTTGTCAAGACTGAAAGAATTAAGGGAGTTGGCAGACAAAGAAAATCCGTCAATTCTTATTGAAATTGATGGTGGAGTCACAGAAGAAAACGCAAAACAAATTATATCAGCAGGGGCAGCCGTTCTTGTTGCCGGCAACACAGTTTTTTCAAGCCCAGACCCAAAAGCAACAATAGAAAAATTAAAATCGGCGGTTAGCGGTAAGTGATCGGTGGTTAGAGGTTAGTAGTAAGAGGTAAGAACAACTGCCAACCGCTGAACCATTCACCAACTACTAATCAGCGGCATATATAGTTATTATGAAAATAGTTTGTGTTAGAGTGCCGAGATGCTTTAGGCCGTTTTTTAGGCTGTTTGTGAAAGATAGCAGACCGAGAAGAGGACATCACCATCATCACCGCCCGTCTCATCATCGCCCAAGACCGCATCGTTAGGAGGCTTACATAGAAAAAAAGAAAAAAGACCGTCAATATTTTGCGGTCTTTTTTGATTTGGACAAGCAATTATTTAAGTGAACATGGAAAATTGAAAGGTGAAAAATAAGGTTAGATATTTTTTAGAATTCTATAAAAACATTTTTTAACTTTTAACCTTTCGCTTTTCACTTAATAAATTAGTCTTTATTTGCTGTTCTCATGCAACGAGTGCAAAGATATTCTTTCTTTTCAACACCGTCAAGTTCAACGCTGACTTTTTTTAAGTTAACGCCGAATGAACGCCTTGTTTTGCGGTTAGAGTGGGAAACATTGTTTCCGCTCGCTCTTCTTTTTAGACACACAGCACATTCTCTTGCCATAGTTTTTTTACCTCCGATTTTCCTTAGGGAAAGTGTTCTTTTGAAACACAACCTATCAATTCTACCACATTAAAATATTTTTGACAAGTGTTTTTAACACCTAATTTTAATGAAAAATCAACATTTTTTGCTCTAATTTTATGAATTTTTTTATATCTTGTGTTCAAATAGTTGCAAAATCGTCTAAATTGAGTTAAAATTAATTATACAATACATATACTAAAGTAAAAAGGAGAACACACTTATGGCAGTTAGCACGGCAAATGCATATGGAAAAATAACAATTAACTGTGACGCTATTGCTCAAGTGGCAGGACTCTTGGCAATTGATTGTTATGGTATTGTTGACCTTGTTTCAAGAAAAAAAGACGGCTTAAATCTTTTGAATTTGATGAACAAAAAAAGAATTTCTCGTGGGGTGAAAGTTCGAACTGACGGGGACAAGGTTTCTATTGATTTATTTGTCATAGTAAAATATGGCGTGAGCATAGACGCTGTTGCTCAGTCACTTAAAAAGGGCATAAGATACGGCGTTGAAAAATTCACAGGCATGAGCGTTCAAACAGTGAATGTCTTTGTTGCCGGCGTGAAAGTTTAAAATTTTAGTGGTTAGTGATTTGTGATTGGCGGTCGGTGAAAGTTGAATTTATTTTGTCAACCACCACTAATCACCGGTCATCAACCACCGGTTAAGGAGTATTATGAGTCAAACAACTCAAAAAATAGATAAAACAAAAGTTGAAAAATTAGATAAATTATCAGGAGCGCTCTTAAGAAAGATGATTATCAACTCAGCAAAGTTGATAGACATCAATAAAGACCATGTAGACGCACTGAATGTTTTTCCTGTTCCTGACGGCGACACAGGAACTAACATGTCGCTGACCATGATGAGTTGTGCAAAAGAAGTCGCAGCATGTCCGTCGAATGGTGTTGAAGAGATATGCGGTGCTATGAGCAAAGGCGCTCTTCGCGGCGCAAGAGGAAACAGCGGGGTAATCCTGTCTCAAATCATCAAAGGAATTGCAAATGGTCTTGCTTCAGCCAAAGAAATCAACATCAAAGCATTTGCAAAAAGTTTGGCAAATGGTTCTGATATTGCCTATAAAGCGGTGACAAACCCAAAAGAGGGAACGATGCTAACTATCATCAAGGCGCTAGCTGATAGTGCAAAAATTCACGCAAAAAAGAGTATTGAATTTCCTGAATTTTTAGACAAAATAATCATTGACGGCGAAGAAATGCTCAAAAAAACGCCTGATATGCTGCCGGTTTTGAAAAAAGCAGGGGTAATAGATGCAGGAGGGCGCGGAGTTTTAATTCTCTTTAGAGGTTTTTACAACATTTTATTGGGAATTGAGGATGTCAACCTTAGTTTTGATGACACAGTATCTGCTGAATTTAGCGAAAAATTCAGTGAAGGCGCTCATTTTGACTTCTCTGATTTGGCTGATATTGAATTCGCATACTGCACTGAGTTCCAAATCGTCAACATAAAGAAAAAGACAACCGAGGCAAATATCGATAGGCTGAGAGATCATCTTGAAACTATCGGCGATAGCGTTTTGGTTATCGGAGATTTACAATTTGTAAAAGTCCATGTCCACACTAATGAACCTGGGATTGCACTGACTTATGCATTGGAACTAGGCGAGGTCGACAAAATAAAAATCGACAACATGCTTGAACAAAATCGTGAACTTGTCGGCAAAAAACAAGAAAACTTAAAACCATTTGGAATGGTGGCAATTTGCGCAGGGCAAGGTTTAGCGGATATATTCAAAGATTTGACGGTTGATTTTGTTGTTGAAGGCGGTCAAACGATGAATCCGAGTGCCGAGGACATCGCAAAAGCATGTGATAAGGTAAAAGCAAAAGATATTTTCGTTTTCCCGAACAACAAAAACATAATCCTTGCCGCCCAGCAAGCCAAAGCATTGTCAAAACGCAATCTTCACATAATCGAGTCAAAAGATGTTCCGCAAGGATTGAGCGCAGTTTTGGCATTTGACGGCGACAAAAGTGCTGAAGAAAACCTTGAAGCAATGACAGACGCACTCGGGTCAGTGAAAGCAGGAGCAGTGACTTATGCGGTGAGAGAAACAAGTATAGACAATCTTGATTTGAAAAAAGGTGACATTATCGGACTATGTCAAAGTTCGATTGTTTCAAAAGGCGACAAAGTTGATTTTGTCACCAAAGAACTCATCGACAAAATGATGAATGAAGATGTCAGCATGGTAACGCTTTATTTTGGAAACGATGTCAAAGAAGAAGAGGCTCAACTAGTTGCTGAAGAAATAGCAAAAAAATATACTGATTGTGAAGTAGACATTCACTTCGGCGGTCAACCGTTGTATTATTATATAGTGAGTTTGGAATAGTTTTTTAATAATGCATAACGCAAATGAAGAGTTAGTTTTATATCTTTTATTTTTTAATCCCTCTATTTATATTGGAGGGATTTTAAATTTCTTCGATATATTTGTTGACATAATTTGCTTTATATGCCATAATTTTATCATATACTAAATATGGGGGTGCTAAAAGTTCATGACGGCATAAATGTCTATGCGGTAAATTTACAATCTTTTTTGCCTAAAACTATCTTCATTCCTTGTCAATACCGCTAGTAATGACTGTGTCATGCCGATAATTTTATCCTAAAAAATCTTCGTAAATTTGCTCGCATTACGAACATTTAGCACCTCTATAAATATAATTTTAGGAGAACTTATGAAAAAAAATCTAAAAAAAATATTATTGCTAATGCTTTCTCTCATGCTTATTTTCAGCGTGGTGTCTATTGTATCGTGCAGAAACGGCGGTGAAGAAACAGTTCCGACGGAAAGGCTCAATACTCCAATTAATTTTGAAAAACTGAACAATATTTTGTTTTGGGGCGGTGATGCCAGGGCAATAAATGGCTATACTGTTTCAATAAACGGGCATGAAGTTACTGTTTCAGTAAATCAACTAAGGCTTAATGACCATGTTCAGCATCTAATTTATGGTGAAAATATCATAAGAGTTCAAGCAAGAGCAACCAACGCTTATCTTGAGAGCAACTTTAGCGATTCTTTTCGTTTTAACAGAGTTAGGGATTATGAAGCGCTTCCCGTTGCAACACAAGATGAATGGAATGAAATAGTCAATAGAACCGTTTCCGAATTCGCTTTTGACAATCAAAGCACAAACTATTCACTAATTATGACCGAAACACTAAGAATGGATGATTTAGAGGATATTTTGCCGCTTTTAATCTCTGTGATGCTTGATGGCGAAGATGGCGGAATTGGGGCAATGATTGAGATGGTTCTTGGAGTTATGAGTACTTTTGGGATGGACTTATCGAGTTTTAATCTTGGAACACATGGAATTCATGGTGAAGGCAATTCGCTCAGGCAAAGTTTTGCACTTAACTCTCTTTTTGATGGTATGATGAGAGACCCTTTCTTTCTTGCAATGGCAAACCTGTTGGGATTTAGAGACATGATAGATATGCTGAATAACAGCATTGATGACATGAATAATGTTTTTGCAACATTATATAACAACTATCTTGTCTATATTGAGCCGGTTGGTGACGGCTATTTTATCGGCGAAGCAGTTTCTGCGCCAGATGGGGCATCTCATCCTCTAGGAGCAACTATGATGCTCGGAATTGGTGAAGAAGGTGACTATGCAGCGTTTATATTTAATGAGTTCATCAGCGAATTAAAAAATCTTGCAAATTTTACTCAAGTCGGAAGCCGTTTGACAGCGACTGATGAAGCGCTGTCAATCCTTAATGACGGGTCACAAGATTTGATAGGTATGCTGCTTTCATCAATGCAAGGCGGAGAATTTCTCTCATTTTTAGATATTGCACAAAATTTTATTGAAATATCTTTTTTTAGCATAGGACATTCTAACACTCATATTTCAACAGTGAGTTTAACTCTTGATATTGAATTTAACATTCGAGATATTTTAGAGGCAGCGGATTTAGATCAAGAAGAAATTGACGATTTTCTAGAGATATGGGGCGAAAGGGATGATGTGGTGCAAGCAAGTATTGACATTGAAATCAATCTATCATTCGGAAACACAACTGTTGTTTTGCCCGAAAGAAGCCGTATTTTTAAAATAGGAATAGACACAATTCCTGCTTCAAATAATATTATATTTTGCGAAGAAATTCCTTTCAAAAAAGGGGATTTAGACTAACAAATGAAGACTGTCATAGTTTCAATCAGTGCGAAAAATATCCACAAACAACTCAGTGCGTGGTGTTTAAAAGTTTATGCAACTAAGCATGGACTTAAAGTTTCGGTGGTTGAGGCAAGCGTTAATGAGGGTTTGCATGAAATAGTTGAAAAAATTTATTCTGAATATGCCGACATCGTCGCATTTTCATGCTACATTTGGAACATTGAACTAATCAAAAAAATAGCCCCGCTTATTAAAAAATTGCAGAGTAATATCCGAATTATACTAGGCGGTCCTGAAGTTGCCCATGACGAAGAAAATAACTATCCCTTCGCCGATAAAATACTAAAAGGCGGAGAAGTTGAGTTTTGTGAATATCTTCTAGGGACGGAGTGTTGCCGCACGCACAATTTTTCAACCCCCAAAAATTTCGAAAACTTCCCCTCACCATACACGCCCGAATATTTTGCATCATTTAAGAAAAACCAAATCCCCGATATATCAAAACAATTAATTTATATTGAAACTTCAAGAGGTTGTCTGTTTTCATGTTCTTATTGTATGTCGTCGATAACTAAGGGGGTAGAATATCTTTCCATTGAGAGAGTGAAAAATGATATTGACCTTCTTGTTAAAAACGGAGCAAAAATTATCAAATTTTGCGACAGAACTTTTAATGCAAATCAAAAAAGAGCAGTTGAAATTTTAGAATTTATTTTCTCTCTTAAAACCGATGCAACCTTTCATTTTGAGGCGGCAGCAGACCTTTTTAATGACGAGTTATTTTCAATCATCCAAAAAATGCCGAAGGGAAGAGTGCAGTTTGAAATCGGAATTCAATCATTGAATATTGAAACACTGCAATCAATCAATCGATTGACCGACATAAAAAAGGTTCTCAAAAACATCAAAAAACTAACGACATTTAAAAATTGCCACATTCATGTTGACTTAATCGCCGGAATGCCGCTTGAAACGATTGAAACGCTCTCACATGCTATTAATGAGTGTGTTGCAACAAATGCCAATATGATTCAATTGGGCTTTCTAAAAATGCTGAAAGGAACAAATATTCGTGAAAATGATTTTGGTGCAATTTACTCTCATGCTGCTCCCTATGAGGTTATTCAAACAAAAACGATGCCCTATAGCGACATTATCACTTTAAAAAAAATAGAAAAAACAATCGATAAATATCACAATTCCGGCATGTTTAAAAATTCAATTCAATATGGTTTTTCACTCTTTTCATCACCATATGCTTTTTTAAAGACATTTAGTGAGGCTAAGGGAGACAAAAATGCATCACTAAAGAATGCCTACACCTTGCTTTTAGACTTTCTAACAACTCATGGCAGCGTCGAAAAAGCAAAACATTTCATAAAACTGGATTGTCTTCTTTGCGATCCAAGAGCCCCGATTCCTGAGGCAATAGAGCAACAAAGAAGCAAACAACTGGAAATTGAAATGCGTTCTAAATTCGAAAAAAATGCAAACTACCGCATCGAATATTTCCCATTCGACAAAAAAAACCGCCTTTTCAACTACTCAAAAAAAGACTGTGTAACAGGCGAATATAAATGTGATATATTGAAGTAAAAGGTAAAATATGAAATTTAAAATTTTAACTATATTTCCGGATATGTTTGCGCCTTTGAAGCAAAGCGTTATTGGTCGTGCCCAAATATGCGGAGCGATTGAGATTGACATTGTTGACATTCGCTCATATTCAAAGTGTAAGCATCGGAAAGTTGATGATGAGCCTTATGGCGGCGGGGCTGGTATGGTGATGACTTGTCAGCCGATTTTTGATGCAATCCAAGCAGTTGACCCATATCATGAGTATTTAAGGGTTTACCTTTCCCCAAAAGGCGAAGTCTTAAAACATTCACTCTCAAAAGATTTATCTAAAAATCATGACAAAATACTTCTTTTGTGCGGACACTATGAAGGGGTTGACCAAAGAATAATTGACCTAATGATTGACAAAGAAATTTCAATAGGCGACTTTGTTTTGACGGGCGGAGAACTTGCCGCAATGGTTTTTGTTGATGCGGTGTCAAGACATATCGGGGGAGTTTTGGGAAATGAAGAAAGTTCCCAAGACGAGAGTTTTTCGTCAAACCTATTGGAATATCCTCAATACACAAGACCCTTTGAATTCATGGGGCAAAAAGTTCCCGAAATCCTGCTCGGAGGACATCACGCAAACATCGAAAAATGGAGAAACGAACAATCAAAAATAACAACAAAAGAAAAACGCCCCGACTTATTAGGTGATTAAAAATTAAAAAAACATAT
>Ga0131853_10000268_pt1 | contig 93561 bp, 84 predicted proteins | sample TergutLab28metaG_FD_92764 | JGI IMG/M metagenome (GOLD analysis project Ga0131853, IMG submission 92764) | Labiotermes labralis P1 segment gut microbial communities from Petit-Saut dam, French Guiana - Lab288 P1 (version 2) (version 2) | ecosystem: Host-associated > Arthropoda: Insects >...
TGTTTAAATCAAACCCAAGTGCTTTTTTTATACGAAGTTTTACTGCATAGTTCCGTCTTGCAACTGCAGTCAGCTCTTCATCTGTCATTTCTTCATTTATTGCTTTAAATGCAGACAAGATTGTTTTGCGGTCATAAACTTTTCTGGCGAACAAACAAATAATGAGTGAGTTTAACATACAACGTTCAATTTCTTCTTTCATTAACGCATCTACCATGGCATCGGTATCAATTGGTTCACCTTTTTTCATGGTTTGGTCAAGAGAGTAACCGCCATTGTCAAGGTGTGAGTTTCTTGCGCCTACTGCCATTCCTGTAAGAGAACCATACCCTGTATGATACCCTGCCATTTCATTGCCGGAAATATGCATTGCAAAATCTTCTCCACCATAAACACTTGATGCATATTTTACGCCACGACCAAGATTTTTGTAGAACTCATTTTTGCTTGCTGCAATATGCTTTACAGCCTCACAATACCCTTTTACTTCCCCAAATTTCAACTCAACAAGTGTTTCATCAAGAGTAACAAGTCCTTTTTCAAGTGCTTCAGTTGCCCACCCAAGAACTACCCCTGTACTCATAGAGTCAAGACCGGCTTTTTCAACTTCTTCAATAAGTTCTAAAATATCCGGTGGGTTGTCAAGCCCTACAAATGTTCCAAGTGCAAAAATAAGCTCAAAATCATATCCAACATTTATTGCATCATATTCATGCCCATGAGAAGCAAACTCACGCCGGAGCTGAGCAATATGAATACAACCAACAGGACAGCCGGCACAAGACATCTTGCGCACTTGATGAAAAAGCGAAAATACTTCACCGCAAATTTTGTCTGCATGTTCAAAGCGGTTTTGTTTTAAATTGAGAGTTGGAAGCCCACCGGCAGCATTTAACGGTGCAACGTTTATAGGCGTACCAACATCATGGTATTTTGCCATGAAGTCAGACTTTGTACATATTTCTTCTATTTCTCTATACGTTTTAAAATATTCTTTAAAGTTTTCAATTGGAATGTCACGGTTGCCAACCAGGTTAATGGCTTTAAGATTTTTTGACCCAAAAACAGCACCCAAGCCAAGCCTTCCAAAATGACGATAACGGTCAACAGTTACACAAGCATAAGAAACTTGGTTTTCTCCACCGGGACCAATACGTATAATGGAACGTTTTCCACCACTTTCACGCTCCTCGTAGCGTATTACACGTCCTACATTATCTTTTTCGCTGCCCCAAAGCGGTCGGGCATCTTTAAAATTTACATCATTTTGGGAAATTGCTAAATATGTTGGCATAAACGCTTTGTTGTAAATTACAATTGCATCAAATCCGGCAGAAAACATTGCAAGTCCAAGCCGTCCTCCAGCGTATGATTCCCCTAAGTTGCCCGTAAGAGGTGAAATAAACATTGCTACAACTTTTGTTATTACAGGGAAAACAGTGCAAAGTGCACCAATTGCCAAGACTATAGGCTGTGCAGGGTCAAGTGGTGGAAGCTCCGGTTTCATATTTTCTTCCAATAGCTTTGAAGCAACCCCAACGCCACCCATATATTTTTTTAAATCTTCACGTTCTTCTATACGTATTTTTTGGGTTTGCATATCAATATAAAGCACACGAATATATTTTTTGTAAATCATTTTATTCCTCCACCTCCTTGATATATAAGCAGCCATGCGGGCAAAATTTTGCACAAACTCCACAATGATGACAAATTATGGGCTGACGGATATCATTATCAAAAAATACAGCGTGGACAGCACAGGCATCAACACATCTTTTGCAGCCAATACATTTATTTTTATCTACATTCACCCCACCGCCCTTGCGACGCACAAGTGCATTTGCAGGACAGCCCTCTGCGCAAGCCGGAACATTACAAGCGTGGCATACGGTTTCAACAAATTTCCCTGAAACACCGCCATATGTTCTAATTTTTATTGCACTCTTGTCAAATGAGTGACTTTTTTTATTTACTGCGGCACAAATCAGTTCACATGTATAGCAGCCTATACATGTACTCATATTGCCTGACCTTAAAACTTTCGCCATGTTTCATTCCTCCCGTTTTTATTTTACCCTTTTGGACAAATCATTGCAATTGCTTCTAAGGTTTTGTATTATGGTATCAAAAATATTGGGGTGCTAATATGTCAAAATTTCAGCCGGATTTTAATGAATTTTTAAAGGTACTTAAAAAAGAAAAACCTTCACGCCCGGTTCTTTATGAGCTATTTATGAACAATGAAGTCTATTCTTATTTTTCAAGGAAAAAACCACCAATTGGGGGGACTGATTTAGATTGGCAAAAATTTTCTATTGATGGATTCCATGCGGCTGGCTATGACTATGCCATGGTTAGTGTGTCACACTTTCATTTTCCATCCAAAAGACATAGTGATGTTCAAACAATAAGTTTAAATGATGGATTTATGGTGACAGATGAGGAAAGTTTTGGAAAATACCCATGGGTTAATCCAGATGATTGCGACTATACAAATCTTAAAGCAATTGGTGAGTATTTGCCAGAGGGAATGAAAGTAAAAATTATGGGCCCCGGTGGAGTTTTGGAAAATGTTATTGCCTTAACCGGATATGATAACTTGTGCTATTTAATTTATGACGAACCAGAGCTTGTACAGCAGCTTTTTGACAGTGTTGGTTCTCGCTTACTTAGGCATTATGAAAAATGTCTTGAATATGACTGCGTGGGAGTAATAATGTCAAATGACGATTGGGGATTTAAAACCCAAACGATGCTTTCCGTCGAACAAATGCGGAAATATGTTTTCCCTTGGCACAAAAAAATTGCAGACCTTGCACACAAAAATAATCGCCCGGTACTTCTTCACTCATGTGGATATGCTGAAGAAATAATGGACGATATTATTGATTTTATTGGTTTTGACGGCAAACATTCATATGAAGATATTATTTTGCCAGTAGAAGAAAACTATAAAAGATGGGGTGACAGGATTGCTATTTTGGGTGGAATAGATGTTGACCTTTTAACCCGTGGAACTGCGGAAGAAATCAAAGCAAGGTGTAATCAAATGCTTGATTTAGCGGAGGAAAAAGGAAGCTATGCCCTTGGCTCGGGCAATAGTATTCCAACTTATATTCCAATCAAAAATTATGCTGCAATGATTGAAACTGCTTGGGATAGGCGTTAAATCAAACCCTTAATTTGATTTTTCATACTATTTCCATTCTCAATCATTGATAAGCACATTTTGAAAATGCCCTAAAGCCGGCATTTTCAAAATATCCTTCTCAACGTTTCAAATTGGAATTAGTATTGACAAGCTTTTCAAGCAAAACTGTCATTTTTTCCTGCCCTTTTACAAGTTCTTGTAGAAGGGTTTTTGTTTCTTTTTTATCTTCTGTGGATGAATAATAAAATCCGTCAAAAAGACTATTAAGGTCTATGTTTTTTCCTTGACGCTTTGCTATTTTTTCTAATCCTTTGACCATATCACTAAAGCCATTGCTACCGGATTTGATCGTTTCTATAAACTCTGCTGAAACATCATTGTTTTCGTCAACCACTCTGGAGAAATCAATTAGTGCGTCTGTCATCTCCTGAGACAAAATATTGTTGTCAAACAAAGATGCATTTTCAACAAAAAAGCTTAAAAATGTTTTGTTGACCGGATTTTCTTCCGACATAAACGTCTCTATTATTTTGCTTAGTAACATATCCGCTTGGAATGGTTTAACAACAAAGCTTTTTGCACCAAGTATCAGCGACTCTGCAATAACCTCCACACGTCCTTGTGCAGACAACATTATTACATTCGCATTTTCATCAAACTCTTTTAAAAGTTTTAGTGTCGAAATCCCATCTTGTCTTGGCATTGTAACGTCAAGGACTACAAGGTCTGGTTTTAAATTTATATACATCTCTAAACATTCCAAACCATCAGTTGCTTCACCAACAACTTCAAATCCTTTCTTTTCAAATATGTCTCTCAACATCATTCTCATAAACACAGCGTCATCAACAATTAAAATTCTCTTTTTCATAAGAGAAACCTCCTCATTTTCTTTTATTTTTTGTGCTAACAAATCAATTTTTGCCTGCAACTTTTCCTTTTCCTTGATAAGCGAGTAGTAACGGTTTTTGTAAAGTCCATCAAGCGGCATGTCATCACTCAAGGTTATTTTTTTTATGTCTTGAAGTGAAAAACCAAAGGATTTAAGCTCACGTATTTTTTCAAGTTCTTCCACTTGTTTATCTGCATAGTATCGATAGCCTGTGTCATCAGCAACGTAAGCCGGTTTAAGCAAACCCAAGTCGTCATAATAGCGGATTGTATCAATTGAAACGTCCGATATTTTTGACATTTTTCCTATGGAAAAATAACCACCATTCAAATTTATCACCCCTAGCGAAATAAAAAATGATGTCTCTTTCGAAAGATGACATCATTTTAATGTATGGAGTTACTCCAGAGTCAATAGGAAAATAAAAAATTTATTTAATTTCTTTGTATAAAGCTACATGGGGATGCCTTATTGAATATTTCTTATAATCTTATAGCCAAATGCAAAGATACATGAATATGAAATAAAACCCCCATGTTGACGTCGACTTTGATACAATCGACAAGAGCCTTCGAAACCATGATTTGTCAGACTTTTCGGTTTGTGCAACATTTATTTTGCTTGAAATATGCATTCATGTGCGGCAATTTTCACGCAACAACTACTTTTTCAATGTACTCACAAAATAATATGGAACACGATACTTCTAACGTAAGCACGTTTCTTCGTTTCATGTTAATGTTCTGCCTTCTGAAAAAAATGCTTATACTACGGTAACTTTTAAATACTCCCGTCGTGCAAGTATAAACTTCTCTATCCATTCAAATTGCTTCGCTGTAGGATTGATACGGCAATATTCAGTTCTCCAACAAACAAAACATTGCTTATTTAAAATATTTATTTTAATACCGGGTTTGCAACCGTCGCAACCATTACACTTTATACCGTCTATAAATTCGGCTCTCATTTCTTCAGATAATGTTAGGAGAAAATCAACCAACTTATCCTTGTCCGCATAAACTCTTATAGCAAGCCTATTTTCCTGAAATCCATCACCGCGCCCAACGTTGTATGAAACAACGCGCTTGCCCTTATATTTACACCTCCAGACGTTTGTATTCGACCAACATGGTTTCATTCGCAACTCACGAGATAAAGCGAGCAAACGTTTCATGCCCTCTTTTAATTCGAGTTTGGTTAATATTGCATCGCAAATGTCCTCTATCGCAGGCTTGTTTGCTTTTTGCACTTCGTATATAGACACCTCACCTTTTTTTGCCATGGCTCCTACCTCCGAAAATATAAATTTTATTCACAACTACACATAGCAACTATAGCATACCTTCTTACATTCTGCGTATAAAACAAGGACAGGCGTTTAGTATCGTGCCATTGTATTCACCTCAACGTCAATATCCCCGTATTGATGTTGGCTTTGATACAATCACGGCAAGTCTCGAATAGCCTATATTCTGGGCTCTCGGCATTGTATGAGTGCAATTTTCACATAAATTTGTGCGACAAAAAGATATATTTGCAAATATATCACGCTTTCGTTTGCACCCTTTGTTATAAGTACATGAACACGAAACCAGAACCTTCACACGATTAAAAGTGTTTCGTGTTAGAGTTCTAGCTTCTAAAAGGAAAAACTCATCATTACTAGCTTATGGCTTTCTTGCTAAGTACAAGTCCATTGTATCTTGTATCTCTACTGTACCTCCATATTGGTTTATTACATCTGTTAATTCAGCTTCTAATGCCTTGCGAGACTCACTTTCAAATGCTCTATGGCCAGAGTAAGTGTTAAGTAGTGACATATATTGCTGCACAGTTAGTACCCTCGTATTATGATATACCTTATATTCAATATCAATGAAACCATATTGACTTATAGTTTCTACGATATCGAAGCACTTATCTTCACTAAATCTGTGAACAGTGGACTTAATGCCCGTTTGATATTTACTGTAAATCTCTTGCATCTTTATATAAAATTCATCGCTCTTATACGGATATGGATGATTCCAAAAAAGTGCCAATGTTCCTCCGCTTTTTAGCAAATCAAATATTTTAGGGTATCCAATTTCTTGAGGAATCCAATGAAACGCTGTTGCAGAATAAATTAAGTCATAACTATCGCCACTAAGTTTCGCATACCCAAAATCTGCATTGGTTACATGAAAATTATTATACTTTGCGAACTTATGCTTCACAAATTCCGCCATATTATTTCCAATTTCAATGGCTTCAATAGTACAACCTGTTTGCAAAAAAGGCATTGTAGCCTGTCCCGTTCCAACGCCTATTTCAAGGGCGGCTTTGCCGTCGTTCACTTTAGAAAATTTGATTACGTCATCAAATAGTTCCTTTGCATAAGTTGGGCGCATTTTATCGTAATTAACTACATCTTCATCAAACATAAACCTTAAATCCATTTTCAGCCTCCAAGAATTATTTTTATAGCTTCGCTCGCTGGTGGTAAATGCAATACAATAAAAGAGGTTGTATATTGTGCGATTGTATTAACCCCACCATCCAAACGCCCTATTTACCTATACCTATAATCTGGATACTGTAAGGGGCTTCGATATTATGTTTAGACTTGCAGTTTTAGTCATCAATATCGCTCCTTTAATTCATTTTAACGCATATCGTTCACAACTGCAACCAAACTAACTACCTATACCTATAATCCGGATAACGAGCGTATCGCCTGTGCAGTACGCCTGATTTACGTCGCCGTTTACGTTTTATTAAAAGGATAATTAATGAAATTGAGAGAGTAATTAATGAAATGGCAAGAGGAATTGCTAAAGTTATAATGTACTCGTTATCAAGAAAGTTTAATCTTGCATTATAGTTATAAAGTGATTGAGGGGTATAATGTGGGACATAGTTTAGTGCATCTGTAACTGTTTCGGTTGGGGCAGTGTATGGGAAAATAGCATCTTGGGATATTAGCGGAACATTGCCCACTCTTATATTTTGCACATAAACTGATACACTACCTACAGCGTCACCCATTAGTACCGGTGGGGTTAATGTTTCCGGAATTGAGAGGTCATACCTTAGCCATGATGGGTCAAAATTTGAGGGCAACTCAAATTCCAAGCTGTTTGCCGGACGTAAGTTTGTGCGACCCAGCTCTACTTGAGTTCCTGCAATTTCTTGATTTACTGGCACGGATACGTTGTAGGTTTCTTCATCAAAAATCGTTGTTATCTCCAGTGGAATATTAAATCCAAAATCAAGCAGTGATATTGTGTCCGTAAAAGCTCCTGTCCCTTCTCCTCGTAATATTGTCACTATTAAACGGCGTTCTCCGTTTTCGGCATAAGTTACTAGGGTGTTTCCTGCGTCATTTGTCCAGCCTGTTTTCCCCCCCACTACATATTCGCTGTAAAATTGTCCCGGTCTTATCATTCGATTTGTGTTTAATAGCTCTCGTATTTCAGGTTGGCGTTCTGTTGGCGGAATGTCAAAGCGGTTGGTGGATATTATTTCTACAAAGGTTGGATTTGTTATTGCTTCACGCATTATTAGCGACATATCATAGGCTGTAGTTACATGACCCACCCCGGGTAAGCCGCTTGGGTTTGTAAAATGAGTATCTACTGCGCCAAGTGAAGCTGCTCTTCGGTTCATCAAGTCAACAAATTCTTCTATACTTCCTGCTGTATGCTCTGCCAGTGCAAGGGAGACTTCATTTGCTGATGCAAGCATTAGCCCATACAGTGCTTCAAGGATGGTTAAGGTTTCTCCTTCATCCATTGCTATATGGCTTGAGTTCCTTGGAATAGAGAAAACTGCACGGTTGGAAAATTCTATCCTTTCATTTAAGTCGCTATTTTGCTCCAGCACAATAAGGGCTGTCATTACTTTTGTAATGCTTGCAGGATACATTTGGGTGTCACCATTTGACTCATAAAGTACTAGCCCGGTGTTTGCATCCATCAAAACAACTGCTTCTGCTGTATATTCAGGGTGAATAAATTCAGCTTCTTCTGCATAAATACTAGCAATTGGTGTGATTAAAAGGTATAATACTAAGGAAATGACAGTGGAAATTTTCATAAGTAACTTACTCCTTCTTTTGAGGTGATTTTATATGGCTTATATTTTGGTAGTTGATGATGAAAAAAATATCGTAAAAGGTATTAAATTCAGTTTGGAACAAGATGGAATGACTGTTGATACTGCTTACGATGGTGAGGAAGCTTTAAATCTTGTACGGGAAAATGCTTACGACCTTGTTATCCTTGATATCATGCTTCCAAAGCTTGAGGGTACTGATGTTTGTCAGCAAATTCGTGAGTTTAGTTCTGTACCTGTTGTCATGGTGACAGCAAAAGGTGATGACATGGACAAAATTATGGGGCTTGAGTTTGGTGCTGATGATTATATTACAAAACCATTTAATATTTTGGAGCTTAAAGCCAGGATTAAAGCCATTTTGCGCCGTGCTGTAAAATCTACTCCTGCCCAGGAAAATCATATTAAAAAAATGCGTGATATTACTGTTGATACACAGTCTCGCCGGGTTTTTGTTTCCGATTTGGAGATTTATTTAACTGCAAAAGAATATGACTTGTTGGAGCATCTCATGAATAATGCCGGGAAGGTTTATACACGTGAGGCACTTTTGCTGGATTTGTGGGGTGCTGAAAACTCAGGGGATGTGCGTACAGTAGACGTTCACGTGCGTAGGCTTCGTGAAAAAATAGAAGAAAATCCATCCGACCCGAAATACATTTATACAAAATGGGGAGTTGGTTATTATTTCCGATAAATTACCTTGGTATAGGAGCCTACGATGGAAGCTGGCTCTAAGTTATATCGCACTTAGTATTGTGCCGCTTATTGTATTTAGCTTGACTATTATGATGTCTATTGAGGAATATCATTTGAACGAGCGACGAAATGAAATGCAGTTTAATGCAGTTGTCATGTCGGGGGTTGTTGCAAATCGTGGAATTGATACTTTAGAAAGAATCCGTTCCGGGCTTATTCACTTTCAAATGGTTGCAAATAGTAATGATTGGGATGCACGTATTTTGGTAGTTAGTGATAGAGCAGAAGTTCTTAGAGATTCTAACGCTCAAATAGGCCAGCAAGGCGGAGAAAATTTGGTTGGTCAAACCCTCATCACACCGGAAATTTTATCCGCACTTGGGGGTACAGATGTTACTACTTTAATTAGAGATGAATATGTTTTGCATGTGGCTGTTTCTGTGCATGACACCAGGAACGATAGGGTTGGTGCGGTTCTTTTAATTGTTGACGTTTCTGATATTTTTGAAACCGTTGCAGAAATTAGAAACACACTTTTTTTATACAGTCTAGCTGTTGGTATTTTAATTGTGCTTCTTGTTATAGCAACTTCTCACCGGCTCATTTCTCCTGTTAAAGATATAATGAAAATTGTCCATAAAATGTCTATAGGTCAGTTAAATATGCGGATTCCCATTACTACGAAAGACGAGTATTCTATTTTATCTAAAGCTTTTAACAATATGTCTGAAAAACTGGAGCAGCAGGAAAAGACCCGTGACGAATTTGTCTCAAATGTTTCTCATGAAATGAAAACCCCTCTTGCAGCAATAAAAGTCCTTAGTGAATCAATGCTTAGTCTTGAAAGTGCAACTGAGGAAATGTATCGGGAATTTTTTACTGATGTTATTTCCGAAGTTGATCGTATGACAAACATAAATAATGACTTGCTGGCACTTGTTAAGGTTGACCAGAAGGAGCAAGCTTTGATTATTGTGCCAATGAGTTTAAACGAGCTTGTTGAAAGAATACTTAAACGGCTTTCTCCTCTTGCCGAAAAGAAAAAAGTTGTACTTTTGTATGAGCAAGAGCGGCAGGTAGAAATTGAAGCAGATGAAATCAAACTTACACTCGCTATTTCAAATATTGTCGAGAATGGCATAAAATATACCCCTCGCGGGGGTACAGTAAAAGTAAATGTTAACGGAGACCATCATGGGGCAACAATCACAATTCAAGATACGGGGATTGGAATACCAGAAGATGAGCAGGATAAGATTTTTAACCGCTTTTATAGAGTAGACAAAACACGTGACAGAGATACCGGGGGTACAGGTCTTGGGCTTTCAATTTCACGGTCAACTATTTTGCTTCATGGCGGAAGTATCAGGGTTTCATCAAAAACCGATGAAGGTTCGATTTTTACAATTCGTATCCCGTTGCAGACACAATAATAGACTTCATGCGAAATGGTGAGTTTCCGGAGAAGTCTAATGAGAACTGAAAGTTGGCGAATATGGACAATAGCGTAAAAAAATTTTTAGAGGACGTTACAAGACGACAGTTGACAATATTTGGTGCAATTTTTGTTGCTGTGGTTTTTGTTGTTGTTTTTTTTATTATTATAAGTTTTGGCAGAGAAAATGATACTAGTGGAAAGCTACCGTTATATTATTTCAGCCCATCTGCCAGCGTTCTTGTTCCCGTTTGGAATGAAATGCCGGTTGGAGACGCATTGGACATTGCGGAGTTTGCTATTTCCCAGTTACGTAATGATATTTCTAACCAAAATCTTGTGAGTGTTTGGCCGCAGATACCCAATGATGAAATTTTAACACCGGATATACTTCTAAATTTGGTTTTATATGATGAAACTCTTATAGCCGTTTTTAGTGATGAATACAAAAATATGACCCCTCTGGAAGAGGCAATTTTTCGTGGTGCATTTACTCTTACAATGACAACAATCCCCGGTGTGGAGCGTGTAAATTTTCGTGTATTGGAAACAAACGAAGACGGTGAAGTAGTTTGGAGCGATAGATATGAGTCCGCTGGGACAATAGCCAATAACCCGACAATTTCACCAACCAGAAATTCTGATGAAACTATTTCATTGTTTTTTGTTGGAGAAACGGGAGAAACCCTTGTTGAAGAAACATATATTTTAAAAGATGTAAATGTCCGCCGCAGACAAATTGAAATACTTGAGAAACTAATCTCAGGACCTAGTGACGACAGTATAAATTACGCAACATTAATACCTCCCGAAACCAGAGTAAGAGACATAACAAGACTAAATGACGAGAACATATATTATATTGACCTCTCGTCAGAGTTTTTTAACAATTTCAGCGGCACACCTTCGCAAGCACGGATGATGATTGCATCAATTGTAAACACGATAATTGTAAACTCAGATTCAAATACTAATACTCAAAGAGTTGCATTTTTAATAGATTCCGAGCGGCGTGAAGATTTTCATGGCGTTGGGGATTTTCACTTATGGTTTCACTTTGATGAGACATTGTTTGAATGGTATGAGGAGCCTGAAGAAACAGTAGATTTTATTCATGAGGAATTTGGGGAATGAAAAGACCTGTGTTTTGGGTTGCCGGTTTTTTAGTTGTTGGTATTTTAACTCAAACATTATTTCATGATTTAACCAGCCTAACTTTTATGAGTATTCTTGTTTTAGTTGGGCTTTTTTTATGCCTTATTTTAAATAAAGTTTACAAATATAAACTTGTGTTTTTGTTTATTGTATTTTTTTTCATAGGATTTACTCGAGCTGGAAGCAGCATGGAAAGTGCTATAACCGAACCAAAGTATTTAAGTTTTAGCGGAGTTGTTGTTGAAACCAGATATACCTCAAGTTTTAATCAAAGTGTAATCATTAAGGGTGAAGATAAAAATATTGTTGCGTTTTTGCGTCCGTTTCACAGTACTGCAAGTTTGGGGCAGCAAATAACAGTTTTTGGGGAGCTTCGACCATTACAAAAAAGCAGAAACCCTGGGGAGTATAATCAGTTTTTTCATTTGCGCCCCCAGAAAGTTGACTCTGTAATGTGGCCGGAGACTGTAATTCTTGGAGAAACTAAAACGTCTTTAACGGTTTTGCTAAGAAGTTTTAGAGATAGGCTTGCGGCAGTTTATGATGAAATTTTGCCGCAACGTGAAGCAGCAGTTATAAAGTCAATGGTGCTTGGTGACAGAGCAGACATGGATAGAGACTTAGCGGACGCATACCGTACCATGGGGATATTTCATATTCTTTCAATTTCGGGGTTGCATGTTACTATTTTAATGCTTGCGGCAAACAAGTTTTTTGGACTTTTTTTGAAAGAGAAAAAAGCCGGAATTGTTGTTTTGGTTTTTATGATTTTATATTGCTTTATGACAGGTGCAGCAGTTTCTACTGTACGGGCAGTGACAATGGGTACAATTTTAATTTTTGGAAAGATTATTGGACGGGATTATGATTTACTTACAGCAGTTTCATGGGCCTTTGTGGTTTTGCTGATTTATGAGCCGTTGTATTTGTTTACCATTGGCTTTCAGCTTTCGTTTGGAGCCGTTTATGGCATTGCAATTTTGACAGAGCCTGTTGACAGGATGCTTATAAAAATTGGACTTTTTATTAAGTCAAAATTAGGCGTAGTATTTCGTGAAAAAGGGGCATTTCGTAAAAATCTGGCTTTTGGTATTGCTGCTGTGGTTTCTACTTATCCAATTCTAGCTTTTCATTTTTATGAGATACCACTTTATAGTGTTGTTGGAAATTTAATAATTGCACCAACTACTACTGTTATATTAGTTTTAGGTCTTGTTGTTGGGCTTATTGGTGTTGTTTGGCTGCCTGCAGCTTATGTACTTTCCGGTGGTGTTTATTTTATTTTAAGATTTTATGAGCTTATGTCCGGGATTTTTACGGATTTGCCTTTTGCCATGATTCATACCGGTGGTGGAAATTTAGTTGTTACTTTGTTTGGTTTTATTGTACTCGGAAGCTTTTCTTACATGATGTTTGGGTTTGAAAAGAGTTTCAAGAGACGTAGAGTAATGTTTATTATTTCTGTTTTTATTCTTGTTGGTGCTGTTTATTTGTGGCAAAACCCACGTGGGCTTTATATTACGTTGCTTGATACTCCTGGAAATTACATTGTTTTGCGTCACCGGAATGATGTTTTGGTTATTGCTCAAGAAACCGGAGGAGAAGATGCATTAGTTCGCTATTTAAACAGGCAAAATGTCAGAAATGTTTCTTTGTTGTTTTTAAACCCACCCATGCCGCAAAGTGCAAGAAATCTTGAAATACTTGCACCATTTGTTAAAACAACTTACTTGCCGGATTTTGTTACCGGCACTACTGAATCATTAATGATGGACGCAGTCGAACCATTACACGGAAGTGAAATAATTCTTTTATCATCAGGTGATATGCGCCAATCAGGAAATAAAAGATTAACTGTAAACAAGCACCCTGAAGGTTTTTTTAATGCGTTTGTTTCATTTGGTTCTAACTCCGTTTTTATTTATAGCAGTAAATTTGCCGGGCAAATAAATTATGAGGAGTTATCACGATTATCACACCTTGTACTGTGGGGGAATTATGTTATCCCATTTGATTATGTTTATTTTAGTACCGAGAATTATGGTGCAATTTCTATACATTTGACAAATTTGAGGTTCAGTTTTAATCATTTATTATCCCATATTATCCCACCGGGCAAACATACCACAAGGCAACACTACTCCACTTTGGGCAATAAGTCCAATTTCTCCGACAGTTACAGTTCCATTTTTCAAAATCATTTCTAAAACATTTTGATAGGCAACGGGTGAAAAACCAGCGGTATAAGCATTTATCAATACGAAAAGCGGTTTATCACTTAGTAATTTACTAACCTCTGTAACAAGCCCAAAAAGCCCTTCTTCAAGCCGCCACATTTCACCGCCCGGACCACGACCAAAGACCGGTGGATCCATTATTATGCCGTCATATTTATTTCCACGTCTTTCTTCACGACGTACAAATTTTAAAACATCATCAGTCAAAACACGGTTTTTGCTATCTTTAAGACCTGAAAGTAAAATATTCTCTTTTGCTTGTCCATTCATACTTTTTGCTGCATCAACATGAGTAACTTCTGCTCCGGCGTTTAAACAAGCAATAGTTGTGCCACCGGTATAAGCAAAAAGATTTAAAACTTTAACTTTACGTCCGGCACTAATTATTTTTTCTTGTAAATAAGTCCAATTTACTGCTTGTTCAGGAAAAAGCCCCATATGTTTAAAACCTGTGGGGCGTACATGAAAACGCAAATCTTTATAACTTATGTTCCAGTTTTTTGGGATTTTATTATTTAATATCTCCCATGTACCGCCACCGGATTTGCTTCTGTGGTAATACATATCAGGTTTTTCCCATTTATATGACTTAGGCCAAAAAGCTTGTGGGTCGGGGCGTACTACCTTTACTTTCCCCCAAATTTCAAGTTTTTCGCCACCGCCTGCGTCTAGCAGCTGGTAATCTTTCCAACCTTTTGCAATATGAATCATAAAAATCCCCTTGTTGTTTTTACACGATTTATGGCACAAAGTCCCTCATTAAAATGTGTGAGTACAAAATCTGCATGAGCAAAATCTTGATTTGCTGTGTTTGGATTTTTGTAACAAATACAGTAAAGTCCTGCTCTTTTTGCTGCCAATACTCCCGGTGCAGCGTCTTCAATTGCAATACATTTTTCTACAGGCAAGCCTACTGCCTTTACAGCTTTTAAATAAATATCCGGGGAGGGTTTGCCGTAGCGCACATCTTCACCGGAAACCAAAACATCAAAATATTTTTTTATGCCTGTACGATTAAGCACAAGCTCAATAAGCTCATGAGACGATGATGAAGCAACAGCACACTTCACGCCCATTTCATTTAACCCCTTCAAGAACTCTATCAAACCAGCCGAAACACTAAAATTTGTGCTGTCAAAAACTTCACGCATTTTTTCTTCAGCAAGTTTTATTAACTCCCCTGTAGAATTTGCAAGTCCTAAAACTTCTTTGTATTTAGGCCAGCGGTCAGGGTTTGACATACCGGTAAAAGGTGTGACAGTTTCAAGGCTTGCCTCAAAGCCACAAGATTTTAAAACACGAATGTCAATTTCATAGTGCATAGGCTGGCTGTCAATAAGCACACCATCCATATCAAAAATAACAGCAAAGTTCAAAATATCAATCTCCTAAAACATAACCATAAGCCGGCGGCACTCATTTAAAAACCGCATAGCCAATGTATAAATATCTTCTTGCAAATCAACATCAGATTCCAAAAAGGCAGGGACTATTTCACAAAGCCGGGGAAGCAATCCGTTATCCCCAATAAAAAGCTTTGTTAAATCATCGGGGCGGCTTAAAAAGGCATCCTCCAATTTTTTTTTGTCTACGCCATACTTGCCTTTTTGCGGAAAGTAAACAACTCCAATCTCATATAAACTGATAAACATACGGCACTGATCATCTAAACAAATAGGCCGATACATAGCCATTTTAAGCTCATCAGAAAAAGAATGAGAATTGTAAATAAGAGCCTGCAAATTATCATAAGCAGTTACAAACTGGATTAAAGCTTCATTTAAGTTTTGAGCAGGATCCGTCTCATATGAGGTTTTTCCAACATTATTTATTCCCATATTCCCTCCTTTGAGTTATAATAAAATAGGGGATAAGCGATAAACTACTCTAGGAGGAACTAACTATGATTTTTAAAACAGACGGTGTATGCAGCCAAGAAATTCACATTGATGTAGCAGACGGAATAATAAACGAAATTAAATTCGTAAACGGCTGCAATGGAAGCTTAAAAGCCATAGCAGAATTATCAAAAGGCAAAAAAGCAGAGGAAATAATAAACGTGGTTCAGGGAATAACTTGCGGCAGACGCACAACATCTTGCCCCGACCAGCTTGCGACAGCCCTTAAATCCTTTGTTCCTGACAAAATCGATTAAGACTCTTTCAAAATATGCGAAACAAACATATCAAGCGATTCAGGGTCATCAAAAATTAAAAAATCATTGTAAACATTATCAACCAGTTCGTCATCATCAATGTCACCAAATATATCCATGATTTGCTCTTTGACTTCATCTAAATCAACCTTAAATTTGAGCGCATTAATAAGAGCTACAATTATACTGGCAGTAATATCATCACGGCTATTAAGGTTTACAAATATCTGGATATCATACAAATAATCATCCATTGGAATATCGCCAAGTTCTTTTCGTATGGCAATTGATTCGAGCATCTCAGCCCTCGCATCTTCTTTATTGCCTAACAGAGAGTGTAACCAGGCGATTTTTTTACAACAAAAAGCATAAAACGTTTGCTCTTTGCCAACTGTATCTTCAAAAAGTTTCCTTGCTTCTTCCATGTCGTACAAAGCGTCTTCGTATTCTTCATCTTTTTCTTTAACCAAAGCCATTTTAATTAAGGTATTTATATAAGAACTATGGTTTGTACCAACTTGGTCATAAGTCAAATCCAAGACTTTTTGGAGTGTGTCCAATGATTTTTCAAACTCTTCATCTGCTTCATAAATTTCAGCTAAATAATAGTTGGCACTAACATAAACCTCACTTTTTTCATCAGAAAGTTCCAGAGCTGCCTTTGTAAAGGAAACAGCTTTTTCTAAATCGTCATTTTTTTCATGAAGTTTTGCTACAACCAAAAAACTTTCGATAACCGCATCATTATCCTTATGTTGAGCGGCAATAGTCCTTAATGAAAGCGCAAACATATGATTATTTATTGCCTCTTTTAAATGCCCAATACCAACTGCCGCATTAGCAAAATTAAACACACTGTCAGAATACAGTGTACTCTCTTTTCCTGCTTTTTCCTCGTAAATTTTACATACTTGATAATGCAAAAAATAGGCAGGCTCATGCATATCCATTTTTGAAAGTGAAGAAGCAAACCCACTAAGACGTTTTGCAAAATCAACAGTTTCCCCTTCAAGCACAAAAATTTCCCGTGCGGACTCGGAGTACATTGCGGCTGCGTCATCATATTTTTCTGCTTCGTCATATACTAATGCAAGATTAAATAAATCGTTTGCAAAGTTTATAGTACCAGCGGTTTCTATGTGACGATGCTCGCTAATAAGAGCCTCTCCGGCTTCAAGAGAAGCTAATATATTTCCACTCTCATATTCAGCCTGCATATTTTTCCGTAAATAACTTATTTTTGTCATACGCTACCTTTTATCTAATTTTTTTGCAATTATTTGCCCGACAATTTGAATAATCTGGACTAAAACTACAAGAATAATAACTACTCCAACCAAAATATCTCGCCTATGCCGTTGCAAACCATAGCTATTAGCTAAGTGTCCAAGTCCACCACCGCCAACAATCCCTGCCATAGCAGAAAATGTAATTAAATTAATGATAAGCAGTGTAAATCCGGCAACAAGTGAAGGAGCACTTTCGGGCAAAATTACCCGAAAAATTATTTGGCGAGTGTTTGCTCCGGCAGCAACTGCTGCTTCTATAATCCCGTGTCCAAGCTCATTTAAAGCAGACTCGATAACCCGTGACATAAACGGGATTGCAGCAATTGTAAGCGGCACAATAGCTGCTGTGCGCCCAATACTGGTTCCAACGATGTGAACAGAAAATGGAAAAACTAAAATTATCAAAACTACAAATGGAATACTGCGTCCAATGTTGACTAAAACGCCAATAAAACGGTTTAAAAAGGGCATGGGGTGAATACCACCGGGTTTTGTTAAATACATGATAAGCCCGATACAAATACCGATTAAAATAGCAAAAAGCGAAGACCAAAATACCATATAAAGCGTATCAATTGTTCCCTGCCGCAAAGTTGGAATAAGATGGTCAATATATGGCTGGAAATACCGCTGCCGCCCTCCCGAAAACCGATAAGCAAGATTATTTAAAAATTCATCAGAAAACATTATTTAGCACCTCAGTTTCAACTCCGTTTTCACCAAAGAATTTTAAAGTTTTGCTTATTTCTTCCTCACCACCAAGGATTTCTATAATAAGAGAGCCAACCATAGTTCCGCCAACAGATTCAATATTGCCCGACAAGATAGAAAGCTCTATATTAAATTTTTTAGAAACCTCGTAAATAAAACCTTTGCGAGCAGTGTCTCCAATAAACAATGCCCTGAATATTTTCCCATTTTTATCCGCCCGTGATGTTTCTTTAAGCCAATTTTTGTCTACATATTCCTTTGAGAAAAAACGTTTGGCTGTTTCTGTTTTTGGTTTTGTTAAAACCTCAAGGACAGAACCGGTTTCGATAATATTCCCGTCTTCCATGACAGCAACATGGGTACAAATTTCCTTAATAACATCCATTTCGTGAGTGATGACAAGAAAAGTAACCCCGGTTTCTTTCCCTATTTTTTTAATAAGAGACAGTACACCACGGGTGGTATCCGGGTCAAGAGCAGAGGTTGCCTCATCACAAATAACAATCTCCGGTTCAGCAGCTAAAGCACGTGCAATACCAACACGTTGTTTTTGCCCACCGGAAAGGGTTGCCGGGTATGCGTCGGCTTTTTCAGTTAGCCCAACAATTTGTAAAAGCTCGTTTACACGGGTTTTAATTTTTTCATTTGAAACTTTGTTTATACGCAAGGGGAAGGCAATGTTTTCAAACACAGTAGAGTTCATAAGAAGATTAAAATGTTGGAAAACAAAACCCATCCGCTTACGCATATCACGAAGTTTTTTGCCTTTTAGTTTTGTTATATTTATACCGTTTAAATAAATGTCACCACTGTCTGCCTTTTCAAGAGAAGAAACACAACGAGCAAGAGAAGTTTTTCCTGCACCACTTAAACCAATAAACCCAAAAATTTCTCCCTTGTTTACAGTTATGCTAACATCCTTTAAAGCATAAAAAGTACCCGATTTTACGGAATATGATTTTGTTAAATTTTTTACTTCAAGCATTCTTTACCCAATTTCTATAACATAGAGAGTGCAAGTTCCATCATTTTTGTAAATGAAGTTTCACGTTCTTTTGCTGTCATGGACTCATTTCTATTAAATACTTTGTCTGAAATTGTGCAAATACATAATCCATTTTTGCCAGCACGTGCAGCATTTGTGTAAAGTGACGCTGCTTCCATTTCAACGGCTAAAACACCCATACGAAGCCATGCATTCATACCTTGTGTGTCGTCGTTATAAAAAACATCACTTGAAAGTACATTTCCTGCATGAAGTTTTACACCCAGTGCATCTGCTGCATTACGTGCTTTAAGCATAAGGTCAAAGGACGCAGTTGGTGTAAACTTGCCCGGACAGCGTGCAAATGCATCCGGATAAGCAGACTCTGTACATGCACCAACGCCCATAACAATGTCACCAAGTTCAAGTTCCATATTTATAGACCCGGCAGAACCAACACGAATAATGTTGTCAACCTTGTAGAAGTTAAAAAGTTCGTACGAGTAAATTCCCATAGAAGGGCAACCCATACCGCTTCCCATTATAGAAACAGGTGTGCCGTTGTAGGTACCTGTATAAGCAAGCATACCACGCACTTCATTTACTTTTTTTGGGTTTTCTAAAAAATTGTCTGCAATAAACTTTGCCCTAAGCGGATCCCCCGGCATGAGTACTGTTTTGGCAAATGCATTTGCTTTTGCGGTAATATGCGGTGTTGGAATTGACATAATAAACTCCCCTTAAAAAATTCATTAGATTTTGTCATAGATTTAGTTTATTATGACATAGGAATTAAATCAAATCAAGCAACTCATACTAATTCCAATTCGAAACGTTGAGAAGGATATTTTGAAAATGCCGGCTTTAGGGCATTTTCAAAATGTGCTTATCAATGATTGAGAATGGAAATAGTATCAATACTTTAGTATAAAAGGAGCAAAAAAAATGAAAACAATTGTAAACACAAAAAGCGCACCGGCAGCAATTGGCCCGTATTCACAAGGTACAATTCATAATGGCACTCTGTATGTATCAGGTCAGCTTCCTATTAACCCCACAACCGGAGAACTTAGTTCAGGGGATATTAAGGAGCAAACAACACTGGTAATGACAAACCTTAAAGCCATTGTAGAAGCTGCCGGAAGCGATTTGAAGAAAGTTTTGAAATGCACAATTTTGCTAACAGACATGACAAACTTTGCTGCCATGAATGAAGCATATGGGGCTTTCTTTAAAGAAGAACCGCCTGCAAGGATTTGTTATCAAGTTTCGGTATTGCCAAAAGGGGCTATTGTTGAAATTGATGCAGTTTGTGCTGTTTAGATAGTAAAGAATGTGGGAATGTACGGGTGGAAATGCGGTTGCAGGTGATGACAGCTTGACTACAGCATTAAAAGAAGCAAAGCAACAGCAGTGATTATTTTTTGAGCGAGGTTTGTTGATGAATAATTTTACAAATTATGATGCACCACGGTTAATATCTTTATTTTCGGGTGCTGGTGGACTGGACTTGGGTTTTGTTAGCGCTGGATTTAATGTCGTTATGGCAAACGAATACGATAGTTCTATTTGGGAAACTTATGAAAAAAACCACGAAGCACCGCTTATTAGAGGCGATATTAGGAAAATTGATTCCTCTCAATTTCCTGATTGTGATGGCATAATAGGCGGACCGCCTTGTCAATCATGGAGTGAAGCAGGTGCTTTACGTGGCATAGACGACCCAAGGGGGCAACTTTTTTACGAATACATAAGGCTACTAAAGGACAAAAACCCTAAATTCTTTTTAGCCGAAAATGTATCTGGTATGCTTGCCAAAAGACATAGCGAAGCTGTGCAAAATATAGTAGCTCTTTTTGAGGAAGCAGGGTACGATGTTTACATCGAATTATTAAACTCTGCTGAATTTGGCGTTCCACAAGATAGAAAGCGAGTATTTTACGTTGGTGTACGAAAAGATTTAGGTTGTAAATTCGAGTTTCCTCGCCCATTAAAAGAAAAAATTCCATTATCGAAAGCCATTGGTGATTTGCAGGAAACTGCAATACCAGCCAAAGCAACAAATAAAACCAATGGCGATGATTGCGTAGTAAGTAATCACGAATATATGATAGGTGGGTTTTCTAGCATCTATATGTCAAGAAATAGGGTAAGGTCTTGGGGCGAGCAATCCTTTACAATTCAAGCAGGCGGCAGACACGCTCCAATACATCCACAAGCTCCGAAAATGACCTTTATCGAGCAAAATAAGCGTGAATTTGTAAAAGGAAAAGAAGAATTATATAGGCGTTTATCCGTCAGGGAATGTGCTAGAATACAAACTTTCCCGGATAGTTTTAAGTTTTACTATAACGACCTAGCAGATGCCTATAAAATGATTGGAAATGCAGTACCTGTTAGAATGGCTTACATTATGGCAAAAGCAATTAAATTTGCACTTGATGTATCTTTTCTTGCCGAAACACAAAATGAGTTGATGAAAGTGAGCGTATAAACGATGATTACAAACACATTAGTAGCTATTCAAAATATTGTAGAAGCTCCAGTTGTCAAGCTAAGGGCATTTTATGCAGAACACAACAGGGCAAACAGTATGGGAGAAGCATTAGAAAACTACATCAAGGACGTTTTTGCAGGAACACTAAACGAAACCAACGAGCAAAACCGCCTTACTCGCCTTGGGGAAATATTTTCATATCAAGGTAACCAAAACAACCCACCTGATATGATTATAAGAAATAGTGATGCAATCGAGGTTAAAAAAATTGAAAGCCCAACTTCTGCTCTTGCATTGAATAGTTCATATCCCAAAGCAAAAATATTTGCCAATAGCTCTATGATAACATCAGCGTGTCGTGAGTGTGAGGATTGGCAAGAAAAAGATATTTTATATGCAGTTGGTGTTGTTAAGGACAACCTGTTAAAAAAGCTGTTTTTCGTATATGGTGTAGATTATGCTGCAAGTGCAGAAATTTATGAGCGTATTAAAAACACAATTAGTTCTGGTGTGAACACTATACCTGATGTTGAGTTTGCTCAAACAAATGAACTAGGTCGTGTAAATCGTGCTGACCCTCTTGGTGTTACTTACCTTCGCATTCGCGGTATGTGGGGCATTGAAAATCCAGCTAAAGTGTTTTCGTATGTGTATGCACCAAGTAATGCGGATTTTGAATTCACAGCAATTATCAATTCAGACAAGTACAGTACCTTTCCCGAAGCGGATAGAATTGCATTGGAAAAAATTTCGGAAGTAAAAATTTCGAACATCAAGATTAAAACTCCAGACAATCCGTCCACTTTGAAGCAAGCGAAGATAATTAGATTTTTAATTGATTTTCAAGGCGAACTACAAACAAAAGCATAAACTCAAAGTATAGTTACCCCACTAAGTAATAAACTAACTTAGTCACCCTAAAAACAATAAAAAGCAAAAAAACTGCCCCATTAAAGATTTCCAACTCCACTTGAAAATCTCTAACAAGACAGTCTGTTTTAGACACCATAAAAAACAGCTCTTACAACCCTTTTTTGTTTTCCTTAACTATTAACCCTTCCGGAAACAAAGCCCTAACTTCATCACCACTTACACGTTCTTTTTCAATAAGAAGTTCAACAATTTTATGCAAAATATCCATATTAGCTTCTATAATCTTTAAAGCTTCATTATACCCATCTTCAACAATACGCTTAATTTCAAGGTCAATTTGCCCTGCAATTTGCTCACCATAATTTCTGGTATTGGCATAATCACGACCCAAAAACACCTCATCATTTTCACTGCCAAACTGAAGCGGGCCTAGTGTCTCACTCATACCATATTTTACAACCATGTTTCGTGCAATAGTTGTTGCTCTTTCAATATCAATAGAAGCACCGGAAGTTATATCATCAAGAACTAAAGCTTCGGCAGCTCGTCCCCCAAGATATGCAACAATATTTTGTTTCATATGCTTTTTACCGGTATACAAACGGTCTTCACCAGGCAGTGGCATAAGATAGCCTCCCGAACGCCCGGTGGGTATAACCGAAAGCATGTATGTTGAATCAAGTTCAGGCAAAAGCTCATGGCAAATGGCATGACCTGCTTCGTGATATGCGGTTATACGACGGTCTTTTTCTGTTATTACACGGCTCTTTTTTTCTGTACCTATCCCAACTTTTATAAACGCTTTGCGAATAGATTCCATGTCAATTTTTAACTTATTATCACGAGCAGCAAGTAAAGCTGACTCATTCATTAGGTTTTCCAAATCCGCTGGAGTAAACCCAGCTGTTGTTTGAGCAACAGTTTTTAACAAAACATCTGTGTCAAGCTGCTTACCTTCCACATGAACCTTTAAAACTGCTTCACGACCTTTGACATCCGGTGGATTTACTGTAATTCTTCTGTCAAAACGTCCCGGGCGCAACAGTGCCGGGTCAAGAATATCAGGGCGGTTTGTAGCCGCAAGAACAATTACACCTTCGTTTATACCAAAGCCATCCATTTCAACAAGCAACTGGTTTAAAGTCTGTTCACGTTCGTCATGACCACCACCAAGACCAGCACCACGTTTACGCCCAACTGCATCAATTTCATCAATGATTATGATACTTGCCGGGTTTTTCTTTGCTTGTTCAAATAAATCACGAACACGTGAAGCACCAACACCAACAAACATTTCTACAAAGTCCGAGCCGGAAATACTGTAAAACGGAACATTTGCCTCACCAGCAACTGCACGGGCAAGGTATGTTTTACCTGTCCCCGGAGGACCAACGAGTAGGATTCCTCGTGGGATTCTTGCACCAATTTCACGGTATTTTTCAGGGGCTTTTAGGAAGTCAACAATTTCTGCCATTTCTTCTTTTTCTTCTTCCAGCCCTGCAACTTGAGCAAATGTCACTTTTCTTGTGTCCTGCAAAACCATACGGGCACGGCTTTTACCAAAGTTCATTGCTCCTCGGCTGCCGCCTCCTGCAACTTGCTGCATAACAATAAAAATTATAACAATAAAAATAACAGCAATTAAAATAATAGGAAGGAACTGCATGATAACACTTGGACGAGGCGGAGGTAAAACCATAATAGACGGTGGTGTATTCATGCTTTCAATAACCATCATAAAAACATCCATTGCCGGAATATGCACAGTGCGGTTAAGTCCATTTATTAAAACAACTTCAACAGAGCCAACATTTGATACTTCATTTGATGGTGTAATTGTTAAACTGTATATTTGACCTTGCGACAAATCGCTCATCATATGAGCGTAAGTATAGCTTGCACCTTGATTTCCTGAGTTGTTTAAGTTGTTAATGAGTACAAAAAAGAGGACTATCATTATAATAATCAGCCATAGACTTATAGTTTTTGCATGTTTTTGCTGCATAAATTTATTGCTCCTTTATAAATGATAATACCCCTACATATGGAAGGTTTCGGTAACGCTGGGCATAGTCAAGACCGTAACCAACAACAAACTTGTCAGATATCGAAAATCCAATATACTCAATTTCAAGACCGCTTACTTCACGGCGGCTTGGCTTGTCCAGTAATGCGCAAAGTCGAAGTGATGCCAGTTTTTGTGTGCTTAGATGTTCTTTTAATTTTTTGATTGTATGTCCTGTGTCAACTATATCTTCTACTAAAATAACATGACGACCCTCAAGAGAAGTAGTTGGGATGTATTCAAGGTTTACCGTTCCGGAAGTTTCAGTTGCATCACCATAGCTTGAAGCTTTAATAAACTCTATTTCCACGTTTAGCGGTATAGAGCGTCCAAGGTCGGAAAGAAAATGAATCGCACCTTTTAATGTACCAAGAAGTGTTACGGGTTTGCCCTCATAGTCTTTTGTAATTTGTTCTGCAATTTCTTTAACACGAGCAGAAATTTCTTCCTTTGTGAACAGATTTTCAATTGCTTCACCATTTGCAATTATACTCATTTGTTAGCCCTCCAATAATGATATCCAATATTTTTTGTTTTCATTTTTGCTGCCTTCATATTTTGTATTTAAAATAATCTTATCCAAGAAAATACATATAATTTCGTTACCACAATCTAAAAGAGGGATAGAATCTCTTTGGCTTTTTGGAATTTTTTCATCTGTAAAATAGTCTTGAAGTTTTTTTGTAAACCTTTTCTTCCCTTCAAGCGTACCCCCAAGGGTGATTTTATCACCTTTTTGTCTGGTACGGATTTTTAGAGAGACATTCTCTAAGAGATTAACACAATTAAGCTCTTTCGTACAGAGTAAATTGGGGGTTTTGGGTGGTTCGTCAGATAAGTAAATAGATTTTTTTATTTCAGGTATATATAACGTAGAATTTAGCTTTATTTCATGTGAAAAACCTTTTACTTTTTCCTCATGTTTTACCTCTGAAAAAATAATTTTATTGTATTCTTTTTTTACAACAACTGCGCCAAGATTAACTTCACGACCTGAATGACCGTTTAGTAAATCAAGCACACTTTCTATATGTTTTGATGATATATCTTCTTTGCTGTTTTTTATTTTTGAAATTGCAAGCCTTACAATCCTTGCAAGCATTGCTTTATAGTGATTTTTTAACATATTAATACTAAACTCCACACCGTTTGGTGTCTCTTTAGCAATTAAGTTATAAATTTCATATGCAATGCTTTCTAAGTGATAACTGTCATCAATTAGTCCTTTTGTATTTCGTGAAATAATTTCAACTGCTTTTGGGTTAATTTCTGATTTTAGCATGGGCAATATGATATTTCGTACACGGTTTCTGGTGTAGTCATTTGAGTAGTTGCTGTGGTCTGTTATAAATGAAATATTTTTGTGGTTTAAATACTTTTCTATTTTTTCACGGGTGACTTCTATTAATGGGCGTATTATAAATTTATTTACCGGTGGTATTCCGCACAAGCCTTTTAGCCCTGTGCCTCGGCAAAGGTTCATAAGTACTGTTTCTGCATTATCGTCTATGTTATGACCTACTGCTATTTTTTTTGCTTTTAATGTATTTAGTGCTTCCTCCATGAGTGAATACCTTAGTATCCGTCCGGATTCCTCAATGCCAAGTTTATGTACTTTGGCGTATGTTTTCACATCTGCCTGGAGGGTTAAAGCTTTAATACCCAAGTTTAAACAAAGTTCATTTACAAATTTTTCATCATTAAAAGCTTCTTCACGCAAACCGTGGTTTACATGAACAGCAGTAATTTCTCCAAAACCAAGTTTTTCTTTAAGCTCTAAAAGTGCAATGAGCAAGCAAACAGAATCAGCTCCGCCAGAAAGTCCAACAACAATGTTGTCTCCATAAGAAATCATTTTATGATTAACTATTGTTTTTTCAATCGTTTTTAGCATATTTAATCCCCCAAGATTCACAACCGGGCATCAAAAGTTTACTGTGCAAACTTTTTAAAAAATGGTATTATTACTTTGTCTTTTTCTAAGATAAAGGAGATTAATAAATATGTCAAAGCCAATTGTAGCAATTGTTGGCCGTCCAAATGTGGGCAAGTCAACACTTTTTAATAGAATAGTTGGAGACCGTATTGCAATAGTAGACGATAAACCGGGAATCACCCGTGACCGTTTGTATGCAGATGCGGAATGGTTAAACCGTGGTTTTACTTTAATTGACACGGGTGGTCTTGACCCTGACAATGAGGATTTTATAAATAAGCACATCTATCAACAAGCAGAAGTGGCTATCATGTCTGCTGATGTTGTTTTATTTCTTGTAGATATTAAGGCAGGGGTACTGGATAGCGACCGCCATGTTGCAGACATGCTCCGTAAAGCAAAAAAGAATGTTGTTCTTGTAGTAAACAAAGTTGATACATTCACAAAAGATAACCATGAGCTATATGAATTTTATGAGCTTGGAATAGGCGACCCAATCCCGGTTTCAGCCGGGCAAGCACTTGGGCTTGGTGACATGCTTGACGAAATCATTTCGTTTTTTCCAAAAGCAAGTGAAGACGAACTTGAAGATAACTATATACGTGTTGCAATTGTAGGCAAACCAAATGTAGGTAAATCCTCGCTTATAAACAAAATTCTTGATGAAGAAAGAGTAATCGTGAGCAATATCCCCGGTACAACTCGTGACGCAGTAGATACGTTTTTTGAAAAAGATGGCAACGAATATATTTTCATAGATACAGCAGGGCTTAGGCGTAAAAGCAAAATTAAGGAGAATATCGAACGCTACAGTATAGTCCGCACTGTTGCAGCAGTAGAGCGGTGTGATGTTTGTGTTCTTCTAATTGACGCAGAAGAAGGAATAACAGACCAAGATACAAAAATTGCAGGAATAGCCCACGAAAAAGGGCGTGCCGCAATTGTTGCTGTAAACAAATGGGACGCAATTGAAAAAGAAACAAAAACCATGAAGGAATTTACAAACAACCTTGAAACTGAACTTGCATACATGCCATACGCCCCAAAACTTTTTATAAGTGCCTTAACCGGGCAACGAGTACACAAGTTATTTGATATGATTTTTAGCGTTTACCAAAACCATGCACTTCGTGTGCAAACAGGTGTATTAAACGACGTAATAATTGAAGCAGTTGCAATGCACGCACCACCGACAGACAAGGGTAAAACCTTACGCATTTATTACGCAACGCAGGTTAGCGTAAAGCCCCCAACATTTGTTTTGTTTGTAAATGACGCAAAGCTTATGCATTTTTCATACCAACGTTATTTAGAGAATAAAATTAGAGAAGCTTTTGGTTTTTCCGGCACACCTGTGCATTTTATTGTCCGTGAAAAGAAGAAGGACTAAAGCAACGCTTATTCCCTAAAAACTGTTTGTAGAAGTAAAAAGGGGTTGTTTATAGATGGAAAGAATTTTAGCTATTCTCATTGGCTATGCACTTGGCACATTCCAAACAGGATATTTTATGGGGAAAATTTTTGGTATAGACATTCGTGAGCATGGCAGCAAAAATGCAGGGATGACAAATGTAAACCGTACCCTTGGCTCTGTACCGGCTGCTTTTGTTTTTGTTATTGACATATTAAAAGCTGTTGCCGCTTTTGTTATCGCTTCAATAATTTTTGATGGCGGCAGTCCTCTTGGAGGCGATTTGTTTTTTATTTCAAACTATGTAACCCCCGGGCTGTGGGCAGGCATTGGAGCTGTTCTTGGTCATAATTTCCCATTTTTCATGAGGTTTAAAGGTGGAAAAGGTATTTCTTGTACTCTTGGGGTTTTACTTATGGTCAACTGGCAAGGTGCTGTCATTGCTTATGTTATTGGCTTCTTTGCGGTGTTAATTTTTAGATATATTTCGCTTGCATCTCTTCTTATTACATTTTTTGCACCAATTTTATTTTTCATTTTTGAGAATGATATAGAAGTTGTAGTGCTTACGGCTTTGCTTGGTGCTTTGGCGTGGTTTATGCATAGGGATAATATTAAACGCCTTATAACAAAAACCGAGCGGAAGTTTGCTTTTGGGAAAAAGACTATTTGACTGCATGTTTATAAAATAAATATTTTCTTTATATGAAAAAAGGCTACCTATATTACGCCTAAGGCAGTAATGTTGTAGCCTAATTATTTAGTATTCGATTCATTTTTATAATTTACGTTGCTACTACTTGCTGATGATAATAGTTTGCTTATAATATCTAATGGTGTTGAACTTCGCTCTTTATAAAGGTATGCCACCATTGCTAAAACTATGGCTATGGTTTGAACAATAACTGCTGCAAAGAATGAAATGAATATTGTTTCACTTATTGCTAACAGTCCAATCCCTTGGAGTATTATTAAAACAACTGCAGCTGCCCATTGTACCACAAGAAACCCACTTATGAACGTTGTTAATTTTTTTCGTTGTGTTATTTCCTCTTTTTCTTTTACAGACCAATCAATATAAATCGATGTTGCTATGTCCCTAGAGGAGTCCGATAATTTGCTATGAATACTGGAAGACTCCTTGGATATATCATCAATTTTAGCCTCAACCGCTTTTTGCTCGCCTTCTTCACTCGAAGCATCTATCGCTTTAAAAAAATCATCAAGATACTCGTCGTGTTCATCCCAACCGTTTTTTTGCGTCATATTACAGTACCTTTAGTGTGTTCAACCTATATCTTGCTGCCGATTCAGAAACACCCATAAGACGTGCAGTGGTTAAAACATTCGATGTTAGTTTGTAGACATGTCGTATCATTCTTTCAGGCATAAGTAGGGCTGCCGCAAAAGCATTTGCAGCCGTATCTTCATCAGTATCACCGATGGGAAAACCTTTTCCTCTGAACGAGATGCTCACATGTTCGTCAGTATCTATGTGATTCAATATCTTATGAGCAATCTCATGAGCTATAGTAAAACGCTTACGTTCTTTTGCTTCTGCTTCTTCAACAAAAATAGTGTAATTATCACCTTTTTTCAGTAATGCACCAGAAATTAATCTACCGCCTGCAAGTGCTTGAGACTCAGCCAAGGATTTAATTATGACTTTTATATTCAACTTTTGCAAAATATAGGATAGGTTTGTTGCAAAGTTACCAACAAATATTTCATTGTCAATATTAAAATTGTCATCATAAAATTCCATTGCTCTTTTTTCTGCTTCACTTTTTTTAATTATTTTTGCCATAATTTTATCCTCCTTTTCGATAATATTAAAGCTGATTTTTAAATATTTCCTAAAAAATAAGGGCATGTCCATAGTCATTTTATCACCATCTAAAAAAAATGTCACCAAAATTTATTTTTCCCCAATTTGGGTTTATAATTTAATATAAGTAAAATTATAAATTCCATTCTTAAAATACAGAGTAAAATTATTTTTGTTGAATGTATATTCTCACTATAAAAATTGTATTCATAACTTATGAACATTGTTATAATAGACTTCTTCCAAATAAGTCTATTGAAATCAAAATAATTAATTTAGGGGATGCTTGATGTATAATGATTGAAGAGCTTAGAAATAAACAAAAATCGTTACTAACCCAAGATTTACTTATTTTGCATGAGGCTATTGCAATACTAAAGCAAGAAGGGCAATCCTATCAAAGCGATATTAATGCACGGCTCATAGATTATATAAACACAATTTTCCCGGCTAAAACGCAGATATTATGTATAAATCCTGACTTAAAAACAGATGTTAAAACCCTAATTACAACGTACGAGAATGAACGCAAAAACTGCTATGAAACGGCAAATCAGCTAAGAAATAAAACTTCAGATGAAAAAGAAAAACGGGAACTATATACAATGCAATGGGAAATACCGGACAAACATATGGAAAATATACTACCTCTTTTCCGTGAAGCAATAGAGAGGTATAACAAAAAACATAACAAAATAATGACAGAGCACCCAGGTGTAATTTTAATCCGTCAAAAACTAGCAACCCTTGGCGTATCAGAAGTAAACCCAAAAATAGGAGACCCTTTTGACCCCAAGTGGCATCTAAACTCCGACAGTTTAAACGCTGGTTTTAATAAAACAATATCTAGTCTAATCCAGCACGGTTACAAACGAAACAACAGGCGATTGCTTAAAGCAGTAGTACAAGTGAGGTAAATATATTATGGCTTACAGAATTGGCATAGACTTTGGAACATGCTTTTCATACATTGCATACGGTGCAGAAAGTGGAGGTGCAGAAGCAGTCCATACGTTAATAAACCCGGTGGATAGGCTTCCATATGAAATTCCGTCAATCTTTTTTCATGGGGAAAATGAGAAAGATTATTTTTTGTGCGGAATAGATGCAATAGACCACTTTGACAGCGTGCGTGACAGTAAAGATGAATACAGATATGCAGTAAAACACATTAAACAAAGCCTGCTAAAGGAAGGCAGCCTAACCACATTTAAATTAAAAGGCGGAGAAATTACATCAAAAGAAATTGTAGTACATTTCTTTAAACATATAAAAGAACTAACAGAAGAAAGCCTTCGTGCAGAAGACCACAACGAAGGATACGACCTAACCCTTGAAGCAGTAATTGCAGTGCCGGTAATTTTCACCCCACAAGAACGATCCATACTAATAGATTCCGCAACAGAAGCAGGAATAACCGTTGTAGGTTTGATTGAAGAACCGGTAGCAATTGCTATCGACTATATAGAACACCTTAAAAATAAAAATGACCTAGAGCCGATTTTAGTATATGACCTTGGTGGTGGCACAATTGACGCAACATGTGTAAAATATCACCCCGGAAACACCCAGCATGTTAAACTCTACGATGGTAATATTGCTGAAATTCCATCTGAAAAAACCTACGAAGTAATATCAACCTCCGGTAAACGTATTGGGGGCTTAAAATGGGATGATGAACTTTCGGCTCTAATTTCCAGTGGTTATTTAAACGAATATAAATCGCTGCCCCCATACGACCCAACTCGCTCATTCAGCAAACGTGTGACAGAAGCAAAACACATGCTTACAAAAAGAGAATTGGTTTCTATGCCCTTCACCCACCTGTCAGGTCAAGTGCCGGAGAACAGAGAAATAAAAATTGACCGCACGGCTTTTGATAAAAAAACAAAATCATTGCTAAACGAAACGCTGGATTGCATAAGAGAAATTTCAAATAAATGTGGCTTAAAAAATGGCTCAAAAGTTCGAGTAATCCTTTCCGGTGGTAGCTCCAGGATGCCCCAAGTACGTACAGGGGTAATAAAAATCCTGGAGGAAGAAATTGGAGTAACAATTTCAAACAAAAAATCAATGCTTTTTAGGCATGAAAAAGCAGTTGCTTCCGGTGCAACAAGGTACAGCAATGCTTTAAAATTTTACGACCCAAACACAGCACCAAATATGTACGGAATATCAGTTTATGATGAATCCGGAAATTTAAAAGACGAAAAATTTTTAATTGATAAAGGGCAACCGCTTCCATTTACAAAAATGGCATGGGAGTTAGACGCCCCAAGTGGAAGCATCCAAGTTGTGGTTACAGAAAAATATGACAGGGTTTCAAGTTATTTAACTCAAACAGACAAAATAATAAAAATGGATTTAAGCTTAAAATCACCAGGGAAAATAATCGGAAACTTAAAAATGTTTAAAGGCGGAGTAATAAAATTTGAAGTGCTTAATCCGGAAAACGGTGAAACTAATACAACTTTTTATAGCATAAATACATTCCCACATCCAAGACGAGTGAAAATCTTCACAAAATCTTCATAAACCAAACATGATTTATTCATGGGTTAAAAGGTATAATTTACTCAAATAAATCACAGGAGGGGTCACCCATGAAGTATTTTTTAGGTTGTTTAGTTATTTTATTAACGTTTTTACTATCAATTTTGATTTTAGGAGAGTTTATTGGCAGCTCAATTGCAGAATTTATTGATGCACCATCACTTATTCCGTTCATTATTGTAAATTCGGCTGTAATAGTCATGTCAGGAGATTTTAAAATCCATATCAAGGCTACAAATGCACTGTTGTCAAAAAAATATGTAATTTCAGCAGCAGACAAGGAAAAAGCAATTGCCCTTTATACTCTAATGTCAAAAGTAACAATTGGTACAACAATTATGCTTATTGCAATTGGTTTAGTAATGATGTTTGGGCGACTTGAAGACCCGAATATGCTGGGGCCAATGGTTGCAGTATCGTTAATATCACTTATTTATGGTGCATTTATTAACCTCATGATTTTGCCTGCAATTTATATACTCAAAAACAGACCAAACTTAGAGCCGGTTTCTGTATTAATAAGCGAAAAGCAAGTTATAGATAAACTGCTTGAACTTTGCTATAAACAAGGCATTTCCCCCGAAGAAATTCTTGATGCAAAAGAAATTGCGTTTAGAAATCCGTCAAATTAATACTATGTAAAAACCATACCCCTGATGTCACTTTCACAATTGTGACATCAGGGGTATGGTTTTTTCTTCATGTTCATATACCTTTTACTTGACATAAATAATCATAAAAAATTTATATTCTCTAGCTACGGTTAATTTGGTAAAATAAACGAGAGGAAGAAAACTTTATAAGTTATAGGTGATGCGATATGACAGATACATACAATATACACGAATTAACAATAAAAACAAATCACCACTTGATAATGGGTGACGAACTAATGGAAACGCAAAAAGAAAATATCACCCGTCAGTTACTTGCAGCACGAAGTGACGCAGACGTGGAAAGATGGGGAAGCATGTATCCCACTTTCTACATTCCACATAACAGAAACAAAAAGAAATACCAAACTGTAATTCCGATGTCACCCAAGACAGAAATTTTGTCTCAAAATTCATATGAGCTTGAAATTATTCGGCTTTTGCATTTATTTGCCGGGCAAAATGATGAAGTAAACTATATGGTAACGGAAACTTTAAAACGTTTGAAAAAAACTTGCTTTGGTTATAAAAGATGTGCTACAGGCGAGTGCTTTGAAACAGGGATTGTTGTGTTGCGTTTTTTAGCTGCTGTTGCTCCCACTCAAACAGAATGGATGAAAAAACAAATTTCTGTTTTTAATGGTCATTATTTTAATAAAAAACGCCATAGTGGCGTTCTCAAATATTTTTGGTTGTGCCTTTCCGAAGTTCCATTTGACTTAGCTGAACCTGAAATTTTGCGGTATAAAGACAATATATTAAACAAATCAAAGCGAAAATCAAAAAACAATAGTGTTATTGACATTAATCTTGTGCTTACAAGTGTAGTGAAAAATACACTTTCGCTTTTGCAAAAAAATTCAGTTTACTTTGAAAGTGAACAACTTATGCTGGAAAGTTAAATTTATTGCAGTGAGGAATAAAATGAAAAAAATACAGTTCTCACAAATTACTTAAATCTTGCCATGCCCTATAAATGGTCATACATAGGGCTTTTTGTAATGGGTATATCACTCATATTATTAGATTTAATTTTTGCACAAAATAGTCGTGAATTATTTGACTTAGCCCCAAACATACCTCTAAATTCTGCACAGCGTATTTTATTTACTTTTGCTATTATAATTTTATTTCAATTTATTTTAAGGTATTTGCATGAATGGCTCGGCAGTTACTTAAATGAGTCCGTTGTTTATTCGATGCGAAAAAATGTGTTGATAAAGATACAACATCTGCCGCTCAAATATTTTGATGAACACCACAGTTCAAAAGTAAATAATATATTTTTTAATCAGTTAGAAACAACAAAAGAGTTTGTTGTTAGAAGCGTTCAGGATATGATTAAGTTACCTCTTACTTTTATTCTTACAGGAGCATTTTTATTTCAAGTTCATTATTTGCTGGGCATTATTGCTGTTGGCTCAAGTGTTCTGCAAGTTTTCAGTATCCGTGTACTTAAAAAAAGATTAGATAAATTTATGAGGCTTGAAGCTGAAATTGACGAAGAGGTTTATTACACAGTTGGCGAGACTGTACAAGGAATACGTGAAATCAAGACAAATCAACTTGAACCTTACATGGAGAAACGGCTTGAAAATTGCCGTAAGAAAGGTATCTTATATACGATAAAACGAGTGCAGCTCCAAACGCTTAGAGATATAATTAAGGAAGTCCCTGCAAAAATAGGATATGTTGCAGGTATTGGTGCAGGTATGTATCTGATGGCAACTAATACAATCCGTCCGGGCGATTTAGTCGCATTTATAACGCTCATTGGAAAAACGGTAGAGCCGTTTGATGGCATTGTTAATATTTACAGTAGTTTTCAAGAAACTATGGCAAGGGCAAAAGATTTGTTTGAAGTTATGGCAGAGCCGATAGAGGATTATGTAGAGGGCAAAGTCATAGATGGCAAAATCAAATCACTTAGTTTCAACGATGTTTCCTTTTCCTATAGTGAAAATACGAGCAATATTCTTTCCCATATATACCTTGATGTTAAAGGAGGTTCTACTATAGCACTTATAGGGCCAAGTGGTGGTGGAAAGAGTACGTTGGTAAAATTATTATACAGATTTTATGAGCCAAATTCTGGTCATATTGCAATAAATGGGGCGAGGTTATCCGGATATAGTATAGATTCGATTAGAAATAACATGTCGATTGTTTCACAAGATATTTTTATTTTTGATGGCACTATTAGAGATAATATTACAATGGGACGCAAGGATATACCACAAAGTGCAATTGACAATGCCCTTAGTATATCTCAGGCTATAGAATTTATAGGCAAACTGCCTGATGGCTTGGATACAAAGGTGGGATAACGTGGAGTTAAGTTATCACAAGGTCAAAAACAACGGATTGCAATTGCCAGGGCTGTCATTAAAGACTCCATGATTTTGATTTTAGATGAACCAACCGCTTCCTTGGACGTTGACACAGAAGCAGCATTTCAAACAGCACTTGATAATCTTGATGGAGAGAGAATTAAAATAATAATCGCCCATAGGCTGACCACGATTAAAAATGCTGATTACATCGTGTTTTTAGATAATGGGCGAATTGAAGAACAAGGGACACCAGAAGAACTGATTAATTTTAATGGGCGTTTTAAGGATTATAGGGATAAGAGTATGGTTTAAATTGAGTCAAGAGATACCCACCATTTTCATAAGAAAACGTGCATTTGTTGTCTTTGCTTTGCCTTTTTCAATTTTATAACTAAAAAAGATATTATTATTTTCATAGTATTCCGAAAAGCTATAGTTCTTGATTTTATCCCTTTCAAGTGTACATAGTTCTAAATCATGGGTTGATACCATTCCGGGGATATTATTTTCACTTAAATTTTTTATGACAGCTTCAGCACCTGCAATTCTATCTATAGAGTTTGTACCCTTAAAAATCTCATCAATTAAAAACAATGTGTTTTCATTTGCAGTACTTAATATAAATCTTATACGCTTTAGTTCAGCATAAAAGGTCGAAATACCTTCGTTTAAGTCATCAGTAACTCGCATTGATGAAACTATATTAAAAGGGAACATATTCATTTCTTTAGCACAAACAAAACTTCCGGCACGAGCAAGCACAGTATTTATACCTACTGTCCGCAAAAATGTTGTTTTTCCAGACATATTTGAACCGCTTATAATAAAAATTTCATTGTTTAATTTTAGGTCATTCTTCACTCTGTTTTCGTTTTTAATGAGTGGGTGCCCTATTTTTTTTACATCTATTATTTTTTCATTTGAAAATGTTGGCTTAGTTGTTTTTTTAACTACGTTTGGCAAATGTGAAAAAGATATTAAACTTTCATACTCACCAATTGTTTTAAACCAACTTTCAAGTTGTTTTCCATGGCTCTGCTTCCATTCTTCAAGCATAAAAACACAGTGATAGTCCCATAAGAACATTATATTCATAAAAAAATATAGCAGTGCATTGTGCCTAATGCTTATCTTTTCGTTTATTTTTTCAAGTGATTTTACCGATTTTTGCGCCTTTTGCAAGTCTGATTTAATTTGATTAAGCTTCTTACTTCTAAAATCCTTTGAGGTAATTTTATTAATCACTTCACTGTATTTGCTTAATTTATAAGGTAAGCGGCTCATTATACCAAGGTAGTTAAATATTTTTTTCCAACCAAACCCCCATAAAATCATTTGCAATCCTGCAAATAAAACTCCTGTTACCCATACCGGCTGAATATCAAATATTAAACCAAAAGAAATCAAAATAATCGGCAGTACAGGTAAAAAGTACAGAGTATTTTTAATAAAATTGCTGCGTGTAAACCGAGATGTATTAGCCAGTTCCAGTACAAGCTCCTCGTCTGCTTTGTTTACACCAATTTGGGTTAATAAATATTCTGATTCAGTTGCAAATAGGATTTCTCCACTTAGTTCCTGGATAGCTTCCTGCCTTAACAAAATTTCATCATGTGAATAGTTTGAGCAGAGTAAATCATTTGCAAAGGCTTTTTTCCCAAACCATGTGTGAGTTGAATTTAAAAACTGAAAAAGTGATTTTTCACCAACAATATCTAAATCTCTTGCATATGGGTGGACTGGGTCTAAAAACTCACCACCAACCTGTTTAAACTCAACCCATGTACCATCAAGACGTTTTAAACTTTTTAGCAAAATAGCTTCTACGCCTTTGTAAAAATTTAATAATTCATATTCTTTATTATGCCAAACAAAAAAAATAATCATAAGCAACAGTGAAAGTACAAAAACAGAAACCCGAAAAACTGTAACATCTCTGACAGCTAAAATCACAAGGTTGATAATAGCTACAATAATCAACAATATTTTTCCGATTCCCACATAATTAAAGTCGTTGCTTTTTTTATCAAGCAACGACTTATTGTTTTTAATTAAAATATTAAATTTTTCATTCATTATTACAGCCCCAAACATGCATATTGGTTTCGCCCATTATTTTTTGCTTGAAATAGTGCTTCGTCAACTCGTTTAAAAAAATCACTAGACACCCAGCTGCCTGTATTTTTGCTGCCGGATACAATTCCTATGGAAACACTCACTGCATCTAAAATTTCGCTGCCACTGTGAGGGATTTCAAGGCATCTTACGCTTTCAAGCATTCTATCTGCAACAAGTCTTGCACCATGTTCCGGGGTGTGCGGCAAAATTGCAATAAACTCTTCAGCACCATACCTTGCAACAAAATCATGCCTACGAAAAAGACATGATTTAAGTACTTCTGCAATAGAGTGCAAACAACCATCGCCAGCGTCCTGACCATAAATATCATTGTATTGACTAAAATAATCAACATCAACAAGTATCATGCTTAAAGCATCCCCTTCACGGCACATTGTTGCAAGAGTGCGGTCAAGAGTTTCGTTTAAATATCGCTTGTTAAAAATCCCGGTTAAAACATCATAATGAGCTTTACCTAAAGTCTCATAATTGTCTGTGCTGATGTACTGTGTAGGGAGGTCGGAAAGCATAGAACTATGCCTAAACTGTCTAAATTGGTTGAGCAGCTTGCCATACTCCTCAACCAGCTTACCATAGTGTGACATATCAACTGTTGTCGCATCCTCTTTTTCACTAAGCAGCACAGCAACCGATGCATCATATACTTGTTGTTCCCGTGAAAATAAATCCATTATAACTTCCCCTAAAAATCATTTTACCCATAAAAAAGTTTGACTTTACCCTGTTTTCGTGTTGTTTCCATATCAATGACCCTTTGATTTGCAGAACCTCGAAACTTTACATCCAAGTCTCGCTCATCATGAATATATGGACCATCAATCAGATAATCTGTAAGTTCAAGGAGTGCATTTATATCTGCATCCTCTCTTTTTACAAGCTCTTCATAAGTGTTTCCTGTATAGGTCGTAACATCCCAACCAATACGCTTAGCCTCAAAAGCAATTTGAGCCAAATCCCCTGCCTGCAAAAACGGCTCACCACCTGAAAAAGTTACACCTCGTACCATTTTCCTTGCCGGTCCCGGCTTTTTTATTAAACGAATAACTTCACGTACTGTGTATTCCTTGCCGCCACCCATATCATGACTTTCAGGGTTGTGGCAATTTGGGCAGCCAAGACCGCAACCTTGCACAAAAATCACAACCCGCAGACCTGGACCATCTACTAAAGATTCATATGTTATTCCTGCTATTTTCAAAAAGTTTACTCCTTGTCATGCTTGGAACGGCTTTGTTCTTCGGCAAGTTTAAAATCATTAAAACGGTCGAGGGTGGAAAGATATCCTGTAATACGCCTTACACGGCTAATATCATCACTGCCGCAAACTGTACAATTTTTTTCATTTTGCAATCCTTGTTTTCCGCAGTTTCTGCAAATATCTACAGGAAAGTTTACTGCACCATATCCCATATCTGCCTCTGCCATTGCACGAATAATTTGCTCGTAAGCTTCAATATTATGCCCGGGCGCAGATGTTAGTTCAATATAAGAAATATGCCCTGCATTACAATACTGATGATACGGACCTTCAAGTGCTATTTTATCCAAAGCAGAAATTTTACATTCTACAGGCACATGGAAAGAGTTGGTGTACCACTCTTTGTCAGTTACACCTTCAAGTACTCCGTATTTTTCTACATCAAGTTTTGTAAATTTTCCGCTTAGCTGCTCTGCTGGGGTTGCAAGAAGAGAGATGTTTAAACTATATTTTTTGCTTGCATCATCACAAATTTGGCGCATATGACTTACGATTGAAACCCCTTGCGCTTGTGATGCTGCACTTTCACCATGGTGTTTACCAGTAAGTGCTACAAGACATTCTGCAAGTCCAATAAAACCAAGGCTAAGTGTCCCGTGTTTGATTGCCTTTTCAATTTTATCATTATATTTCAAATTTTCGCTATCATAGTATAAATGCTGCCCCATAAGGAATGGGAAATCCATTACACGCATTTTTTTCTGTAAGTTATAGCGGGTCACAAGTTGTGAAATTGCAAATTCCATTGTTTCGTCAAGCAAACGATAAAACTTTCCAATATCCTTTTTTGCACGAATCCCAACACGTGGTAAGTTAATTGAGGTGAAACTAAGGTTTCCTCGCCCGTCTGTAACTTGCGGACCATTTATATTTCCAATAACCCTTGTACGACAGCCCATATACCCTACTTCTTCGCCTCCGGGGATTTGATTAAAACTTGAGTCAAGAAATGAAAATGTTGGAAATAAACGCTTGCAAGCAACACTCATTGCAAGTTGAAACAAATCATAGTTTGGGTCACCCTCATCAAAGTTTACCTCATATTTTAGCTTAAAAATAAGGTTTGGAAAAATTGGTGTCTCCCCTTTGCCAAGACCTTTTTCATAAGCCTTGAGGAAACACTCGGTGATAAGCCGCCCCCCGTAGCTTGTATCTGTTCCAAGGTTTACACTGGAAAATGGTACCTGTGCACCTGCACGAGAATGCATTGTGTTTAAGTTATAAATAAAGGCTTCCATTGCTTGAAAAGTTTCATTTGCAGTATGTTTATCAACAAGTTTTTGAATATCTTCTTCCGAAACACTACTTGTTAAGCCAAGTTCCTCCAAGTTTCCACGAAGTAGTTTTTCTTGGCGGCTTCTTTCGATATCAACAAAACAAGCCATATCCCGGTCAAAAAAAGCGTACCCTTGACCACCATGCATATCATTTTGGTTACTTTGCAAAATAATTGCCGCAAGTGCTGCTGCCGAACGAATATTTTTTGGTGAGCGAATTGACCCATGCCCGTTATTAAACCCTTCACGAAGTAATCTTCCAAGGGGGATTTGTAAACATGTTAGCGTTTTGCCATACCAAGATAAATCTTGAATATAAATATCACCATCAAGGTGACGTTCTGACTCCTCTTTTGGAAGCATACGTTTAAGGTAATACGCCCGTGAAGCAGCCTCCGAAATTTGTAAAACCTTTGCAGAAGGAGAGTTTCCAACATTTGCATTTTCACGGTTGGTTTCTTTTACAATTTCTGCAACAGCGTCCATTAGTTCGCTTCTTGCTTCACGTATATCTGTCCTTTTTTGGCGATACAAAATATAATTTTTGGCAACTTTTATAAACCCACCTTCAATTAAAACTGCTTCAACTATATCCTGTACATCTTCAACTGTAAAAAGATTTTCCGGATATTTTTCTTCAAGTTTTTTTAAAACTTTTAAAGTCAACTCCAAGGAAATACTAGCTCCAGCACCATTTGTACCACCGCTTGCTTCAAATGCCTTATCTATACAGGCAGTAATTTTGCCTGAATCAAAAGGGGCTTTTTCATTGTCTCGTTTAATTATGTATTGCATTTTTTAACACTCCTCAATATCACGTTTCGTGTATTTTTTATAATATACTACTCAGCTAATCTCATCATTGCTTGGACTTTATACTAAGATTATAACAGGTGAAATGAGGAAGTCAATCGTAAAATTGATTATTTATTAATAATTATTATCAATAAATCAATGACATAAAAGCAACACTCTACTCATATGTTTACATAAAAGAATAGTGAGGTGCTACAAAAATGTTTGGCACAAGGTTTTTTGTTTTTCAATTAAAAGATTTAATACGAGTGGGAGTAATAACACTTATTGGTTTAATCCTTGTTATTGCAGCTCTAATTTTCCTGCTTCCCGGCAGACGGGCTTCATCAGAAACATCTCCGCCACCACAAAGTGAAGCAGTACGGTTTATCGCAGGTACATACAGCTCCAAAATCATTTTAAACGACGAACCTGTTCATGTCCATGTTACCGTAAGCGAAACTGAAATTCTTTCCATCTCAATGTCTGACTTGGCTGACTTGCAGCGCACATTTTATCCTCTTTTTGAACCTCGCCTGGATGATTTGGCAGAGGAAATAATGAGGTACCAAAATGCGGGCATTGAGCCAAGAACCGACTATCCAGTTACAACAGGGATTTTGCAGCAAGCAGTAATGGCTGCGCTTGCCCAGGCTTATTATGAGTAATAGTAGCTTTATTTAAAAAAAGCACTTGCTCTTCATTTATTGAAGGCAAGTGCTTTTCGTTTATTTCACGCTCTATATACTAAAGTAAGAAACAAGCCGTTTAAGAAGTTCTGCCTGTGAATTAAGCTCCTGTGATGCAGCCGCAGTTTCTTCTGACACAGCAGAGTTGTTTTGAACTACAATTGAAATTTGAGCAAGCAAATCACTAATTTGAGCAATAGAATCTGTTTGCTCCCTTGCAGCTTTTGAAATGCTGTTAACTATTTCAACAATCTCTGTTGAATCACTAACTATTGTGTCAAGAGACTCTGCTGTTGTTACTGCAATTGTTGCCCCTGATTCAACTCTTTCAATGGAATCTTCAATAAGCACTGTTGTTTCTGTTGCAGAGGTCTGGCTTCTTCCTGCAAGCGAGCGGACTTCATCAGCTACAACACTAAATCCACGACCATGTTCACCAGCCCTTGCTGCCTCAACAGAAGCATTTAGTGCAAGCAGGTTTGTTTGGAACGCAATTTGCTGGATTGTTCCCACAATTTTCGAAATATTGTTTGACGAATTTTTTATTTCAGTCATTGCTTCCATCATCTTTTTCATTGCTTCATTTCCGATTAATGCGTTGTTGCTGGATTTTTGGGATAAACTGTTTGCAACTTCTGCATTTTCTGCACTACTGTTTATCTGTACCCTAATATCATCAATGGTTGTTGACAAATGGCTTATGGAGCTTGTTTGCTCTTGCGCACCACTTGCCAAAGTCATTGCACTTGCTGAAATTTGACTCGCACCCATAAGTACCTGCTCAGATGCTGATGAAATTTCTTGCATGGTTTTGTGTAAAGTAGATGTGATTTCGTTTATCGGATTCTTTAATAGCTTAAACTCACCAAGATATTCACGATTTATTGGATTTGTTAAATCCCCTTTAGATATAAGAGAAAGTTTTTCTGCAACTTCATCCAAATAGCTATTAAAAATATCGAGCATTCCATTTACAGAATTTTTTATTTCAAGGAAGTTGCCTTGATAGTCACCTATGATTTTTGTTTGCGAAATTTTACCATTTGCAAGATTGTCCATTGCATCTCTAATTTCAATAATTGGTTTATTTACAGCCTCTGCAATTTTGTTTAAGCCGACCGTAAGCTTACGCCAGTCACCTTCATATTTGCCGGAATCTATACTAAACTCTAAATTCCCCTTAACAGCAGCAGCTTCAATTAAATTGTTTATTTCATGACTTACAGAATTTAAGCGGTCTACTGTTTTTCTAAGGATTTTTGGCGTTTTTTCTTTTTTACCAGGCATATCTTTTACTTGAGCACTAAAATCGCCTTCCCCTATTTTTGATACTACCCCTAAAATCTCAAGCATGTCATTATTTTGGTCATCAATAATTGAATGTACACCATCAATCATTTCCCTAAAAGAGTTGCTGTATTTATTTACATCTACACGATACTCATAGTCGCCAACCTTGTTAAATTCATGCTCCATCTTAATTAAATCATTTACTATTTCATTCAAAACATCAACCAGATTTATAACATCTTTTGTTAGTTGACCAACTTCATTATTTGAGATATTTGTTTTATCTATATTTGTATTTAATTTTCCTTGAGAAACATCGTTTAAAACCATAGCAATCCTATTAAGCGGATTTGTGATAAGCCTAGATGTATATGCTGCAAGAAAAACAACAATTATGATGATGATAAGCAAAATAACACTGCTGGAAATAATATTAAACTGAAGATTGCTCATTGCATTTTCAGCAGAAATATTTCCCTGTTCAGCATTAAATGTGGTCAAAAAACTAATATCGTCTTTTATAATTGCATCAAGAGGTCCCATTTCATCATGTAAAATTCTAAATGACATAGGGACTGATCTTTCTCCCCCAAAGCCCATGGTAGGAAGGAGGTCATTCATTGTAATTTCATAGTACAAAACAATTGACTCATAGGCTCTGCGTACTGCTTCATAAACCTGCCTGTTTTGGTTTGAGTCAGACGAAACAATATTATAATATTCACGCAATTGAGCAATTGATGCGTTTAACTCGTTTCTAGTAGTGTTAATAAAAGATTGAACATCTTCCTCTAAAACTTCAGCATGTCCAAGGTCACGAATTGCAGAGCGTGCATTACCAAAAGAGATAGAAAAACGCACCATAAGGTCAAGCGGTCTAGTAATATTTTCCTGATTACTTGACGCATCATTTGCCAAATTCCGCATAGAAAAAAGAGTTACTACTGTAGGAATTGATGTCAGCAATATAATAATTGCAAAACATATAGCAAGCTTTTGTGATATTTTTAAATTTTTCATGGCATAAAACGCTCCTGTGTTTTTTTATATCCATTATTGCGTTTATATGAGTTTTCGTCAAGTTAAGTAATGAACACCTTTACTTATTTTTGAATAAAGAGGATTTTATTTTTCTATCAACTTTAAATAACTCTAAAATATCTTTTACATCGTCTAATGTAACATCTTCAAACCATGTACCACTAGACGAGCAGTTGTCGTACACACCACCATCTTCTTTGTATGTTATTTTTCCGCAAAATACCCTGCATCCACAATAGTGGGGAGTGAATGATTTTGGAAACCTTTCTCGTAGTTTTTTTACCATTTCGTTTTCGTATTGAAGCAGGTCGTTAAAAACTACTCTGGCAAAAACAGATGACTTCCCGTTTTTTTCATAATCGCCTACTACCAAAAATCGCTTTGCATTTTTTGTAGGACTCATTTTATACAAAATGCAACCTATACCCCATCGCAACGCCCCAAATGCATCACCACTGGCTTCTATAGGGTCGTTTTTGTCTATATTAAAACCATATTTTGCGGCTTCACCGTAAAGCCACATTTGTATTTCATACAATTTTTCGGAAGCACAGTCCATCGCTGCTAAGAATTCAGGTTCATATTTTTGTGTAGAAGCATCTTCAATAAAACGATACGAAAGGCTTATTCTTGAGTTGACTCTAAGCTGTGGCTGGACATTATGTGTTGCATTTACATACGTACAAAGAACTGTTATAACATGAGGGTTTTTCGGGTAAGAAACACAGAATAAATCAGCTTTTTTATGGAATCCTTCGACTGAAAAACCAGCTTTCGTTAGTCCTGTTATTATTAGCTCAACTTTTTTATGCAACTTAACTTTTTCAAAAAAACTTTTAGCGTCAACAATTAGTGAGCCATTTTTATTCTCACCACATGAAACAAAAGCAAATAAAATTTCAATAACACGATTGTAGGTTTTGTGTGGGTCTGTTGAATAAAAATTGGGATATCCCCATTCATATGGCTGCTGCTCTACATCGTCATATGCTTTAATTAGACATTTTTGAAGACTACCAAAGGCGTGAACAAACTGTGTGTTTGTCAACTCACTAAGGTATTTCCGGTCAATTTGTGCATTTTCGGGAATGGGGGCAATCATTTTTTTACGAAGTACCACAGCCTGGCGAGCAGTACTCAAAAATGATTGAGTTAGGTATTCATTTATTACGGTAGATACATGTATCTGATCCGGGGCTTCCTTTTCTATGAAAAAGACATAATCTGCTGCAAACTTGTACGCATTTTGCCTATCAGTTAATGAGCGGTGGTTAATAAATGCATCAACTTCTCTCGTTTCAACATTTTTTAAATGCATTTTGAGTTCGTCAAAAAATCTCATTCTTTCATCTATAAGTTTTGGATTTTGACGTTTCTTGGTTAAATAATCTTTGTATAACTGCTTGTCCATTTTTTATCCTCCATTTGAGACGACCTCTAAAAACTCGCTTTTATTCTTTGTGCCTTCACACTCCCTTTGTTTTGATGAGTATAAACTACTACATCGTGTTTGTGTCAAGGGTTATATTTAGTTTTTTTCTGCCATTTCTTGACCCAATGGACTTTTCCTATTAAAATTGTCACATAAAAAAGTTTGCATAGCAAACTTTTTACAACCAGTCGTGAACACCGAAACCAAAGGTTTCGGCAGGAAAATGCGAAGCAGTTTCCTGGCACATGAAAAAACTCTTAAAAAGGTGTGAAAAACATGCGTGTAGGTACAGTTACAGAAATTAAACATTATGAGTATCGTGTGGGGCTTACCCCAAACAACGTACGTGACTATGTTAGTCATGGTCATGAAGTTTTTGTGCAAGCCGGATCCGGTCTTGGTTCAACCTTGCCGGACGAAGAATACATTGAGGCCGGAGCTAAAATTTTAGCAACTGCGGAAGAGGTTTGGGCAACATGTGACATGATTGTAAAAGTAAAAGAACCTCTTGAAGCTGAATATCCACTAATGCGTGAAGGGCAAATTATCTATACCTATTTACACCTTGCTGCGGATCGCCCACTTACAGACGCTCTTATTAAATGCAAAGCAAAAGCAGTTGCATATGAAACGATAAGAGACAATTCCGGTGGTTTGCCGCTTCTCCGCCCAATGAGTGAGGTTGCAGGAAAACTTAGTGTACAAGCAGGAGCTCGTTGTCTTGAAAAGCCAAATGGTGGTCGTGGTGTACTTCTTGGCGGAGCAATTGGCGTAATGCGTGGCAAGGTTTTAATCATTGGTGCAGGTGTAGTTGGCACAGCAGCAATGAAAATGGCAATAGGGCTTGGCGCAAATGTAATGATTATGGACACAAACATAGAACGTCTTGCGTATCTTGATGATGTTTTTGGTAACCAGATTCAAACAATGTACTCATCACCGGCAAACATTGAAGGCGCACTAAGAAATGCTGACCTTATAATTGGTGCAGTACTTATTCCGGGGGCAGCTGCTCCAAAACTTATTAAAAAATCCCACCTGGGGGCAATGAAAACAGGTGCAGTTATTGTTGACGTAGCAGTTGACCAAGGTGGTTGTTGCGAAACAACAAGAAGAACATATCATGACGACCCGACATATGTTGTTGACGGTGTAATCCACTATTGTGTGGCAAATATGCCGGGTGCAGTAAGCCGCACCTCAACTTTTGCTTTAACAAACGCTACACTTTCACACGGTATAAAAATTGCAAACGTAGGTCTTGAAGCAGCAATAAAAGCCGACAAAAATTTGCTTATGGGCGTAAACTGTTACAATGGTCACGTAACATGTGAAGAAGTTGCACAGGCTTTTGGCATGGAATATACTTCAATTGCTGATTTGTTAAAATATGTAGATTGAGGTGACTAAATAATGCTGGATAAATCAGTTCCATATATTGAGATTATAATGCACAGGGAAGCTGGAGTGGAAATACCAACCTATCCTTTGCCGGAAGGGTACAGTTTTAAAATATACGAACCGGGTGATGAAAAGGAATGGGCAAGGATTGAAACCTCTGTTGGAGAATTTGACAACGAAATGGATGCACTTTTGTATTTTCAAAAAGAGTTTCTTCCTTTTACAAAAGAGCTTCCACGTCGTATGATTTTTATTGTTTCTCCTGATGGTGAACTTATTGGCACTGCTTCTGCATGGTGGGATTATGCTTTTGAGCGAAGATGCCCGCTTGTTCACTGGGTAGCAGTTAAGCCGGGGCATCAGGGTAAAGGGCTTGGAAAGGCAATAACTGCTGAGGTTGTAAGGTTAATGACAGTTGTTGATGGGGAGGGTGTTTTCTACCTTAAAACCCAAACATACAGCCACAAAGCTATAGGTATTTATGAGTGGGCAGGCTTTACCATCACAGGGGAAAAGGGATTGTTTGGTTATTCTAATGACCGCTTTGATGAAGCTGTTAAATTAATTGATGATTTACGTAAAAAAAGATAAGGCGGTAAAAATAGTGCGTTTGAGTTTATTTTTATTACTACCAATTTTACTGCTTACCCTTGTATCGTGCTCAAGCGAAACAGATGAGTTAAGTGCAAGGGTTATGTCATTGTTTCGAGTTGTTGGAGATGAAATAAATGTAACTCGTGGGACGGTGCAGATGGCAAATGCGCAGGTTGGTATCAGCTTACATGAAGGACATTCTTTAATAACCGGATTGGCATCAAATGCATATGTTCAGCTTGATACGGCTTCGTTGGTTAAAATGGACGAGGATAGTGCTATTGAGATAGAAACAGTTACCGACAGGCTGCTTTCTATATTGGTACAGTCCGGGCAAATTTTTGTTGGAGTAAACGACCAGGCTCCGGGGCATCAGCTTAATACGAGAGTTGGCAATGTAGTCCTTGGTGTGCGTGGAACAATGTTTGTGGCAGGATACAACGAAAACGGATTAATTAATATCATAATGCTAGAAGGCAGCGGTGAAGTTGGTGATATTATTTTAGCTGCTGGGCAAATATTAATTGCTGATTATGATGAGATAATCGAAGTACGTTATTTTGAATATGATGAATTAAACGATTTTACCCTACAAGTTATAAGAGATAATATAAGTCAAATGCCAAATCAAGATGAAATTTATGCAATATTAAATGAAAGTGATGAAAGTTTTATCTATGAAAACGAAGATGAAAGCCATAACCTTCCGCCATACACTTTGCCAAATTATATTGCAGATTTATTTCGTCAATTAGCTGAAGCGTTGCATGACTTTAACTATGAGACAGCATATGAACTTGCAACAAATCAACAGCTTGTGTCATTTGTAGTTGATGTCACATATGGGCTGGACAGTCTTAATTTTCCTAGGCTTTATAATGTAGTAGTTGCCCCTCCTCGTTTTACAGAAAATAACGATTTACCGAACATGATAAATGCGCATTATTTTGAAGTAACAGATTTGCAAAACTTCAGAGTTGTTTCTATACATGAGTTTGCAGCCGGTTCGGGAAATAATACACATCGTACAGGACATGGCGTAATGAGTAGGCATGTAGCAAACGGGCAATTTAACGGTCCAATGTCTTCTTTTGCCGATCATATTGGTTGGTTAGGTTCGATTCCACTTATAAGCACTGGGCATGGTTATTATGTCAATGGATACTGGCATGGTTACTTTCCTAGTATTGCTACTGATGAAAACGGAACAAGAATCTGGACAATGGCATTTGATATGGGTAACTGGATATATACAATAGACGCTGATGGAAGCATAACACCTTATACGGCAACCGGCTGGCAAATTATTAACTACTCTGCCGATGTAGAGTTACGAATAATTACAACACCTGATTGGAACGTTGAATTAGACTGAAAAAAGTTCCTAAAGATGCTGTTTATAATATGGTTGCACCGCTGTCAAGTGTTTTGCGAAAATAATTATTTTGAGAGTGGTTATCTCGTGCTATAATCATCATAAAGCCATTCAATGGAGCGAATACACTTATATTTTCGGAGGTTGTGATGAAAATAGAAAATCAATTGGAGCAGATTGCAAAATCTTATGACAGGCACATCTTTGAACACGGAAAAGAGGACGGTCTTTCATACGATAACTTACCTGATTATATTACAAGCCATCCAGACTATCCGCATAGAGTAAAAGAAAATGAAAGCGACTGGGAAGAAGTCAGACGTAAAAAACTTAGAGATTATTTATCCCCTGCCAAAAATATGAATTTTATTCATCTTGGTTGCAACTTGAGCCTGATGCTTAAAGGTTATGATAGGTGGCCATCAACTTATTACGGCGTTGATATTAGCAAGGAAACCATTCATTTGCTTTACAAATATGTTGTGGAAAACAGTTTATCAATCGGTTCTTTATACTGTGGAAGCATACACGAAACACCATTTGCCGAAAGCTATTTTGATATTGGGGACTGTATCGGTGTACTTGAATATTTTGAAAGAGATTTTGTCTTAAAAGCTATTCAAGAGTTTCATCGTTTAATGAAACCCCGTAGTAAGTTCGTGCTTGACATTCCGAATATCGCAAGCCCTAGCGGGCGGTCAGCAATGATGATAGAGGAATACATGGGTCGACCTGATAAATTTGATATGTTGCCACATGAATTTGAAGAAATGATAAAGGACTATTTTGAAATAGTGGATTCGGACATAATTTGCGCCAAAAGTCGTGGCGAGAGTTATATGGGGAGTATGTGTTACTATTTCTTGAGATGTAAAAAAATAATCCATGCACCTTTTTTCGTGTCGATAGACGCGAAAGCCCACGGTAATGCGCACGGCACCGGTTCTGCCGGTGTATAAGTGCGCACCTTATGCAAAAACGGTCTATTGGTGTTCAATTATTTTCGTGAAGAAGGTATAAAAAAGATGCTCGAATGAGCATCCGCTATCACCACTTTTCTACACAGCCAAAACGCCTTATTCATGCCGTAAATGAGCCGACAGCCATGTATTTTAGCAGGCTTGTTCCCGAAGCCCCTTAATAGCATACCAATTGATTAAGCTATGTGGTATTACTGAAATTCCGGATTAATTTGCTGAGCATATTAATCAAACTTGTACCTTGTACTATGTAAAAACAATACCCCTGATGTCGCTTTCTCAATTGTGACATCAGGGGTATTGTTTTTTTATGTGCCAGGAAACTGCTCCGCATTTTCCTGCCGAAACCGTTGGTTTCGGTGTTCACGGCTGGTCGTGAACAGTTTGCGGAGCAAACTTTTTTATTCACGTTCATTGCTTTTGTGTTTGATAGTGATATTATCCTTAACCCTATTGCCTATAAAGAAGAATCCCATATCCTTCGTCATCAAATATTAACAGTTCATCACCATCAATTTCATACATGAAAATAAATTCACCATAAAAATCATCAAAAACAAATATAATTACTCCGTCGTAAGCAAAGAATGAACCAAAATCCCCGTCACCATCAATAAATCTATTATTTTCTAAAAATCTTAAATGACATAGCCAAATATGAGCATCATCTTCATCACTGCATTTCCACTCGCCAAAAATTAACGAATCAGATTCCGGTATTACAATCTCTTCCACGCCAAATTCAACCCCAATTAGTGCAAGTGTTGTTTCCAGTGCATCCATATCAGGGAAATTATAATGGTGAGGTATTACACCAAAAACTTCAATTGAATTGCCAAGTGAGTCTGTAAACATGGCAATGTCTGTACGCCATATGATTCCTGTGTTTGGCAGCCCAATATATACATGCATCGTGCCGGTTACACCGGAGGTATTGTTTCCAACAAGAATTGCACCCATTTGAATAGCTTCAAGGGCAGCATTTACCGAAGCTGACGCTGCAAACTCATCAATAAGAAGCCAAACTTGTCCTTCAAACCCAACACTATCTTCTGACGGCATCCGTATTGAACTTGAATACATTACATAATCAAGACCTGCAAGAATAACCGGGTCAAACGCTGTCATTCCACGGCTCTCTGCAAACTCAGCCGCTGGGAATATTCCAAATGTCCATGTTTCATCAAAATCTTCATCTTGCTCATCTGCATCCAAAAGCATATGGTAAGCAATTAAATCAAAAATTGTGGCTGTTGTTTCCCCGGCTCTAAAAAATTCCCAACTGCTAAACTCTGTAGGCTCATTTATCAATCTGCTTGTAATAAGGCTTGGAAAATAACTCACAAGCCCGCCACCGTTTGACCGGATATCAATAATCAAATGCTCAAAATCTGCGACCTCCTGCAAAAATGGAAGGATTTCTCTATCATCAAATTCGAGGTCATTCATGAAACTGTTTATGCGAAGATATCCTACAGAATCTTCAACAAGAACCGCACTAATGACGTTACCCGGAATTTGTTGAAAAGGCGTTTCGTCAAAGCTCAGCTCATATTCACCGTAAAACCAAACAACATTTGGACTTGTAAAAACGTCATAACGGGCTTGCTGGAAAGAAGCACTAAACGGGTCAACAAACTCGTCATGTATTGTTTGAGCTGCTGCTGTGTACAACATTCTATACATATCAACATCACGAACTACCAAATGCCCGATACCTTGGAATAAGTGCTGAAAATCTTGGGCAAGCAGTGTAACAAGGTAGTTTGCCGCAATGCTTCTTGCATCAACCTCATCACGAATCGGCCAAAGCTCCTGTACATAAACCATATCGTAAAGTGGAGTCATATTTTCTATAAACTCTCTATATAGTCCTGCCATCTCAAGAAAGTCAAACCCTAAACTCGCTGGAATAACTGTGTCCCAAGGCGAGTTTTCAATTACAAAGTTGACTAAATAATCAAAGTCATAAAGGGCAATGTCTCTTGCTTCCGGTGTTAAGTAAAAGTCACGCACCCCACCGGTAAAACCACCTATAACAATTTCGATACGAATTAAATCATTAAGGCTCATAAAAGCCCTGCCATCTTCAAAAACAATTCCGTCATGAAGAACAACAGGTGTACCGTTTGCAGATGACATACTTTCGTGTGTAAACAATATGATTTCTGCATTTAATATACCTCCAGAAATGTGGATGCTGCCATTAGACCTATCCCATGAAACCTCACTTCCGAGTGACTCAAACAATTCCCTAACAGGGATTAAATTAATTTCTCTGGACTGTTCTTCAGCCGCTAGATATGTAGCACTGGCTACAACCATTATAAAAACCATAAATAATGCAATGGTCTTTTTGAGATTACACATAAACTGCATAAATTCCCCTCCTAAATTTGCTCGTTTTGCCTAAACTAACTATATACTTTACCGTGGAAAATGTCAAAGCAAACAGTATATTTATTGTGGTAAAATTAACAAAGTAAACTTAATAAAAAAATAGTGAGGTGCAAAATGTTTGACTTATCAAAAATAACAACCCTAACAAACGGAAAAACCCGCCTGTTTTCCCCTGAAAATGTGTATGGTGAAAAAGAAAAAGGCGGCATGGCAGAAGTAAGTGACACTCCCCAACCGGAAGTAGAAAAAATAGGGCAAGTTTGGCAAAAAAGCTACCCGGCAGCACGTGACCTAGGGCAAGGCTTTAAGGTTCGTCCAAGAATAATATTGCCCGGCAACAGCGTAACAACAATAATGGACACCTCCGGTCCGGGGCGGATTACCCACATATGGATGACCATTGACCAAAAATCCTACCGTGATTTAATCCTCCGCTTCTATTGGGACGATGAAGAAATCCCGAGTGTAGAATCCCCCCTGGGTGATTTTTTCTGTTGTGGTTTTAATAAGGCATTAAACATAAAATCAATACCAATAAACGTAAACCCGACAGGTGCATTAAACTGCTACTTCCCAATGCCATTCCGCAAACATGCAAAAATAACAATAGAAAATCGTAACCCAAATCAATGGGACGAATTTTACTATTCAATCACAGTAGACGAGGACCAAGTAGGGAAAGAAGAAGCCTACTTCCACGCAAAATTCCGTAGAACAAACCCACTTAAATATATGGATGACTATCTAGTTATAGACGGTATAAAAGGCAAAGGACACTATGTAGGCACACAAATGTGCTGGCAGCAGAACAACTCCGGCTGGTGGGGCGAAGGAGAAATAAAAGCTTTTATAGACGGAGACGATAAGTTTCCAAGCTACTGCGGTACAGGAACAGAAGATTATTTTGGAGGTGCATTTTGCTATGACGGAAATTACTCTGCACCATTCCTTGGTTATCAAGACATGTCAAACCAAGGAATAGCAACAGAAAAACGCCCCTTCAATGCGTTAGGCAACAGGCATAGCATGTACCGCTTTCATATAATGGATCCAATAAGGTTTCAAAAAGATTTGAAGATAACAATGCAAGCACTAGGCTGGCGAAGTGAGGGAAGATACCTTCCGCTTATGGACGACATTGCTTCAGTCGCCTATTGGTATCAACAAGAACCGCATAGTAAGTTTGAAAAACTTGGTACAAGAGATGAATTAGAGGTCATTTAAAAACTTTAAAAAAGCAACCCCTGATGTCACGATACAAATGTGACATCAGGGGTTTGATTATAAAGCTTTTCCTTTCACAGTTGCAGTTTTGTTTACAAAGTCCATTAAAATCAGAGTTTCATGGTGGTTAATATTGATTATTCCATTAGCGAGACGGATTGCTAAGATGCAGCAGTTTTCATCATTTTCGTTGTTTGCAAAATCATACCATTTTTCAAACGCTTTACGAAGTTTCACCCTCATTTCAGCATTTTCGGGTTTCATCACCCAGCCCAAGTTTTCACCTATACCACTTGCAGTAAACCATTCAAAATTTACAGCAATGGCAACTTCATTGTTTTTTTCGATTTGCTGCATTTTTGAAGATTTTGCATACGTCATTACATAAAAAACTCCGTCTTCATAAAACGCATCCACATCACGTACGATAGGGCGAGGCTTTCCGTCTGTGTTTGGTTCGACAGCTATGGTTGCAAGACCAAGTACGTTGTCTTTGTTGTTACCAAATTTTTCTTCAAGAATTGACATTCCTTTTGTGTAGTTGTCCATAATGAACACTCCTTTGATTTATTTTGATTCACGTTCCTTGAACGGAATCCACATTTCCATGTATGCGTGGTCTGCTTTTGGCAGATTATTATAGTAAATTTCGGGGAAAAAACCATCTGCCCTCAGTCCATGATTTTTAAGCCAATACCTTGTAAACTTCATCATTTTGCCAAGTGATATCATAAGTTCGTTAAAATCCTCTGCTTCATACCCACAAACAATATATTCTCTTGCCGGCAATACCCAACTTGTAAATTGAGCGTCTGTCGAGTCAACCACAGCCGGCTCGACTTCTGCCCCTGCAAAGTAAGTGGAATAACCCTCCGGGGCTCCGCCATGATAAGACACCCCAACCCGTCGCCCGTCTGGGACGTATGGGATATCATTAATCACCTTATAAAATTTGTGCCATATGACCGCTGGTTCAGAAACCCCCGGTCTTTCGCCAAGCATTTTACCCGGCTTAAACTGCCACAAGTCCTCAATACCAAGAAAATAAATAGGCTTATCAAGGATTTTGCGATTATATTCCAGTACAATCCCTTCGGTAATTAACGGTACACCTTCGTCTACCATTACATAATTGAGCAGCAAATTAGGTTTGTCAAAATTATTTAATTCAACAGGCTTTTTTCTGTAATCCGAGGGTGACAGTCCATATGTTTCTTTAAAAGCCCTTGAAAATGTTTCACGACTGCCAAAGCCATACTCAGCAGCAATGTCTACAATATAGTTATCTTCAAGGCTTTTTACAGCATGAGCCAGCCGTCGTAATTTTATATATTCACGTACAGGCTTTTTAACAAGCCGAGTAAATAATCGTTGAAAATAAAACAGCGACAGGTCAGCAATGTCCGCCAGTACATCCATTTTGATTTCTTCCCTAAGGTTTTTTTCAATATAATCAATAGTTTTTTGTATAGATTCCCATGCGTGAATAAATTGTCACCTCCACTTGCCAAAGCATTTCTATATGAAAATGCTATAAACAAAATAAGTATAGCATATGAAATTTGTACTTGCGTGACTGTGTCTGCTCTTATTTATAGTTTTTTACTCTAATATGATACAATATTTTAAGTTGCTTGACATTAACCCGATGTCATGGTTTATGCTTCATTTTGAGAACAGGGAGGGAACACTATGGAATTACAAAAAGTCAGCCAAGTTGCAAAAATCTTTGACATTTCAACAAGAACACTGCGATACTACGAAAAAATTGGGCTAATTCAAAGTATCAGGAATGAAGAAAATTCGTACCGGTATTACGATGACACTGTATTAAAACGTATCCAGCAAATCGTAATCTTGCGAAAGCTTCAAATCCCCGTCAAACAAATCGCTATCATTCTGGACAGCCCTGATACGGCAATAGCAACCGATATTTTTAGTGAGAACATCACAGCACTTCAAAACGAAATTACAGCATTGGAAACGATTAAATCTGCACTAGAAATTTTTGTTGCTAAAATCAAGGAGATTGCTGATGTTCGCTTGAACTTAAATATATTAACCAATGACGCTGTGATGGAGCTGGCAAATACCCTTTCCTTAACTAAAAAAGTTTGCTCCGCAAACTTTTCACAACCAGCCGTGAACACCGAAACCAAAGGTTTCGGCAGGAAAATGCAGAGCAGTTTCCTGACACATCAAAAAAACGTTAAGGAGATACAGACAATGAGTAACTTACAACAAGCAAGCCAAGCGTTGGACAAGCTGAAAGACAAAGATGTACGAATCGTCTATTTGCCCCCGGCAACTGTCGCATCAATACATTTTATAGGCAGCGATGAAGAGGGTCGCATACCCGAAAGCCAAGGTGAGGACATAATAGCATCCCTTGTAAAACAACTGGCAAAAACAAAACCGGATTGTCGTCACTATGGATTTAATCGTTTTGTAGATGGTGAGCATGGTTACGAACGCTGGTTTACAATTCCCGATGACATGGAATTGCCGTCTCCATTTGTAAAAAAGCAGTTTCCGGGCGGTGTGTACGGGGCTTATGCACTAAGGACTTGGGATAATGAGTGGGATTTATTAATTGGCTGGGCAAATCAACATGAAAAATATGATTTTGCACAGGGCAGTCCTGATTCGATGTTAGGGCTTTTAGAAGAACACTTAAATGTAATGGGTCAGTATGCTCTACCGGGTGTAAAGCATGAAACACAAGTAGACTTGTTAATTCCACTTAGGGAAAAACGGGAATGGTCTGGCGATGTAGGGTATATTGCAGACAGTGAAAGTAAGTGCGGATATAAGGCTAGTTTAATCGAAATGGATGGATTTACGGCAGCCGGATATGCACACAAGGTCACCGAAGAAGCCGGCTGCGAGGTGTTTTATCAAAAAATTACTGATGACGGCAGGTTAAAACAGATGAAAGCCGCATTAAAACTTGACGCTCCGATACTTATTTTCCATTACTACGATTTAGGGCATACTGTAAATGTTTGTGCTGATATGAAATATGCTGCCAATAAAAAGTATTTTGAATCGGATAAAGTAAAAGTTAATAAAATCTCTAAGAAAAAATGGATACAATTTGAGCTAACAATGGAAGATATGAAAGGACATACATGGGATAAGTTTCAGCCCCATGATTTGGTGGGCAAGCTGGGATATAAATTCGATGGTTCGTCAGGTTTTTTCTTTGTATATAACAGTAAGGAGCTAATAGCAACCGAAGAGAACAAAAACGAGCCGTTGTACTGCTGGATGCCTGTCATTCCACAAAACTAAAACGAAATGGGGATAAAGTATATGGGCAAAAAATCAATTGCAATTACAGAAGACACAATCATTCAAATTGGCAAATCAATGGCAATAGGTCATTATATTGATTATTTTAGGCAATTAACAGGTAAGGAACTACCCAATGGCGAGCATAATATTTGGCTAAAAGCTCACATCGGAAAACCAATTAAAGAAGCACTTGTTTCATATCGTGACGTATCAGAACCTAAGAAAATGGAACAAAAACTATCGGAAGAACGCTTTGATAATATGCCTGACAAGAAGTTTATTATAGCTTTTGATAAATTACTTGAAGATATAGGATATGATTATGGCGGTGGCATTGGTGAAGGATATGGCTGGGGTAAATACATGATTATTTACGGAAAAACAGGCACAAAAAGCAGACCATGCCCGGTTCGTATCTATATAAATGACGATGGTACAATTTACTTTAGATTATTTTTAACCAAAGTGGATAAGCATATGAAATATATAGAAAACTCTCCGGCACACATTAAAAATGCATTTACCTTTGAAGGTGGGGATTGTAAGTCTTGCAACACTTCTTGCTCTCCGGGTAAAATTTATACTATTGATGGGCAATTAATGTGCAAATGCAACCATTCAACATTTTATTTCCATTGGATATCAATTGACATTCTACCTGACATCATGGAGCTATTAGCTAAGTTTTATCCTGTGAAAAAACAGAAAAAAATTTAGAGGAGGTTAGTTACCGTTATGGAGGTAAACATCAGATGGATATCGGAGGATAAAGATTATGTCAAAATGTTATGTAAGTGAATGGGCGTTGTTTCGGAAAGCTGAAGTTATTAAATTGCCCGACGATTTTGAAATACACCCGGACTATTTAAAAATCTTTGATAAAGACCAAGTTATTTCTGCAATTAAAAATATCCGGCAAATGTTCTTGAATGTCTATCAAGACATTGCTGACTATCCCGAACGTTTTAAGATGCCCATGGTGGAAATTCGTGAAGATGAATTGACTAAAATGGGTGCACCGCCTGCAAAAGCCCTATCTTCAAAATGGGCACCATATAGGTTTTTTGATGTGCTGATTAATGTTTTGATTTGCGGTGATATCAAAGATAACATGTTGATAGTAGAAAACCCGGAAACATTAAAAGAAGCAAATAAAACTTATAAAATGACAAGTGCGGTTGACCACAAGATGTCTAATATAGACGCTATTTACGCACAATTTGACCGTTACGGCCTGTTTTTGGATGGGCTTAAAAACTATAAATTCGCAAAAGATACCGGACGAATCACCCTTAGCTATCCTGATAATTCGGATTTGCTTGTCGTGTTAAAATGGATGGCAGATAAAGCACACAAATTTGAATGCAGGGGGGATTTTATGTTGTGCCAATATCGCCTACTGCAAGACGGAATGGATTCGCTTAATTATGGGCTGGGGGCAGATTATATCGCTGACAGGCTGCACACAAAAGAAGAACAAGATTGTATATACAAATTAGACGAGGCATTGCGTGAAATCGGGTATAAAACACACCTCTCGAGTGCAGGATGGACAACCAAAACAGGATACAACTTCCTCTTTTATTATGAGAACGAAAAAGATAAAGGAAATAACGACAAAAGCAACTTTAGAGCCAGTGCGGAACAAAAATTGTATCTGCGTATTCGTGTAAAAAATATACAAAATGGTGCGGAGCATATCAAACAATGCGCTGAAGAAATACGGAAAATCTTTATTCCCGGAGACAATGGATGTGCCAACCGCATAAATTGCGAAGAAAAATTCCGAAAGGGAAAAGGCACTAGTTTTGGAGGCGGACAAGAATACATTATTGACAGCGTGAAATGTTGGAAATGCGGATGCCACGAGGGTAAGTTCATAACTATACAGCCGCAAAGTGATGATATTGCTGATTACATTAAGCTAGCTGAATTGTGTAATTAACATTAGAGATGGAAGCACTAAAAAAGTTTGCAAAGCAAACTTTTAACCACCAGTTGTGAATACCGAAACCAAAGGTTTCGGCAGGAAAATGCGGAGCAGTTTCCTGGCACATAAAAAAATACTGCTTGAGCAAGAAGCAAGAAAAGGCTATAATTGTGGAGGGAATGGCGATGTCAGAAGTAAGAGAACTAACGCTTATATTTTCCCTGGAGGAGATAAACATGTCTGAGCAGAGCAACGTAAACAACCACCTACAAATTGAAGATGAACTCAACGAAGCCTTGAGCGGTGATAGATTAAAGAACGCACTGAGTTTTATTGCGTATATGAAATCAAGCGGCATGACAACTCATGCGGAACATAATAACGCATTTGAATATAAAGGTGAATGGGTGTGCATTGTTTGCATAATACCCCTTGAGGGTGTACCTAGCTGGGTTATTTTTGACAACCCTTTAACCAGTAAATTTGATGATTTTCCAGTAGATGAAGATTTGAAAGGGTTTGCTTGGGCGAATGCAAACATCTGTGCATCGTGCGGATGTGGCTCTCAACCGGGAAGAACCAAAACAATTTTCGGAAAAGAATTTAATAATATCTGCACTTCAGATGTGGCGTTTTGGAATCCCGATACCGATGCATTGAAAAAAATCAAGCAAATGATTGATATGTGGAAAAAAAGCGTCGACACAAAATAGAGGTTCACTACCTCAAGAAAAAAAACCACCAAACCGAAAATAGACGATGTTATAAATGGTTAGGCTAGGTGATATTACTGAAATTCCGGCTTAATTTGCTGGGCATATTCATCAAACTTAGTGTTATGTAAAACCCCAAGACCCTGCTATCACTTTTGCAATAGTGATAGCAGGGTCTTGGGGTTTTATTTTATCTTCATGTGCCTTTGTATTTGGCTATAATTTTATTAGTAATACTCAACAAAACAGCCCAATCTTTTACTTGACCGTTAAACTTACTTACATTAAACTAACCCTCTGTGTTACGAAAAAAAGAAAGGATTACAAAAAAAATGAGCTTAGTACTAAAAAACCTAACGAAGCAATTTGGCACATTAACCGCAGTAGACAACTTATCATTTGAAGTTAAAAAGGGCATGATATTTGGGCTGCTTGGGCGTAATGGCGCAGGAAAATCTACAACTATTAAAATGATTTTGGATCTACATGAGCCAACATCAGGTGCAATTGAGTGGAATGGTGCCGCAATTAATCAAAAAAAGCTTTCAATTGGGTACTTACCTGAAGAACGTGGTTTGTTTCTACGGAAACAAGTTCATGAACAACTGTATTATTTTGGACAGTTGGAGGGTATGAAGTCAGCAGAAATAAATAAGTCAATTGATTATTGGCTTAATCGCATGGAAGTGCCAGATTATAAAAACTTGATTGTTTCCGCACTTTCTAAAGGTAATCAGCAAAAAATTCAGCTTATCGCTACACTATTGCACGACCCGCAGCTTATTATCTTAGATGAACCATTTACAGGACTTGACCCCGTAAATGTGCAAATTTTTATAGACATCATCAAAGACGAAGCCGCAAAGGATAAAACAATCATCTTTTCATCTCATCAGATGGCAATAGTTGAAGAGCTGTGCGATGAGTTGATTTTACTAAAAAATGGTGCAGCAGAAGTTAGTGGAACGATACCGGAAATAAAAAATGCATATGGCTATAGGAAACTTATCATGCAAAAATCAGATGCACTTGCAAGTGCACTTGCAAAACTTTCCATAGATTTCATCTCTGAAAAAAATACTATTATTGTTCAAGTAGACAAAAGCGATGCCGCTATGGTAATCCTTGCAAAACTCAAGGATATAGGTGTTGTGCCTGATGAATTTAGGGTAGCATCACCAACAATGCAAGAAATTTTTGTAGAAAGGATTGGATAACAGTGAAAAAATTTGGATACACCATATGGTTTTATTTTAGAGAGAATTTCACAAAAAAGAATCTGATTATTTTAAGCGTATTTACACTGGGCGTAGTTGCAATTGCATTTGCAATAAACCTTTTTGGCGGACGGTATAGTGATATGGCAATAGTAAATACCTCCCAAGAGTTTACGCTCACAGAAGAGCATTTTGAGTATCTTGAAGGTTGGAATGTCCATTTTTTAGAATCGGAAGAAGCTGCACTGGTTCAACTTGAAGCAGGCGATTTAGACGAGATTTTTATTATCGAAGGTGTTGAACGCCCTTCATTTAGAATCATCTCACAAAACGAATCTACTTCGATGGAGACAGAGATGTTTGTAAATCACATCCTAACCATGATGCATATCGAAAATGTAATTTACAGATACGAGCTGCCCCCCGGTGCTGTTTTCGAAATTACAACTCCGGTACATGTATCATTTGAGCCAATCCTTGACATGGAGGACGCAATAGCTGCAACAATCATTGGGACGATTGTAGCAATAGCACTATATATGCTTATACTCATGTCCGGTCAAGGTGTGGCAAATAGTATTGTTGCAGAAAAATCCAGCAAAGTAATGGAGCTTATGATGGGCAAGGTTCATCCGACTATCACGATGTTGGCAAAGGTACTTTCATTTTTTGGTGACATTGTATTACTTGGTGCTGCCATCGCTTTAGGTGTGTTTATTGCAAGCTTCTTTGACTTAATAAATGTCAGCGAAATTATGTCCTTATTGGGTGACATTATTTCAGCCGATTTGATTTTACTTTCGGTTGTGATTGTCCTCTTGGGTTACTTTATGTATGTATTTATTTTTGCCGCAATTGGGGCGATTGCCACAAGCGTAGAGTCCTTAACTACTATAATGGCACCAATCACCATTGCGCTGGTTGTTCCGTTTTTTGCTTCCATGTGGCTTGATTTGGGTAGCCGCATCATGAATATCTTGGTGTATGTCCCCATTTTTTCACCGTTTATAATAGTCCAGCGATATGTGCGAGGGTACTCAAATATTATAGAAGTAGGGATTGTAATAGTAAGCCTTGCGGTATGTGTAGTTTTAGCCCTTTTTGTTGCGGCAAGAATGAACAAAAACGGTATCATGCACACAAAGGAAAGTTTTTCATTTAGTGATTTTAAAAAGCTTATGCAAAAATGATGTTACTATCTCAACGCTTTTCGCATAAGAAAAATTGTGATACTATCTAATAAATACACCCATTAGGAGGAGTAAGTCATGAAAAAAACCTACCCACCGGAGCCATTCCGCATTAAAATGGTTGAAATCCCAAACATTTTAACAAAAGAAGAGCGGATTCAAGCAATAAAAGACGCTGGCTACAATACCTTCCAACTAAAAAGTGAAGACTGTTACATTGACCTGCTTACAGACAGCGGAACAAATGCCATGAGCGACCGCCAATGGGCAGGACTGATGATTGGTGACGAAGCGTATGCAGGAAGCCGCAACTGGGCACATCTTGAAGCTACAGTAAAAGAATACTACGGCTTTAAGCATGTTGTACCAACCCACCAAGGTCGTGGAGCAGAAAATATTCTTTCTCAAATTTGCTGCCGCCCCGGCACATATGTCCCGGGAAATATGTATTTTACAACAACTCGTTTTCATCAGGAAAACAATGGTGCAACATTCCGTGATGTAATAATTGATGAAGCTCATGACCCCGAAATTGATTTGCCTTTTAAGGGGAACATTGATTTAAACAAACTTCAAGCATTAATTGACGAAGTTGGAGCAGATAAAATTCCATATGTATGCCTTGCAATTACTGTAAACCTTGCAGGTGGGCAACCTGTCTCAATGGCAAATATGCGTGATGTATATGCTCTTTGTCAAAAATATGCTATAAAAGTTTTCTTCGACTGTACACGTTGTGTTGAAAACGCTTATTTCATAAAAAAACGTGAAGCCGGATATGAAAACGTAACAATTAAAGATATAGTAAAAGAAATGTTTAGCTACAGTGACGGTGCAACAATGAGTGGTAAAAAAGACGGTTTAGTAAATATTGGTGGTTTTCTTGCAATGAACTGTGACGAAATTTTCACCAAAGCTCGTGAGCTTGTTGTAGTTTACGAAGGTATGCCCTCATATGGTGGAATGACAGGTCGTGACATGGAAGCATTTGCAATTGGTATAAAAGAAAGTTGCAGATACGAATATATCGAGCATCGTGTTGAGCAATGTGCCTATCTTGGTGACAAACTTATTGAAGCCGGAGTACCAATAGTCCGCCCTGTTGGAGGTCATGGGGTTTTCCTTGACGCAAGAAAGTTTTTGCCGCACATTCCACAAGAAAAACTCCCTGCACAAACCTTAGCTGCACACCTTTACATCGAAAGTGGAGTAAGAAGTATGGAGCGTGGTATGGTTTCTGCCGGGCGTGATAAAATTACAGGTGAAAATCACAAGCCAAAGCTTGAAACTGTAAGGCTAACAATTCCACGCCGTGTTTACACCTACTCACACATGGATATTACTGCTGATGCAATCATTAGTTTGTACAAAAACAGGGATAAAATAAAAGGCTTAAAATTTGTTTACGAGCCGCCAATGCTTAGGTTTTTTAATGCAAGATTTGAATACACTGATTAATAAAAAAGACAACCCCGAACTCTCTTACCTTCACAGGAGTTTCGGGGTTACCTTTTTTTATATCTCTTTTTTATTTAAAAAACGCTGGTAAATATTCTTTATGAGCTTGAACCATTTCATCAAAACATGCTGTTGCAGCTTCAACATCAGTAATAAGCGGATTAATCGCAAGTGCACGAATTGCGTCTAAACGTGAACCTTCAAGTGCAGCTTTTACAGTAAGCCGCTCGTAGGCTTTTACTCTTGTGACTAGGCTTTGTACATAATCATTACCCGGCACTTGAACCGGAATTGGCTCTGCACCGTTGGCTGTAATTTTTGCTCTAACCTCTACAACATCATCATCTTCAAGGAAAGGAATTGCACCTTTATTTAATGTGTCAACAACATGAACTGCACCGTCATTTAGATAAATTGATTCTGCCAAGGAAACCGCAGCCTCGCTGTACATTGCACCACCACGCTTTGAAAGTTCCGGTGGTTTAATTTTTAGGTTTACGTCACTGTACATTTTTAGCAAATCTTCTTCAATTACCATACAATCTTCGCCACGGGTTGTCTCTTCGGAAAGAGCTTTAAAGAGAGTACGCCTTGGGCGAAGGAAGTAGTTTACATATCCGACCGGAATTGATTCGGCAATTTCAATAAATTCTTTAGAAATACCTTGTTGACCGTCCAGACGGTTTAAAAGTTCTGTATTGCCGTTCATTGCTTCTTTAATATAATCACGTCCACCGTGGCGGATACTTGTGATAAAGCACATGTGGTTAAGACCTACATAATCCATTTCTGCTTCCGGAATATTTAAAGCACGAAGAGGGTCGCCTATCATACCAATTGGGCAGTTGCAAAGCCCCATCATTTTTATTTTTGTATGGTTAAGCAACGCTTGAGCATTAATCCCTGATGGGTTTGAGAAGTTAATCATAAATGCATCCGGGCAATATTGTTCCATGAGTTTTGCAACTTCCATAAGTACAGGAATTGTGCGGAGTCCTTTAAAGAAACCTCCAATACCTGTAGTTTCTTGACCAAGCAATAAATGTTTTTTAGGGATACTTTCATCTAAAACACGGGCAGGAAGAAGCCCAACACGAACTTGTGCAAAAACAAAAGAGCAGCCTTCAAGTGCCGTTTTCAAATCTTTTGTTTGAGTAACTTTTGCGTCCATTTTACCATGTTCCACCATACGTACAGTAAGGTCTCCAAGGATTTGAAGTTTTTTGTCATGGATATCCATGAGGGCGATTTCTTTGACCGGAAACTTGTCTTTACGGTTTATTAATCCCTCAATAAGTTCTGGGGTATAGGTGCTGCCTGCTCCAATTATAGCAATTTTCATAAAAATTTCTCCTCCAGCAGTTATTTATATGACATATAACTTATACATCACATGTTATACACGAGATATATTAATATTTTGGCAGAAATTTTGCAATAAGCACTTAGTATCTATATACGAAAATTGCAAAAGTCTAACAAAAATAATCATAAACCCATTCCCAATTTTTATTTTCTTCTTCATTTGAATTTGTAAAAACAGCTTCACATTTAGTATTATTTTCGCTTATAAACCTCATTAGCTCATCTTTACGATATGCTAAGTTATTGCTTATTGTTGAAACTGAAACGGGCAAATTATTTTTTATTAAAATTAGCCGCAAATTATTGTCTTGAGGAAGCATAAGCATTAAATCTTTATTATTTCTATATTCTTCTGCTAAAATATTTTCAATCACATCAATAGACAATATATTTTTAACTTCCCCCGTAATAAACTCACCAATTTTAGTTAAAACATCACTAACATTTAAAGGAATGGCAGCCATAAGAAACTGCATTTCTTTTTTTTCGTTCACAAACACCTTGCCATCAAAAACATGTGTATTTTCGTTTAGCTGCTCGCAAATTGGGAAATTATTGTTAATAAGTTCTTTTTTTATTTTGGTACTTACTTTTGGTTTTGAAATTGCGGCTGTTCTTATTATTGTATTTGATTTGTTTACAACAAAAATAATTTTTGTATTTTTAAGTTTTGGTAAACCCAGTTCATTTATATCAATATTAGTTTTTACATCAAAAAAACCTGGAGGCAACTTAAATAAAGCCGCACCAGGTATATTAGTTTTTAAATATTTTGTTGTAACTTCTACTTTATAAGGCAACAACTACTCCACCCCTGTTGGCATATGTTGTTGTAACTCCACGACTTTCCTGTATAACTATATCCTTCGCATTTAAACAAGCCATAAGTTCTTCCTTTAACTGGAGAGCTTTTTCATAAGCTTTAACATGAGTTATACCGATGATTCTGTTTTCGATATCCGGGGTGCTATTTTTGATGATTTGCACAAGGCGTTTTATAGCCTTTGACGTACCACGGGCTTTGTCAATCATTTTGATTTCGCCATTTTCGTCACCGCAAATAGGTTTTACATTTAAAAACGAAGCAATTTTTGCAATATATGGTTTTACACGTCCTGTTTTAACCAAGTTGTCAAACTTATCAAGCACAAAATACGTCTTCATTCCTTTAATGAAGCTACTAACTTCGCTAACAATTTCACTTGCCTCTACACCAAGTTTAGAAAGTTCTGCAATTTTCATCGCAATAATACCTTCACCAATGGAAGCAGTAAAACTATCAAAAACATGAATAAATTTTTTCCCACATTCTTCTATATACATATCTTTTGCCGTTACTGCGGATTGATATGTTGCACTTAGCCTGCTTGAAAGAGTAACAACAAAAACATTTTCGCCCTTTTTAAAGGTTTCAAAAAATGCATTTGGAGAAGGTGCTGAACTTTTTACTGCCACAGGGCTATTTTCCATATGGGTTAGATAGTCGTCAATATTCAGGCTATCGTCATCTAAGTAAACTTTTTCTTCAATTTGAAGGTTTAGAGGTACGTGGGTCATGGAGTGATTTTCGTTTGCTATTAAATTTTTATCAACATCACAGCCACTGTCAACTACTATATGATTCATGATATAACCTCCTGTAAAACACGTATGGTATTATTAAGGAAGAGTTTAGCATGAATCTTAGAAAAAGTCTATAATCTTATATCACTAATTGCCGACAGAACAAGAGCGTACCAAAGGCACGCTTTGTTACCAACCGAAAAGCAGGAAACTGTTAGCAGTTTCCTGGCACATAAAAAATAAAGGGGAAGCAGCTTTAATATGCTAAATAATTGACATGGTCTAATATTTGTGCTAAAACTTTATCCGTAAAAACAAGATAAAATCAAGGTTTTACTACAGTGAAAGGATTGATTTAATTGAACTTCGAGCTTTTCTTTTTAATCGGAGTAGCAGGTGCACTTATTGCCCTATGTTTTGCATGGATGCAAAGCAGAAAAGTTATGAAATTTAGCGAAGGCACAGACAGAATGAAAAAGCTTGCCGATGCTATCCGCAGAGGTGCAAGCGCATACCTTAGCCGCCAGTTTAAAGTGGTTGCAATTTTCTACCTTATTGTTGTCGTGGCACTTGGTATACTCGCATTCCTTGGTCATGCTTCACCATTTATTCCATTTGCATTTTTGTCTGGCGGTATTTTTAGCCAGCTTTCAGCTTTTATTGGTATGCGCATTGCAACACGTGCAAATGTACGCACAGCCAATGCAGCAGGGGAAAGTTTAAACCAAGGTTTAAAAGTTGCTTTTGCATCTGGTACGGTTTTAAGCTTTACAGTTGTTGGTTTATCAATCCTAGACGTTTCTGTTTGGTTTTTACTCCTTCATTTTGTATTTAACCTTGAACCTTATCAAATTGCAGAAAACATGGTTATGTTTGGTGTTGGTGTTGCTGTTTTTGCACTTTTTGCCCGTGTTGGTGGTGGTATTTTTACAAAAGCTGCTGACGTTGGTGCTGACCTTGTTGGTAAAGTTGAAGCAGGTATCCCGGAAGATGACCCAAGAAACCCAGCAACTATTGCAGACAATGTTGGTGACAATGTTGGTGACGTAGCCGGTATGGGTGCTGACCTTTATGAGTCTTATATCAAATCAATGCACGCTGGCATTGCACTTGGTTATGCAGCATTTATTGGTGCAGGCATGGATATGGTGATGGCTGCAATGTTCCTTCCGGTTGCTCTTGCAGTGGTTGGAATGATTGCATCACTGATTGGAACTTTCCTCATCCGCACCAAAGAAAAAGCAACACAATCAGAACTTCTCACAACCCTTCGTACAGGAACGTATGCAGCAGCAGGTATTGCAGTACTTGGTTTTATGCCTGTCACATGGTTTGTTATGCGTGAAATGGAGGGTAACTGGTGGGGATTATATATTTCAATTGTAACCGGTGTACTTGCCGGAACACTTATAGCTTACTTTACAGAATACTTCACATCAACTCACTATAAACCCACAAAAGATTTAGCAAAAGCTTCTGAAACAGGGTCTGCGACAATTATTATTGCCGGTATTTCCCTTGGTATGAAATCCACAGTTGCACCTGTAGTTATTGTTGTTGGTGCTATTGTTGTAAGTTTCCTTGCATCAGGCGGAACAATGGATACAACTCATGCCGATTATTCAATCAACTTTGCATACGGTTTATATGGAATTGGTCTTGCTGCTGTTGGTATGCTTTCAACACTTGGTATCACACTTGCAACAGACGCATATGGACCGGTAGCAGACAATGCCGGTGGTATTGCAGAAATGTCACACATGCCTCCGGAAGTGCGTGAAAGAACAGACGCACTTGATGCTCTTGGAAACACAACAGCCGCAACAGGTAAAGGTTTTGCAGTAGGTTCTGCGGCACTTACTTCACTTGCACTTCTTGTTTCTTATATTAATATTGCAACTCGTCATGTTGCCGCAAGCACAGGCTACTTGATACAAGGTCCAGATGGACGTTATGTTCCCGGTGAATATTTTCCGGGGCTTGATTTATCATTAAACAACCCATCAGTTCTTATTGGCGTTTTCCTTGGTGCAATGCTTGTATTTGTTTTCTCTGCAATGACAATGAGTGCAGTACAGCGTGCAGCGCAAAGCATAGTAATGGAAGTACGTCGTCAATTTAGAGAAATCAAAGGCATCATGGAAGAAAAAGTCGACCCGGATTACGCAGCATGTGTTGACCTTTGTACCAAAGGTGCGCTTCGTGAAATGGTTGCACCAACGATTATTTCTGTTGTATTGCCAATTGTAACCGGTCTGGTTTTTGGGGTTGAAGGTGTTGTTGGATTTATTGCAGGAGCAACAGTTATTGGCTTCGTTGTTGCAGTATTTATGAACAATGCTGGTGGTGCATGGGACAATGCTAAAAAATATATTGAGGGCGGAAACCACGGTGGTAAAGGCTCTGATTGTCATAAAGCGGCAGTTATTGGTGACACTGTAGGGGACCCGTTTAAGGATACTACAGGACCATCAATAAACACATTGTTTAAACTTGTTTCAACTGTTTCAATTACTATTGTTAGCATCATTGCTGCTTATTCTATTTTTTAGAAATAATTCTAATGTGAACTAAAAAATACCCCTTTGCCACGAGAGTTGTTTTATTAGACTCTTGTGATAAAGGGGTATTTTTTGTGAAATCTTTAAAATAACACGTTAATTTCGTATAAGATAGTCAAAGGCTCCCAACGCTGCTGTTGCACCACTGCCCATCGAAATAATAATTTGTTTATATGCGCTATCAGTACAATCCCCTGCCGCAAACACTCCGGGTAAACTTGTCGCACCATGTTTATTTACAACTATTTCTCCGGTTTTAGTACGGTCTACTATATCAGCCAGCCATTCTGTGTTGGGCATAAGACCTATCAAGATAAAAACACCTTGCACTTGTATGGTTGACTCCACACCGTCTTTCCTATCTGTATAAATTAGACCTTCCACTTTTGTTTCACCAAAAATTTCTTTTGTTTGTGCATTAGTCACAACAGTTACATTTTTTAAGCTATACAAACGCTCTTGCAACACTTTATCAGCTTTTAGCTCGGGCAAAAATTCTATGACAGTAACGTGGTTTACAACCCCTGCTAAATCAATTGCAGCTTCAACGCCTGAATTGCCACCGCCAACAACCGCAACATCTTTTCCTGCAAACAAAGGTCCGTCACAGTGTGGGCAGTATGCAATACCCTTATTTTTAAAATCAGCCTCACCAGGGATACCTAAACTACGCCATCTTGCACCGGTAGCTACCACTACTGTTTTTGATTTTAAAGTAGCACCACTTTCCAGGCTTACTTCCACAAGTTCTTTTCTATCCAGCTTTGCGGCACGTTGAGTAGTTATAATATCAACAGGATATTCCCTGACATGTGCCTCGACTTGTGCCATAAATTTAGGACCTTCTGTATACTTTGTACCAATAATATTTTCAATACCTAATGTCTCCAGCACTTGACCGCCCAATGTTTCAGCAACCAACCCTGTACGTATTCCTTTTCTGGCAGCATAAATTGCAGCGGCAGAACCAGCAGGACCACCACCAATTACTAGTACGTCATATGGGGCTTTGTCGCTTAGCTCGCTTGCGTCAACTGACTCGCCCAATTTATCCATTACCTGCTCTATAGTCATGCGCCCACCACCAAACTCACTGCCATTTAGATAAACAGTAGGAACTGACATAATTTGTTTTGCATCAACTTCATCCTTGAAGTACCCACCATCAACCATTGTATGGGTTATATTTGGATTAAGGACAGACAAGATATTAAGTGATTGTACAACATCAGGGCAGTTGTGGCAGCTAAGGCTGATGTATGAGGTGAAGTCAAGTTTTTTATCTATTCCTCGTATCTGGCTTATCATGTTATCATCTATTTTAGGTTTTCGCCCACTTACTTGTAAAAGAGCCATAACAAAAGATGTAAACTCATGACCCAAAGGAAGCCCAGCAAATACTATACCACTTGATTCATTTGTTTTGTCTATAGCAAAACTTGGTGTACGCTCAAGTTTAATATTTTCAACCGAAATCTTGTCGGACAATTCTGAAATTTCTTGAACAAAAGCCAACATATTTTGAGACTTCTCATCTGACCCTACGCTGGTTTTTAATACTATAGGCTGCTCTATATAATCTAAATAGGGAATAAGTTCTGCTTTTATATTATTATCTAATGCCATTACATACCTCCAAAATTATTAATAAAATAAAAAAGTTTGCAAAGCAAACTTTTTATTTGTATATTCAATTTACCATAAATTAAATTTTACCTACTAAATCAAGGCTTGGCTTTAGTGTTTCGCTGCCTTCTTGCCATTTTGCCGGGCAAACTTCTCCGGGGTTGTTGCGGACATATTGAGCTGCTTTAATTTTGCCAACAAGCGAACTTGCATCACGCCCAATGCCACCGGCATTTATTTCTGCTGCTTGGATAACACCATCAGGGTCAATAATAAATGTTCCACGGTCGGCAAGTCCTGCATCTTCAATTAATACATCAAAGATTTTTGAAACTTTGTGAGATGGATCACCTATCATGATATATTCAACTTTGCCGATAGCAATTGAAGTATCAAACCATGCCTTGTGTGTAAAATGTGTGTCTGTAGAAACAGCATAAACCTCAACACCAAGTGACTTGAGTGTCGCATACTGATTTTGTAAATCTTCAAGCTCTGTTGGACATACAAATGTAAAATCCGCAGGATAGAAGCAAACAACACTCCACTTTCCAATAAAATCTTTTTCAGACGAGACTTTTATAAACCCTTTTCCTTTTTGGAAAGCATCACTTTCAAATGCTTCAACTTTTTTTCCGATTAAACCCATAATAAACTTCCTTTCAAATTTTTGTTTTTATTAAACTTATTGTTTTGTTTCTACACAACCAGCACAAACCCCATATGCTGTACAATCAACTTTGTCTACTTGGCAATCATAAGTTTGCCTTAGATATGTTGCAATATCTGCCCTGTTTGCCGGCAAATCAACATCAATTACCGAGTTACACTTTGAGCAGATAAAATGCCCATGAGGGTCTACGCATCCATCAAATCGTTCTTGCCCATCCACTACAGCAACAGAAACTATCATTCCATCCTTTTTAAACAAAGATAAGTTTCTATAGACTGTACCCAAGCTTAAATCAGGGTATTCATCTTTTAGCGACATATACACCATATCAGCCGTTGGGTGGCACTTAGTGGCACGGATTTTCGTAAGTATTGCCTCACGCTTACGACTATAATTTTTAACTGCTATGACCTCCCTTTTTTCAAAATTTAATAACGATAATCATTACTGTTTTATAGTAACAGGTCATTGTTTACCTGTCAACACTTTTTTTATTTTATTTCTGTATTTACTTTATGGCAAAATTTGTTGTATAAATCCAATCATGAAAAAACTCATTAAGCTCTGGTTTTTTACAAAGTTTTATATACTCCTCGCAAAATACTTCTATATTGACAGGTGTATCTTTATATTTATGCAAAAATGTTGTTGTGGCTTGCTGAAATATTTCGACTCCAACAAATTTACAAAGCTCATGCAATAATATTGCCCCAATTGTATAGCTTAAATCACCATATCCATGACTACCAAAATCAATTATTGGAATGTTTGGGTCATAGTATTCTAGGTGTTTTTTATACCTGTCTGTAAGCTCCGCCAGTTTATAGTTTTCACCCATAAGGAAATCCATAACCCGCATTTCAAAATAGCTTGTAAAAGCTTCGTCAAAAAAACGTATTTTTTGGGCTGTATTATCGGCTTGGGCGTTCCAACCAAGGTGTATAAACTCGTGGACTATGCCGTTCATTTTTTTGACTGATTCAAAAGTTCCTTTTTCAATAAATATAGCAGTTTCTCTTGCAAATGACCCAAATTTATCTGGTATAGATACATAGTTTATTTTTGAACTTATATCTCGTTCTCCAAAGTTTTTATTCATAAAATCATGTGCTTTTGCAATCGTATTTTCAAGGGTTTTAGTATCTATCTCGCCAAGTAAATAAAATTTGCCAAAAGACAATTGTTTTATTTCAAAGCTTGAAATTGCTATTGCAAACTCGTTTTGTTGTGACTTGAAGAAATATTTTTTTGTTTTATTATTTATTGATTCACCGTTTACAGGTTCATTTTTTTGAAAAATATCCCCTACTGCAATAAGTTTTTCCGGAATTTCTAAAGATATATCTATTTCATTTTCTTTAGTCAAAAATTCAAATAAAGATATATTTTCATCATAAAAAATTGGATAGCAAAATGTTTCCCACCGAATAAGTGTAAATTCCGGTGAAATTACTTCACGAACATACGGGCAACAGCCTGTTTTTCCTGAAAGAAAACCTGTGTATTCAAGGGTTAGACTTTTAAAGTCTGGTAGTTTGTATTTGTTTACGTCATATCCAAAATCATCAAGGCGTACAAGCTCCATATTTCTTGCGATATCATAGCTGGTTCCGTCTACATAGCAATTGCCTACAACAAAATCCCTGTTTAAGTAAAAGTAATTGCAGTTGACATCATCTTTTTTGTACTGGACAGTAACTGTCATGGTTGAATCATAAGGTTTTACATTAAAATCAATTTTCATAAGACCGCCTCCTAAATAATTTCTGTTTTAATGGAAAAAGAAACCCCTACAAACACTGATGTTTACGGGATTTCTTGATGGGAAGATGAGCTGTAAGGACTTTAAACCTCAATTACAGGAGTCAACGTCAACTATGATGATACTGTTACCTGTGATTGGACGATCGCTACCATCGCCACCATAACCTCCACCCGGACTGGCATAAAATGTACCAACAGAAGTTAGTATCATAATTAAAACAAGAATTAAACAAACCGCTTTCCTTCTCATGATATAACACCTTTCATATGGAATTTTTCATATATGGATAGAGCTAGTTCAGACATCCTAAGTGCTCTACTTATATATCCTGCATGTCTTGTTCTGTAATAATCCCGCAAGACTACTGCATAGTCCAGTACAGGATGAAAACAATTCATTTCCAGCAAACGAGGTATTATTTTTTCTTCCAAATATTTTGCACTTTCCTCATCAAGGTTTGCTAATATCTTTAACGCCTCAAACATTAAATTATAATGTTTATGGTTTTTGGATAATTTCAGACCTTTACTTATTAATGCTGCACAAGGTGAAATGTCTTTTATCTCAATGTGACAACGTGTTTTATGATATATTGCTTCTAAATGATCAATACTGCCCTCTGGAATTAGATCAATTGCCTTGTCTGAATATTCGATTGACAACCTATATTGTTTATCCTTTTGATACATACGTGCATAAGCTATATTAACTAAGCCAAGAAGTGACTTAGATTCTTCATCATTATTTCCATCATGTTTTTCTTTGGCAATTTCATATGATTTATCATTCATTTCTTTCGATCTATTTAAAACGCTAACAGTTGTATAACTATTGCCAAGAAGATTGTATACCCAAAACATTGAAGTTTTATTTTGACCTGTAGGATATAATTTAAGACCTTCTTCCAAATAATCAATTGCATATGAAACAAATCCAAGGTAGTCACAACAATAAGCGATATTGTCATAAATAGTAATATTCTTATCAAGCATATTTAACTTTAATGCTAATGCATCATGAAAACACTCTACAGCATCGCTGAAAGACCCGCTTCTCATATTATACTTGCCCTTATTGTAGTAGTAGTGATATTTTTGAATACCATCTAACTTATCAGTACATTTTTCGTATTCATCTAAAATTATCTTAGCCTTATCAAGTTGCTTTAAAGCCAAAAACAAGCGGCACTCATGTTGCGAAAACAGAATATTTAGGTCTTGCAAAAAAGGAAAGGCTTTAACTACAGAAAGCTTTTTACATAAAATTTCTGCTTCCTCCAAATCGCCCTCAATAATTAAGTTTAACAACCTATCCAGCAATTTTTCATATTCAATTCTTTCCGATTCACATGTGGGTAAGTACTCCGTGCCTGTCGCACGCTTTGTTTCCATTAGTGTATCTAAAGGGCATGATATATCATTAGTTTCATATTTACTAATGATACCACGGCTAACATGTACGTCGTTTGCAAGCCTGGTTTGAGAATAATCACGCCCCTTGTAAGCTCTCATTAGCTTTAACATTTCACCCAAAGTTGGCCACTTTATTTTCATGACAACCACCCCAATTATTATTTTTTTTCGCAAATGAATAACCAATACAACTACAATTGATTATAATATACAAGTGTCATGGTATCAGTTTCAACAAAAAGTGTCAATAAAAATATAAGTATAAAAAATAAGCTTAATTTACAGCAAATTGCGATGATAATAGCAAGCAACTACTTACTCCAAATTATGCACTTATGCAAACCAATATTAGCAATATACCCCATAAACGCCCGTTTATTGACAAGCTTAACTAAAACTTATATATGTAAAACACTACCAATACTACATCATGACGACTTTTTACTAGCAGACATGTAAAATAATGTCTCGCTATGTTGGGAAATGATGTGATATTATGCAATTGCTCACCGGGAACTAAAATAAACCAAAATTCGGAGGTAATTTTTATGAAAGCAACTGGTATAGTAAGAAAGATTGATGGTCTTGGGCGCATAGTAATCCCTAAAGAGTTACTCAAAATATTTGGCATTAAAGAAAAAGACCCATTTGAAATTTTTGTTGACGACGACAACAGAATTATTTTAAGGAAGTATGACCCTGCATGTACATTTACAGGCTCTACCATTGATTTAATTGATTTTAACGGCAGACAAGTTTCTAAAGCTGCAATTTATGAAATGGCTAAACTTGCCGGTATTACTAAAATCCCAAAATAATTTCTCAAAAAAGAAGGCTGTTCAATACCTGAACAGCCTTCTTTTTTTGCATCTTCAGCGTTTAAAACTACTTTAACGCCTCAATAGCACTAAGCCTTTGCGATAAAGGTGGGTGTGAATACTCAATAGCCACAACAAAAGGATGCGGAGTTAAATTCCCAAAACTTTCACGATAGAGTGTTTTTAACGAATTTGATATATCCTCTTTATTACACAAGGTTGCAGCAACTCTATCCGCTTCATATTCATGTTTTCTTGAAAGCGCACTGGCAGGCGCAGAAAGTAAAATCATCAATGGAGAAACAAGAATAAAAAGTACATAAATTCCAAAGGTCGCATTTGCTTCGTAAAACCCAAAAGCCATAGAAACTTCCGGCATTGTAACCACAAAATAAGCTACAACAAGAACAAGTGCCATGCTAAGAAAGCTAAGTGGTGTTGATTTCAAAATGTGGCTTTTTTTTGCGTGTCCAATTTCGTGGGCAAGAACTGCAAGAATTTCGTCTTCGGACATTTTTTCTATTAGGGTATCAAATAAACCAATAGTTTTTGTTTTGCCAAAACCGGATGCAAAAGCATTAAGCTTTGTTGAACGTTTGGAGGCATCAACTTTGTAGATACCTTTTAGTTTAAATCCAGTTTTTTCTGCCATTTCTTCAATACGAGCTTTTAGTGAGCCATCCTCAAGTGGTGTAAGTTTATAGAAAATACGAATAAGAAATGGTGAAATAAAGTTTACAAAAATCATAAGTGCAACAAGAATAAAGAAAAACGCAATAAACACACCATTGCCAATAGCGTTATACAACATCAAGAACCCAGTAAGAAGCCCTCCCATCACAATAACTGATAGTAAAAGGCTTTTAATGAAGTCTATTATAAAAGTTTTTACAGTAGTTTTGTTGAAGCCGTATTTTTCTTCAATAACAAATGTGCTGTAAATACTTGTGATTTGATCAACAACTATACCAATAAGTACAGGTACACCCATAATAAATAAACCTTGCAGATATACATTAGTTGTCTGCCCTTGTATTGCTTCAAATAAGTAATGATGGAAATTAAAAACCAAAATTGCAACAGAAATAATTAAGCCTATTATCCCGTCAACAATGGAAAAACGTAAATTTTCCATACCATACGCCTGGTTTTTCTTATACGCTTCCGGCTCAAAAACATCTTTAACATTTGCAGGCAATGGCTTGTTTCGCCAAGTATAATTGAGGAATTTGAGAAAGAATGAAAACAATGCGGTAAATAAAACAATACCGATGATTAAAAAACGCATTTTTATTGCCTCCTGATTTATTATTTGGTAAATACCTTTTGGCATTATATCACAAACATTAATGATGGTACTATATTAGAGTCAACTGACGGTCTTTAGATTCCGACTTATAGCCGTGGATTATTGCTTTCATGTCATATATCAGTCCAAGGCGTTCACATTCACTTGCGTATATATCCCATAATTTTTTATTGTTTGGAGGATAAATATTATACCTCAAACCATATTTTTTAATGTACTTCTCTTTTATACCGGGCAAACACTCGTCAAGCTTATCATAAAAATATTCTCTGTTTCCTTGGCGAAGTGTCATGCCTAAATAGGAGTAAACAAACTTTGCCCCTGCCTCTTTTGCCATTTTTAGCACACTTTTTATATTTTCCTCGGAGTCATTTACGAAAGGTAAAATAGGAATCATTAAAACTCCGCAAAAAATACCTGCATCTGATAGTTTACTAATGGCGTGAAAACGCTTTGATGTTGCGGCAACATTTGGCTCTATTTTTTTACAAAGGTCATCATCTGCTATAGTTATTGTGAGTTTAACAATCACCCCCGAATGAAAGTTGATATCCTTTAGGATATCAATATCACGGGTAACTAAATCGGATTTTGTTGTGATTCCAATTCCAAATTCAAAGGCGTTTACAAGTTCCAGCGTGTTTCTTGTTAAGTTTAACTTGGCTTCAAGCGGATTATAAGGGTCACTCATTGACCCTGTACCAATTACACCGGTTTTTACTTTTCTGCGTAAGTCATTTCTTATTATCTGGAGTGCATTATCTTTTACCTTGACTGTGTCAAAATTCGCTACTCTATAACAATCGCTCCTGCTGTCACAGTAAATACAACCATGGGAGCATCCACGGTAAATATTCATATTAAAATCAAGCCCAAACCACTGGTCAGAGCTTTTTGTTTTATAAACAATTGATTTTGCCGCTACTGTTTCCAATTTTATCATCCTTTTTTGTTTTAATGTCGAGTATAACGAAGAACAGCGAAGCTACAGTTGAAAGAACGTTATATTTCTGCTATATTAGCAAGATGTCTTAGGAAAAACTATTTATATAAATTTTGGAGGACATATGAAAAAAATAATATTTTTTATTGTGCTAGTTTTAGCTATGCTTGTGCCTTTAGTAGCATACGCAAGCGAGCCTTACACTGTAAGGGTTGGACTTGTACGTTCGTTTGAAAACCGTGACAGTATTAGTTTAACAAACATTCATGTTTTTGTTGGTTATGGTATGCAGGAAGGTTTTATGGCAGTGCAAGAGTTTACTTCAAGTACCGGCTTTGTTGTACGTCAGGATAGTGGGCAGGTTGTACTTGTTGCAGACGGGCAAATTGTTTATAGATTTACTTCCGGAACTAGAGCGCAAATTTTACCTGCCGGTGGGAACTTTTTAAACATGGTTGCCAGTACAGGAACAGCTTATTCCTACCGTGGGGTGATGGAGTTTGTTCCTCAAACAGGCGGTAGTGTTACAGCAGTAAATGTTATTTCCGTTGAGGAATATCTTTATGGTGTTTTACCGTCCGAAATGTCACCATCATTTCAAATTGAAGCCCTAAAAGCCCAAGCAGTGGCAGCAAGAACTTTTACATTTTATCAAATAAATGAGGGTAGGCACACAGCAAGTGGCTTTGACCTTTGTGATACAACTCATTGTCAGGTGTATCGTGGAGCAGGGCTTGAGCATACAAACACCAACCGTGCAGTTGACGAAACCTTTGGACTTGTTATGTTCCATAGCGGCCGTCCAATTTTAGCATCATATTTTTCATCAAGCGGTGGAGCTACGGACAATAGCGAAAATGTATGGTTTGAAGCCAGACCCTATTTAAGAAGCGTTAATGAAATTATTGAACATAATCCAATGGTTTGGGAGCGTCAATTTACATGGGCACAACTTACCCAGGCGGCAAATTCGGCAGGTTTTAATATTGGCACAGTAAATGCAATTTCTGTTTCTCATATAAACGAAAGTGGTCGTGCAGCAGAAATTACACTTTTTGGCACAAACGGTCAACGTATAATTTCACGTGAAGCAAATATCAGAAACTTTTTTTCCTCCATTGGAGGGGCGTTGCCAAGCAGCAATTTTACAATTACAGGAGCATTGCCAACAACCCAACCGGTGACAGTAACAAATGGAACACAAAACTTTAATGCACCACTAAACAATTTACAAGTTTTAAATACAAGCGGTGCAGTTTCAACAGCACATATGGCATATGTATTTGATGGCACAAATACACGAAGGATTAACTCAACACCAACAACAGCAAGTGGTGGAAGCGGTATAACAATTGCAGGACGCGGCTGGGGTCATGGTGTAGGAATGAGTCAACTTGGTGCCGAAGGAATGGCTCGTATTGGATTTTCTTTTTGGGAAATACTGCAACATTATTATACAGGAGTTGAAATTAGAAATGCTTACTAAAAAAGATTATTACTATGATTTACCAAAGCACTTGATTGCACAGCAGCCAATAAACGAACGTGATGGCTCTCGTCTTATGCTTTTAAACCGCAAAACGGGTAAAGTGACCCACAGTATGTTTAAAAACATAAAGAATATGTTAAATCCCGGGGATTGTTTAGTTGTAAACAATTCACGTGTAATACCTGCAAGGCTTATGGGTACAAAAACAAGTGGTAGTACATCTGAAATTGAAATGCTGCTGCACGAAAGGCTTGACGAAAAACGTTGGGAAGTACTTGTTAAACCCGGAAAAAAAGCAAAAGTTGGTGACGTTATTTTTTTTGGCGAAGGTCGCCTAAAAGCCACAGTAGAAGAAATAACAGAAGATGGTTTACGTATTGTAACTATGGAGCATGAAGGAGATTTTGAACCTCTTCTCGAAGAAATTGGTGAAATGCCGCTGCCTCATTACATTGAAGAAAAGCAAGAAGACACATCAAGATACCAAACCGTTTATGCAAAGCATGATGGCTCAGTAGCCGCACCAACAGCAGGGTTACATTTTACAGAAGAAATTTTAAATGACTTAAAAGAATATGGTGTAAACATAGCGCAAGTAACCCTACACGTAGGTATTGGCACCTTCCGCCCTGTAAAAGAAGACGATATAACAAAACATGATATGCATAGCGAATACTGCCGTGTTGAGCCGGAAGTAGCAGATTTAATAAACAAAACAAAAGAAAGTGGCAACCGTGTTATAGCAATAGGAACAACAAGCTGCCGAACAATTGAAAGCCGTGCTGACGAAAATGGAAAAGTTATTGCCGGCAGCGGAAAAACAGATATTTTTATTTATCCCGGATACGAATTTAAAGTCATGGACGGGCTGCTTACAAATTTCCACTTGCCGGAATCTACACTTGTTATGCTAGTATCTGCCTTTGCCGGACGTGAGGCTACACTTGCAGCATATGAAGAAGCTGTCCGCCAGGGGTATAGGTTTTTTAGTTATGGTGATGCAATGCTTTTAGTTTAGAACATATTCTTGTGACATGAATAAAACCCCTTGAAAAAATTTATTTTCAAGGGGTTTTCAAATGGAGATAGAGTACCAATAAGATAACAAACAATTCACTTTGAGTACCATACCCCTTTTGTTACGGTTTCGACATAAATTCGTCAAGAGGGATACTAGCTTGCTCCAAAATGCTCTTCAATGTACCCTTTGGTATGTCAGCAGAATGTATTGGTACTATAGCAGTTCTTTTTGGTTTACCTTTAGTCGCATACTTTGCATGACTTCCGTTTTTCGACTTGAATACAAAACCTAGCCTTTCGAGTGCTCTTACAACTTCGGATGCTTTAAGAATTGGATATTTTGAAGCCATTATACTGCAATCTCCATTGTTGTAATGAATCTTGGTTCTGTTGTTGGGACTTCTTCGTCCTCAAAGTAAAGTTCCAATGCCTCTTTTAGATAAGCTAATGCTTCCTCAATAGTTTTTCCATGTGAAGCGACACTATTTTCCAAGCATTTTGCTATATACCATTCGTCCTCTTTATGAATTGATACGGTCGCTGTAAAACGCATAAATCACCTCAAGAGCTTATAGATTTTGGATCATTGTCTGGACGGTGAGGGACTCGAACCCACGACTTCCACCACGTCAAGGTGGCACTCTACCAGCTGAGTTAACCGTCCATAACTTAAATAATAACGTAAACACACTATTTTGTAAAGAGTAAAAAAGTTTGCATATCAACCTTTTCACAACCAGTTGTGAACACCGAAACCAAAGGTTTCGGCAGGAAAATGCGAAGCAGTTTCTTGGCACATAAGAAAGAAGCCCACACAAGCGTGATGATTGTCAAATCGTCTGTGTGGGCTTTTAGTCTGTTTAGCTAAACAAATCAAATAATCTGGAAATTGTAACTATTGATTGCTCTCTTGTATAAGGGCTTAATGGTGAAAAGTTATTGTTACTTGTTTCTCCCATTATACCTATTGCTTGCATTTGCCCTACAGGACCAACTGCCCATGATGATAGTGCAGCATTGTCTGCAAATGTTGGTGCAGAAGTTGGCAACGTTTGCCCTAAAGCAGTTGCTAAGCGTGCAAGCATAACTGCTGCTTCTTGTCGTGTTAAGCCTCTGTTAGGGGCAAAGTTTCCCTCTCCAACGCCTGTAACTACACCAAGATAGCCCATTTTTTGTACATTAATATCGTTTGTGTCATTGAAACTCATTCTGCCGGTTATTGTTGTACCTGTTACTTTTTCGTACAGTGTAACAGCAAGAGCAGCAAACTCAGCACGAGTTATATTTGCAGAATAATTGCCTTGTAGCGATTGTGGGATTAAATCAAGGGAAAATGCTTGATTAATCCTGCTGTGTGCCCATGAACTTGCAGTTGAAATATTAGGGGCAGTTCCTGATGTTACGTTGTTGTTTGTTTGTTTCGATGTTTCAGATGAAGAAGTTTGGGTATATCTGCTAACCCTTACACCACTTAAAAAAATATGGGTTTGTTGTGGTGTATCACCTTGGTTTACGGTTATCATGCCAACTATTTGATTTGCACCGGAAACCATGCGTTCTTGAACTTCAAATAAATGATATGTGTTTGCAGGCAGGTTTCTGTTATTTGCTACGTTGCCGTCGCCACCAAACCTTATAGACCAGAAATAGTTGTGTGGATGAAGATCAGGGACATGAGGTAAATCCCAGTTAAAATCAGGGACAGGTCTTATTGTTGGTCTTGTTTCCCTTATATAATCCCATTCGCCTGTATCTGCGTCTTGTACCCATTCGCTTCTTGTTATTTCTTCACCCATCCAATCGGTTTCAAACCAATTGACCATGTCAGGGCTTACCAAAGTTACATAACTATCAGACCAGTTACTACTTGCGGTTTCTTGTATATAAAGACGCACAGCAACTTGAGAACCATTGAAGAAAAACGCTGTAAAGTTGCTTACGGCATGAGCTTCCCTTGTCATACCTGATACATTTTGCCATGCCCAATCAGGATTATCCACAAAAGTAGGTGCACTTAATGTTGTTAAGCTATTGCCTCCAGGAACAAAAGCTACAACCGTATTATCAGGTAAAATAACGGTATGTGTTATTTGGTCCTGAATTGGCATATCCTCAAAATGGTCATACCATACTGTTCCATCACGAGAAAACATAACTCCTGTAACACCATCACGGGTATAAAACAAGCGGAAAACACCGCTTTGTGTTGTAATAGAAATTGGACGTATTCCGTCAGGGATAGGTGCTTGCCGCCACGCATCTTCCAAGTTTGTATACAATAAGCTAACAGGATTTAAGCCTTGGTCAACTTCAATAGCCAAAAAATGCCCATTTGCTTCTGCAATGCTGGAAAAACGTGCTTCAATTTCCCAGTTTACTAAGTCTGTACTTGAGACAAAATAATTGCTCCAAGAAACAGGGTCTGTAGCGATACCTGTGTGGAAACCATTTTGAGAATTAAAAATCCTCTGTAAGTAAATGTCATCGGATACATTAAATTGAGATACATTTACATTACCCCAATTAATGACTGTCCGCACTGCTGCTTGAAGCATTTCAGGTGTTGAAAAAAACACGCTGAACAACATCATAAAAGCCAAAAATTTAGCTATTGTTTTTTGGTACTTTCTCATAGAAAATACACTCCTTTTAATTTTATTTTTTTCATGAGACTTCTTGCAAATTCAACAGCTCACTATGAATTTCGCAACAAGTCTATGGATGCAATCGAGGCAAAATTTTAATGATGCTGCCTACGTAAATGATTATAGCAAAAAACACAACCAAAAGACCATGCTCATCAAAATTGGTAGAAAAAACATCATGAACGGTAATGAATATCTGAATTTTTTGGTGACTATGATTCATCTTTTGTGTTCGCAATTTCTTTTGATAAGGTGCTTATCATATCCCGTGCAGAGGAATCCTCACCGCTACGGATAAGTCTGCTGATTATTGCAAGTTGGTTGTTGAAGTCGTGGCGGATTTTTGCCATTTCTTCGCTTTTTTGCTCTAGTTCAAAATAGTGCGCTTGCTCTAGTTCTATAACACGATGGGTTTCTGTAAGTTCTGCCTCGATTGCTGCTCTCTTATCATGAGAGAGAATATAATAAAACAACACTATAAAAGCAACAAGGCTGATTGAAGCCCCGAATATTGAGAGCATACGATAGGAAAGTTCTACATCACCAACAAAGAAAAAAGCTATGCCAAAGAACACATCTCCCATACTTGGGTGTATTACATTTGTTAGAGAGTATAATTGACCTATGGGTATAGCAATAAACAGCAAGTAAAACACCTGAAATTTTTGCAGTGAAAGTTTTTGCCATATTTTAAGTGACAAGAATCCCATTAGCAAATAGAGCAAAATCACGGCAGACGTATAAGCCAATTGCAATACCGTACTTATATATGTCAATTCCATCATTTCAGACCATGTGTTGCTATAGCTACTGCTTGAATAGAATAAAAAAATCGGCAAAAACGCTAGTGTTTGGCACATCACATGTATAATTTCAAAATACCAATATATTATTAACCGTCGCCAAAGTACACCTTTAAAGAAGTATATAAACACAAAAAACGTCCATGCGTTAATAAAAATATTCATCCATAAATGAAATCTTGTTCCGTAAAGAACATATCCACCGTGGTCACGTACGATAAACCACGCTGCAAAAACGCAAGCTATAGCGATAATACCGTAGATATTCAGGCGGTTGGGCAGAAGTTTGCATATGAAATAAAGACCTATCACCGTAGCTGTGAAAGGCTCTGCGAAAGATATTATTAAATTTAGCATACTGCTATCATGAAGTACCGCAAATTTGAGTCCATACTTTACTACTCCTTTGACAACAAAGATATAAAAACAGTATATATCCCTTCGTGATAATTACTTTGAAACGCTCCACTATACCGCTTCGCAATATCATTTAAAATTTTCAGTCCATACCCTTTGCCGGAAGCAGAGAAATAGGGTTTTTCTGACGGGTTTTTTGCTTTGATAAATAAATAATCACCATCTACCTTAGATGACAAACTAATAATTAGTCTATCATTTTTTGTCTCCTGTACTTTTCTACAGGCATTTATGGCGTTATCTAAAATATTACTAAATATACTGCACAAGTGCATTGGTGAAACATCAATGGGATTGGGGATATTAAGATTGACATACAATTCAATTCCGGCATCTTTGCATATTTTTTCTTTTTCCATTAAAACGGCATTTATGACAGGTATAGAACAAAAGGGGTTTTCTCTCGTCATACTGATTTTACCGGCAAAGTCTGCAATCATCTCATGGGCATATTTCTCATTGCCATAGCCGATAAGTTGGGATACGGCTTTTAGTTGCTCGCTAAAATCCTTTCGTATTTCGGTCAATTGCTCCCTGCGTTTCTCGATAGCACTATAATGTGCTTTTTCAAGTGCCATTTTATGCTGTGCTGCTTTTAATTCTTCTTGTGCCGCTGTTTTTTTCTCTTGTGATATAGCATAAATTAATAGGGATATACTGCCTAACAAGCCTAAAAGCACACCGACAACCCAAAATACAGACCATGTTTCAAACTTAAAGCTATGTAACATAAAGAGCTGACCCACAGGCAGGATAAGAAACAAACAGATAAAAGCCGGAAACCGTTTTGTTGAAATTACACGCCATATCACAACCCCTATAGCAGCGGCAATAAGGATAATTGATGCTATTATCAAAATATTAATCATCGTAGACATACACCATAACCCCTTACCCGTTTGCCGTTTAGTCAAAAGTTTGCCCCATATACCCAAAATAAGCATCTCTTGTATCGGCATACCTTGCACGACTAACAGGCACACTTTCGCCATTTTTCAAAAGAATATCATTGACCTTAAAACGCTGTATCCGGCTCATGTTTACAATATAGCTTTTGTGGCATTGATAAAACCCCACAGGTAAAGTGCGTACAATGTTTTCAAGCCGTTCGTATGCCGTTATTATCTCATCTTGCTTGTGTATCAGCACGGTATGTCCTTTGCTTTTAATAAAATAAATCTCACGAAGAGGGATTGACACAATTTGTCCTCTTTGCTTAACCACTAAAGAGGGCGACTCTCCATAGGGCATAGCATCTGCTACCTTTTGCAGATTGGCTCGTAATAATTCTGCATCAACAGGTTTGGTTAAAAAACCGCTCAAATTAGAGCGGTTAAGAAATATATGTTGGGATAATTCCACATGCCCAGTAACATAGATTATCTTTGTTTCGGGGGATAATTTATAAAGTTCTGCTGCTACATCAATACCTGCGGCTTTGTCGCCCCATTCTATGTCCATAAGTACAGCATCATAACGCTTGCCGCCATCTATAGAAAACAAAAACGTATCAAGGTTTGAAAACGTGAAGATATTATCCGCTATGCCTAACTGTTTAAGCTGTGCCTCAAGTTCTTCAAGAATTGGTACAATGTCATCACATATTGCAATGTCCATTTATGCAACTCACCTCATTTGTAAATTAATATAACATATATTGGTCTATATGCCTATACAATGGATTTATGTTTGCATTAATATAAGCTATCCGGGCATCAAGTCTTTCTAGTGCATTTTCAACTTGTTCCTCATCTTTATGGATTATAATCGACCTCATTAACTCTTGATTGCTTACACTCAAAGGAAAAACCGTTAAAAGACGGTCGGCATAATAATATGCTAAATTAATATTGCCAAGTGACGCATGACTTTTTGCCAATGCTGACAATACTTGTACATCCCAGGGGTTTGCTTCCAAACCACGCCCTAAGTAATAAATCACCATATTAAAATCATCTGTTGTTCTGGCTATTCGCAAATATAAGTCAATGTTTGTGGGGTTAAGTCGATGGGCAATGCTGTAAACGTCATGAGCCTCTAGTCTGTTTCCTGCATTTTCGTTTGCTGCACCCATATTGAAATAATAATTGGAAACGAGTAAAACAACTAGAGGTATAATAGGAAGCAGCAGGGCAAATTTTAAAGGTCTTACTTTTGTTAATACTCTTGATAAAAAAGTTGGAGTACCTGTAGTTTTTTCGGATGTTTTAAGCTGTGTCAAAACAAACATAAAATACATAATAATAGAGCCAAAATTAAAATGCACCTCAAAAAAAGCACTTGATAGTACAAAAATTGCAATATAGAAATAAGCTCCTTTTGTGGCGTTTATCAATGCATAAACTAAAGCAACAAGCAACAAGCCCAACGAAATAAATCCTCCGTCCAAAGCAATTTGCAAATAAAAGTTATGAACAAATTGAACTTGATACGGGGCAGACTGGTGATAAAACTGCATAAATTGCCAGTTGTTCACACCTATACCAAAGGGATTTTGCAAAAGCAGCCTAATAGCATCGTAATAAGATATATAACGCTCTACAAGAGTGGGAGCAAAAATTGATATTTGTACAATACGGTTATTAAAAAACACTAAAACTGCAATAACAATGATTATACTACCTAAGACAATCAGTTTTAATTTGGTGGAAACAAATCTAAATGTATAAAGCAAGAACAAAGGCACAAAAAGCACAAGTGATACTCTGGATGCTGTTAAAAACATGGCAATAGCAAAGCAAATACCTATGATAAGATATTCTTTTTTGTGGCTGGTACGAAATTTTTCTGTAGCATAAAAAACACCTATGCCCATAACAAGAGCCGCTGTATTAGCATATTGAAAGAAAGACTGTAAGCGTCCTGTTGCAGGAGAAGTCATGCCAGCAAGCGGAGACAACCCAATAGCACCCAAAAGACCAAAGACCATAGCCGTAAAAAATGCCCAAAAAAATGCTTTTTCTGTGAGTTGCTGCTCTTCTTTGTCCATATTAAGAAAAAATACATACGCTAAAGGTAAAAGTGCGTATTTTAATAGCTCGCTAATACCTTCGTGTAAGGATAGAGAACTAAAAGTTGATATTACCATAACAGCAAAAAGGGCAATAAAGACCCCAAGTTTTTTATCAAAAATATATGTATCTTTTTTAAACACCAAACTCACCAAGAAAAATATATTTATAACGATTAATGGGGCAATAAAATACGAACCCTGTACCACTACAGAGAAAAATATAATAAAAATCATGATAGTTTTTTTGTTTAGAAATGTTTTCATACAACAACCCTCATCTAAATGCCTCCAGTAAGGTAAGGCTGTCAAAACGCCGCAGGTCTTGCGTTGGGCTAGATAAAACAACAAAAATTAATGTTTTATTATTTCTTCCGCTGTATGTGAAAATCAAACTAGAACCTGCCATAGGCGAGGAACCTGTTTTAAGTCCTGTTATCCCGTCAAGATGCAACATATCATTGGTATTTCTCATCACCATATCACCATAGATATGGGTTTGGGTGGACGTAAAATGTAAAATATTCGGATGCCTCAATATCGCATATCTTGCCAAAATCGACAGGTCATAAGCGGTGGTATGGTGGTTTGCATCATCTAAACCAACTGAATTTGTGAAAAATGTATTAACCATACCTATTTCTTGGGCTTTTTCATTCATTGCGGCAACAAAAACAGCCTCAGAGCCAAAAATATGCTCGCCCAAAGCCATAACGGCATCACTGCCGGAAGGCAACATGGCAGCCATGATTAAATCATATACCGAAACTATATCGCCTGCGGCAAAACCTGCACGACTGGCATTTATATAAGCAGCCGGGGGCGAAATCGTCACCATATCATGTAAATCCAATGAGTTGTTTTCAATTTTTTCAAAAACAAGAACAACAGCCATAAGCTTTGTTGTGCTGGCAGGATACAAAGACAAATTAGGTTCTTTTTCAAATAATATAGTCCCATCGTCTGCCCTTATTACAATGGCACTTTCTGCAAAAAGCACTATTGGCTCGTCTTGACGATTCAACACAAAAAGAAAAACAACAAAACCTACCACTATTAAAATAGCAAAAAGTATAGTTATTCCTTTTTTATGTGTGTTAAATATGCCCTTGCGTTTAATAATTTTTTTTGACATAACCTGGCTACGCTCCGTATAGTTTAGACCATCACCGCTCCGCCATTTACAGGCAAGCAAACACCGGTAATAAAAGATGACATTTCTGATGACAAAAATAAAACTGCATCAGCAATTTCCTCATCAGTTCCACGACGGTTTAGTGGGATTTTTTTATTGTATTCCTCGGAAACTTCACTGCCATTTTCACGGTCACGGTCGCTAACTGTCCAACCTGGGGCGACTTGGTTTACATTTATGCCAAATTGCCCAACTTCTTTTGCAAGCACACGATATAAGCCATCCATACCACGTTTTGCAGCCACATATGCCCCTGTTCCTGCATCATAAAGACCTGAACACTCTGTATTTATTCCAATAAATTTTCCGGATTTTCTTTCTATCATTTTTGGAAGAAATGCCTTTGCTGTCAACACGCTTTGCTTAATACAAGTGTCAAATTGCCCTTGAAAATCTTCCAAGTCTTGTTCAATGATAGATTTCCACTCATATTGTTTTACAGCATTGTTTACTACAATATGAACGTCTCCAAAGGTTTCAAAAACCTCATCACGGACTTTGTTTACATCAGCTTCGTTTGAAATGTCAGCTTGAACGGCTATGGCACGCTGTCCCATGTTTTTTATTTCTGCCACAAGTTTTTCTGCCATTTCTTTGTTTTTAATGTAATGGACAACAATGTCAGCACCATTTTTGGCAAGTGTCCTTGCCATCACACGTCCAAGTTGACCTGTTGCACCTGTAATTAATGCGGTTTTTCCGGTTAAGTTAATCATCGGTTGGTATTTCCTCCTCCAAAATTTTTGCATCATTTTTTATGTCTTTAAAAATTTGCTCCATAAACTTGTCGGCTGCAATTAGCAGCAAAATACCATATCTTACTGATGTTAAATATCCCTCCGGGAAATCAGGAATAAAACTAGTACCTGCTGCAAGAAGTGCGGTATAAAAAATTACAACAATATAAAAGAAATACATTGCAGCCTTAAATGACGGACCAGTCCAATATCCTATCAAAATTTCTGCAATCTTTTTTGCAAAAAAATTAATATTTTTTCGCTTAGAAAATTTGTATACTCTTGGGGCAAGAAAATATTCAACTTTTTCAGTGATTACAAAAATTATAATCATAGCCATATTTCCAATTGTCGCAATTGATGCATTACCATCAGCAATTGCCGAATATATAATTTGAGTTAGAAAAAATATAAAATATGCATAAGCAATTGCCCAAAGTACGTAACTTACTTTCCGTTTAAATAGTTTCATATATCCCCTCAACTACAGATTACTATAAATTTTTGTCTATCACATACAAGCGATGTAAGGCACGAGTGCAAATTAAATACATAAGCATATTTTTTCGTGAAGAAGAAATACTTGAGTGTAAATCCACCGGAGCAATAACCACGTCAAACTCAAGCCCTTTAACAAACGGTGCAGCAATAACCATGACTCCCGGTTTAAAATCCGGCATATCATCTTGGATTAAACTCACTTGATGAAAACCTTTTATTTTTTCATAAAACTCCCGTGCTTGTTTTATTGTAGGCAAAACAATCCCCACTGTGTTAAATTCTTCCGGAAGGTTTTTTATTATTTCCAGAGCTGCTGCCACTTCATCAGTATTTTTTACAATCGTTGGTTCGTCTCCATGACGAACAAAAGACTCGGACATTTCCTGCCCCAAAAACTTTGCTGCAAAATTCATGATTTCAAATGTAGAGCGGTAACTTTTTGTAAGTGGAATAACTTCTGCATTTGGATACAACTCGATTAAATCCGAAGTATCAGTAATATTTATATTGTTAAAAAGAGCTTGATTAACATCTGCAAGTACTGTAAAACGGCTTGATGGATACATCTTCTTTAAAATCCGATGATGAAGCAAGCTGAAATCCTGTGCTTCATCAAGCAAAATATGTTTTACAGTCTTGTCACCCACCCTAAAACCTGTGAGCAAATCTACATAAAACAAAAGTACTGCATCTTCATAATAAAACCCGTCTGCATACAAAGCGTCCTTGGCATACCCAATTGGCAGCTTAAAATCTTTAGCAACTTTTTTCAAATACTTTTCAAGTATTTTTTTTGACCGTGGAAGCATACGGTTTCGCAAATCTACGGTTGTTATATTTTTTTCTTCTTCAAATTTTTGCTCTATTTCATAATCTGTAAAGTTGTCATCATGAATACTGTTAAAAAGCTCCATTATTTGTTTCCGATTATTTTTATAATACTCCTTATAAACATTGTTTAGATAAGAAAGAACTCGTTCAGTTTTAGATTTTAGACTACCGGCAGTAGTCCTGTCTTCATACAAAGCTGTGAGCCTTGTTGCATCACAAATTTTGTCTTTGTAAAAATAAACGTCCTCAAATGTAGGTGAAAACTCCGCAATCATTTTTTCAAGCCCGGAAACAAAGCCATCCGAAAATTTTGCCTGCACCCATTTAGTCCGTACATTATCAGGATTTTCGTCTAAAAACTCAATAAATTCAAACGGGCTTTTGAAATTCCGCTTAGTAATTTGTGACATCAAAAACGGAAAATCCAAGGTCAAAACATCTTCTTCTCCAAGTTCGGGGATAATCCCTTCTATATATGAAGCAAAAATTGCATTGGGAGAAAAAATCCGTACTTTGCCGGAACTTAGGCTCTCACGGTGACGGTATAAAAGATAAGCAAGCCTGTGAAGCCCTACGCTGGTTTTGCCGCACCCGGCAGGACCATAAACCAAAACATCCAAAGACTCGGTACGTATTGCTTTATTCTGGTCTGCCTGAATTGTATTTACAATTGTTTTTATATGAGCATCGGAGGCTTTTGACAAAACTTTCCTCAAAATATCATCTTCAATAGCAATATCATTGTCAAACAAATAAAGCAGCTCGCCTTTTTCAATTTGATATTGACGTTTTAGATTAATGTCTCCGCTAATTTTAGCTCCGGTAGCAGGTACGTTAAAGGATGCCTTACCAACCCCAAAGTCATAATAAAGCCCAGAAATTGGCGCACGCCAATCATAAACTAAAAAAGACTGACTTTTTTCATCAAAAAGTGAAAATCGTCCAATATAAATTTCCTCAACCTCATCATATCCATCTTCAATAAAGTCAATTCTTGCAAAATAGGGGGAGTCAAGCATTTTACCAAGCTTTTTTAAATCTTCACTAGTTTTAACGTACTGGACTTCATGCCTTGCAACCTCATCAGCAAAAATAGTAAGGTCTGCAACATCATCAAAATCTCTTATTACAATCCGTGCCTCTTTCCACATCTCGTCACGGGCTTGTAAAACACTGGTTTTATGACCTTTTAAGGATGCGCTTAGCTTGTTTACTTGGGTTATTAGTTCTTCTTTTACAACGTTTAATTTAGTTAGTTCGTTTATATCATGCATTTGACTTTACCTCCGGAGCTTATTAATATCATCGTGCATTGTAGTTATATCATATTTCACAACATTTGAAAAACTATAATAATAATGTCCTTTTTACGATATAATAGGGAAAACGCAATCAAGAGGTGTATATGGGATTTTTAGAGCTTTTTATTCTAGCAATAGGTTTATCAATGGATGCTATGGCAGTAGCAATAAGCATTGGGCTTTCTTGCTGCGGTAGGCGTGATGTAAAAAAAGCTGTGGTAATTGGGCTTTACTTTGGTGTATTTCAGGCGATTATGCCTATCATAGGTTTTTTTGCAGCTATTCAATTTGCTGGATACATTGATGAATATGCCCACTGGATTGCTTTTGGGCTGCTTTTGTTTTTGGGTGGCAAAATGATTTATGGTAGTTTTCAAAAAGATGAGGATAACAAAGAGGTTTCGCTAAGCCCTAAGGAGATGCTGCCATTGGCTGTAGCTACTAGCATTGATGCTTTAGCTGTGGGGGTTTCTTTTGCGATTTTACATGTAAACATATTTGTGTCGGCTGGAATTATTGGGGTTATTACTTTTATTGCCTCTGCTATTGGAGCGTTTGCCGGTCAATGTGTTGGAGGCAACCTTAAAGCTAAAGCAAATTTTGTTGGAGGGCTTATACTAGTTTTGATTGGGATTCGGATTTTGGTAGTTTAATATTTGATAGATTAAGAAAAAAATTATTTTGTTTGAAAACGTAAAAAAGACGCCATTGCCGGATTTTCTCGCCCTGCAATGGCGGCTTTTATTTGTGTGTCACCTTTTATTAGTTGGGTGTTTCTTCTTCGTCCTCTTTTGCCGCCCCCATACTTATAATCTCGATGCCTCGTGTTTCGCTATCCCAATTTACTACCGCACCAAAAAACTCACTTATAAACCGTAGCGGTACCATTGTTCTGTTGCCCATAAGCTGTGCAGGTACGTCCATACCAAGTGCCGCCAGTTCGGGAGTTATCTCGCCTATGCCAAATGATAGGGTTTGACCGTCTAATGTTAAGTCAACGGTTAGTGGTCTATCGTCTGTGGCATTGCTCCAGCCAATATCTGCCCCGAGTGCATTACTTATAAAACGTATAGGGATTAGGGTTCTGCCATTTTGGGTGGTCGGCAGTACATCCATTGTTTGGATTGGTGCATTTCCTGCAAGGTCTGTAATGGTTGGGGAGTTTAGGTTTAGGTCAAGCCTTATTAGGTTTCTTACATAGGCTATTGTAAACTCGCCTGTTTGGTTGGTTTGCAGGGTGAATACTGCCGGATTAAAGACAATATTGCCGCCCAAAACACTACCGATATATCCATCTTGCCTGTATGCGGCACTCGTTGTATTTAATGCCACAATCCTGTGGTGGTTAAGATTGCCAAGGTAGAAGTTTGACATATCAACTATTAGGTAATAGTGGTTTTCAAGGTCTGTTATTACAGCGTTTGGCATGGGAAATATCGTATCTACACCATCAGCGTCTGTTACCACAGCAGCAGACCATGACTTAACAGAGAATACAACATTCACATCATAGTAAGCATGAATATCACTCATAGCTGCACCTTGCGGTGTAGTTTGGGCTATGTCGTAGGTAACGGAAATTTCAAGGTCGTTAAACCTTTCGCCTAAACGCTCTTGCAACTCTGCTGTTAGTGCAGGGGATAGCTCTACTCTTACGCTTGGAGTGGTCTGGTCAGGAGTTGGGTCAAGGGTTGTAACCACTGTAGTTACTGTTAAGGTGGCGGCATCACTATTTATGCTTGCGGTTCTGCTGCCATCTACAGCATTATTAGTGTTTGTAACAACAACACGATAGCGATTTACTCCTGCATTATCTGTATTCGGGCTAAAGGTGCGTTCTGTGGCGTTTGGTATGTTGGTAAAACTGCCACCGCTTGCTCCTGCGGCACTTTGCCATTGATAGGACAGCGTGCCGTTATCGGGGGATGCTGCTGTTACTGATAGGGTAACATTACCGCTGATATCTGCTGTGGTGCTTTGGGGTTGCTGTGATATTTGCGGAATACGAGCGTTGGTTGGTGTCCAACCGCTGTTGCCGCCTGTAGAAATTTGTGTCCAGTTAGCGGTAACGGTTACATCGTTTACAGGCATTGTGAATGTTGTGGTTGCGTTGTTTGCATTTGTAAGGCTTACACCACCGCTGTTTACTGTCCAGCCACCAAAGTTAAATCCTGTTCTTGTTCCTGCATTTATGGTTACTGTCGCACCTACTGCGTAATTACCTGCTCCGCTTGTTGTTGCGTGGCTTGCGTTTATAGTTACGCTGTGGGTTGTTAGTGCAATTCCGCCTGTTACTGTAAGCGTGAAATTCTGCACCGTAGAAGTTCCAACCTCGTTTGTGGCTGTAATGCTAAAAGGATGAGTTCCACCCACTACTATATCAGTGATAGAAATAACGCCTGTCGTGGAGTTTATGCTTACACCTGTTGGCTGACCGCTTAGTGCAAATGTAATAGGTGCGCCAACTGTTGAAGTTGCTGTTACTGTAAATGTATCAGCAGTGCCAAAAGCTGTGCTTGTACTATTCGCACTATCTATGGTTGGAGTACCTCCTACAATAGTGCCGCTGTTGAAGGTGAAAGTGCCACCGCTGCCCTCAACGTTTACATTTGCACCAATAGGCGATGTGTTGCCTGTAATCGTTCCACCGTTCATTGTAAACGAACTTCCTGCTCCAAAAATGTTCACACCGCCACCGACAAAGATTCCTGTGTTTCCGCTTATTATGCCGCCATACATTCTAAACGTGCCGCCATCACGGGCTTCTACGCCACCGCCATTGAACCACTGATTATTGCTGATTGTTCCTCCACGCATTATGAATGTACCGCCAGCTACGAGAACACCGCCAAAATTACCTGTATTACCTCCTGCCCTTGTTAATGTTATATCGTCAGCAACACCGCTGCTACCATCGCCAA